>Ga0209802_1000365_pt1 | contig 34879 bp, 27 predicted proteins | sample GraSoiAngelo_129_FD_185886 | JGI IMG/M metagenome (GOLD analysis project Ga0209802, IMG submission 185886) | Grasslands soil microbial communities from the Angelo Coastal Reserve, California, USA - 14_0927_12_40cm (SPAdes) (version 2) | ecosystem: Environmental > Terrestrial > Soil > Grasslands ... | reverse complement strand
GGGGCATGCCTTTAGCCAGTGAGGCTTTCATGGCAGACTCGCCCGTCTCCTCGAGCGCTTTTACCGGCGTTGGCGGATAAAGAAAATCCTGCGCCATATCGCCGCCGCGGCTGAACGTAGGATCGAATTCCTTCATCACCAGAAAAACTTCGCGGTCGTATCCGCCCGTTGCCTGCTTCGGCTCGATGTATACCGGGCCTACCTGGCCGCTGTACTGCCCGGCGGCGAGATTCGCGCCTGCGCGGTTATGCGTATGATAAAAGCGGAACCCCGCCGGCCCCGCCGTAAAAACAAGCCTCCGCATTCCATGCGCGGTAATAAAGGGCGTGCCCTCTTCCGAGGCGCCATCCACGTCCGTCGATACCTTCTGGCCGTGCCAATGCAACTGCTCGGGCGTGTCGGTATCGTTATAGACATCCACTGTGACCTGCTGGCCCTCTTTGAAGCGCAGAAGTGGCCCGGGGAATTGGCCATTGTACGTGGTGACGGAGATGATCCGTTTGGGCGCAATCTCCACGGGAGAGTTCTTGATGTGCAGCGTATAGTCCGCTGAACCGGACCCCTTCGGCAAAGTAGCGGACCCGCTGCGCTGCGCCGAGGCTTCGCCTTGAGCAACCGTAGCCTTCGAAGAAACCAATAGCGCTCCGGCCGCCAGCCCGGTCTTCAGAAACTGCCGTCTCGACTCCAGAAAATCCGCCATCGCCTCTACCACCGCGCAAGGCCTGCCGGTGGCGGGCGTTAGGGGAACCCTTGCCCGCATCTTTCCGACCGCCACCGGCCTACCCAAAATGCCAAAGCCGTGACTCGGCCTATTTCTCTTTACCGCCTTTGGCCGCTTTCTTAGTGCCCTTTTTCTTGGCCATTGCGCCTCCTTTCCTGCTGGATGGATGCCGCACCGCGTCTATCTCTCTCGAAGTTGATCCTGCCCCAAAAGCCCACGGTACCGTAAATCAGGAAACCGTCTCGGATTCGCGAACCTTACCACAGCTTGCGCGACGATTCTCCCAGAATTGCGCATTCGGCGAATCGATTCTCTTACTATCGGCAGATGTAAGGGAGCTGCAACGGCGGTTCGTCAATCCCGCAGACTGATTTGCCCACCGTGAGAAGAGCCGTGAGCCCTTAGCAGCGGTGCGATGCGTCGATGGTGGCGGTATTGATGAAGCAGCAAGAAAAAGGGCCGGGTGCCTTGCGGCCCCGGCAGTTATCCCGGATTGAGCGCCAGGTTTCGACGGGCAAAGCGCCAAGCCACTGAGTCGAGGAGGCCAATTGCTCCCGCGTGTTTGAGGTAGGTGTCGATGGAAGCTACCACCATGCGGGCCTCCCAGCTGATCCCGAAGTCGACACCAGCTAGGAAAACGCGACCCCAGGCATCAACGACAATGCCCTTGTCCAAAATCCGGTCGAGCAAGTCGACCATCTGGGCCTCGCGGGTAGCACGGCGGACCATTATAACTTTCGTCCAGGGCGAGCAACGGTGGAGATGAGGGCTTGCTCTTGCGTGAGCGCTGACTCTCGCCTCTGGAGCGATAATCCCTGAAGATACTTTCTCTAGTCAATACCGAAATCACCCTATCTACCACCGCATCGTCTTGCCGAGACTCGGGACGCGGCCCAACAGGCGCACGCGGCGCTTCTCTTGAAATTGAAGAACCTGTGGCCACGGTCGCGGCGAGCAAGAAGCGGGCGAGCAACTGCTTCTACCAGTTCCCGGCGAGCCAGCACCTGTCGCTGCGAATGACGACATCATCGAGCGGATGCACCAACGGAGCACCCGCTTCGCGCTAAGGGTTTGGATGCCTAAAGTTTAGGGTGAACACCCAATTTGATATGCACCGTACTAGCAGTATAGGTGCTCTGAGGAAAAAGAATAGCGCTCCCGCCCGAGAAATGGGTGTTCTGGAATCATGGCCGGGCCCGTTCCAACCGGACGATTCGAAAAGCGCACGCCGAGAAGAGTCCCCATAGAGATTTCTCGTGTGGACGAGTCGCTGTTCAAAGAAAAGGCGTTTACCGAAAACGTGAGTCCTCGCGGTGCCCGCGTTCTTACGAAGCGGGCGTGGCAGCCGGGGACCGATGTTCTGGTTGTCTGTTCCCAGGACGCCGTTCAGTTGCGAGCGAAGATCGTTTACTGTCGGGATTCGGGAATTGGAAGGTTCGCTATTGGCCTCGAACTGTCTGCGTCGGCGGGCGACTGGCAAAAGCCCCTCCGTAGAGCATGAATGTACGGCCTTAGAAGTCTCTGTGTCATGAGCGTGCCCAATTTCTGATTTTCATTCCCGTTATCGGGCTGCAATCTTTACGTTTACCGCGTGGTTCATGGAACATTTTGGGCATGTCCACAGGCGGAAGCTCCTTCTCTCCGCCAAAACTTCAGCGAGATACATCGGTATCCCGTCCTTTTCACATCTGACTCGCGGCATTAGCGAGTCTGTTTCGACCCCACTCCCGTTCTGGCTGGGGATGAAGTATCCATGCGAGCTGCTGTAGTGGACGAAGCAATCGGGCTCCGGACAGGCATAGGCACTTATCTGTGTACCCACGCCATCGGTCCCCACGAAAATCTGATTAAGGTTCATCTGGATGTGATGCTCGTAACAAAGCGCGTGAATTTCCTTGCTCGGCTGGGCAACCGGCACATGCCACCTCCCGCAAAACACCTAGGAAGCAACGCCCGGAGACACCTTCCCTTTCAGCAGCAAATCTTCTTCCGCAAGCCTGTGAGGGTAAATGGCCCTCGCGCGTCGTGCTATCCATAGCACTAGGGTGATTACCTGTCAAGCCGCTAGGGTGATCACCTGCCAATGCCCGGTGTTGTCCCTGAGCCGTGAGCCTTTAGCAGCGGTGCGATTGCGCCGATGGTGCGGGTCCACTCCGACGGCCGCTTCGTCTCGCTCGCAGGAGTTTGATGAGGATGGTAGGAGGTGCAAGAAAGTGAGGTCAATTCTCTGCCACGGAAAGTGAGAGCGGGTGCACTCCGATTCCGGCTGTTTCCAGCCGGCGCGTGGGGTCATCCATCCTAGCTTCCCTCTCAGAGGCAGGTGGGGACGCTCTGCTTCGGTTGGCGAGCAAGCCCCTTCCCCCTCGCTCGCCTTCTTCTGCAAAACGTCACTTGGAATGCACCCGTGCCCTCCTCTTGCAAATTACGCGCCAGTCTTCACGACTGCCAACGCACGCACAAGCCTTCTCGACTCAGTGGCTTCCGAACCATTCCCAGTTGAAACAGAGCTTCTCTAATTCCAAAAGGGTCCGCCGCAGCTCAACTCAATCCCGCCTCGGGAAAAGCCCTTTAAGGCCCGTCGCCATCTAGTACTCACAACCCAAGGATACCTCCATCACCACAACCGTTTGCCTATCCCAGCACACGATTCTACGAATCAATACTTGGGGCGTGAGGATATTTCCGAAGTTCCGGCGAGTGGGTGCCAGCCTGTTCCTGGTGGTCTGGTTCATCTGCATTCCCGGCCGGCCAGACACGCGAGTCTTTCGGTCCCTCAGACCGCCCGGCCCGGTCGCGCCCCGCCTATTCACGGAAAAGCAATCGAACTCAACGCGCCCAACTGTTGCCTTCCTTGACGATTCCGGTTGCCGCCAGGCATCGGCAGAGCATATGATGGGTCTGCCGCAGTAGTGGCGTTGGTTCGGGCAAAAATCAAGCTACAGAGGCGGAATCTTTTCTATGAAAGCGCTTCTTGTGTATCCCGAGTGGCCAGATACCTACTGGAGTTTCAAGCATGCTTTGCCCTTCGAGGGGAAAAGATCTGTCTTCCCCCCGCTGGGTCTGCTCACCGTTGCTTCCATGCTGCCGAAGACTTGGGAACAGCGCCTGGTTGACGTCAATATCCGTCCCGTAAGCGAGGCGGACTTGGACTGGGCGGATGTAGTCCTGATCAGCGCCATGCTCGTGCAGAAAGAGAGCATGCTGCGCATCTTGTCCCGTTGCCGCGCGCGCGGGCTGCGCACGGTAGTGGGAGGACCGATCAGCAGTTGCATGCAAGATCTGCCGCTGTATGCCGACCACGTCGTCGTGGGCGAAGCGGAAGAATTGGTCGATGGACTCGTGGCTGACCTTGAGCGCGGCGCCGCCCAGCCGCTCTACCAGGCCAAGGAATTGCCCGGGCTGAACATCACGCCGCTTCCCAAGCTCGATCTGATCAACGCGAAGTATTACAGCTCCATGGCCATCCAGTTTTCCCGCGGCTGCCCCTTTAATTGCGAGTTTTGCGACATTATCGAGATCTATGGCCGCAAACCGCGGCAGAAATCGCCGGCACAGATCGTGACCGAACTCGAACTGCTTTACGCGCGAAAGTGGCGCGGTCCAATATTCATCGTGGACGACAATTTCATCGGAAATAAACGCAAGGTGAAGGAGCTCCTGCCGGTCATGGCGGAGTGGAATGCGCGGCACGGCCGTCCGTTCCAGTTCTATACCGAAGCCTCGGTAAATCTTGCGGACGATCAAGAACTATTGCAAATGATGCAGAACGCCAACTTCGATCGCGTCTTCCTGGGCATCGAGACGCCGGCCGAGGAGAGCCTCAAGGAAGCGCAGAAAATGCAGAACACGCACCGCAGCCTCCTCGAAAGCGTCAAGCGCATCCAGCGCTACGGCATGGAAGTCATGGCTGGTTTCATCGTGGGATTCGATAACGATCCCGAAGACATCTTCGACCGGCAAGTGAAGTTCATTCAGGAGAGCGCGATTCCCTTGGCCATGGTGGGCCTGCTGCAAGCACTGCCGGGAACACAGCTCTATCGCCGGCTGCAAAAGGAAGGCCGCATCGTACGCGATGGCGACGGAAACAACTTTGACCTTCGGCTGAACTTCAAGCCGCGCATGGATCCCCAGCAGTTACTGGACGGCTATCGGTCCATCCTGCGGCGCATCTATCGCCCGGACATCTATTACGCCCGGGTGCGCCAATTCCTCGCTCAATATGAGCCGCATGTCCGCCGCAAGCGCCTCACGTTATCGGATTGCCAGGCCTTGGCGCGGTCCATTCTCAAACAGGGAATTTTCAGCAGGCATGCCTTCTCTTACTGGCGCCTTTTTCTGGCCGCCAGCACGCGCTATCGCCAATCCTTCGGCTCCGCGATTCGCCTGGCCATCATGGGCTATCATTTCCAGAAATTGACGCAAATGACCGTCGGCCGCGACTAGACCGCCTCGCGCTTGAGGCGAGCACAAGGTTTTACTTAATCACATAGGCTTTGAGTATGAGTATAAGGGTGCTGCATTCCGGACAGCCAAGACGGACATCTCGCTAAGTGGAGGAAGACGATGCGTGTCCGACAGACGTTCCTAATGCGTGTTTTCTCGATGAGAGTTTTTGCGCTGTTTCTGGTGGTGGGCGTCGGCGTCGGCCTGCATCTGTCAGAGCTGGTTGTATATGCCCAAATGACTGACGACACGCCTATCCCGGCAGTGAAGGCATTCGACGGCCCCGAGAAATGCAGCAACACCGAGCTCACGAACGCACACGATGAGGCGCGGTTCTTGCCCGAGTGGAAGCCCATCATCTTCAGCAGCGACCCCAGATATCAACTTCCGAACAACCCGCCAACCATCCTGGAGGGGACCGTCTCTCCGCCACCGGAAGGTGAGAATTCGGGCTCGCAGGCGCCGAGCGAGGTTGCCGAGGAGGATTTACCGTGGAACCATTACACCCACGACTTTGGGGTTAAGATCATCCCCGATCTGGGCTATCACCACCTGCTGTCATCTTGGGTGGATCTTACGGATGGCATGATCCATGTTCACCCCGACATGGAGTTTGAGTGGGATAACGCCAGCCTGATGGATGAAAGCGAGGGCTTCCAGCGCATATGGGGCGCGGTGCCGGAGTTCGTTTGGCCCGCCGTCGGTGATCGCGTGTGGGTCGAGGGGCGATGGATCTTCGACTGCGGCCATGTGGGCAACGTCGCTAACGACGATGATACGGCGCACGTCCAGTTCTCGACGGAAATTCATCCTCCACGGGCGCTGGTGACCTTCCGCCTGAACCATCCGGCACTGGACTCGTTTCCTGTGCCACGCACCTCGGCTCCTAATTTCCCGGGCCTGCAAAGCTTCCTGCCGGTCACCGGCGAACCGGCCACCACGCTGCCGCCAGGCGTGCCGGACAGTGGTCCCACTAACGTGCCGGTGACGGAAGCCGATATCTTTGTCAGCGTCAACGGGGGCGGGGCCAACGATTTCTGCAGTATCGTAGGCTCGTCGTCGTGCGGCGACATTTTTACCTGTCTTTCCGACTTCAGTGATTGTCACACCGGGCCAATCATCCCCGTGAACGACCGGAACTACGTGTTTGACATCTATCCGCCCGGAACGAATTACCACTCACTGCTGAGCGACGGAACCTTCAGGGTCACCCCGCCGGTTACGGACGCCTCGCTGCAGTGGCGCACTGTGGACCATTTCGACGAGCTTCCCGCGCACGCGTGTGGCGGCAAGGACAACAAGGTCTGCGTGACCGTGGACCCTATTATTTGCCTCATTGACGGGTCCACGCCGCCACCGCCACAGGACCAGAGCCAGACGGGGACGACCTGCCCTTCAGTTCCCGCGCAGCCCACGCGCCTGCGCGTCATCCTCCCGTTTGCCGGCACCAACGCCAACTTCTTTGCCCAGAGCATCCTGCTGGGGTGGGACGACGTGCCGGGGGGGAGCCAGCAGATCCTTCTCGCGTCTGCCAACACCAAAGCCAACGTCTTTGCCCGGAGTATCCTGCTGGGGCAGGTCGGCTTGCCGGGGCCCGTGACTACCCCCATCGTGCGCAGCTTTAAGGTGACGCTGAACCAGTTCGACGTTCTAGATAACGCGAACCAGATATGCGTCCCGAACGTGGGCTGCGTCGACCTCCTCCCCGCCGATTGGCGGGTGTTCGTCAATGTCGGCGGCCAGTACCGATACATCAGCCAGCTCTTCGACGGCGGCCCGCTCTTCGGCACTGGCAACCCCTGTAATGGAGATGCCCTCACTTCTGCTTTCAACGGCAATTGCTTTCGGTTCCACGATACCGCCTGGAAGGTGAGCGTTGTGGATGGCACACCGATTCACGTGGCCGTCGGCGGGTTCGCAGCCAACGGCACCCTAGAAGGCGACTTCTGCCGTAACTACGTTCCTCCCTCGCCGCCTCCGGACCTACCGTTCGACATTCCGGTCTTCGGGGGCTGCAACTTTAGCGCCCTCGGAGCAGGCAAGGATCTTGCACTCAATAGTTTCAAGCGTATCGGCACCTACGAATTCGATCTCTGTAAAAATGAGATTATCGGCAGAAGCTGTGGAGGGCCAGATTACGCTCCGCCCGCGGCCTTCACGACGCAGTCAACAGGTGGCGAACAGTACAAAGTCGAGTTCAGCGTCCTAGAGATTCCGGCCGCTACCGCGCCCACGAGCGCTCTCCAAATCGGCAATCCGCACTACAACCAGTTCGTTTCTTCTGCCACGCCCCTCGTCCTCTCGACCGCGTCCACGGACGCGGAAGGCTTCCAATATCGGTTTCACCAGCAAGGGGGCCCTCTGCCTACCTATACGTCTCCTCTTCCGTTCCCGGTGCATTGGACGAGCGCCCCTATCGATCCAGGCTCGCACTCCTTGTCGCTTGGCCTCCACGGTGTCGACGGGCCGTATCTCCTGCAGTTCTCCGGCGAGACTTTCGGAAACCTGCTTGAAATCCGGCACAACGAGTCCCTGATTCTCGACAACACGCCGCCGGTCATCAGCATCGTTCAGCCGCAGCCCACGACCTACCCCCACAGCGCCGTGCTCACGCTCAACTACAGCGTCACCGACGCTGGCTCCGGCGTAAATCAGTTCACGGCTTCGATGGATGGTTCGACCACGCTCTTGCTCATGGGCCAAACCAAAACTCTTATCAACGGACTGGCCTTCAACCTTCTTAACTTGACGCTTGGCCCCCATACCTTCAGCATCACGGCGCTGGACAACGTGAGCAACGCCAACACGTCCAGCGTCACCTTCACCATCGTCGTCACCCCCGAGAGCATCAAGGGTGACGTGACTTATTTCCTCCAGAGCGGCGCGATCAAGAACGAGGGCGTGGCCGACTCCCTCCTCGCCAAGCTGGATGCTGCCGCTAAGGCCTTTGCCGCGGGTAATTGCGCAACGGCAGATAACATCTATCAGGCGTTCATCAACGAACTGAACGCGCAAAGCGGCAAAGGCGTGGACGCCACCGCGGCGGCGATCATGATTGCCGACGCGCAGTACCTGATGGCCCACTGCCCGAATTAGTCCGGGCCGGAAAGCAGCGATCAGCTACGCACTTCATTGGCTCCTTGGAGTCGCTCATGAAAAGTGAAACCAGTTTTACGGGTGCCCCACCTTTCTCTTAAAGCGCAAGCGCCGCTTGCGCGTCAAACGAAGTCCGAAAGGTGGGATTTTCTTGACTTTCAGTGTAGCGGATCGATCCGAACTAAACCTGGTGACTCGTCCGAAGCTGCTCCACCGCCAATCATTCGCATGAGCGACCAATTCGCGGCCGTCTTCTTCAGGTTTGGCCTCGCAGGAGTCTGGCAGCGCGTGATAGGTTCGGCTCGCCATCGGCAGCGTCGCCATCCGAGTCGCTTCCGTTTGTCCCGGTAACGTCCTTGAAATTGTCGCCGGGAGTATCTCCTTCGCCCGGCGCCAGAAACAGATTCGCCTGCAAACCGTGCTGTTTCGTGTAGAGCTCAAAATACCGGCCGCCCGCTGCATACAACGATTCGTGCGTCCCCTGCTCGATGATTCTGCCTGCCTCGATCACCAGGATTTGATCCGCCCTGCGAATCGTGGAGAGGCGGTGGGCGATCACAAAGGTCGTGCGTCCCTGCATGAGATAGGAAAGACCCTGCTGTATCAAAGCTTCGGATTCGGAATCGAGGCTGGAAGTCGCCTCGTCCAGAATCAGAATTCGCGGATCGGCGAGGATGGCGCGCGCGATGGAAATCCGTTGCCGCTGCCCGCCGGAAAGCTTGACGCCGCGTTCGCCCACGAGCGTCTCGTAGCCCTGCAAAAACGATTCCGCGAATTCATCCACCCGCGCAATGCGGCAGGCGGCCTTCATTTCCTCCTCGCTGGCCTCGGGCCGCGAGAAAATCACGTTTTCGCGTATGGTTCCGTCGAAGAGAAATGTTTCCTGCAAAACGACTCCCAATTGCGTTCTGTAGCTGCTGAGCCGCACCGTGGAGAGGTCGGTGCCATCCACCAAAACCCGCCCCGACGTGGGCGTGTAAAACGCAGCGATCAGGCCGATGATCGTGGATTTGCCCGCCCCGGAAGGACCCACCAGCGCGGTGACGCTGCCGGGCCGCGCCTGGAAGCTCACGTCGTGCAGGACCGGTTTGCCTTCCGCGTAAGTGAAATCCACGTTCTCGAACGCGATTTCGCCCACGATTTTACCAATCGAGACGCTGCGCTTCGGGTCCTGGTCCTCCGGTTTCTCCGCCAGAATGTCGCTGGTGCGTTCGAGGCCGGCCATTCCTTCGGTGAGCTGCGTGCCAATGCTCACGATCTGCGCCACGGGAGCGATCAGCAAACCGAGAAATGCAATATAAGTCAGAAAAGTTCCCAGCGTCATCGTTCCGGCAATGATGCGCGTGGTGCCAAGATAGAGGATTAATGCGCTCACAATTCCAAAAAGGACGGTGGACGATAGACTCATCACCGAGGTTGCCGTCAGCGTCTTCAAAACGTTTTCCAGCAGCCGCTGCACTCCGCCGGCGAAAACTTCCTCTTCCCTTCCCTCGGCGTGGTATCCCTTGACCACCCGCACTCCGCCGAGCGATTCGGTGAGCCGCCCGGTCACCTCCGCGTTCAGTTTCGAGCGCGCCCGAAAAATCGGCCGGATCGTGCCAATGGCCTTGTTTAACGCGAATCCGAAAGCGAGCAGGACGCCCGCAGCCACAGCAGTCATGAAGGCGCTGATTCGCAAAAGTATGACCAGCGCAAAGGAAGCGGTCATCAAGCTGCCGGCAAGCTCCACCAGGCCCGTGCCCATAAGGTTCCGCAGGCCCTCCACGTCGGTCATAATCCGCGACACCAGACTTCCCGTCTTGTTCACGTCGTGAAAAGTGATGGAGAGGCGCCCGATGTGCGCTTGCACCCGCTTGCGCAATTGCGCGATCATCCGCTGCGCTGCTTTGGACAGCAGTTGCGTCAGCGTGAAAGAGGTCACGCCTTGAATCGCCGTAGCGGCAATGATGGCCAGAGCCAGCGGAGCCAGCAGTCGGATTTGGCGCTTGCCGATGACGTTGTCGACCAGAAACTTCGTCGAGGCAGGCAGCACCAACCCCGCCAGCCGATTGATCGCCATCAGCGCCAGTCCGAACAGCAACAGCGCTCGCTGCGGACGCAGGAACGGCCACGCCTCCTTTAGCAGATGCAGGAGCCCGGCGGATTTCCCCTTCAGGGGCTGCTTGGCTTCCGCCGCCCGGCCGTGCCCCCCCGCCAGGGCCCCTGTCCTGCTGCCAATTCCGGTAATCGCCATATCATCTATTGTCGTATATCTCGGGACGAAATGCCCGCCACCCGACTTGCCGGTAATGGGGCCGGTAATGGGTTAGTGAATCCGAAAAACGATGGGCACCCCACCCGACTTTGTTAACGCGCAAAAGCTCATCCTGTAGGTAGACTTTTGCGCGCCCCAGAGGGGCCCCATTTTCTGCAAGTGTTCATTTCAGGACGCCAAAATTTGCAAATGGTGGGAGTCGCTGCCTTGCGGCGAGAGAGATTTTGGCTCACGCCGTCAACAAAGAACATCACTAACCGGCCTGGGACGCGAACTGCATGGCGCTGTCGACGTTCCGCAAGCCGCTGCTGCTGCTCAGGTTACCTACAGGCTAGACAACGGGGCTCGGAAACCTCAGTACCGGCCGCCACCGGTACGGTCGCTCTATATTCACGCCGTTCTGGTCACAGCTAAGCTTGCGTTGAAGACTGCCAAAGATTAGGCCAAGCACCAAAAGGTTTTTCCCATGCCGGTTGGTAGAGGGAGAACATCAGATGCCAGCATCCTCACTGGCTGCACCAGTTGCAGCCCAGGAGCGAAGGCAAAGAGGAAGAGTCAAGGTTTCCCGGGAATTGCGCATACGCCCAGCGGATTCCAATGATGGGAGCTTCGAAGAAGTTCGAAGCACGCTGAACGCCTCGCGCGATAGCTTTTACTTCTTCACGCCTCATGACCGCTACTACAAAGGGATGCGGCTGCTCATTAGTCCTGCTTCCGCATCGCTGGCTGCTGCCTGCGAGGAGGAGAGCGAGGTCGTCCGCGTGCATCGTCAAGCTGCCGGTTTTGGTGTGGCTGCCGTATTTTCCAAGCACTCGACGGTGTCTAGCGGTCACGTTCAGTCCGGGAAACCAGCCAAGAACGAAAGACGCTGCGCCCAGCGGCGGCCATTCATTGCTACGACGGAAGTCATCGATGTGCGCACAGGAGCGCGGCTCTCGGTACGCACCGCCGATCTGAGTACCGGTGGCTGCTACATCGACACTTTGAATCCGTTTCCACTACATACGACTGTTTGGTTGCAGATTCAGAAGGAGAGCGCGACCGTCGAGTTCCGCGCAAAGGTTACTTCGTGCCATCCCGGGTCAGGAATGGGCCTAGTTTTTGAGGGAATCACACCTGCACAACGCTCCGCGCTGGCCAAATGGCTATGCAAACAGTCGGCCGGCTTTGAGTCTGACTCCCCTGTATCACCTCCGACCAAAGCAACCACAGACCGGTCCGAAGATCAGCCGCGTTTCGCAAGGCTTCTCGACATCCTGACTCGCAGGGGAGTCCTTACGGAGTCCGAGGCTCTCTCTCTCGCGCGGGATATCTGATCCGAGGACCCTCTCACTTGGGCGGAAATGCTGCTTTTCGCACCACGCAGTTCAAGCGTGGTCGGTCCCCTACCGTTGAGCGGCTAACAAGCGTGCTGCTGGAGCCACGCTGGGCCTCAATCTCGAGCCCTGGTTGCCAGCGGAGCACATCTGTCCCTCCGGGCAGGTGTTTGCAGGTCTGCGCGTGTGCCAAAGTGAACCTGAACCCGGAGGAGCCACATGGCGCAAACGATCTGGATCCACAAGCTCAGCGACGCGCAAAAGGCCCAGGCGGATGGAATGGAGTACATCTGCGAGCACCTGTTTCAGGCGCTGGCGCAGACGGGCAAGCTCACCAAGGTAAAGGGTTGGAACCCATTACCGAACGCCAGCGCGAAAGATGGCACCACGTACCGGGCGCTGTTCTGCGATTCGTGTGGCAAGAACTACACCAGCGGCCACGTGAGAATGGCCAAAGAACCCGTGCTGGTGTAAGCAAGCCGCTCCCGGCACCCACACGCCTCAGTCAATAGTAGGTCCCGAGAAGCCGGCTCCTCAGAAAGCGGCCGCTTAGTTATTCATGCTTCAAGCGGCCGTCACCGCAGCTTTCTTCCATCCCTGTCCAGGCGAAGCCTAGTCAGTTGCTTTTCGGCAACTGATCCACTACATCATCATGGTGGGTGTTCGAGGCTAATCATTACCGGCGGTTTTATGGTAAAGAATCCTGCCAAGGGGTCTGGCGCGAATACGACTGCATGCGGGATTTCTGAAATGATGCTGGAGACTGAACGCCTCGTATTGAGGAACTGGCTGGAATCCGACGTGAACCATTACCTCGTCTTGGCCGGCGACGTGGGCTACAACTGCTTCTCTCGGCCCGGGCGGTTTCTGGTTCACACCACAGAGGAAGCGCATGCCAAAGTCCGCGAAAGAATGCTTCTCTTCCACGATCGCAAACTCGGAAAATTTCCGATCTTTTTGAGAGCCACCGGCGAATTCATCGGCACCTGCGGCATGGAACCTTTCGATCTCGAGGGGCGATCCGAAGTCGAGTTGGGTTATCGTCTTTGCCTCAACTTCTGGGGCCGAGGATATGCCCAGGAAGCCGCCGCGGCCATCCTGGGTTACGGTTTCGGCGATTTGAGGCTGGCCAGGATCATGGCGTTCGTGCTTCCGCAAAACAAGGCGTCAGTCAGGATTCTCGATCAGCTCGGGTTCCAATATCTGCGCGATTTTATGCACGCCGATCTGCCACACCGCCTCTATGAATTTCCTCGACACCGTTCTATCGCCTGACGCGCCCCAGGCACGGCTACGCAGTTCTCCCGTAATTGAAAGAGTCTAGCTGCCTCTCGCGGAAGACGAGACTCGAATCCTTTGGTGAGAATTTGGTGGTAGTAACTGGCGAAGCAGCCATGAGTGGCACCACAGAGGCCGCTCGGAAGAGCGGCTTCTGCGGGCACGCGAGAGAGCGCCGCTTTAGGAAACCCGACAGACCTTGCGCTTCTTGAAAGCAACTCCAACTAGACCGGTGCCCAGCAGGAGCAGGCTTGATGGCTCGGGCACAGGACTATTGAAATTGCCAGCCGCAATGCCGTCGTGGAAGTTCGGAATGCTGCTGGTGGCAAACAGTGAGATACCGCCGCGACTGAAGTCCGCGATTCGGCTAGATCCGCCCATCCAAAAACTGTCGGTCACCGCATCATAACCTAGACTTAGGTTGCTTCCGAAGCCGGTGCTGATGGTCAGGCCCGTCGTCGTGCCATCCAGGAGTCGCTGCGTGATCACCCCGGAACCGCCAATACCATCGCTGGAATACAGGAAGGTTCCATCGGTTGTGATCCCGGTGGCAAACGGCGCGGCAAAACTGCCGAGAACATTCCCTAAGAGGTCGATGTGAGTCACCCCACTTGAACCAAAAGCTCGTGAAACCCACAAGGTATTATTAATGAAGGTAATATCCTCTGGCCCGTTGATTGGGATAGTCGCAAGCACGTTGCCGAGGCTATCCAGCTCCCGGACGACATTCCCAAACCCATAAGCCACATAGGCATGACCGGCGCCATCAAATGCTGTTCCGGTCGCACCGCTCGGCCCCAAAAACCCTAAAAACGTCCCCGTCTTCGTATATTCAGCCGCCGCAGTACTGGTGTCATTGCCGATGAGCAGAATGTCGTCGGCCTTAGCGACCCCAGCGGTTAGAAGACACAATATCGCTACGACTATCATTTTCCACTGTGACATTACCACACCTCCAGACCACGATTTCCGTGCCATCGCTGGCCACCGTCGATTGTACTTTAGTGTATTTAGCAATCCAGCTACCAAACTTTATCCGTTGAAAAATCACCACTTCCTGGGGAGCCACTGCAATGTTTTGCACAGAGTGTCCTGAGACGCTCCGCTTTCGATCCACTGATTACTCATTAAATTACATTCCAACTGTCTTTGGGAAAGAGTGGTTTGAGGCTGAACTGGCGAGGCCAGAAAACGAACGGCACCCGCTCTTTCAATGGCGAGTGAATGGCATGCAATATCTGAATGCATACAATCAGGTTCAACCAGATGGCAGCTATGCAGCCCTTCCGAGCGGACCACTCGCGGCCTATGCCTCATTCGCATTCAATTTGTTTGCGGTTGAGGACAACAGTCGATTAGATGAGGGAGAATGTAGCGGAGGCGAGATCGCGCATTTAAGACACAAATGTGGACGCTAGCAGGAAAGGAGAGCGCATAATGGACACCGATTCCGTTAGAAGAAGCAAACTGTTACAGCAGGTCAAACGTGGAAAGATGGGCGCTACGCAGTGGACGAGGCTTTTTGTGATGCTGGTGGCGGCTGCCGAGATGTTCGGCGTCGTATGGGATGTCCATCGAGGGAAGGGAAATTTCACCTTCCTTGCCAGCGCAATCGTTATGATTTTCATTCTAGCGATCGCCGGCATTGGACTTGGCGCCCTCGAGATGCATGAACGCTTTGACGCTCTCGTTAAATTGATTGGAGAGGACAAGTTGTTGCATGGCAAGGAGTAGGGAACAGAACTTAAGGTTCTCGATAAGCTCGCATTTCACCACCGGTACGATTTCGTGTACCCCGATCTGCCGCACCGCCTCTATGAATTTCCTCAGCAGCTATGAACCGGATCGGCACAAAGCTTCACTCCCGCCAACCGGCCCTAGTTAGAAAACCGTAAACTATCCTTCGCCCTTTTTGTTCGTTGAGGGTCCCCTGAGGAGCCGATGACCACCCCAACAGATGGCAAGCCAGCGCCGGGCGCCATACCCACGGCGCAGCTCATTGCCGCCATGCTTCCAAAACCGTCGAGCGCATCGTGGGCGTGTTTCCGCTCTCCGATCAGCAATCCATCCGCAACCGCTTCTGCAAGGCGTTCCGCTTTATCGTCTCGCAGCGCCTGCTCCCTCGCCGCGACGGCAAGGGCCGCGTCGCCGTCCTCGAAATCCTGAAGTCCACCATGCGTACCCGCGAATACGTGGAGAAGGGTGAAAGCGAAGGCAAGAGCCTGCTCGATGCCATGAACGATGGCGCCCAGGAAGGCATGCAGAGCTTCGATGGCGAACTCGAGAAGCTCATTCGCGCCGGAACTGTGGAGCTGCAGACCGGCTTGAGTTATGCCACGAACCACGGCAACCTGAGGCTCGCCCTCACGGACTTCGTCGAAGAGCCATCGGCCGAGAAGGTCGCCACAGAGTAAAAGACCTCGCCTTTACCGCTAGAGCTTGCCGAGCGACTTTGCGGCCGCGTTGATCGACTGCCGTGCCCGGAAGAAATCCGCCCAGGGATCGGCCTTCCGCAGCCTCTCGCTAAAATTCCCCAGGTTGAAATTGGCGGGATCGAGTTTGGGCGTGACCTCGGACCATTCCAGCGGCGTGGACACCAGCGCCTTTGGCCGCCTGCGAACCGAAAACGGTGTGACCACGGTCTGCCCGAATGCGTTTCGAAAGGGATCAAGATAGACGCGGCCGCCGCGCGCCTCGATGGAATGCTCCACGGTAAGCTCACGCGGATGAGCCGCCGCCAAACGCTCGCAGAACTGCCGCGAGAACGCCAGAACATCATTGGCATCCGGCCCCCTGCGAATGGGAACGAATACGTGCATTCCCCGGCTTCCCGAAGTTTTCGCGAAAGAAACCAGACGCAAGCCGTCGAGCGCTTCTTTGACGCGCAATCCAGCCTGCGCCGCATCCCGGAATTCGCCCGACTGCGGATCCAGGTCGAAACAAATCCAGTGCGGCTGTCGCGGTGCGTCGGCGCTGCTGGCCATGGCGTGCACGGCGATGCAGCCCAAATTCACCAGCGCAAGCTGCGTCTCGAGCGAGCCGCCCACCACATAATGCGTGATACCCGTTTTGTGCCCCTTTTTATGCTTGATCGCCTTGCTCGGCGTGCCCGCGGGCATGCCTTTGGGCTTTTCCTTTTGGTAGAAGCATTCGCCCCGCATGCCATCCGGACACCGCTCCATCGTGAGCAAGTGGTCCTGCACGTAAGGCCGAAGTTTCGGGAATGCCAGTTCATAAAACTGCGCCAGATCACCTTTGGTATAGCCTTCCTCCGGCCAAAAAACCTTATCCGCATGGGTGATCGCAGTGACCGAGCTCCGGTTGCTGAACTTGCCCGCACGGCCCCGGACGCGGGAAGCCACGTTCACACCGTGCCCTTCGCCGGCAACTGAACCTCCTCCGGCCGTTTATCGTCTCGCAATCCCAGGTAGACGGGCTGGCGCAACTTCCGATCCGCGGTCCACTCCTGAAACGAAATCTGTGCGACCAATTTGGGCTTGAGGTAAGTTATTCCCTTTTCCCGCGGCGGATCCACGAAAGCTGGCTTGGCCTGCACCAACGGCCTGAATTTCTGATAAAGCGAAGCGAGCGTATTTTCATTGAATCCGGTGCCCACCTTTCCGACGTATCGTAGTTTACCGTCTTCGTAAGCTCCCAGCAGCAGCGCCCCAAAGTAACGGCGCGAGCCTTCAGGCTTGGTGAATCCTCCGATGACCATCTCCTCTTCCTGATGCACTTTCACTTTCAGCCACTTCGAGGAACGCCCCTCGATATAAGGCGCGGACAAGTCTTTGGCCACCACTCCTTCATAGCCTTTCTGTTTCGCAACTTTGAACGCTTCCAGGCCGTTCTCCGCCAGGCGTCGCGAGATCATCAACGCCTCGGCCTTGTCAATCGCGGATTCCGCGGCAGGGCGGCGTATCTGGAGCGTCTCATGGCGCAGATCGCGTCCGGAGCTGTACAAACAATCGAACACGGCATACGCCGTCGCTCTGCTGCCCTCCTGCAGAAGCTGAAATCGTGAAATCCCTTTGCTGTCGAATGCGACCACTTCGCCGTCGAGAAGAAGCGTGCGCATGCGAAGCTGCTGAATCGCGCGGGCTACCGGCGCATACGTCGCCGTACGGTCGTTTCCGTTGCGCGAAACAAGGGTGACGCGCTCGCCCTCTTTGTAAGCCAGAATTCTGTAGCCGTCGTATTTCTCTTCGTAAATCCAGCCCGGCTTGTGAAATGGCTCCCGTACCAGCGTCGCCAGCATCGGCGTGACGCGAAATGGAATTCGATCCTTGTCAGAAGCCATCGTGCTCCGTCCATGCGGTGGAAAATCTGGCAGCGATCATTTTGAGCGCATGTGCTTTAGCGATGAACTTCGGGCCGCGCGACTATGCCGTGTGCCATCCTTTGCCTTTTTCAAATCGGCCTTCATCAAATCAGCCTTCTTCAAATCAGCCCTCTTCAACCCAGAAGGGTCGCCCGCGGCCGCTTTCTCTACGTTTCCCCCGGCCGCCCGCGCAATCTCTGCAAGGGAGCGGCGCGTCAATGCCGAGCGCGGCTCTTCGACCGTGATGTCCTCTGTAGAAGCAAATCGGTCGCGATGTTTAATCAGCAGCCACGAAGCGCGTTTGCTCCCGCCGAACCCTCGCGTGCGCACGAGCACCCACGAGCCTTTCAATTTGGCGCCGTGCAGCGTGAACTTCAGATCACCCTTCTCCAGTGCCGCGTTCACATCGGGCACTTCCGGCGTCCACGCGCCGCGGTCCCAAACCATCACCGTGCCGCCGCCATACTCGCCCTCCGGAATTACGCCCTCGAACCCGCCGTATTCGACGGGGTGATCCTCCACCTGCATGGCCAGGCGCTTAACCGCCGGATCGAGCGAAGGCCCCTTTGGCACCGCCCACGAGAGCAACACGCCATTCCACTCCAGGCGGAAATCGTAATGCAGATGCGAGGCCTGATGTTTTTGAATGACGTAGGCGAGAGGTTTGCCCAGTGACGGCCGCTCCTCCGGCTCGCCTTGCGGTTCAGGGGTAGTCTCAAAACGTCTTTTCTTTTGGTATTCCTTGAGCCCCACGGGCGTGCCTCTTTCTAACGTCGATTTTTAGAGCTAACCATACGATGTTGACTCTGCCTCAATCTCGTCGCGCCCCGGCCTTCTTAGCATGCGCCGTCGCACACCAGCACCGCCGCGCCTTGGATCGCGTCATACTTCAGTTGGTTCAATGCCTGATTGGCATCGCGCAAGGCAAACCGTTGCACGTGCGTGTGGATTGGGATTTCCGCAGCGATCCGCAGAAAATCCTCCCCGTCCTGGCGCGTGTTGTTGGCGACGCTGCGAATCACCCGTTCGTGATAGAGCAAGTTGTAATCCAACGCCGGGATGGGACTCATATGGATTCCGCCGAGCGCCAGTGTTCCGCCCTTTTTCAAGGCTTTGAGCGCCGCGGGAACAATCTCTCCTGCCGGCGCAAAGATAATCGCCGCGTCCAGCTTGACCGGAGGTTCGGCCAGCGTGCCGCCGGCCCACTTGGCGCCCAGCTCGAGCGCCAATTGTTGGTGCCGTACGTCGCGCGTGGAAGCGTAAACTTCGGCGCCCCAGTGCCGCGCCACCTGTATGGCCACATGAGCCGCCGCGCCGAAACCATATAGACCTAACCTCCCGCCTTTCTTGATTCCCGAGAGGCGCAGCGATCGAAACCCGATGATGCCCGCGCATAACAATGGCGCCGCTTGGTCGTCCGCAAACGCCTCCGGAATGGGATAGACAAAATCCTCCGCGGCCAGAACGAACTCGGCATAGCCTCCATCCACCGTATAACCGGTAAACGAAGGATGGTCACATAGATTTTCGGTGCCCGCACGGCAGTATTCGCAAGTGCCGTCCGTGCGATGCAGCCACGCAATGCCCACGCGCGCGCCCTTGCCGAAGCGGTGCGCCCCTGCGCCTGACTCTTCCACCACGCCCACAATTTGGTGTCCCGGTATGATCGGCGACTTCCGGGGCGGCAGTTCGCCTTCGACAACATGCAAATCCGTGCGGCATACGCCGCATGCGCGTACGCGAACCAGAATTTCGCCCGGCCCCGGCTGCGGAACCGCAACGTCCGTGAAACGTAGAGGGTTGGTTTCAATGGGAGCCGGACCTTGCAGCAAGCACGCCTTCATTCCCTCCCCCACTATCTGATTCACTTGGCGTCCATGGGACTCGCGCGTAATTGCGATGCCGCCAGACGCCATTCCAGCGCTCTGGCAAGAGCACGCTGCGCGTGCGCTTCAATGATGACTTTGCATTGAGCATCGCATCACGCTGCAGTTCGTCCCCAAACGCCAGCCCGGCTCCTGAGCCAAAAATTGAGGTCATCAAAATTTGAATTTGAGCGCCAGCTGCATCAGCCGCGGCGGCAGCGCGCTCACGACGTGACCGAAAAGCGGGTTGTCCACGTCGCCATTCACCGCGGCCGGCCCGAAGAATTGCGTGCGATTGAACAAGTTGAAGGTCTCCAGCCGCAGCTCCAGCGCCTTGGACTCCGTAATCCGCAGATCCTTTACCACAGCGAGATCGGTGTTGAAGGTTCCTGGTCCGTGAAAAAACCTGCGCGAGGCGTTTCCGGGCGTGCCCAGCACGCAAGGAGAAAGTTTGAAACCGGGTCTGCAGCCGTTATCCGCAAATAGCGAACTCTTGAAATAAAGCAGCCCGTTGTTCTGTGGGTGACCGCTGAGGTTGAGAAGTCCTGGAATGATATCCGGTAAATCCAGGCTCTTATTGTTCACGCCGTTCGGAATGCTTCCTTGCAACGAGTTATCTCCGTCCGCCGAAAGGGTGACCGGGAAACCGCTGCTGATGCGCGTGATCCCCGAAATGCTCCAGCCGTCCGTCAGAAGCGTGGCGCGCTTGGTCAGACGATCCAGCGGTAATTTGAGCACGTAGCTTGCCACCAGGTCGTGGGGCAAATCCCACGCCGATAGCGCGCGTGTGGCCTGGAAATTGTATGGATTGACAGGATCGGAAATGCTCGACGCTTGGTCGATCGACTTGCTGAAAGTATAGGAGATCAGGAAACTAGCTTCCTTGCCCGAATGCCGCAAAGTAGCCTCGAATGCGTTGTAGTTCGAATTTCCGATGGTCGCATCGTAGTCGTCGTTGGCGAAACTTGGCCCCAGGGGGCCGCGCGTCCCGCTCACCATTTGACCAGCAGCGGTTGTGTAGGTCCTGTCTTCTCCAAAAGGCCCGCAAGGAGTCTGCGGCGGATTTGTAGGCTTTAGGGCGACCTGCTGGCTTAGCTTCAGACACAGCGCAAAGTTCCCCGGATTGGCGGAATACACCACCAACAAGTGATGCGCCTGGGATCCCACGTAACTCAAACTGAGCAGCGTATTGGTGCTCAGTTGCCGCTCAATCGACGCGAAGTAGTTCTCGGTATAAGGATAGCTGTTGCTCGGGGGTGTCGCGGTCATGCCCGCCTGCGGAAGAAACGAAGAAAAATCAATATTCGTGATGGGATTTGCCGGACTAGCGCCATAGGGAGGGACGTGCAGCGGAAAGGGATTGACGTGAACGGAACCATCCCCCGCGGAGACGAAGGGTGTCGCAAACAATGGCGGCGCTGGGCTGGTGTAGCTCAATCCGTAGGGCGGCTGGGGCTCGTCAATCGCGGCGGTATTCCCCTCGATCACGGAATAAAAGATTCCGTAGCCGGCCCGAATGCTCGTCTTCCCGGGCCCGCCGAGAATTTTGCTCCAGATCCCGTGCGATACACTCGGCGAGTATGCCAAACCGAGCCGTGGCGAAAAGCGCTGGCCCTGCGGCACGAGCGTGTTCGGTACTCCCGCATCACCCACGTAGACCAGGCTCGTTGGGGCGGTCGGGTAGACTTTGGATTGCTCTCCTAGAATGAAGGTGGGATTCTGGTTGTATTTCTCGGACCAATACTGCATCAACTCCCAGCGAAGGCCGAAATTCAGCGTGAGGCTGGGCTTCACCCGCCAGCTATCCTGGCCAAAGCCCGCCGCATACTTGTGGCGCGGATAGTATGTGTTGGACGATGCCTGATTGTAGTTCGTGGGGACCCCGAGGAGAAAATCTGCGAAATCCGAGCCCGTTTCCGAGCCCGTGAAAAGGAACGACCCATTGAACGTCGCATCGGGATTGACGTTCACCTGCTCCAAGCTGAACTGGAATCCCGTGATCAATGTGTGGTTGCCTATTACTCTGGAAAAGTGATCCATCGCTGAATACGTATTATTTGCCTGCGTCAGATTCGTAATCGGCACTCCCATGACAAACGAGTTAAAACGCACGTTTTCGATGCCCTCGATCTTCGGCGCCAGCGGGACGATGCCCGTCGACCCCACGCCGGTCACAAAGCCTTGCGAAGCCAGGCTAGGACCGACGCCGCCTAGCGGCTGTCCCACGTCATTGGCATTGCGCATGAAACTTAATCGAAGCTCGTTCACGCTGGATGCACCGACCGCCTTGGTATCCCCGAGGTTGATCAGTTGCGCGCGCCCAAAAGTCAGGGCGTTGAATCCGGGGACGCTCGCGCCTCCCACGGCGGCGGGATAAGGATTATTCACGGTATAGTCGTCAAAGAAATAGTACGCGGATAATTGACCCCACCGCGCGTTGTTGCTGTCCGTGCGAAAACTCGCCCTGTCATCGCGCACGATCTTATTTTCCGAGCCGGTGGAAAACGTGCTCGGCCCGGCGTTAGGCAGGGGGATGCACGGGTTGCACTGCAACAAATATGTCGCGGGCGCGGACCATACGCTCTTGGGAATTACGTTACCCGGAAAAACACTCGCATAAGCATCCCCGGCCATAACCGTGCGGCCGAGTTTCTGCGACAGAAGGCCGGCCATAAAAGGCCCGCCGACCGCGCCGGTCAGCTGCCGATCGCTTAGATCGCCTGTCCGGTCCGCCCTCGAAGGAACCTCGATGTTTCCGGTATCAATTCCCTGTGTCGTCCGAGTTCCCTGGTAGTCGCCAAAAATGAATAGCTTGTCTTTCTTCACCGGGCCGCCCATGGTGCCGCCAAACTGGCTTTGGCGATAGGTAGCGACGTCCGGAGAAAAGAAATTTCGCGCATCGAGCGCGGTGTTGCGCAGGAATTCGAAGCCATTTCCGTGCCATCGGTTCGTTCCGGACTTCGTTACCACGTTGATGATGCCGCCGCTGTAATTCCCATACTGGGCGTCGAAATTGTTGGTGAGGATGCGGAACTCGGCAATCGAGTCGAGGTTGGGCACGATGGAAGTGCCGCCGTTCATCAGCTCCTTGACATCGCCTCCGTTGACCATGAAACCATTGGCGTCCTCGCGCTGGCCGCTGATGGACTGGTTGCCCGCATTCAGAGCACCCGAAGGGGCAATCGCCACCGTCACTCCGGCCATGACTATGGAATCCGGCTGCTGCGTACTCATGGGCACCACCGCAGGCTCCAGCGAGAGAAGATCCGTCACACTTCGCCCGTTGAGCGCCACCGCGGTGATATCCGCGCTGGTAATCACCCCGCCGACCTGCGTGTCCGCCGTCTCCACGTGAACCGCCGTATCCGTAACCGTAACCTCCTGAGACTGTTCGCCCATCTCCAGCGTTATATCCATCTGCAGCTTGGTCCCCACGTCGATGGTCAATCCAGTGCGCTTGTAGGGCTTGAACCCGGGCCGAAAAGTTTCCAGTTCGTAATGGCCCACGGGCAGCGTCGTAAAGGCATAACGGCCGTCCATATTCGTGGTGGCATTCTGCTGCACGCCGGTGTCCACGTTACGGCAGAGGATGGCAATGTCCGGAATCACCGAGCCGCTGGGGTCCATAACGATCCCGGAGATGCTCCCCGTCGTTTGGGCTCGCGCCGGCGCACCGGAGAAAAAAAGAATGGGGATAATTAGAATTTGCGCGCCAATTCCGAAGCCGCGTCTCATCTCAGCAGGTCACTCCACCCCGCGAACGCACCATCGCGATCATGGGGCATGGCGCCACGATGGAGCCGTTAAATCGGGGTAAAACTTCCTCAACGCGGATCTCGGGGCGGTGGAATCTATGCGGAAAATCCTTAAGAGCAAACGCGCTCGGCGCAACCTGTTACTTCCGGCCGAGCTTCTTGCCGTCCGGCGTCACCAGATATTCGAGCCACAAAATGCGCTGCGCATATTTCCCGGGACGCCCCGTTAAAGTGACCTCATCTCCTGCCTTGAGGCTTTCCTTGGTCCACCCGGCTCGGAGCATCTCGGTCGGAGGAAGAATCTCGGCATGCCACTCTTCGACGTTGCCCTTCTTGTCCTTTACGGCTACCGAGAGGACCGAATGGGGATTGGCCCACTCGTAGTCCGTCACGACCCCCATCAGCGTGATGCTTTTGCCCTCGTACACCTGCCGCGACGCATGGTGGGCCCACAACGAACTGGAACACGTGAAGGCGCCGACGGTTACCGCGACAACAATCAGAACCTTGGCTCTCACTTCGACACCTCCAAGGCGCTTCCCTGCACGACACCCCTACCGGAGCCTACCACATCCGAGTGCCCGGAAGCACTGCGTTGCTACGCGATACTAACGCCAAAGTCCTTTCCCTCGGAAGCTTCAAGTAAGTTCTCCAATTTTAACAATCGTCCAGAGTTCGTCATTCCTCCTGGTTTCTGGCATGTAAGCTGAGCGGTGAACTTGTACATATCCCTGCTCTAAACGTATTTCCAATGTCTCACCTGTCGGGGCGGACACCAGGAACGCACCCTCTTCCCCCTCAAGTGCGAAGGTAACGTCGGCAACCAAAATCGTTTCATTTATCTTGAACATGGTTGGTTTTTCTTCGACTGGAGGAACGGAACTCACCACCTCACGTTCGACACAGCGACGAAGCCGTTCGCCGATTCTTTTCGAAGCCGAGAAAATGCGGGATACCGGGACCAATCCCGCCACTCTGTAATTGCCGATGGACGCAAGCCCAGCCGAGGCTATGCAGCCGCACTCTGAGCACACAGGCCGGCCGCCGAATTGGCAAGGAGTAATGCGAGTGGCTAGATCAGCGGAAATGCAGGTGGTGGTCTGCGCAAATATGCATTCTTGAGGCCAGCGCGGTGGGTGGTAATAGCCATCTAGAACCGCATTGGGCAAGTAAACCTTCGGGAAGCCGTGGCGCAGCTGAGCCAATTCCTCGAGCGCCGCCAGCCGGTCCTGAGGACGCAGACGCTCCGCACTATGGTCTCCTCCTTGAGGCGTAAACAGACTGAACCATATCTTTCTCACCTCGCAACGGTCTGACCAAAAACTCGCAAAATCCCTCAGATAATTCGGCCGGCAAAGTAATGGCCTAGTTATGGTGCAGTGCACGATAATCTGGTGACCCGCGATGTTCTGGAGGATGCGACTGTAAGTGGCGGGGGAACGCCGCTTGTCGTGTTCTGCCGCCAAGCCATCCACTGAAACGACCAAATGAAGATTCGCAAGGGTGCTCCATTCCGCCGGGATCGATCGAACCGCACTGGTAACCAGCTGTACTTCGACACCCAGTCGCGCAAGCTTTGGCAGCAAGATTCCCAGTTCGCGGTAACGGACTAGGGGCTCTCCACCCACAATAGAAAGGTGCAGAGGCCGTAAACGTCGAACCAAACCCAAGACCCCCGCGATCAGAGCCTCATCCTTGAAATCGGCTAGTTGACGCAGCGGGCCGCCTGCCCCCAGATGGTTTGGCTCATAGGCGTAACAACCCGGACAGCCAAGAGGGCACTCCCGGGTGATTTCAAGAGACAAGAATGGCCTGCGCCCCTGCAAAATCCTGGACCACGCCGGTACGATATCCTTCAACTTCATGAAATCTCTCTCCCGGAGTTTTGCAACGCTCTATACACGCCCGCCGGCCGCTCCAGCTTGAGACTGTGGCGGCATCCACTCTCGGGTATCCCCAATGCCGCTCTCCTGCCGCACGACATCACGTGCGAAAGCTGCTTAACGTGCTTGCCGGGAATACCGTGCTTTCCCTCGGCGCTTGGTGATCGCGGGGCTTCCACCAGCTCCTGATGTCTCATTGTCAGACAGTTCAGTCCTGATCAACCCGTCAAAAAGACGTTGTCGCAATGCCAGGTAGGATTTCTGAACCTCCTGTTCAGCCTGCGTGTGCGCGAGGATGGCCAGTAATCGATCAAGCGAAAACGAGTTGCCTTCGATATCACCCAGGAGTTCACAAGTTTTCTGAGCTTGGCGCACGTAATTCGAAAGAGCATTCAAGCATTCGTCGCGAAGAAGTTGGCGTTCAGTCACGGGTAACTACCTCCTTTTGACGTTCGACTCCATCAGCTGGCATGGATCGACGACTTTTCCTTTCGCTCCCTATTGCCTTTGCTTGAGCGGTGATGAGAAAAGCGATGACCGCTCGGAATTTTTCGACGAAGGGCTATCGAGAAAAGCGGAACTTAGGAGCGATTTTAGGTTCGCAGTGAATGAACAAGACGCAGGATATCCTGGCCTGTCCTGGCGGGAACGACCCAAGCGTCGTTAAGGTTTTCCATGCGAGCGAACGTGGCGGTGGGTGGCGGTAGAATGCTTCCCTGGTTGTCAACGCGAGGCGTCGCGCACTCTGCCGCTTGGCCTTGCGCATTAGATACCTGTCCATCATTCGATGGATCATCCATAAGATTATGAAGTTCCGGGATCTCTCGCGTGGCAACTGCCAAGCCCATGAGAAGAAATAGAATGGGAAGGATTCGACTCACGCTATTATCCCCGGAGGGTCAAGCTTATAAATGATAGCTCCAAACCGACCGGCCCTCAATGCAATTAATCATGCTGGAGTGCGGCTATGGTGTCCCAAAATCCGCTTGCTGACTTTTGGAACCCTAGAGGAATGCGATCCACCGCCCCGCAATCTTGACCCTCCCCGTACTTCCCTACTCCAGGTGGCCCGCTAGGCATAGATAGCCAGCCTTAACTTCGAGTTTACAGGATAGAATCTTAGCAGTGGTGGCATACTCACCGTCCGATTCGTCGTCTTGTTCTGATGCAAATCCTGTAAAATTGAGACGGTTTCGGCCGGGCCTCAATGATCTTGCTCATCGAGGCCCTTCTCATTAAGGAACTCGGACATCAGATCCGCCACTTCGAGATTGTTAAGATCTAAGAATGGGACGTGCGTATTGCCGTAGATTCCTACGTCCGGCAGTAGCAATAGCGATGCGTCGCCACCATAACGATTCACGGTCTCGACAAACTGCTTCTTGAAAATGAGTCGTATTCGTGGATTCTCGAGCTGTGGAATCGGCTGTGGGCTGGAAGGAATGTTATCTCCCACGACGATCTGAATGGGGATCTTGGTCAATTTGAGAAAATCCTCCAGCGGCACAGGTGCGCCAGGTCCGACGAGAAACCCATCGTAGGCCGGGAGCGGTGCAGGCGCTTGTCCCACTGGGAACGGTTGATTAGCACCCTCATAGTCCACGATCCCCTTCACGTTAGGACTTCTAATGGCCGCGAGGCAGGCGAATCGCCCGGAATCAGAGCTGGAGACCAGGATGGCCGGGCCGATTCTCTCGAGGAGGGCCGCGAGGGCGTCGACAATCACGTTTTCGTCATCCATTACCCCCGGGATGAGATACTTGAAAAATTGGTCGAGCCCGGCCTTAGGAAACTGTGTGTTCGGGAAGTACTCCAGAAATTCTGGGCCCAAACGCAAGCCGATAAATGTCGTTTGGTCGCCTTTGCGGTTAGTGTGATTGGGGATGACTTGTTTGTCGAGCAGGGCCCCGAGTGTTCCATTGAAGGACGGGAAGCCAGCCTTACCCCGCCGAGGGAAATCGACGACGTACACCGCGAAGCCTCGGCGCAGGAAGATCGTTTGGTATCCCTCCCGGCCGTCCGGCGTAGACTCCCAGGCGCTCCCCGTTGCGTTCGCACCGTGAATCATGACGAGGGGAAATCTTCGGGCGTGCTCGGGAATCTGGTATTGTGCATACAGGTGGTCGATCGGGAAGCTTTGCCCCGCGTCGGAAGCGCTGCGAACCGTAGGGTCAAACTTCCCTGGCGCAGTGACCTCAGTCCCGCCAACGAAGAAGCTCCCTTGCTCGACGATGCTTATTGGCGCGCCGTGACCCCTTTTAGCTTCAGGATCACCCGTCTGTGCAGCGGCAACGCTGTTTCCTGTTTGAGACAAGACTTGTCCTAACAGGATCGCGGCCAGTCCGAACAGACACGCGCCGCTTACCTTTCCAAGAAGTCTTCCGGAATTCATTTTGTTCCTCCCGTTCCCGTGTTCCAATTTTGAATCAATATTCGTGAGTTCGGCCAAGCCAGCGATTGCGTTCGCAGATCGCGCTTGGCACACTCACTATCGGCTCGGGCGAGGCTTTCTATCAATGCATGAGGGCTGGCACGTGGCTGGAATGATTCTGACGGTGCAGATAGCTGAAAAGATGAGGCTTGGGGTTCAGACAATGACCAGTCCCGCGGCCGGACGGTTGTGCTAAACTTCCGGCCAACGCAGGCAACTGTGGCAACGCCAATCCTGTCCGGCCGGGTCCGCTTTGGGGTATTCGAAGTTGACTTGCGCTCTGGTGAGCTGCACAAGCACGATATCAAAATCAAGCTTCATGATCAGCCCTTTCAACTCCTGGCCATACTGCTTGAACATCCGGGCGAGTTGGTGGCACGGGAACAGCTTCACCAGAAGCTTTGGCCTGCCGACACATTTGTCGATTTCGATGTCGGCCTTAATTCTGCGATCAAAAGATTGCGCGACGCGTTGGGCGACTCGGCTGAAACCCCGCGGTTCATCGAAACCTTGCCACGCAAAGGTTATCGCTTCATCGCGCCAGTGGATCGCCCTTCCGCTGCGGCCCTGAATGTTTCTTCGACTGAGAGCCCAACACCAGCCACATCTTCTTCGCCAATGCCAGCTTCCAATGGAAGGGCCAAAGTTCAGCTCGTTTGGTTTGCTCTCCGGGAAAGGCGCTTACGAAGGCTCTGGATTGGAGCGCTCGCATTTATCGCACTGATGGGACTCCTGATCGGCACGAATGTCGGCGGAGTGTGGCATCGCCTCGTAGGCAAGTCTGCCCAGTCGCCGATTAGGTCCATCGCGGTCCTTCCGCTCGAGAATCTTTCCCGAGATCTCGACCAAGAATATTTCGCCGACGGCATGACCGAGGCGCTCATCACCGACCTGGGCAAGATCGGCGGTCTGCGGGTGATTTCGCGCACCTCGATGATGCACTACAAGGGCACGCGTAAGACGTTGCCCGAGATTGCTCGGGAGTTGAACGTGGACGCGGTGATAGAGGGAGCGGTGCTGCGGTCAGGCGACCACGTGCGCATCACGACCCAGTTGGTGGAAGCCGCCAGCGACCGGCACCTGTGGGCAGAAAGCTATGAGCGCGAGCTGCGAGACGTGCTGACACTGCAGGGCGAAGTAGCCCGAGATGTCGCGAAGCAAGTCAATATCAAGCTGTCGCAGGAAGAGCAGACTCGATTCGTTAGCGCCCGCCCTGTTGATCCCAAGGCGCTCGAAGCTTATCTCAAGGGGCGTTACGAGCTGTACAAGATGACTTTAGAAGGCACGAAGAAAAGTATCGACTATTTTGCACAAGCTCTCGACATAGATCCCACTTACGCTAGAGCTTGGGCTGGTGTGTCGGAGGCTCTCTCTTTCCCTTCTGTTCCCCAAGGGACTTGGGATTCCCACCCGCAGGAGGTATTGGCAAAGGCCAAGGCGGCAGCTCTGAAAGCTTTGGAACTTGACGGAGCACTCTCCGAAGGGCATCTGTCGCTTGGACTCGTGCTAAGTAGGGACTGGCTCTGGAGTGGTGCAGAGAAGGAATATCAGCGAGCAATTGCGCTCGATCCGAACAACGCCATGGCTCACGGAGTCTATGGCCTCCACCTGATGGCCCAGGGTCGTCTCGAAGAAGCCATTGCCGAGACAAGACGAGCGCAAGAGCTCGATCCACTCTCTCCATTAATGCATCGCAATTTGGCACGGGCGTTATCTGCGACGGGTCGTTATGACGAGGCACTCGCCCAGTACCGTGAAGTAGCCGCCCTGGGTGGCGCGATGAGTTACCCAACTCATCGCCGGATGGCTCTGGCTCATGAGCGCAAGGGCATGGAACGAGAAGCTCTCGCAGAGCTGCTCGCCGCACTCAGGACGCCCAAAAACTGGCTGGAGAGCACACAGTCTCTTCCGGAGAAAGTGGAAGATCGCGGTGCAAAGCAACTTGCTGCACAAGTCGAGCGAAAATATGCCTCCTCTGGTTATCCAGAAGCGAAAAGAGTTTTTCTCCACGGAGATGCTCTGCACATTGCACCGAGAGCGGGACCGATCTGGACCGCCGCCGACTATGCCGAGCTTGGGCTGAAGGATAAAGCCTTCGAGTGGCTCGGTAAGGCCATCGAATTGCGCAAACCCAACATGGAGTTCATCAAGGTCGATGAGCGATTCGTGCCGCTCCGCTCCGACCCCCGGTTTGGAGACCTGCTGCGGCGCATCGGCCTGCCGAATTGATCTTTGCTGGACCGGTGAGCAGTGAAAAAGATTGTCCGAGCAGCAGCCTGTCGCTGACCCTCGGCGGGCCCTTATTCATACCCTTCATACCGGGCATCTACCGTGTCCAGTTGACGGTGTTCGATTTACTCTTCAACAGCGAATCCGTGACCGAATACTTCACGTCTCGCCCTAGCGGACCGCCCCTCGGCATACAGCCCCGCCCAGGTTGAGAGCGTTTCGGTAGCCCTTTCACCTACCGCCCTGGAACCTCCATCGCACAGCATCAGCCACCTAAAGGAATGCGATCCACCGCCCCGCGGCAACGATGCCAAACCACAGCAGAATCGAGCAGCAGCCCGCGAACTTCGCTCCCGCTGGCGTTACCCGCGCCTCGTCCCAGCGGGACACGCGCCGATAGACGGTCTGGTGAAAAATTAGGGCATTCAGCCCCGCCAGAAAGAGCATCGCCATCTTGATGCGAAACGCCTTGTTCTCCCAGCAGCGCGTGGCTTCCGAAGCAAAGAGGCAAAATCCGGTCATCAACTGTATCGTCAACCCCGCCCAGGCCCAGGGCAGCAGCCGCCCCGCTATCCTCGATACCGGCTCCCCCTTCATGGTCAGCCCTATAAGCCGCAGATCTAGTGCCGACGTGGCTCCCACCAATAGAATGATCCCAAAAAGATGAGCGGTCTCGATCATGGGAAATAACCATAAGGACTGATGGATGGCCGTCGCCCACGCCGAATTCTCCAGCCAGGCACAAAAAGCAGGGATATCCATGATGTTGTCCGAATCCTTCAACCCAAGTTCGCGGCAGAGCTCGCCTCAGCAAAAAATCAGCCTTTCGGTTCGCCGGCGAACTTATAGCCCAAGCCCACAACCGTGAGGATCAGTTGGGGATTCTTGGGATCGGGTTCGATTTTCTGCCGCAGCCAGGCCACGTGCACGTCAACCGTACGCGTCGATGGCTGCCCCCCATAGCCCCATACTTCCCGCAACAATTCATCGCGCGAAAGTGTCGCTCCGCGGTGTTCCACAAAATATCGCAGCAACTGAAATTCCTTGGCCGCTAAGGCCACCGGGCGGCCCTCGCGCGTCACTTCCGTGCTGCGGATATCGATCTGCAGATCACCGCACTGATAGCGGACTGGCCCCGTGCTCTTTCCCTGTCCCGCACGCCGCAGCAGAGCATCCACGCGCGCCAGTAGTTCCACCATTTTGAAGGGTTTCGTCAAGTAATCATCGGCGCCGGTTCGCAGGCCAATCACTTTGTCCATAGTCTGCCGGCGCGCCGTGAGCATCAGGATCGGTGTGTTTGATCCCAGCTGCCGCAGCTTCTGGCAAATGGCTAACCCATTCTGCCCCGGAAGCATGAGATCGAGGATCAAGAGGTCAAATGGTTCACGCATGGCCATGTCCATACCCGAATTGCCATCCTGAGCCACGCCGACGGCATACCCTTGCTTCCGTAAACGATCCTTCAGAGTGGTGGCTAATCCTGTTTCGTCTTCAACGATGAGTATTCTTGCATTCATTCGGGATGATTCGGCGTCTGCTGGTCCTAAGCTTTGGCTGCCTCGGCTTTGGCACTCATGTTGTGTGCCTCTGTGGAGTCGAATACCGGGAAATGCAGGGTGAAAACCGATCCCTTGGATGGCTTGCTCGATACACTTACCGAGCCCCCCATGGCTTCCATCATCCGCTTTACCAGATAAAGCCCCAGGCCCACTCCCCGAACTTGGCCGTCGCGCACGCCTTCGGCGCGATAGAAGGGGTCGAAAATATGCGCAAGGTCTGCGGGTGAAATTCCGATGCCCTTGTCCTCCACGGCGATCTGCACCTCCGGCGATCCTCCGTTCGGCGCGCGGAGCGCCCGGAGGAATACCCAGCGATTCTCGCCCGAGTATTTCATCGCATTGCTGATTAAATTTTCGACGCACTTGCTCAGCGCTTCGGGATCCGCGATCACGCATGGCAGTTGCGTGCTGATCTCTTTTTCAAACGTGAATCCCGCATCGCGCAGAATCTCCTCCGACCCCGCCAGGCTCTGCTCCAGGATGGTAACAACTTCAGTTGGCCGGAGATCATATCCCGATCTTCCAAAGCCTCCCGCCGCAAATAGCAGGACCTCGTCCACCAGCCGCTCCAGCCGCCGGCCCTGCTCTCGAATCATGGTCCCGTACTCTTGCACCTGCGCCGGGCCTTCCACCACCCCATCGACGATGTTCTCAGCCGCGGAGTTGATTACGGCCAAAGGCGTGCACAGCTCATGCGAAACGCCCGCTACGAATTCCATCTGCAGTTTCGCTAGCCGTTCGGCCCTGCGCGCCACGGAGAACAGCAGCACCATGGTCCCCGCCAAAATCGCGAGTAACCCAAAACTGATGCCCAGGTTCCTGCGCCGCCATTGCGCCACGCCCACGTCCACTGATCCTGCCGCATCTTGTACCACGAGTTGCCATGGCTCACTTCCACTGGCCTGCAACGGAGCGTGACCTCGGCGCCGGGCCTCTTCGGCCACCGACTCAAAGAGATTCACTGCGGCGTCGGGCGCGGACCTGGAGGCGGCAGAATTGGCATTCGAGCCATAAATCGCGCGGTAAGGCGTCTTGACCGTGCGAACCGTCACTCCGAAGCTGGTCAGCCCAGGCTCTCCGAAATGCCTCACCACGAGTTCGGGCACGTACTGCTGTTCCAGAAACTCCCTGTTGAACTCCAGAATCAAAAATCCCTGGAGTTGCACGTACATATCCCGTGCGTTCTCCACATGGAAAATGGGGCGAATGAGAGCAGGCGCGTCTCCCTGAAATGTCCAGGGATAATAGATCGCCTCGCGATCCCCTATGACGCGAGCGTTTAGCAGTTGCGCCTGTCTCTCCAGGTACTGATGCAAGGAGCCCAGCCGCACCGGCAAGGAGGACTCGACATAACCCTTCCCACTTGCGTCGCCCTTTGTCTCGCCCCTTGTGCCGAATGATTCGAAGCTGGCATGGCCCTCTTCCAGCTTCCAGATATCCACTCCGGCGAGCAGAGCGGGGCGCGACGCATTTCGTTGCCAATCGCTTTGCTGGCGAAGGATGCGGTTTTCCAGACTCGACAGCGGAACTTCCGGATCAACCTCGAATGCTTCACACAGCCGCTCAAAATCGTAGGAGAATTCCTGTTCAAATCCGCGAACGCTGGTCGTCAGGTTCGCCTTCAAGCGCTGCTGCTCGGACCGGCTGATTTCGCCTGTCCAGCGATACTGCAGAACGGCCAAAGTGCAGACCACCGCGACCATCCCCAGAATCGCCCCTAGCTCCATCCCCGATCTCTTGGACCACTTCATCGCCGTGCCTAAGCCACTCTCCCCAAAAACCTATTTCGGCGGATCCGCCATATTGTCTTCGCAGATGTATTCCAGAAGGTGCCAGCCGCGTTTGAGCGTAAAGACCTGCTGCCCGTTCCAGGGCTTCACATAGGCTTTCGGATCATCCATGGTTATATCGTCCACCAAAGTATCGTGATCCGGCCGCCGGATGCGCTCAATTACGCGGAGAGCATCCGAATGCGGATGTCCCACCTGATCGAGCCAGGTCTTGTCGTTCAGGCCGACCGTATCCACGACCAGAGTATCCCCCTCCCAGTGGCCGATCGAATCTCCCATCCATGAGGGGCTCAGGTCTTTTGGATGTTGCCGCCGCTCCAGGTCGATGAAGCGCACGAAGTGATCGTATTCGAAGACCATCATCACCTGGCCGGGAAGCTGCACGATCTGCATCGGAAAAGGGATCAGCATGATCCGCGGCACGCCCGGGGGATAACACTGCAAAATCGGATCCTGCGAATCCGGAGTCGCATGCGGTCCGTATCCCGGCTTCGCTGCCTTGTACTTGGCCTCGGCCCACGGTTGGAAGGGCGGCTCTTGGGAGCTGAAGGTGATCAGGTTCTGTCTCTCCAGCCAGACTCCGGATAGATCGGTCGCGGCGGTGCCATTCTGGCTGCGGACGGCAAGCGGCGGCTTCGTGCCCTGTGCAAAGGAAAGCAGGGCCGATGAAAATGCAATCGTAATGGCCAGCGCCGCAATCGAGCTGAGTCCCGTCTTGCGCAACTCTAAACTCGGTCGCCGGCCTATTTTCTCCGCACTGGTCCCTATGGCACGGCTCATATATTGGGCCTATTGTACTGTCAATCGCGATCTTGGGCACGTGAGCCAAGGCTACAGCACAAAATAAAAAACCTAATTTTAAGCCAATGTCACCGGCGAGGCTGCGAAGCTTAGTGTGCCAACAATTAGCGTCCTGGATTTCCTGCTATTTGACGTATTTCGTAACGCCCCTCAGTTGTGCTTCCGCAGTGTACAGATTGCCGGCGGCGTCGATGGCGATGCCTTCCCCCATCGCGCCGTCGGGAGTGTCCGCCTTGTGGGCAGGAATGAACGTCGATACTTTGCCGTCTTTGAGACTCCCGATGCGGATCCCTCTGAGCCAGCCCGGGTGAACCTTTTCGGTCGACTCTGAGTCCGACGTGTAAATGAAATCGTTCTTGTCAATGGCCAGCCCGCTGACGCGCCCGAAGTTGTCGTACTCACGGAGAAACTTCCCCTCCTTAGTCAGCATTTGGATCCGATGGTTATGGCGATCGGCAACGATCAGCCGGCCCTGGGAATCGAACACCAGCGCGTGCGGCGTCCGGAACTCGCCCGGCCCGGTTCCGGTTTTGCCGATCGTTCTGAGGAACTTGCCGTGCCCGTCGAAGACCGAGATGCGCCCAACCAGATTCGGATCTCGCACATCAGTGTGGCTCTCGGCCACGTAAACTTCGCCATTGCTCGGATCGGTGAGGACGTAAGTCGGTTCAGTTAGGGCCTCGGGAGGATTCCCCCTTACGCCGGGTTTCCCCAGCGTCATCAGGACCTTGCCTTCAGGGCTGAACTTCACGACCACGCTTCCCTTGTCCTGTTCTCCGGGAAACTTCTTGAGTTCGTCCGGGCTCGGGGCTCGTGCGTCGGTCACCCACACATTTCCCTCCCGGTCGATATGGATGCCATGCGGCCACACAAACATGCCCCCGCCAAAGCTTCTGATCTCTTTCCCGGACTCATCGTATTTGTGGACCGGGTTCGCTTTCGTACCGAGGCACCCCGGCACGGGCCCTGGCGAGCATCTGTCAGTCGCCCACACGGACTTGCCGTCCACATCGATCGCCACGCCATTGGAGCCGCCCCACGGCCTTCCCTCTGGGTCGCGCGCCCAATTCTGGATGACTCGATACGGATTCGGACCCCTGTTGACGGGCTGAACTTTATCGGTCTGATCGGTGCCTC
>Ga0209802_1000360_pt1 | contig 35060 bp, 33 predicted proteins | sample GraSoiAngelo_129_FD_185886 | JGI IMG/M metagenome (GOLD analysis project Ga0209802, IMG submission 185886) | Grasslands soil microbial communities from the Angelo Coastal Reserve, California, USA - 14_0927_12_40cm (SPAdes) (version 2) | ecosystem: Environmental > Terrestrial > Soil > Grasslands ... | reverse complement strand
TCATAGATCGGATCCCTACCTCCAGACAATTCTACAATCTTACAGGCAACAACACGGACCAATTGATCAAACAACTCTTCTGAGGCGCAAATGCAATGAGAATCATCATTACAGGATTCGGTGCCGTTGGGCAAAACCTTGCGAAAATATTGAAAGATGAAAATGAGAGATTTGTCCACTCATACGGTTTCAAACCTTCAATCGTAGCAGTCAGCGACAGCCGCGGATACTGCATTGACGAGAACGGGCTCGACCTAAACACCCTGTTGAAGACAAAGGAAGGACATGGCACAGTCGCTAGATATCCGGGCAAGGGTGAGAAAGACGCAGGAACAAACTCAATAATCAATGAGGTAGACGCAGAAGTCCTCGTCGAGGCTACACCGACCAACTTTCGTGATGGTGAGCCGGGATTATCGAATATCAAGACAGCGTTAGCAAGTGGGAAGCATGTTGTGACGACGAACAAGGGACCCTTGGCATTGGCCATGCCAGCATTGCTGGAGCTTGCACAGCATAAGGACCTCCGCTTCCGTTTCAGCGGAACTGTTGGTGCGGGAACCCCATTCCTCGACCTTGCCAAGAAATGCCTCCCAGGCGACAGTATAACCGGGGTCTGGGGAATACTAAACGGGACAACGAACTACATTCTCACAAGGATGGAGGAAGGATCGGTCAGTCTCAAGAAAGCCCTCTCAGAGGCCCAGACCAAAGGATATGCTGAGTCTGACCCCTCCAGTGATATAGAAGGCCTTGACACAGCGGCCAAAGTGGTGATCATCGCGAACTGGGTGTTGAAACGACGAGTCAGCATCAAAGACCTCGAAATAGTCGGCGTCGACAATGTCTCTCCGGAATGGCTGAGAAAAGCGAGAGCGAATGGGAAGAAAGTCAAACTCATCGGTAGACTCGACGAATACCGGGCAAGTGTCAAACCCGAGGAAATCCCTTTTGCAGACCCCGTCTGCGTTCCCGGAATCTTGAATGCTCTAAGCTACTCTACCTTGCATTCTGGGCAAGTTACACTCATAGGTCCCGGAGCGGGTGGAGAACAAACAGCCAGTGCCGTCATCCGAGACCTAGTCGACATCCGAGGAGAATACGTCGCGTAGTAAAGGAAGTAGGATTGTGAAAATAGTGATGAAGTTCGGCGGTACATCTCTCGCGGATGCCACGGCGATCAAGAATGCTGCGGGTATCGTTGAGCAATTCCACAAAGGAAATCAGATAGCTGTTGTAGCCTCCGCAATGAACGATACAACCGATCATCTCATCAAGCTTGGAGAGCTCGCGCAAAAGGGTCAGTTATGGGAAGCGAAGAATCTCTTGTCACGAATCCAAGCAGCACACTTGAACGCGGCCAAATCCTTCACCGGGACCAAAACCAATCATCTAGCCAGTAAAGAACTGCTGGGAAAAGTTAACGCTCTATTGTCCAGCCTTGAACGCTCAGTCGAAGGGATCGGCCAGTTACGAGAACTAACCCTGCGCAGCAGAGACTTTCTCTTGTCCTTTGGCGAACGATTATCGGTCCCAATACTGACCACCGCTCTCGCCCAGAGAGGGTTGAAAGCCCAAGCCTTCACAGGTGCAGATGCGGGAATCGTGACTGACAATAATTTTGGCGAAGCCAAGCCCCTTGCCGAAATAAGCACTCACCAGATACAGCAACGTCTCGGGCCGTTGTTGGAAGCCGGAGGGTTACCGGTCGTAACAGGATTCATAGCTCAAAACACCGACGGAAACATTACCACCCTCGGACGAGGGGGTTCAGACTACACAGCCTCCCTTATCGCCGCCGCCTTGAAGGCAGACGAGGTTTGGATATGGACCGATGTCGACGGATTGATGACAGCAGATCCCCATGTCGTCAAGGACGCGGTAACTCTCTCCAACGTCTCGTTCGGAGAAGCCCTAGAATTATCCTATTTCGGGGCGAAGATGATGCACCCTCGCGCTCTCCAACCCGCTGCCAGGCACAAGATCCCTGTACGGATACGGAACAGCTCGAAGCCCACCTTCGAAGGCACCCTGGTCTCAGCGGATCAATCAACGAATAATGGAAAAGTGGCCAAGGCGATCTCGATAATCAAAGATGTTGGAATTATCACCATCTCAGGAGCCAGCATGATGGGCGCACCAGGAGTAGCGGCGAAAATATTTCAGACACTCGGCATCAATGGAGTGAACGTGGTCATGATCTCTCAGGGATCATCAGAGGCCACAATATCCTGTGTGATCGCAAGGAAGGATGTGGACCGGGCTGTCAGGAGTCTACAATTATCATTGATGGGTCAGGGCCAAGTAGAAAAGGTGAGCGAAGAGAAGGATGCATGCGTTATTGCAGTTGTCGGTTCAGGAATGAAGGGTTCTCCTGGAGTCGCTGCCAGAGTATTCACAGCCGTAGCTAAAAAGAACGTAAACGTTCGAATGATCGCCCAAGGCACGTCTGAGTACAACATTTCATTCGTAGTATCGGACGTGGATGGTCCCGAGACCGTAAGAGCACTGCACGACGAGTTCCAGCTCGGCAGCAAGAACCAAAGCTCCTAGAATTCCCCGGTTCAAGCTTCCTCCAAACGAGTCTATATATTCGGCGACCAGAACGAAGCTGTAGGAGTCGCAATAATTGTTTTCTGAACCAGAAGTCAAATACCTGAAAACGCAACGCCTCGCCAGGATCGCCACAGTATCACGTGATCGTCGCCCAGATGTTGTCCCTGTAGCGTTCGAGTTCGACGGAAAACAATTCTACATTGGGAGTCATAGCCAAGAGATCTTCCATCGCACGAAGAAGTACAGGAATGTCAAGGAAGGAAACGAGAAAGTAACCATCGTGATTGATGACATGGAATCCATCGATCCTTGGAAACCAAGAGGAATCAAGATCGAAGGCACTGCAGAAGTAGTGGATCACAAGGGAATGTTCGGACCCGGCAAATACCTCAAGTTCACGCCTAAGGTCTCATGGAGTTGGGGTATCAAAGGAGTCGAACTTGCCAAAGGCGAGCTCCGAGCAAAAACCATTCATAGATAAGCTCAAGATTCACAATCGCCTACTTCTCGAATCACCCAGCCTGCTCTCCCATATCCTAGACAGGAAGCTGTCTGGCCTCTTGTTTCTTGAACCAATCTGGAAGAATCACAGCCCTAACGAACTCCTGGACGCTAACTTCCCTATCCTTGGCCTCCTCTTCCAACAAATGGAAAACTTGTGCATTGATCGTCATCATGAACTTCTTCATAGTTCTGCCTCGAGAACAGCTAATGCGTCTGGAGGCAGGTACTTGCTGTTAATCGATTACCAGAATTAGGCCCAAATTAGGGAGACGCCGCATTCGCACTCGGACCCTATTTGACGATAGTCACTATGTCCTTGTCGTTCGGAATATGATCAAGTCCAACCCTTTGACCTTCGAACTTGACGCTAGACCCGATGACCAAGGCGTATTTCGCATCTTCCCCGAACTTCGGATGAATCCTCTTGCAAACATCATACAGGGTCGAGCCGGAGGGCAAGATCAATGGATGCTCCATGTCCGGGCCACGATCTCGCGGTTTCAAGTAGATCCGGATAAAATCAAGCGTCGCCCATATTCTATCCCTGAGAATTTCCATGTTAACATCCTTCTCCGCCGACAATGGAACATAGTTGCCCAATTGCTTCTTTGCGGCACCAAGGTATTCCTGGTTGACCAAGTCAACCTTGTTCAAAACCGTCAGGGAAGGAACATACCGTCTATTCCCCGCCATTACATCGATCAACTGATCGTCCGAAATGTCGTCTCGAATGATGATACTAGCGTTAGAAACCCCGTAAATCTCCATGATCCCCTTGATCGTTTTCTGGGAGAGCCTCGTCAACTTTACCGTGCTGGTAATGGCGGTTCCTCCTTTGTCTGCCCTTGTGACTACAACATCTGGCCGCTTCTGATCCAGACGTATACCCATCGCCTGAAGCTCGTCCCGCAACAGCTGGACCTGACCCGGCTGAAAAACGTCCAAGACCAGAAGAACAAGATCTGCATTCCTAGCGACCGAGAGGACACGCTTACCCCTTCCTTTACCCGAGCTTGCGCCACTGATTATTCCAGGAAGGTCCAGAATCTGGATATCGGCCCCGTTCAGCCTCATGATCCCCGGAACAACGGTCAATGTAGTGAACGCGTATGCTGCGACTTTGGATTTCGCATTCGTCAACCGGTTGAGAATGGTCGATTTTCCGACACTAGGAAGCCCGATCAGGACTATCGTCGCGGCTCCGGCTTTCTTGACCTCAAAACTCTGCCCTCCTCCTTTGCCACCGCCGGACCTCTCGACGTCAGCACGAAGCTTGGCAAGCTTCGCTTTCAAAAGTCCCATATGATGTTCGGTGTGTTTGTTTTTCTGGGTCTTCTTCATCTCCTCCTCGATTTCTTTGATCTTCTCAGGAACACCCAATTGCGAACACCAGGTTTACGCTAGAATAGTCACCGCTATTATCATATGAATATTGGCGAGTTAGCTAGCCCACGCTAATCCGAGCGCAAGCAAGTCCTCGTTTTGTCAAGAATACAATTTCGTGACGCATAACTGTTGGGGAATCTTGTCTGATCCGTTGGCTACGGTGGAAGATATACTACATACGACAGTACTATCGAAGGATTCGCGAGTAAGGAACGGGATCTAGTCGGCTCTTCCGCTTCGGTCCGGCGCCTGCTCCCGGCAGGAGGTGCATGTCATGTATCCCAATGCGTCTCTTTTGAACTGCGTTTCCTGCCCACAGTTATTGCAGTAGCGGGTAATCGTGATCGGGGTGTTCTCAGCGACCGGGGAGGACGGTCGGACCAGCTCCTCAATATGACCAATCTGTCTAGGCGTTGTTGTCGGGGTTGGCTTGGTTAACCGTTGGATCTGTTCCTTCGAATACTTCATCTTCGGCAACTTCTCGAACCACTCTTCCCAATCTGAGATTGCCCTCGGGGTAATATAGGATTGCAGGAACCCCACGATTACGGTCGCCAGGCACACCCTGAGACGGTAGCCTCGACTGTCTCTGGATATTCGAGTTGGAGCCTAACTAAAAGCGATTGAGGAACTGAAAGGAAGAGTTTCTCGAAGAGGAGGATTCTTTGAGAATAAGAAAGGGGGGAAATCCCGAACTCGAGTCGTCTTGATCTGCTAGTGTTCTCTTCCTTTAGAACTGGTCTCTTGAGACAGTGTGCTTTTGCACGTTCGGTCCTTCAAAGGATTGTACGATGTTCGCAACGACTCTGATAGTTGGGATTATGGCAAGCGCTAGGAAGACCAACGGGTACGCCCAAGGCGCGCTAGTGAATAAGCTACTGGCAACTCCCTGGCAGACCATGTACAAGATCCATAATGCCGCTATCTGGAAGAAGTACGTGAGCAAAGGTACCCACGACCTCGCGGATCTGTACGCGTCAGCCACCGCATTGGAGACCTGTGTCCCGAACTTCAAAACGACCATGGCAAAGACCAATCCCACTGCCAAGACCGCGAGGCCTGCGGCAGAGAGAGTGGCGATTCCTGGGATGGACTGGGTCATTCCTGGAAAGCCCAGAACGACATTCTGGACGACCAGGAGTACAATGGCTCCGACGAGCAAACGAACGAGCGGTGGAAGTATTGAATGAAAGCCTTCAGACGTGCCTTGATTCTTCGACAATGCCAAACCACTATTTCCAATAAAGGGACTAGTCCCTTGACTGATTTGCCCATGGTGCAACCACTGCGAGGGGAGATAACGTAACACAATCAATCTCTAGATTGTCACTTAAGGGAGAAAGAGAGAAAGTGCTCAACAATGGCCGAACTGAAAATCTTCATTCCAGATTCGCTGAATATCAGATTCAGGAGGGCAGCAATGAACGCATACGGTTATGGACGTGGCTCACTAAGCAAGGCCGCCGCAGAGGCTCTTGCACTGTGGTGCAAAGAAAAAGAGTCGAAACAAACGCTCGAAACTAACAAGGCAAAGGACCCTGCCCCCCTAGAAAACCCATCGGCGCCCAAGCCGCACCCCGAGATATTAACCGGTCCCGAAAACGAGCGGGCACCTGTTGCCGGGGGCACCTAGCTGACTGTCTTGTTCTCGATGGCGAATGTCGTTCTCATCTGGGCTCCGCTCAACCCGAGTATAACACTGACTGGGCAAATGCTCTCCTCGGACATGTGAAGTGCTTTCTCGACTTTTGCAGGCGAGAGGGCTTCTCCACGAAGGATGAGGTGGATGTTGAAATATTCGAAGATCTTCGGTTCCTCCTCCTTCCTTTCGAATGAGAGACGAATCTCGATATCGTCCAGTTTCTGTCGCATCACGCCAAGTGTTTTTGAAATAGAAATCGCAAGACAAGCTCCAAGAGATGCAGCAACAGTATCCATAGGGCTAGGACTGCCTCCGCCGAAAGTGACAGTACCGCTCGGAGTCTCCGCACGATATGATGCAGGACCCGTCCTTTTCAAGAGTAAATCGGGCGTATGGAACACCGTGAGGAAGCTTGTTCTCGCAGGCTTGGAAAAGAAGATTACGAGTTTAGACGACTAAGGCGGTGGGCCGAACGGTGAATTTTCCGGAGAAGGAGAAGCCGGGTGGTCCTGATTAACACCTGTTGATCCTGACTCTGGCTGAGTCTTTTCCGAGACGGAATGCTTGCCAGCTGCAGTCCTATCAAACGATATTGATGGTAGAAGGCGCCTCCACAACCTGAAACGATGCACCTGGAACACCAATCCACCCCGCTTTTGATCTATGTCGAACGGGACAGCTTCGGATGACACTCGGCGTCTCTCCATCTTCATGATGGACAAGTACTTTGTCGCCTTTCGTCCTTTTCGCACAACATCCAGCTCTATTATTCCGTCGACAGTGCTCTTGATCTTCGCAATAGACTCGTCCGGGACCGCACCTATCGAAGCAAGCACGACGAAGACCCCTCCAGTCTTCTTCACCTTGGCTCCAAGGGTCTGGATGAACGAGATCGCTTGCCGTGCCTCGAGACCATTGAAGATGGGAGTCAAGGAATCTAAGAACACGGAAACAGGCGCACCTTTTGCCTTGTTGAGTGCTCCAGTGACCTGTATCGTGACCTCAGTCAGGTCAGTGGGCTCTTTAACCTGGGCCCCTGAGTCGCCGGTCAATCCCGAGTAGCAATCGATAATCTCCAATTGTCCACTCTTGATGTAAGTTGTTATGTCCCAACCGAACTCGGCCATCCTCGCCCTAACGCTCTCAGGAAAAGCATCATACGACAGGAGAGTGCACAGGTGACCGGCTTCAAGCTCATCATGTAGCAAGCGATAGGCCAGGACGGTCTTTCCACTGCCCGAATCCCCAAGGACCAGGATGCTCGAGGACCTCGGGATTGGTCCATCCATTAACACTCTGAGATAATTGGAGCCAACGTGGGCGACGCCTAGTTTCTTGAAGACGACGACCCCTGATAGAAGCGTAAACGCTCCGCCCAGCAAGTAAGCGAAGTAGGAGGTTGGGGACACCGAACCTCCGGTGTGGACTTGTATCCTAATCGAGATCTGAAAACTGGGCCCGGTATTTTGGTAGGCGTCGCTGAGACTGCCGGGCGCGACGATCACTAACCACGAACCAATAGGGTCTCCCTGGTTTACCGCGTATCCAGTAGGCGTGGAGAAGCCTGAGCGGGTATAATCGTAGATCGCGGTAAGGTTAGCTATCGGGATACCTGACGAGCTTATCACTGACAGCTTGAACTGGCCATCTTTCAGATATTGGACACTGGACCCTGTAGTGCCGTATCGTATTCTGAAGAATGGATAGATCGTGTCTCCTGGCGAGAAGTCCGTGCTAGGCAATCCTCTCGCATCATACGCCACGAAATCCTCCACCACCAGTGTACTCGCCTGGATCGTAACAGTGACCTGATTGCTCAGTCCAGAGTTTCCGACAAGATCTGCTGCGGTTACCTGGGTGGTCCAGGCTCCAATAGGATCGCTGAGCTGAGCATCATACGAGACCTCATAGACCCCTGACCCTGGAACGGTCTCGATCAATCCTATCTTGTTCCCAGTCGGTGTGTTCGCAGAAACTATCGCCCGACTTACCGGTCTACTGTTCAAATCAGAAACCGTCGCCGTAATCAACACTCCAGTGCCTCTCACAATGGTTCCTCCTGTTGGCCGCGAAATTACCACAGTCAATTGCGAACTCACTATGAACTGCAGAGTAGCGACGATTCCAGCTGGACCGGGCGCAGTGACATTAGCGCTTACAGTATAGACGCCTAGTACGTCTGTCGCGAGGGTTCCGTTTAGAGCAGTGAAGGAGCTGCTCGGATATGGGAACGTGGCAGAACCGATACCTCTGCTATCCGTCACAAAATTCCCATTCGCTGTTGCAGTGCCACTCCCGTTAGGTTTCACAACATCAACCGTCACGGAGTAGGGCGTATTCGCCGCGCCGCCTTTCACGTTGAATGTAAGGGTGGCAGTGTTGCCAAGGTTCATGATCCCTGAAGCTGGAGAGATCAATAAGCTGTATTGGGGAGGAGCCGCCACGTTTGAGATTAGTAAAGGACCTAGGGACGCTAGTACGAGAAGGCCAATAATTCGAGAGCGCAACGCCTAGCTAGACCTTCCCCTTGGCCAAACCGCACTCCCTTACGGTAGCCAATTCCAAGCCTATACTATCGTGTGAAGGATTGTGTTACTGGTAGACATGCTGATAGGATACAGAACCGGCTCTTCAAACCAATTGTATTAGGTCCGGCCCCTTGATGAACAATTATGACTAGCCCCTGTGCTTAACGCTGGACGAGACTATTCAAACTGCTTGTCGATATTCTATTAGCTCATACACTTTCTCGTATCTTAGAACGGTCTCGAGATTATCGGTCTAGATTCTGCTATTCCAACCGGACTCTAAATTCTCGCACCGGTAATGTTTCGCTCTGTTGAATCGTTCCGCTGCGACCTCGACATCATTATCCTCCATTCTCGCGTATCGTTGCCTTACAGGATGTAAACTGAAGCTACCATGGGTGTCCACCGGATCGATATAGAGAGGCTTGATCTCGCGAGACTGCCCATGTCTAAGACGCAACCTGTGAAAAGTAAGCGTATTGAAAATTGGGGACAGATAATCCTACTCTGTATCAGGATGCACCTCAACCGAGTCGGAGTGCAAGCCTTAGCGTTCCGGCTCTCGAATCCGACGTGCCCTTCTCAACACAGCCCTTGAAGAATTCCTCTCTCCGCTGTTCACTCTGCGATACAATCTCAAGAGATTGGATTTTCCCACTTGTGAGGAGCTATGCGAACTAACAATCTCTCGACAGGGGGAAACGGGGTCTTCCTGTCTATAGACAATGCCCATTCAAGACTCTCAGGCCCCTCTTTCAACCGCCAAGTCTCAGACCCCACCGGCTCTGTACCACGATCGAAAATCGCCCACTCGCCCATCAAAACAGTCAACATTCAGCAGCTCGCAATACGTCCCGACGACTCCAACTCATCATTTTTTAAGAAATTTTGACGGGTTAACTCGCCTAGCACCCGAACTCGCTCATTTTGAGCCCTGATCGGCAAAATACGCACATGTTTTCTGGCCCCCGATGTCTCCCTCGTGAATTTCCGCTATGTTTAAATGAATAAACCCGTTTCCGCAAAATGCTCTTCCTATCATATTGAACGAATTACAGCAGATCTCGTTCATTTTGAGGCGCATTAAAAAGTTAAGTTGTAAAAATAGGGGTGGGGTACTCCGTAATGTCTCAAGACGTGAAAGACACTTTCCCAATACTTTCACCCTGACCACGAATCATCCCTTGACCATAGACAAAGTCCCTAGAAAAAAGTTTTACGAGCATTTTTGAAAAATACCCCTAAGAATTGTTATTGATCCCCACCCCCCATTATTTTTTTCCAGCCACCGCCAGGATCAACCTGTATCCTAGGCCAGAGTCTACCCGATGACGATCCCAAGGCGTTGGCGTATGACATAACCAATGATGTACAGAGAAAGGCTGGCAGCCAATATTAGACCCGCAATCTCGCCAAACTGTCTTTTGAACTCACGATTCGAGATCACCGTGTCGTAATACGTCATCATTGCAACCAGTATCCCCCCGATGATTAGAGACGTCCCTAGGGCTAAGACCATGACGCGAGTCAAGAAGTATGGTAGCGCTAGCAATACGGCTGTAAGCATGTAGGACACGCCCGTGTAGATTGCCGACCATTTGGCCGAGCCTTCGAAGCCTTGTTTGGCCTGAGCATAAGCCGCGGAAGCCATAGCGATCGACGCAGCCATGCCGGCGACGATTCCATTCACGCCTGCAATCTCAGTGAGGTTGAATATTCCGAGTGAGGCGGCGTGGATTCCCGAGATCTCGACTACGGCATCGGCCAATCCGAGGACTATGAAGGACATATACTTGACGCGTCCTTCCTTAACTTCACCCATCAAATAATTCTCATGATGCTCTTCATCGTTAACCATAGCGTCGAACCGAGTTCGATCTTCAGTCAAGATGCTGCCAGCCACCTGCTTGTAGCGAGAGATCACATCTTCCTCGTGCCTCTCCAAGAACTTCATCGTAAACGTCAAACCTAGAATGATCCTCAAGACCAGGACGAAGAAGAGACTGAGTCGGTTGGTGCTTACCCTCGTGTCCGGAGCATATTTTTTCCAAAACTCGTAATGGTCCCGCTCCTCTTGTGCCAACTCTTCCAAGGCTTTCTTGAAAGATGGGTTCCTCTCGCGGCGAGAGAGGGCCAAATACGTACTGTAGTCTGTATATTCGTCTCGCACGGACATTGCTGCAACCTTTGCTAAGTCAGGGTCCACGGTCGCTAGCAACGTTTCGCGTCTCCCAGATGTGAAAGCCTGTCTCACTGCTATTTAGACTACGCCAATCACAACAAAGTCTTTCGGCCACGTCCTGCAGACAATGATCTGAGCTAAAGTTCCTCAGTCCTCTCCGGCACGCTTGTTTCCAATGGTTATGAAGATACTTGCTCCATATGTTGAAGTATCATTCCGCAACTTATCATCACTCGAAAGATACTCCTTCACTCTTCTCTCCTGTTGCCGTACAAAGCTCCGAACTCTTTCCGGACTCAAGCCACCAGCCAACAAATATCTACGCTCAGTCTTCTCGTTCTCCTTGAACATCTGCCACCCGAATTTGATCTCCTCTCTAACATCGCGGAGTCTTCTCCTAGGATCCGAATTAACCCAACTATCCGCCTGCACCTCCGCTCTTATCCCAACAAGGCCCGCTTCCTGGAAGACGCCTGGGAGTTTCTCCCCAATCGCAAAATCCTTCCCCTCCAACTTCCATATCCCTGCCCTGTACGCCTTCTCTACCGCTAGTGCCAATTCAGTGAATTTCTGATCCTTGGGATCATGAAAGGTCCTCATTCCACCCGGCTCCACCGCGACCACTAAGCCTCCTGGTCGCGTAACACGGGTCATTTCCTTGACAGCAATCAATGGATCAGGGAGATGCATCAATAATGTCCTGCAACAAGTCAGATCCGCATAGTCGTCATCTAGTGGAAGCTTGTTAACATCTCCGACCCTGAACACAATTCTTTCTGAGAGCCCAGCTTTTTTCGTTTCAGCTTCGGCTGCTTTTATCGAAGCAGTCCTAGCGTCCACTCCGATGGCTTGGCCTCTTCCAGGGTTGAGTCGTGCTAAGTACCTTGTAAAATCGCCAGTTCCGCATCCGACGTCGACAATGATCATACCGGGTCGCAATCCTAGAAAGCGAGTATAGAGTTGCCCGATCCACGGCTTGCCCTCTAGATACCTGCGCCACAATTCTCTGCTTCGACGAAGATACCGAACTTTGAAGGCTGCCTGAGAAATCGAGGCCTTCTTCTGGGATAATCTTTTTACCACGAAGCGAACTTCCCTCTGTGATTAGTAGATAAGAGTAACTTATGCATAAGTGAAATCCGATGATTCAAGTTACGGAGCGTGAGAAGGAGATTCTGAACCTCGTTCGCACCGGCACGAATTCACCGACCGAGCTTGCAGGAAAACTCCAGATCTCACAATCCGGCGCCAGCCAAGCGTTGCAGAAACTAGCCGATAAGGGAAGACTTGTGAGGAAGAAGCGCGGTAGAGATGTCAATTATGAAGTGATGGCAAAAGGACACGATTCTGACGATCTCTACTTTCTGTTTCAAGCCTACAACTCCCTCTCCCAAGTCTGGGCGTATCTTATGTCGAAGAAGCTTTCTCGCGAGGAACTTGATCATGCTCGGCAAGCCCGTGACACGCTGGAGAAGATCCTTGCAAAGAAGCAAGGATAATGGTTGGTGAAATGAACCGCAGATCTTACCTCGGCTAGTCGTATTGTTCTATGAAGTAGCGTATCACTTTTTCAGCAAAGATTCTCGCCATCGGTAGCATTTCATCTCCTGACCATAATCCAGCTGTCGGTGTGAAGGTCAGTAGGAACTCTCTGCAGCCCTCCTTGACATAATTGGATATTTGCTCTATGCAATCACTCGGTGTTCCATGAATCACAGTATTCAGCGCTGTCTCCCTCGGAATCAGAGATGCTATCTTCCTAATCATTTCCCTCTGTACTCTAGGATCCGGACTCTTCTCCCATACACGGCCTGGGTGTTGGATTGATGGGTCGATTTTCCGGAGCGCTTCAGGGATTAATGCTAGGAAGAACTTGGCCGGTCCCACGACGTCCGCATCAGCCTGTTCCCGAGTGTTAGCGATCGAGGCCACAGTGTAATACGATGGAATGATTGTTTGCAGAGATGCTCTCCCGACGTGTTTAGCCGAATCATTGATCTTAGCGAGGTCCTTTCCATATGTTTCTGGAGTGTGACAATGCGGAATCCATCCGTCTGCCTCCTCGCCAGTGAATCTTAGCATTCTATCTCCGAACGCGGCAAAGTAGAGCGGTGGCCGATTTCTTTCTGTCATCCCGGTCTGAAGATATGCATTGGTAAGACTGTGGAATCTCCCCTTGTAAGTTACAGGGTTATCGATACTAGATGACCAGAGCATTTTGAGCAATAATACCCCTTCTCTGAATCTATCGAACCTGTGATCCGTCGGTAATCCAAATGGTGATTGATTCATCGGGTCGCCGGACCCTAATCCTAGGACGAACCTCCCGTTGGCGATGATTGAGATCGTGCCGGACGCCTGGGCCAAAATAGCAGGATGTCGCCTTACCAGATCTGTAACCGCCACTCCAACCTTGATCTTCTTCGTTTGGTTCGCGATTGCGGCTCCAGCAGAGAACGGCTCCAAAGCTACCGCGGAAGATGTGCCATACAACAGATGATCGTCTAGGAGAACGGTGTCGAATCCGTTCTCTTCCAAGAAACGGGCTCGATGGATTAGCTCGTCGAACTGTTCGCCGAATCGGAGATGAATCCTACTTCCGAATCTTAATCGAGTCTTCACGATCCAGGGTACCTTGACTGGCCTGGGAAGCTTCTGCCATTAAAGGAATGATACTCTCTACTTTCATCGCATGATAGTGTCGATGCACAGTAATCAGAATCAAACATCTTGGACATATCCTCGCCCTTGCACCACGAGCCTCAAGCAAGACCGCCTCGTGATCAGGCCATTCTTCATGTCTGAAGTTACAAACGAACAAGCAAGTCGTCTCCGACTCTTGGTCATAATGTTCGCACCAATAAATCTGGTGGACACCTGTCCCACAACCCTTACGGCAAAATGCTCGAACTGACCGTCCATGGCAATAACGGATTCCCTAGTTCTCAAACCGCCGCAGGGCGACTGCCTATCTCACGCCTTGCCTAGGAGGCTGAGCTGGCCCATTGACCCAGATACTCGAATACCAGGTTTCTTGGACACATGCCCGACGCGGAAAGCATCTTGCTGATACCTCTGAAAAGTCTGAATCACCTTGTCCTCCTCCCTCTTGGGACAAAGGACCAAGAAGCCTACGCCCATGTTAAACGTCCTGTACATCTCCCGGTCTGAAATCTCGCCGTCTTCTTGGATGATCTGGAATATTGATGGCGAGTCTGGGAGATTGTCGAGTTCGGCTCCGAGACCAGCTCGTGAAACAATTCGATCTAATTTCGAGAATCCGCCGCCTGTGATATGTGCGAATCCGTGAACTTCTGCTTCTAGCAGCAGGTCCATGACCGGTTTGACATATATCCTGGTTGGCTCCAGCAATTCTTCGCCGAGACTGTGCCTGAGCTCCGGTATCCAATCATTGACCTTGTGCTTCCTAAAGAGAACCTTCCTTGCTAGTGTCATTCCATTCGAGTGGATTCCCGAGCTGCTTACACCTACGATTGTATCGTTACTCTTCACCTTATCTCCCAGGACCAGCTTGTTCTTCGAGCAGATCCCTGCAGCAAAACCTACAAGATCGATCGCTGTACCGTCGTATCCATCTGAAAGAAGATCGGGAACAACTGCGGTCTCTCCTCCCACGACCGCCACCTCAGCCTGTTTCGCACCTTCAACTATTCCCTCACTAATCTGGGCTATCGTCTTCGAGTCCGGACTAGCCGTTGCTATGTAATCAAGGAATGCAAACGGTTCGAGCCCAGTGCATATCAGATCGTTAACACACATACCGACACAATCGATTCCGATCGTATCGTACTTTTTCATCATCTCGGCAATAATGACCTTAGTCCCGACGTTGTCAACGTGAAGGCCTAAGACCTGTTTGTCTCCTAAATCTACCAGACCAGCATAGTGTCCGATCGGGAAGATAGGTTCCCCGATCTTCCCCTTTCGCGTGCTGAAACTTGTGGCGAGCCGTTTTGCAAGTATTCCGTGGGCCCCGCGTAATCTCTCAACATCAACTCCTGCCCTTGCGTATGTCATCTGGCTGGATTGGCCCTTGGGTGTTCGTCGAGGCATTATGGAATCTGGACCTTTTCTCTAGAGCTTGTGCCCAGTCAGACGCTCGTAGGCCAGAATGTAGCGTTTGCTGATTTCTTGTACTAGGTCAGCCGGAAGTTTCGGAGGCGATGGAACTGGTTGTCCTTCGGATCTTGCCTTGTCGAGTGTCTTCTTGTACCCAATTCTTGACAGCCAGTCTCGTACTGGTTGCTTGTCGTAGCTTTCCTGTACTTGTCCCGGACGATAACGCTCCTTTGGCCATAAACGAAATTCGTCCGGGCCAATGGAATCGGCGAGTATGATGTTCTCTTCTTCGTCGAAACCAAACTCTAGCTTGAGGTCTGCCAGTATGAATCCAGCACCCTCCGCCCTTTCTGAGATGGTCCGGTAGATGCTGAGACTCTTTGCTCTGAGCTCTTCCAATTGATCAGTGCTGAGCCACCCCTCATCCAAGATCTGCTCCATAGTAATTGGCTCATCCTTGACATCCGACTTTGTAGTCGGGTCGAAGGTTGGCTGAGGGAGTTTTTGTGCCATCACCGGTTCGACCGGGAGCTTGACCTCACCCTTCAATAATCGGTCATAGAGGCTTCCATAGAGGTACCCTCTGACTACACATTCGACCGGTATCATTTTCAATTGCCGGACCATCATCCTGTTCTTGCCGGTCATCTCGACCATATGGTTGGGGACCTTGAGATGATCAAACCAAAAGGCTGCAAGCTTGCACAGGACCTCACCTTTCCTTGGAATCTCTGTCGGCAAGACTATGTCGTAAGCGGAGATTCGGTCGGTGAAAAGGAAGAGCAGTCTACCATTCCCGAGGTCGTAGATGTCCTTGACCTTGCCTCTCTTGAACGGTGCCTGATCAAGATCAGAAGTCAACTTGGTGCTCATTTCGTTCCAGTACTCCGGTATTCTTGCAACTTCTTCGAGGTCGCAGGGTCCGATATGGCAAGTATTGCCGCCGCTAGCAAGGCCGCATTTGTCCCATTGTCGACACCAACAGTCCCAACGGGCACGCCTGAAGGCATCTGGACCATAGAAAGGATCGATTCGAGCCCTGCAAGTTTCCCCGAAACTGGTACTCCTATGACAGGCTTGATGGTGAGTGAAGCGACGAATCCAGGGAGGTGTGCTGCAAGTCCAGCGATCGCGATGAAAACATCCGACTTGGAATCCTCCACGTATCGGTCTACCTCCTTGTGGTTCCTATGGGCTGAGATGACTCTCGTCTCGTACGTGATGCCGAGTTTCTCAAGTACCGTCTCAGCCTTTTTGGCTATCTCTCGATCGCTCTCGGAGCCCATCAATATGCTGACGGTTCTTGTCAATTTCTAGCCGCGATCTCCCTGATTAGTTCCTGATATGAACTTCGTCATAATCTGATACCCGCCTGTAATGCCGCTGCCTGTACAGTATTCTCTAGGAGCATAGCTACTGTCATCGGTCCCACTCCACCAGGTACCGGAGTAATGTACTGGACGATCTTGCTTACAGGTTCAAAATCGACGTCGCCCCGCAGTTTTCCATCCACCCGGTTAATCGCAACATCCACGACGGTTGATCCATGTTTGACATAGCTGGGACCGATTCTCACTTCAGGCCGGCCGATCGCGGTCACAAGGATGTCGGCTTCCCTCGTAATGTTCGCAAGGTCTTTCGTCTTCGAGTGGCATATGGTGACAGTCGCGTCCCGGTTAAGGAGAAGCATGGCGAGTGGTCGACCTACCAAATTACTGCGGTTGACTATGACTGCTTTGGAGCCTGTGATCTGCACCTTGTAATGCTGCAAGAGTCTCACTACGCCCTTGGGTGTGCAGGGAACAAGTCCCTCTGTTCCTGAGGCAAGCTTTCCAACATTCACTGGATGTAATCCGTCAACGTCCTTGTCCGGGTCCAACTTGCCAATCGCTCGATCCTCTTCGAGGTGCTTTGGGAGTGGAAGCTGGACGAGTATTCCATGAACTCGATCATCGTGGTTCAACTGATCGATCAATGCTTCCAGTTTGTCTTGTGGAGTGTCGCCAGGAAGGTGATGGTTCTCAGACTTGATTCCGACCTCCTCGCAGGCCTTGTGCTTGGCTCTCAAGTACGTCGCAGATGCCGGATCATCGCCGACCAGAACCGTTGATAGCCATGGCCTAACTCCCTGTTGTTGCAAATGATTCACCCGTCTCGCAACCTCGTGCTTCACCTCGGCGGCCACAAGCTTTCCGTCCATTATTGTGGCAGTCATTCTACCAGCAAAACCCTCCTCTCATTTACTGTCAACATTCCATCTGTGAATAGGCGGACGGCTTCTGGGTACAGTCGATGCTCTTCTCGGAGTATTCGCTGGCTCAATGTTTCCACGGTATCATCGTCCCGCACTGGAACCGGGGTTTGGAGGATTATTGGACCAGTATCAACGCCTTTGTCAACGAAGTGGACAGTGCAACCGGTAACCTTGGCTCCGTGATCCAATGCCTGTTTCTGGGCATTCAGTCCAGGAAAGGCTGGGAGCAAGGCGGGATGTATGTTGAGAATTCGTCTCTCGTAGAGTCCGACAAATTCCGGGGTTAGAATTCGGAAGTAGCCTGAAAGTAGGATTAGTCCATCCTGTGGTTTGACGCCGTGTTCTTGAAGTAACCGGATGGTTCTCTGATCGTATTCCCAACTCTTCTTTGGCAGTCCATGATCATCCAAGATTTTTGCTGGGACGTTGTGTTTTCTTGCAAAATCCAGCGCCGGCGCGTCCGGTTTGTTGCTTATGACAACCTTGACCGCACCGTTTGTAATGTACTTCTTGTCTATCGCTTCGAGGACTGCTTCTAGATTGGTGCCGCGTCCAGAGACAAGGACTGCGATCGGGACGAACGGTCGAGTTGTATGGGTCGATTGCATCTAGGTTCTTGTCACCTGTAGTGGTCTTCGCCGTGTCGCGATGGTACCAATATCCGTCCGATATTGCATTCCGTCGAAACGGACGGCATTGCCGATCATAGCATACGCGTCTCGGCGTGCAGATTCTACGGTGTCGCCTGTTGCGAGAATGTTGAGCACGCGTCCGCCTCCGGTTACGAGTTCGCCTGATTGGTTTCTCGCGGTCCCGGCGTGGATTATCCTGACGTTCTGGGCAGAGTATGGGCGGATTGTTATCCTGTCTCCGAAGGATTGTGATGTCGGGTATCCTTTGGAAGCAAGAACCACGACCACGCTAGCAGATGAGCTGATCTGGGGCGATCGTGGGTTGTTAGCGTCGTTTGCAATAAGTGACAAGTGTTCCACGAGTCCGTCCTGGACAAGCGCCATTACTCCCTGACACTCAGGGTCCCCGAAACGGGCGTTAAACTCCAACACGTACGGATCTTCTGTCCCATGCTTGATGATTGCATTGAGGTTCAACACTCCTTGGAAATGCACTCCGGTTCTCTCCATTGCTTCGACCGTCGGTGTCAGGATAGAATTCTTGACATTCTCTAGGAGGGAGTGTGTGACCGTGGGGACTGGAGTGTAGCCTCCCATGCCTCCAGTGTTTGGACCAAGGTCTCCGTCGTACACGGGCTTGTAATCTTGGAATGTTGGGGTCAGCCATTGGACATTTCCTGATGAGACTGTCGCCATGAAGGTGGCCTCCCAGCCGTCGATGAACTCTTCAAACAGGACCTTGCCTCCTTCATGCTGAAGCTCTCGTTTGACGGCTTCTTCAGTGTCATGACGATCTCGCGTGACGATCGTCCCTTTTCCAGCTGCCAACCCATCGGCTTTTACAACCCATGGTGGACCGAACTTGTCAAGCGAACCTATCGCGTCCTTGGTGTCGGAGAATGTCTGCCACTTTGGGGTTGGGATGTGGAACTTTGCACAGAGGTTCTTGGCAAAGCTCTTCGATGTCTCTATCCGGGCAGCCTTTTGGTCGGGGCCGAAGATGAGAAGTTCTTCCTTCTGGAAAACATCAACGATTCCGAGTGCGAGTGGTTGTTCCGGACCAACGACTGTGAGGTCGATCTTGTTTCGTTTGGCGAATGAGGCCAGATCATCTATTTTTGTGGTATTGATGGGGACACACTTTGCGATTTCTGCAATTCCTGGGTTGCCTGGGGCTACGTAGAGTTCGTCTATCTTCGGGTCTCTAGACAATGCCCATGCTAGGGCGTGTTCTCTGCCACCGCTTCCTATGACGAGTGCTTTCACTCGTTCAATCCCCTCAGGGACCTATGCCTTCATCTCTTCTCTTGTTCGAAGGACTGGATCCTTCTTCAAGCCCAGATAGATACCAGTGACACAGGCATAGCACATTTCGTTCTCTTTGAGGCCTGTTCCCTTGCTGAGCCCTTGGATGTCGTTATACCCGAACTCGTCTACTCCGATCTCCTTTGCAACTCGCGTGTTGATCTCTGAAATTGAAAGATGATCGTCCCCAACTCTTGCAGCTACCAACTCTTCCCTAGTGGGGAAGTCTATACCCATGTAACATGGATGCCGGATTGGTGGAAAAGTTACCACCATGTAGATCTTCTTTGCTCCGGCTTCCTTCAATGAGCGGACGATGCTTCTGGAACTGGTGCCGCGAACTATGCTGTCATCTATGACAATGATGTTCCTTCCCTCTACAACTGGCTTGATCACTACGATTCTGCGCACGATCTCTTCACGGCTTTCATGAGTTGGCTCTATGAAACTGCGAAGACTGCCTTTGCGTCGATAACGATCCTTCATCAGTCCCTCCTCCATTGGGATACCGCTTACCTCAGAATAGCCAAGCGCGGCAGGCCTGGCCGAGTCTGGGACCGGTACGACGACATCTGCTTTGAATGGATACTTCTTGGCGAGTATGCGTCCTAGCTCTTTTCGTGCTTCGTACACGTATTGATTGTCGATCTTGGAGCTTGGATGGGCGAAGTATGTGTACTCAAATGGGCAGTGGTAGTGGCGTGACTCTTGGGCAAATTTTGTTGATTCGATCCCGTCCTTGCTTAGCCTGACTAGTTCGCCGGGGTCGACGTCTCTGACAAGGTCTGCTTGCATTGCCTGCAACGCGCAACTTTCCGAGGCAAGAATGTATGTGTTGCTTACTTCGTCGTATCCAATGCATAGTGGTCGGTATCCGGCTTCGTCCCTTGCACCGAGGACTTCGCCGTTCGCAGTAAGTATGACGAAGCTGTAGGAGCCGCTTAATTCCTTGCTCAGTAGCTTGAACGCTTCCGTCCAGTTTTTCGCGCCGCGGTAGTGTTGTAGAAGTCTCAGACCTGCTAGTTTTGTGTCGGTAGTGGTTCCTTGGAGTTTGAACTCCTTACTCACTAAAGGTTCGATGTCCTCAGTGTTCGCGATCGTGCCGTTCTGGGCTATGGCAAAGTGTCCGTCTTGGATGTCTATGGGGTGGGCGTTGCCGATGGTCGTGGCACCGCGTGTCGAGTATCGAACATGTCCTATCCCATGGTTGCCTTTGAGGGCAAGTATCTGTCTAGCATTGTCTTCGGCTCCCTTGCTTATGAGACCCATTCCCTTGAGGATCGGTTCCCCGTTGACAGCTATTCCCCAAGACTCTTGGCCGCGATGTTGTAACGCTTCAAGACCCTTTACTATGCGTTCTCCGACAGGCTTGCCGTTGAGCGAGTAGACCCCAATGACGCCGCAATGTTCCTTCAATGTCACTGCGATCGCACCTCCATTATCTCGGAAATCGTCCGACCCCAGATATCGCTAGCCTCGGAGAGATCTAGCCTGAAAGTCTGCATTCTATCTCCGAAGGATAGGTGTTGATCGTCAGTTGTCTCGCCTAACTTCCCCGCCAAAATTCCGGCCCGCCGGAATGATCGGATCACGCGATTTGTCTTTCTTCTTTCTGTCTCGAGTATGAACCTCGAGGGTGATTCTGAGAAGAGTTTCTCGTCTATTCTACCAGCTTTTCCCGGCAGTTTGTCGAGATCGACTTTGAATCCCACTCTTCCAGATTTGATCGCCATCTCGGACAGAGTCACAGCCAAGCCTCCTTTCGAGCAGTCGTGTGCTGACAGCGCCAGGTTACTTCTCAGCGTTCTCACGATGGCGGCGAGTAGCTTCTTCTCGGTCTTCAATCTAACCCTCGGGACTGTCCCACCTGTCACTCTATGAATATGCTCGTAGTACTCGGAGCCTCCCATCTCAGGGCCCGTTTCTCCGACGATGATAACATCATTGCCTTTTCCGGTGAATGCTTCTCTGATCAGACGTGTCTGTTTCTCGACAAGTCCGATTGCGGAGATGACTGGCGAAGGTTTGATCGCAGTCCCGGTTTCCGCGTCTTCATTGTAGAAGCTCACTTTTCCACCTACGCATGCTACTTTGACAGCGGTCAAGTAGTCGGTTATTCCTCGGACCGTCTCCTTGAATGTCCAGTACACTTCTGGGTTGTTTGGGTTGCCGAACTGTAGATGATCGACCACGGCGAGAGGCTGAGCACCCGTTGCGGCGAGGTTACAGAGTGCTTCAGAGACCGCTCCGACCGATCCCCAGTATGGATCAAGATAGCAACGCTTACTGTTGCCTCCTATCGTAATGGCCAATCGTTTCCCGTTTGGTAATCGCAGATGGGCTGAGTCGGCGTCTCCCGGTTTCACTAATGTTCGTATGCCGACTTCATGGTCGTACTGCCGATAGATCCATTCCTTGCTAGCAATGTTTGAGCTCGCCAATAATCGAAGAAGCGTTCGGCCAAGATCCTTAGGCGCGTCGGGATGATTTGTTTTTTCTAGCTTATCTATGTAGACGGGCTTCCGAGACGAGTGATGGGCCAGCGGAGCCTCGGCAACAAATCGTGAAGGTGCACTCGCAACAATGTCTCCGCCCATCGTTATCGTTAGCTGGCCATCATTTGTTACGGTGCCTATCCTGGAGTATGGGATTTCATATTTCTCCAGGGTCTGGATGAGCCTATCTTCCATTTTCGGATTGATCACTAGGGCCATTCTCTCCTGCGACTCCGAGATCATTATCTCAGCAGCGTGCATGTCTGGCTCTCTCTTTCTCACCTTGTCCAGTTCTATCCTCATACCTGTACCGCCCTTCGCCGCCATTTCGGAGAGGGCACAAGTAATTCCGCCCCCGCCGAGGTCTTTCATTCCCCTAACAAGACCAGAGTTTACTGCTTCAAGCACTGCCTCGATTATCAATTTCTTGGCGAATGGGTCAGGCACTTGAACAGCCGACCTCTCAGTATCCGACTTCTCGGTGAGAACTCTGCTTGCGAAGCTTGCTCCTCTGATACCGTCTCGGCCAGTGCTTCCTCCTACAAGGTAGACCAGATCACCGAGCGTGTCCGCGTCTGCCATTACAAGATCCTTCTTCTTCCCTAGACCGACACAAACTACATCAACGAGACAGTTTCGTTCGAAAGACTCATCGAACTCAACTTCTCCACCCACTGTCGGTACGCCAATACAATTGCCGTATTCGCCTATTCCGCGTACCACATTCTCGAAGAGCCAACGGCTGTGCGGACTGTCGAGCTTGCCGAATCTCAATGGATCCAATAAGGCAATGGGTCGTGTGCCTAGGCTCAAGATATCCCGTACGACTCCGCCCACTCCGGTCGCGGCACCACCGTATGGGTCGATGGCCGAGGGATGATTGTGGCTCTCGATGTGAAGCGTGATAACCCATCCTTCGCCTACATCAACGACTCCAGCATCATAGCCTGGCCCAACTAGCACTCGGGGACCTTTTGTTGGCAGTTGTTTCAAGACTTGTCTTGATGATTTGTAGCTGCAATGTTCCGACCACTCTGCCTCTAGCATGGCCCATTCGACACTGCCGGGCTGCCTTCCGAGCTTTCTTACCGCGTACTCCATCTCCTCCCTCGTTAGATTTGGTTTCTGGATCTCTTCTAGAACTGTCATCTTCTCCCCTCATTCCGTTCTCGGATTGTTTCGATCATCGAGTCGAAGATCAAGCGGCCCTCTGCATTGTTGTATGGAGACAGTTCGGATTGTGAGGCCCGTTCCGGATGAGGCATTAGCCCCATCACATTGTGGTCAGGGTTGCATATGCCCGCTATGTTCTCAAGGCTTCCGTTCGGATTGGCATCCATAGTCGTGTCCCCCTTATTGTCGGCGTAGCGTAGGACAACCTGTCCATTCTTTTCCAATGTTTGGATTTGTTCCGGTTCGAGATAGTATCGGCCTTCGTTGTGAGCAATCGGGACACGTAGCAATTGTCCCATCTTCATCTTCCTCGTGAATGGCGTCTTGTTGTTGTCTACCCTGAGGTTAATCCATTTGCAGATGAACCTGAGATTGGCATTCCTCAGCACTGCGCCCGGTAACAAGTTGGCTTCCACGAGAATCTGAAAGCCATTACAGATTCCAAGGACGGGTTTGCCTGCTTTTGCGGCCTCCCGGACAATCTTCAGGCTTGGACTATGTGCTGCTATTGCGCCTGCTCGCAAATAGTCTCCGTAGGAGAAGCCTCCTGGAAGAATGTAACCGTCGTAATTGTCGTGTGTGAGTTGCTTATGCCATACTAGATCAGTTTTCACTCTCACGATCTTCTGGAGAACCTCTAGGGCGTCAAGGTCGCAGTTGCTACCCGGGTACTGGACAACGGCAACCTGGGGCATTACTCTGTTATCCTGTCCTCTTTCCCCACAATTCTTACTTCGCAACTGTGAGCTACCGGGTTGTAGATTCGAAGGTCATCGCAAAGTCTCCGAACGATGTTTTCCGCTTCTTGGCCTGACTCGGCTTGGACGGTCATTCGTAGAAGTTTACCAGCGCGTACACCGGTCACCAGGTCGTATCCGCCTTTGAGAACCAAGTTTCTATGAATCGTCTCGCCCTCCGGGTCTCGGGCCAAGGGCTTGTTCTGGATGATGACCTCGACTGTGCGATATTGATTTCTAGTTTTCAAGACCACGACATATGTAAAGCAATCTGGATTCCTATTAAGCCCTTTTTTGACGTATTCCAGTTAACTTCCTCGAAGGGCAGTGGTCCATTCGTGCTAGACAAACCCGTGATGCAATGTCTCTCCGAGAGTGCAGGGAGATTGGACCTACAATGCGAGCTATGCCTGCTTAACCATGCTGTAGGATCTAGTTTTGAAACCAAGCTTGTGATAGAGCTTAATCGCATCTTGCTCCGTGGACGGCACGTCCAAGTGAACCGTGTCGATACCCTGACCTTTGAATTGGTCCAAGACCGAATTTAGCAGGGCGGTCCCTATGCCTTGCTTCCTATGCTGTAGGTCCACCGCCATAAGATCCAGATAGCCCACTCTTTTCGCCTTCCAACTCATCAAAACCTCCTGTGGTATCCCTTTCTTTTCGTATCCCGTTGCGAATCCCAGAATATTCCCGCGGTCGTCTTCGGCTACGAAGAAATTATCTTCGTTTCGTTCATAGATCATTGCGATATCCGGCATGGTTGGCATCGCGTCGAATGAAGTGTATCTTTCCGCGAGGACCAACACCTCTGAGAGATCGTCTCTCAGGCATTTTCGCACCTTCCACAGCCCCACCTAGCTTCACCTAGGTGCTTCTAGAAATGGCGGAATGATCTTTCCCCGGTAAGAACCATTGCAATGCCGTTCTTGTCGCAGGCTTCAATGACGAGATTGTCTTCCACCGAGCCGCCTGGCTGAACAATTGCCGAGATATCTTCAGCCGCCGCCGTCTCGATATTGTCTGTCTTCGGGAAGAATCCGTCAGAGCCGAGACATGATCCTTTCAGATCGTGGCCGAACCTATGCGCTTTCTCCACACAGTTCTCTAATGTTCCCACGCGATCCTGCTGTCCGGTCCCAATTGCAAGAGATGCGCCATTCTTCCATAGAACGATAGCATTAGATCTAACCTCACATGTAACCCACCAGGCCTGCAATAGGTCGCGGTACTCGTTCTCGGATGGTTTCATCTTCGTTGGGACTGGCAGTTGTTTCAGGGATTCCAATGATCGAATTCGTGTCTTGTAGGGATCTTCCAAAATGACCGAACCGTCATCCAGAACGACAATGTCAGGAGGCAGATTTCTATCGTCCTCTATTTTTCGAACCTTTCCGATCCTGATGTCCTTCTTCGCCTCAAAGACCGGCAATGCATCCCGTTGGAAATCGGGAGCATAGACTACTTCCACGTACGTGCTCATTATTTCCTTCGCGGTTTCCATGTCGACTGGGGAGTTGAAGACTACCACGCTTCCGAACGCGGCTCTAGGGTCCGCTTCCCGTGCCCTCCGGTAGACCGTGGCATTCCCTTCGCCTGAGAGTTGTACTGCCACGCCGGACGGATTCAGATGTTTCATGACGCTGACCGCTGGCTCGTCAAAGTAGCTTACGATTCTGCTCCCGTGGCTACCGTCCTCAATGTTCGTAGCTGAGGGACCGTCCTTTCCCCACTTGACCCATTCGACGTTTCCAATACCCGTCCTAGATCCTTGAGGCTTGTATAGAGCGGCGCGTTGGTGCGGGTTTGTCCCATACCTCAAACCTCTCTTTTCGTCCTTGACGGTCCACTGGACCTTGTTGTACTGATGTTTTCTCGCGCCAAGTGTGAGGGTGATGGTGTCAGGGAAATCCTCCTCAACAGCCTTACGATAAATTCGTCTGATTTCTTGACCGCTCAAGTCTACTGCTTCAACCGTCCCACTAGATAGTCACGTATCGCTTTGTCATACTCAGCTGTGACATTGAATGCTTCCTTTGCAAGCCGCTGGCGCAATTTGTCTCCAATCAAATTCTTCTCTACAAGTTCTCTCCTGACCACATCGTATTGCTGGGGACTAGTGACTGGGACGACTCGATTGTTCAGAAGCGCTCCCTTCGCGGCCGCCCGAATCAATGCGACGCCTCCAATGTCGATGTTATCGACCGCTCTCTGTAGATTGGATGGATCGTTTCTAACAGTGTCTTGGAAGGGGTAGAGGTTTACGATGACGAAATCAAGAGGGCGCACTCCTTGTTGGTCAAGATATTTTCGCTGTTCTGGAACGGTCCAATCGCCGAGGATGCCAGCGTGAATCTTGGGATGTAACGTCTTGACCAATCCGCCAGGCATTTCAGGTGTCCCGGTGTAATCCGAAACTTCTAGGATTTCATATCCGGCTTTTCGGATCGCTTCTGCAGTACCACCTGAACCGATTATCCGAATGCTCTGCTTTCCTAGTGCCGCGACGATCGTCTCAAGGCCTGTCTTATCATAGACGGAGACAAGCGCGTACCTCGTCGGCATCTTTCCCTCGAATGCTTGAATGTTCAGAGGCTCTTATTTAGTCTGAGTTAAGAATACACGCGATCGCTTATACTGAAGGCAGGGAATACTGTCAAAGTCTACGCTTGTATCATGCTTGCTGGAGCGCTCTCGTAATTTCTAGTCGCGATGCTTTGAAAGCAGAGTAGAACGTCCCGAGCAGCACTGCGATCATTGCTAGGATGAACGATTCTTCTATCGCTGTCCAAGGGATAACATAAGGTAGCCAGAATCCTGCTACGGTCGTACTGTTAGTCGCTCCTCGAAGCAGAAGGAGTCCGCTTGGGATTGCGAGAAGGAACCCGAATATTCCCAAGATGACTCCCTCGCCTAGAAAGACCCAGAGTATCTGTCCGCGGCTCATTCCCTGGGATCTTAAGAGCCCGATCTCCCGCCTTCGTTCCGTCACGTTCATCATCATGTTTACAGTGATTCCAAGACTCGTTATCAGTATCGCGAAGTATAGAATCAGGAGGATGACTGCGAAAACCTTGTCGACAGTCGTCTTGACAAGTCCCAGCAATTGGTCAAGTGTAATGGAGTTCTCCGCAAGGTCATATCGTGGATACTGGGTTGAGAGGTCCTGAGCGACCAGGGCGGTTTGATGTTTGTACTCAGGTTTGAGGTTGATTAGGAAGATTGGAGATTCGTACTTACCACCGAAATACTTGCTTTGACTATTGAAGTTGACAATTATCGAGTCTGATGCGTAGCTCTCACCGAATCGTATGTATTGCAGTACGGGACCCGTGAAAATCCCGACAACAGTGAAAGTTGTCGTGCTATTGCTGAATATTGTGAGATGGTCACCTGTCGAAACGCCGAGTTTCGAGGCGAGACTGTCTGGCATCAGAACAGTTTCATTTGAGGAGGCAAGTTGTTGGTATGCTTCATCCTGCGAGCCCGATCCGAGAAAGTTGTAAGCAATTATCCTAGGGAATTGGGAGGGGTCAATGCCTAGAACGCCGACTGTGACATCTTGACGGGGACCGAGGGCTCTAGCAGGCAGGAAACTCGGCGACAAGGGAGTGGCCACGGAAATCTTCGGTTGATTGGACAGTGTCTGAGCAAAGCTGACCGGTAGAGATTGGTTTGCGACAAGAATTATGTCTGCACCAAGAGCTTCTCTGACACCTTGTTCCAAAGATGTCTGAACTCCTCCCTGAATTCCTCCGATCATGATTACGAAACTCAGCGTTATCGCGATCATGCCGAAGGAGATGGTGCTGCGGACTAGTCTTCTCCTGCCCGTTCTTGAGACCACGAGAGCGACGGCTCGTGAAATTGGTGAAAAGATTACCTTCGCCAAGGCCCCCTGTCTGTAGTAAATGACGGCGCCGAGAATCACTATGCTTAGGGGAATGAACACAATGTCAAGGTACGGGATATGAAACGGTGAGAAGCGAAATGCTTGCAGTACAGCGATCCCTAGCATCAATCCGCCTACAATAGCTGTGATTGCGTGGCGGCCCCTTCTCTCCGGACCCTGAAGGAAGGGTCGGATGGCACGGACTATGTCAACTCGACTAGCTCTCAAGGCAGGATAGATTGTTCCAGCCAATACTGCGGCCAATCCTGCAAGAATCCCTGTTATCGCTAGTTCCGGGGTCAGCACTGCTTCAGGAAGCTGCGGAAATCCCAGGTTCTCGAATACTTTCACGAAGAATTGTGAAAGTCCAACTCCTGCCAAGACCCCTGCTACAGCGCCCACTAACCCAATGAGAATTCCTTCGGCCAAGAATATCCTAAAGACCTGCGGCCGGCTCGTGCCAACTGCCCTCAAAACTCCAATCTCATAGGTGCGTTCGCTCACAGTCATGAAAAGGGTGTTGAATACGATGAATGAGCAGACGACGAGAGCGACCAGAACCATTATGTTCAGTCCCAATTGGAACCCAGCCATTTGTCCGTTGATCCTCTCAATAGCCTCAGCTTTAGGCGCAGTAACATCGAAGAGACGACCTAAAGTTGACTGCAAACTGTCGCGTACAATGACCGCTCTTGAAGGATCTCTGATCGTTGCATACACGTGCGTTAGAAGACCGGTCATGCCGAGCTTCGATTGGGTTTCTTGAAGCCCGAGGTAGGCCGTGGGAGCCAGTGTGCGGTAGGGATGGTCCAGCCCGACGATAGTGAGCTGGAACGTGGCCCGTTGGCCTGAACCGTTAAGCGCGGTGACATTGAAGGTTGAGCCTATGGTTAGACCAAGTCGTTGGGCTAGAAAATCCGTGATCAATGCCTGTCCAGGCTGAAGTGAACGGACTCCTGTTACGTTGAGGTTAGAATAATCGAAGTCGTGACTTGTATCAACGCCTACAAGCTGGATGATGGTAGAGTTTGAAACTATTCCAGGCCACTCGAGTCTGGCGGCCGTATTCGTAATCTCGCCCTGACTTCTTACCGTGTTAACGATTGAGTCTGGGAACGGGGCTAAGGATCCATATCTGACAACAAGATCCGTGGTTCCCCAAAACCTGTTGATGTAGCCAGCGAATTCGTTCATTGCGCTGGCCGTTGCCATATTGATCCCGACGAGGAGCGCAACGCCCAGGATGATCGCGGCGCTCGTGAGAATAGTGCGGGCTTTGCGTCGCGGGATATTCCTGTAGGCGAGTCTTGCAGAGAGCAAAGAAGGGCACTTATCAATTGGTTCATTAATTTGGCTGGAACAAGGTCTTCTCAGGTTCGGGCGGAAGTTGCTCGACGGCACGAATCCCATGATGTAAAGCGTCCAACGACCTCGTCTCTGTCAATATTCCGTCCCGCATCTCGAACACACGTTCAGCCCTTTTCGCTACGACCGGGTCATGTGTCACGACCATGACTGTTGCATTCTCTTGTTTCGCCATATCGTACATCAACTGGACAACCTCATTCCCTGTCTTCGTATCCAGGTCCCCGGTCGGCTCGTCAGCCAAAAGTATTCTGGGATGATTCGCTAGTGCTCTGGCGATCGCGACCCTTTGTTGCTCTCCACCGCTGAGTTCGTCCGGAAGATGGTTCAGTCTACTCGAGAGTCCAATCCGAACGAGGAGATTCTTGGCCCGTTCTTCGGCCTGTTTTGTGTTGACACCAGATGTCAACAGAGGAAGCTGCACGTTTTCGAGGGCTGTGAGAACTGGGATCAGGTTGTGGAACTGGAAGATGAACCCGATCTTATGACGTCTCAACCATGTCAATTCACCGTCTCTCATCTTGCCGGTATCACTTCCTTCGAGGAGTACCTGGCCTGAGGAGGCTCTGTCCAGTGTTCCGATTATGTTGAGCAGAGTGGTTTTGCCCGAGCCCGACGGGCCCATGACAACTACGAACTCTCTCTCCCGAAGGGTCAGGCTCACTCCGCGAAGCGCGTTGACTGTTGTCTTTCCTAATCGGTAGGATTTCTCAACGTGATCCAGTTTGACAATGAGTGATGGGGGTCTACTGGGTTCCAAGGGAGCGACGTCCGCCAGAAGCGAATAGGCCATCTGTGCTCAACGAGATATGTCCTTTACGCTCTGGAACTTTGGTCGTATCCAAAATCCTTTAGCCAGAGGCTTCGACCGGAATCGTTTGCTATGCATCTTGACAATCCTGTTATTCTGGACCTTGAAACATCCTCTTTGGAGGCGGACGCTGGGGTTGTCGTTGGTGCGGGCTTGATAACCGAGAAGAGTGAAAGCTACTATCTGGAGTCTAGACGGACCGGGGAAGAAAAAGACCTACTTTTCCGTCTGGCGAAACGGCTTGATGAATATCCGACGATCGTGACTTGGAATGGTAGAACCTTCGACCTACCATTCCTTGTAACGCGAATGCTGAAGCATGGACTCGACCCTCGCCCAATCCTGAACAAGGACCATGTAGATTTGTATGAGTTGGTCAAGTTCAGATTGCGATTGACCTTCACTTATCTGGACCATGTCTGCGAGTTCTTCGGTATCGAGAAGAAACGGAATCCGATGGGAATGGATGTTCCCGGCTTGTATGTTCGGGCGTTAGAGGGTGATAAGAAGGCTCTTGGACGGATTAGGGAGCATTGTCTTGACGATCTCAGAGCCACTAGGAAACTCTACTTGTTGCTTGGACCTTTGTTACAGGCCCAGCATACCAAGGATCGGGGTGCCGGTTTGGCTGCCAAAAAAGAGTGAGATCACGAAGAGTATGGCTAGGTAGGCTCCTAGTAGTCCGAGGGTGATCAATGCGTTCTTCTTCCACTGCTTGGCAAAAGCGATACCGAAGGGTATTCCTGTGACGAAGCCCATGATGTGTGCAACGTATGCGACGCTTGGATCGTAGCTTTGCCCGAGTAGCCCAGGGTTCGCGACTGCGAAGGCATTGTACATGAAGTAGACAATGGCGATTAAGCCCTGCGGAGCGAGGAAGAGCCATGAAAACTTCAATGGTCGAGTAAGCATGACCGCTGCTGCGAGGGTAAAGATGGCAGCGGAGGCACCTATCATTCCGGTGTCGGCTGGGAAGAAGGGTATGCTCAATAGGAATGCTGTAAGTCCTCCTGTGAAGAAGACGACCATGTGAGCATGCGAGCCGATTGTTTTTTCGAGGGTGTTGCCAAAGACGAATAGGAAGATCATGTTCCCGAGTAGATGAATCGGACTTCCGTGGACGAATAGGGCGGTGACGAGTGTCCACAGCCTGCCTGCTTGTAGATTGTCATAGCTGAAGACCAGGTTCTGTTCAACGAAGCTAGGACTATTGGGTAACAATGACCAAGTCCACAGACTGGCTCCTATGCAGCCCAGTATGAGAAGATAATTGCTCCTCAAGACTTGGGCCATAAGATGGCTAGAAATCTGAGGCTAATATTAGAGGCGTGTATAACTCTAGACGGCATCTCTCCGTTTCAGACCTAGTGTGGACTTGTCCACAGGGGGACGGGATTTCGGCGCGTCCTTCTGTGGGCCGAGAAAAGACAAACTCTTAATCCCGTCCCCTGTCGCCAGTTGCCCTGTCGAGTATTGGCCCATACTAGCTTTCAGGCCTATTTCAGTTTGATCAAACCTAGGATCATGCTCCTACTCGATTTGACGGCTGTTGCGGCATTTGTAGTCGCCTCTGGCCCTTCGTTAGGTCTTGTCAAGATGTTTGGGTTGCTCCTGGCCGGTAGCCTTGCGTCTGGGGGGGCGGCTGCTTTGAATTGCTATTTGGATCGTGATTTGGATGGTCGGATGGGTAGGACGAGGTCGAGGCCTATCCCGAAGGGCGTTGTTGAGCCTAGTCGAGGTCTTGAATTTGGGCTATTGTTGATTGGTGGGGGTGCCTTGACTTCGTTATACTTCCTGCCTCTTCTCGCGACGGTTTTCATTCTTCTTGGTGCCTTCATCTATGTAATCTTCTACACTGAATGGCTGAAGCGGAGAACTACTCTGAACATTGTTTTAGGGGGTTCTGCGGGTAGCTGTGCACCTCTTGCGGGTTGGGCTGCGGCAACCGGACAGGTGGGTCTTGCGGCCTGGCTGATGGCCTTACTGGTTTTTGTCTGGACACCGAGCCATTTTTGGGGGCTTGCAATGCGGGCGGTCGATGATTATTCCGAGGCCGGGATTCCAATGCTTCCGGTTGTGGTGGGTGAGAAGAAGGCGGCACAGTACATCGCTGTCAATACTTTATTGCTTGTGCCATTGTCGTTAGCCTTCTTTCCACTTGGTGTCTTCGGGCTAGTGTATCTTTTGATAGCAGGCGTGTTCGGCTTGTGGCTCTTGATCGTGGACTTGAAGCTGGCCTTCGATCCTTCCAAGAGTAGGGCTTGGACCGCGTTCAAGGTTTCAAGTCCATATCTTGCAATAGTCTTCCTGGCCATGGTACTGGATAAGGCCGTTTGAAGAGAGACTAGGCTTCCATAGATAGTCGGAGAACGTTCTGGATCAGGACACGTCCGTCAGGATGATCTTCATCAGCTCTTTCCGGATGAAATTGGAAGCCGTAGACAGGACGCGACTTGTGAACCATGATCTCAACCTTGGAAGAGGCTGATTCACCGACACATTCGAATCCCGCCGGAACACTTGCTAATGTCTGCCGATGAGACTCTGGCACTCTGATCTCATTTGGGAGATCATCGAAGAGTGGATGATCCCCTAGGATCTTTACCCTTTCGAAACCTCTGCACATTCGTCCCAGATCGGATAGTCGTGCTCCGAAGGTTTTGCCGATCAACTGGTGACCATAGCATATTCCGAGTATGGGGAATTCGGCGTCTCTGATTATTCGAGTCTCCGGCTCGAAGTTTCTCTGATTCTCAGATCTTGTCAGCATATGTGAGGATCCGCTTAGGAACAAGAGGTCCGGAGACTTGTCCATGATCTTCTCGTACAAACTCGGAGTTCTATAATCTACCAGTTCGATCTTTTGACCTGTGGATTTTCCGAGGCTCTGTAGAGTGACCTCAGTCTTTTCTGAGCTGCTGTAATTGTTTAGGAGTATTAGCCGCAATTGTTTTTGATTCACAGTGCCATGAGGAGACGGTCGATCTCGTCTTCTGAGTTGTAATAATGGGGGGACGCCCGTATAGACTTGACTCTACTTGCGACTACTATGTTCTCGGACTTGAGCTTGTTATAGGTGCTTGCCGGGTCGGGATCTTCAAAGACGACGATGCCGCTTCGGCGATCAGTCTGCAGCGGTGACAGAATCCGTCGTCCCTTCTCCTTCAAGCCTTCAATTAGTCTACCTGTTATTTTGAGCACGTGATGGTATCGGTTTCTCATATCGTCCTTCAACGCCCATTCTAAAGCTGCTCTGGCTCCGATCACGCTCATCACTCCCCATGTTCCCCATTCAAATCGGGTAGCTGAATCTGCCGGGACTGTCTTTTCAATGTCGAATGGTGTTCCAAACATGTCCTGTTCCTTAGTGTATCTTGCGATGACGCTGTCCTGTACTCCGTGCCAGCCTGTATAGTTCGGGTCGAGTTCTTTGATCCGGTCCTGGTGGGTGTAGAGGTAGGCTGTGCCATGTGGTGCCTGCAGCCACTTGTAGGTTCCGCATGCTAATGCATCTACTCCATCGTCCTTTGCGTTTATTGGAAAGACTCCGAGCCCGTGGAAAGCGTCTGCGATCGCGAAGCTATTGTGCTCGTGAGCTATCTTTGCGATCTCCGGGATTTTTTCTCTGCAACCGTTCATCCAGCTGACATAGTCGACGCTGACAAGGCTCGTCTTGTCATCGATTGCCTTCTCCCAGTCTTCTAGGGGTATGATGCCGTTACTGTTCGGCTTGAGCAGTCGTACTTCGTGTGCTCGTCCATGAGATTGTTGGAGGTGCCAGTTGTAGATGTTGGTGGGAAAGTTGAGGCTGCTTATGACGATGTTTCCATCTTTCTTGTATTTGATGCTGCTTGAGAGTGCGACTAGGGCGGTTGTGACGTTGGGAATGTTTGCGATCTCATCGGTTTCTGCTCCGATGAGTTTGCCGAATAGTCGGCGGGAGTCGATGATGATTGGTAGCCATTCTTCCCAGTTTTCACCGTACTCTTTCCAGTCCGTGATGAACTCGTTCAATGCGTTGAGAACCATTATTGTTGGTGGTCCGGTGCCGGCGTTGTCGAAGTAGGCACGTCGTGATGTTACCGGGATCTGTTTCCGGACAAATTCTAGGTTCATGTGAATACAGATGATCCTGCGAATCTATCGAGTTGACTGGATTGTCCCGGTATAAAGAATGGTTTCTAGGGGACGGGTTACATCGGTTCCTGTGACGTGTCCCTGCTAGAGTCATGATCTGGTAGGTGGAGAGAAGGGGTTGTGTGGAACTGTTCATGGCCTAGGTCGAGTATACAGTTGCGACACCAGAACTGGTTTCTTTCTGGGCTGTATTCCGCATAGGAGTCGGTTGTGACGTTTCCGCAGACGCTGCATCGGAGGATTGTTACACGGCGCATCTTGTGATGTCTCAGTTCTTCCTTGTGTCTAGCGACGTCGACGTCCCCTGGCTCGATTATCTGGTTGCAGGTCTCGCAATAGTAGACGATGGATAGGATGTTCTTGTCTCGTTCCTCTGCCCAGTCAGTCTCAGGTGCTTGTGGTTGCAGGTGAGGGTCCGTGATTGCTGTTTACTCTCCGAATACGGGCTTTAGGTGATTGAGAGGGAGTTATTCCTTACCTTACTCGATTGGTCCGAGGTAACTTCTGCTTAGGATTGTGCTCGGCCTGTTCGGGATCGGGGCTTCTAGCGATTTCGTTCTATGAGGGAGGACGAGGGGACTATTCGGGCGGTGGCTGGAGAAAAATAATGGGGGGTGGGGATCAATAACAATTCTTAGGGTGAATTTGAGAAATGTCTGTAAAAACTTTTTTTCTAGTAAACTTTTTCCTGTTTGGTGGTTCGGAGAGAAGAACGGATTTCCATAGTCAAGGAGATGATGCGTGGGTCGGTGTGAAAGTACCGGAAAGTGTCTTTCACGTCTTGTGACTAGACGGACTACCCCACCCCTATTTTTACAATTATATTTTCTCAAGCGCCTCAAAATGAGCGAGAACTGTTCTAATTCTTACATTATGCTAGGAAAAGCATTTTGCGGAAACGGGTTTATTCATTTAAACATAGCGGAAATTCATGAGGAGCACATCGGGGGCCAGAAAACATGCGCGTATTTTGGCAATCGGGGCTCAGAATGGGCGATTCTGGAGATAGATAGATTTTTGGCTCTAATTTTCTAAGAAATGTAGGTTGAGACTGTAGGGTCTTGGATTGTCTTTAGGGCTTTGAACAATACTTGCTCCGCGAGTTCTCGTGCGTCTGAGTGCTCTTCGAAGGCAGAAGTCCAGAGCAGGTAGGCTACACCTTCGGATTCGGCCGCATGGAAGAAGCCGAGGTTTGTGAGGGCAGTCGTTATTCGACTGGTTTTGTCTGTCCCAGCGGGAAGTCCGATGGTTATAGTCCAGTCTCCGAGATGGTCCAAGCTTACCGTCACGATTCCCTTTGGCAGGTTGAGGGTCAGGTTGTTTCCCGGGCGAATGCCTCTCCCTATGATACTGTTCGATGGAGGAGTGTCCCGTGGGTTGC
>Ga0209802_1000359_pt1 | contig 35154 bp, 37 predicted proteins | sample GraSoiAngelo_129_FD_185886 | JGI IMG/M metagenome (GOLD analysis project Ga0209802, IMG submission 185886) | Grasslands soil microbial communities from the Angelo Coastal Reserve, California, USA - 14_0927_12_40cm (SPAdes) (version 2) | ecosystem: Environmental > Terrestrial > Soil > Grasslands ... | reverse complement strand
CGCGCGATGCGCGAGACGGCTCGCATCGTCGAGACGCTTCTTGCCGGCGACCTGCGCGGCTATCGCGGTGAGATCTTCACGCTCGAGCCCGGCTTCGGTTTGGGCTACCCCAGGGCGAGGGCGAGCGTGCCGCTGCTGATCGGTGGTTGGGGCGCGAGGACGGTCGCCCTGGCGGGCGAGATCGGCGGCGAGCTGAAGGTGGGCGGCAGCGCCAATCCCGACATCGTTCCGGTCATGCGGTCGCGCCTCGCGGTTGGGGCGGCCCGCGCTGGTCGCCCGGCGGGCGCGACAGAAATCGTGCTCGGTGCCGTCACGGTGGTCGACACCGATGGACCGGCGGCACGGCTCCGTGCCCGGACCGCCGTTGCCAGGTACTTCGAGGTCGTGGCCGATCTCGATCCCACGATCGAGCTTCCCGGCGGCGTGATGCATTCCATTCGATCCCGCCTGGCGGCCGGCGACGCCCTGGCAGCGGGCGCGGCGATTGGGGACGAGCTGCTGGACCGATTCGCATTCGCAGGCACGCCGGCGCAGGTGAGCCGCCAGGTGGGGGAGATCTTCGCCAGGGGAGCCTCGAGAGTGGAGTTCGGCGCGCCTTTCGGTCTGGATGCGGACGCAGGGTTGCGCCTGCTTGCGGAGCGGGTCGTGTCCGCGTTTCGTTAGGTCGCTATGACTCGAGCGACCGCCTGAGAGCCGCGGAGGTGCCGAACAGCATGAGCTCGTTGTTGCTGACCGTGACAAACCGGACGCCATGCTCGACCCAGGAACGAGCCGACGGCGCATCCGGAACCCAGATTCCCACCGCGATGTTGCGGTCGGCCGCTCGGCCGACGATTTCGGAAATGGCCTCCCGAACCTTCGGATGGTCGAACTGACCGGGCAATCCCAGCGAAGTGGAAAGATCGTACGGGCCGATGAAGATCACGCCCAGGCCGGCGATGTCCAGGATGCTCCGGAGATCCGAGGTTGCAAGTCGGGCTTCAACCTGCAGCACGACGAGAGGCTCTTGCGCGTCCGCCGCGGTGAGGCTGGCAAACGGTATCGCCGAGTAATGAAGCTGCCGCGTGGACGGAGAGGACCCGCGAGACCCGTTGGGCGGAAAGCGCGTCAGCCGCACGGCCGCGTCGCCGGCGGACGCGGACGTCACTCCCGGCGTGACGATTCCGGCAGCCCCGAGATCCAGCGCCTTCGCCACCTCATGGGGAGCGCCTAGCGGTACGCGGACGAAGGGCGCGGTGCCGGACACCTCCGCCGCGCGGATCAGGTGCGGCAGCGACTCCGCTCCGTATGGACCATGCTCGAGGTCGAGGATGACGAAGTCCCAACCTGACCAGCCCAGTATTTCCACGACCTCAGGGCTTGGCGTCTGGACCCATGTGCCGTAGACGACCTGTCGCGCTTCGAGCGCCTGCCTCAGGCGCTCTGTGTTCATGAACGGGGCGTTTTGTGCAGCAGGAGCTTGATCGTGCCGGCGACACACACCACGTTGTGCTGGTTGCAGATTTGAAACTCGACGTCGGCGAGGCCTCGGCCATCGCCTTTGGGCTCGAGGGCGGCAATCTTCGACGTGTAAGTGATGGTGTCGCCGAGGAGAACCGGTTTGACGAACCTGACTTTCTCGAATCCATACAGCGCGACCACGGCCTGCGCCGATATCGGCGCCATGCCCGTCATCATCGAGACGAGCAGCAGGCCGTGGGCGACGCGCGTGCCGAACGGCCCGCTGGCGGCGAACGCGGCGTCGTTGTGAAGGGGGCTCCAGTCGCCGCTGACCGCGCTGAACATCGCGAGATCTGCTTCCGTGACGGTGCGGCCGCGAGTCCCAGGAAACACATCGCCGATGGTCAGCTCATCGAAATACTTGTCCAGCAAAACGCCTATCCCTCTCTGTCTGACTGTCAGCTCTGTCAGGCGCCGAAATCATATATCGCCGACATCGTGCGCGCCCTCCTAAACAAACGCTCGTTAGCCAATACAATCTGCGCGTGAGCTTCGCCGGGCAGGCCGCGATCGTCACCGGCGCGGGACGCGGCATGGGACGGGCGGTCGCTCTCGGGCTCGCCGCGGGTGGAGCGAGCGTGGTCGTCGCCGACGTGGATGAAGGAGCGGCCGACGATTCGGTGGCGGCGATCAAGAAGGCTGGCGGTCAAGCAGCGGCCGTGGTGGTCGACATCAGCCGAGTGGACGATGTGCGGCGCATGTTCAAAGCCGCTATCGCTCAGTTCGGCACCGTCGACATCCTCATCAACAATGCCGGGATCGGCATCCCGAAGCCGCTACTCGAGTACACCGAGGAGGATTGGGACAAGCAGCTCGGCGTCAACCTGAAAGGCATGTTTTTTGCCACGCAAGAAGCCGCGCGGGTGATGATCCCCAAGCACCGCGGCAAGATCGTGAATTTTGCCTCCACCGCGGCTTTTGTCTCGTCATCCACACCCGAGTCCGCGTATGACATCAGCAAGGGCGGCGTGCGGCAGCTGACGACGTCGGTCGCAGCGGAGCTCGCCCCCCACCACATCAACGTGAATGCCGTCGCGCCCGGCACGATCATGACCGAGCTCACCCTGAGTGTCCTCGACACCGATGAAAAGATGTCGCGCGCGTCGGCCAAGATTCCGATGGGCCGTTTGGGCATGCCGGAGGACATGGTGGGCCCGGTGCTCTTCCTTTGTTCGGATGAGGCCGATTACATCACCGGGCACACCCTGGTCGTCGACGGCGGGTGGTTGCTTTTCTGACCTCCATCTCGCCGGTGCGGCAGGGCTCGCTGCTGGGCCTGCTCCCGCGAGTCTGGCTGATGACGTTCGGCCACCTGGTGATCGACTCGAACCCGGCGCTGCTCTTTGCTCTGCTGCCGGTAATCGTCACGCATCTTCGGATCGATTTCGCGCACGCGGGCGCGCTTTCCGCGCTGCTGCTCGTGACGTCGAGCGTGACGCAACCCCTGTTCGGCATTTTCCAGGACCGGCGTCCCCGGTTTCCGATGTCGAGCCTGGGCTTGCTCGTCGCGGGCTCGGCCATGGCCGCGACTGGTTTCGTCACGACTTATGCGCAGATGGTCGCGCTGGTACTCGTCGCGGGAATTGGCGTCGCTGCGTTCCACCCGCAGGCGGTCGCACAGGCCGGGCAGGCAAGCGGAGGGCGGCGGGAGTGGGGCATTGCAATCTTCTTCACGGGTGGATCGACGGGCACCGCGATCATGGCCATCATCATCGTGCCCCTGGTGGCCACGTTCGGCCTGCATGCGACATCGGTCGCGCTGATCGCGGCGGTGGTGGCGGCCGTGCTCTTCGCCCGGGCGTACTCGACCTGGATTCGGCCCGAACCCCGGATCGAGGGCGCGGCGACCGCGATGGCTTCGATGCGCGCGGTGGCGGTTCCCCTCTCGATGCTGCTCGCGGTTTCGATTCTGCGATCCGCCGTGCTGACCGCGTATCTGACATTTCTTCCGACGCTGGTCGTGGTCCGGACGGGAAGCTTGACCCTCGGGGCTGCGGCGCTTGCGGCGTTCTTGTTTGCGGGCTCCGTCGGCGCGCTGCTCGGTGGCGCCGCGGCGCACAAATTCGGCAGCGCGCGTGTCGTTCTCGTGTCGCTCGTCACGGGCCTCTTCGGGCTTCTGCCGGTTCCCTGGCTGCCCACGTCGCTGCTCATACCCTGGATGTTCATCGCGGGCACGCTCATGTTTGCGTCCGAAGCTCAGGTCACGGCGCTCGCGCAACGGCTGCTCCCGGCGTTCGTCGGCGTGGCCTCGAGCTTGATGATGGGGGTGGGGTTGGGTCTGGGCAACACGGGCGCGCTTCTGGCAGGCGTGATCGCGGACCGGCGGGGCATACAGGTGGCCATCACCGCGACGACGCTGCTGATGGCGGGGGCGATCGCCGCCGCGGTCGGGTATATGGCTGCCATGCGCAGAGTCGCCAAGTAACCGTGCGCTTCGGGGTCGGCATGTACAGCGCCCAGCGGCCGCCGGGCTCCCCGTTCACGCACCGCGAGCTCTACGACGACATGCTGAGGCAGGCTCGGCTCGCCGAGGATGTCAGCCTCGATTCGTTCTGGATCGCCGAGCATCACTTCGCTGGCGACGGCTACGCGGCGGCGGTGATACCTGTCTGCGCCGCAGTCCTGGGTGCAACGCACCGGCTGATCGCCGGCACCAGCGTCGCGATCGCGTCGTTCTACAACCCCCTCCGACTGGCCGAAGACGCCATCGCGCTCGACCTGTTGAGCGGCGGCCGTTTCGTGCTCGGTCTGGGCACCGCCTACCGACCCGAAGAGTTCGCCGGTATGGGCATCGAGCCGGAGACCGATGAGGCTCGCCTGGACGAGGTGGTGGACATACTCGAGCGCGCGTTCACCGGCGAGCCTTTCTCCTATCGCGGCCGCTTTTACGGCATCCCGCAGGTCACGGTCACGCCGCCCCCGTTCACTGATGGAGGGCCGCCGATCATGCTTGCCGGCGACGGTGTGGCCGACCGCGACGCATTACGCGCCGGGGCCCGCGGCAAGCGGTACATGGTGGACCCGTCCCTGCCGCTCGACGAGGTCACGCGCCTGGTCGCGCTCTACGACGGCGCATATAAAGGACGTGAGCAGCTCGACCTGCCACTGTTCAACTACGGATTCGTATCCGACGACGCCGACCCGTGGGCCGAGATGCGAGAGGGATTCACATACCTCCGCCAGACCTACGATCGCTGGGGAGGTCGGCCGATTCGAGACGTGCGGCGCGAGAATCACCGCCTGGTCCTCGGCGACCGCCAGGCGGTGGTTAGGGAGGTGCTCGAGTATCACCACCAGTTCGGCGACCGCCTGCACTTTATCCTGCGGGTGAACTACCCAGGCCAGGATCCCTCGCGCTCGGACCGAGCCGTCGAGCTGTGGGGGGACGTCGCTTCGATGGTGAGGCGCGAGATCGGTCGTTCCGCATGACCGTCAGCTTTGTCGAAACGATTGACACCCATACGCTGGGTGAGCCGACGCGGATCGTGCTCAGCGGTTTTCCGCCGTTGCGAGGCCGCACGCTGAAGGATCGCTCCCGCGACCTCCTGCACCGTCACCGGGCGATGCGTCAGGCGCTCATGTGGGAGCCGCGCGGCCACGTGGTCATGTTTGGCGCCGTCGTCGTCCCGCCCGCGGATCCGAATGCTGACCTCGGGCTGGTCTTCATGGACGGCGGCGGGACCGTCGACATGTGCATGCACGGGACGATCGGCGCGGTCACCGCGCTGGTCGAGACGGGGCGCCTCGAGCTTGGCCGTGATGGAGTCGCGGTGGTCGACACCCCGGCCGCTCCAATCAAGGTTCGGATTCAGCGCTCGGGCGCTCGCGTGACCGCGGTCGAGCTCGATGGAGTTCCGAGCCGGTCGATCGCCACCGGGTTGCGGGCTCGCTTGGGCCGGGCCAAGGTCTCGTATGACCTCGCCTACGGCGGAAACCTCATAGCGATCGTCCGCGGATCCGACCTGGGAATCAATGTAGAAGCGCGAAACTTCCGCGCCCTGGTCGACGCGGGCATGGAGGTGAAAACCCAGGCGCAGGCGGCCTGGGCGACATCGCGGTCGCGACCCTGGCCCGAGGTCGTTTCCGCGCTCATCTACGCGCCGTTGGGCAAGGGGCGCTACCGCGATCTCGTCGTGTTCCGCGATCACTCCGTCGATCGCTCGCCGTGCGGCTCTTGCGTTTCCGCGCTGATGGCGCAGCTCCACTCGCTTCATCGCTTGAAGGTCGAGCAGTGGATCGAGTGCGAGAATCTCCTCGGCCTCGCGTTTCGCTCGCGGCTGGTCGAGCGCGATCGCGAGCTGATCCCGCAGCTATCGGGTTCAGCATTCATCACGGGCGAGCACCGTTTTCGATTTGACTCGCGCGACCCGCTTCGCCACGGATTTCAGCTCGTGTGAAGCACTTCTCGCGGGAGGAGATCTTTGCCCTCGATCCGTCTCACGTTGCGGACGCGCTGTCGGTCGCCCTCGGCGTGGTCTCGGGCGGCGCGGCGCTCGCACCCATTCGCTGGCACATCGACCTCGGTGGGGGAGCGGGAACCTTCTTGATCTCCGGGGTGTTGACCGAGCTCGACCTCCTCAGCGTGAAGGTCATCAGCGTGCGCCCTTCCAATCCCGCGCGCGGTCTCGAGAGGCTGCAGGGGGCGCTTACCGTCTTCGAGTCGAGCAGTGGCGTGCCGCTCGCGACGCTTGACGCCCGCGCCGCGACCGAGGTGCGAACCGCCGCATGCAGCGCGGTCTCTTTTCGCCTCATGGCCCGGCGAGACGCCTCCGTGCTGACGATCTTCGGCGCGGGACCGCAGGCATCTGCGCATCTGCGTGCGCTGGCGGCGGAACGGCAGTTCGACGAGGTTCGGATCGTGGGCCGGCACAGGGCGGCGGCGGAGAAGCTCGCCGGACTGCATCCGCGAGCCAGGGCGGTTGATGCTGCACAAGCTCTGCGCGGCGCCCGCGCTGTTGTGACCGCGACCAACTCCGCGTCGCCGCTCTTCTCGGCGGGCTCCGTCGAGCCCGGCACACATCTGATGCTCGTCGGCGGTGGCAGCGCCGCGGAGTCCGAGATCGAGCCCGCCCTGCTGGCGCGGGCCGCCGCGATCCGCGTCGACCACCGCCCGAGCTGCCTGCAGGAATCGGGCGAGATCGTGGCCGCGCTGCGCGAGGGCCTGATCGAGGCATCGGATGTGCTCGAGCTGGGCGACGTCGTGCTCGGCCGGGCCCCCGGCCGGACCGACGACGACGACATCACCGTCTACAAGGCGGTCGGCAACGGAACGCAGGACGCTGCGCTCGCGGCGCTGCTGCTCGGCGTTCGCGCTCCCCGATGACGCTCCGGCTCGGGCTCGGCGTGTTCGGCATGCAGTCGGTGCCGCAGCGACCTGACCATCACGTGAAGCTCTACCGCGACCTCCTCGAGGACGCCGAGCTCGCGGAGGCGCTGGGCTTTGAGGGGATCTGGCTCTCGGAGCACCACTTCTGGTTCGACGGTTACTGTCCCGCGGACATCGCCGCGGCCGGGGCGATCCTCGGCCGCACAAAACGTCTCGGCGTTGGGACCGCGGTCATGCTGCTGCCGATGCATTCGGTGGAGAAGGTGGCGGGCGACGCGACCACGATCGCTCGCCTCGGTGAGGGCAGGCTTACCCTCGGCGTCGCGCTGGGCTACCGCGACGCCGAGTTCGACGGCTTCGGCGTGCGGCGCAAGGATCGCGGCAAGCTGATGGATTCGATGCTTCCCCGGCTGGCGTCTGCGTGCCGGACGGCTGACCCGGCGGTGCCGCTTTACGTGGGGGTCGCCAGTGCGGTCGCGGCACAGCGCGCGGGTCGCCTTGGGCTCCCGCTTTTCGCGGATTCGACGATGAATCCGGCCGAGCTGCGCCAGATGCTCGACGCATACAACGACGCGGCCTCGGCCGCCGGCGTGACGCCGCCCGCATCGCATGCGCTCCAGCGCGACGTATTCGTGACCGACGACCGGGAGCGGGATTGGCCGCGCCTCTTGCCCGAGCTGCGGTACATGCGTCTCCAGTACGGAGGGTGGTCGTTTCCGCCGGAGCCGGCCGAATCGGTGCAGGCATATCTGTCGCGGCTGGAGGCGGACGTCGAGGCCAAGCTAAAGAACCTGATCATGGGCGACGCTGTAGAGGTGGCCGCGCGACTGCGAGAGTTCGCATCGCTGGGTTTCGACCTGATCGTCTGCCGCAGCCAGTTCGGCAACCTCCCACGCGATCTGTTGCACAGCGCGGTCGAGGGCCTTGGGCGGGTGCGCGCGGAGGTGGAGTCTTGAAGCTGGGCCTCGGCCCAATCCCGCTCCAGGGCATGGCCCGCCACGAGCTGGAGCGACTGGCGACAGCCGCGGTGGATGCCTCCTTCGATTCGGTGTGGGTGGCGGAGTCGCGCTCGGAAGGAGTCGGCGGCGGCCTGGCTGCGGCGGCGTTGCTGGCGCAGCTTGTGCCGATTCGCGTCGGGGCACTCGTCGATGCCGGCGTCTACCACCCCCTCCACATGGCCGAGGACATCGCCATCGCGGACCTCACGTCACAGGGGAGGTTGGAGGTGCTTCTCCGCGGCGGCTCGGACGAGCATCTGCAAGTGCTCGTGGCGGCGTTGAGCGGCGCCCACCTTCGGTTCGACGGCCGCGAGCTCCGCGTCCCCGCGCGGCTGGACGTCAATCAGCCGGTCCCCGCGACGCTGTCCCTCAACCCGCGCCCGGCGCAGCCCATGGTCCCGATGTGGGCGCTGCAGCGAGTTGGCACGCTCGCTCATGACCTCGGCCTCGGCCTGGCGTCGGCCTGGAGCGAGGGAATCAAGGTGCCTCCCGCGACGGGCCGCGTGCCTGGCATGCTCCTGTGCCAGTCCGGCGCCGACCCCGCCGATCTGCTTCGCGCGGCCGGCGAGTCAGCCGGTTACTTTCTGATCGCTGCTGGGACGCCCCCGGATGTGACCGCAGCAGGCAGGCGCCTGGCCGGGCCACTGCGCATGCCGGGATTCCCGGAATGGATCAACGCGCAATAAACGAGCGTTCGTTTGCCCAATTAGGCCTGTGCTATCGTGACCCCGATGCGAGCCCCCGCCGAGGTTGTCCTCTACACGCTCAACAGCGGAACGACCGACCCGACTTGACAGGAATGCTGCAGGGTGAGGGAGTTTCTCTCACACAACTCGGTCGATTACGAAGAGCGGAACATCGCGAAGGAACCGCGCTGGCGGGCCTCGCTGCAGGCGCTCACCGGTGAGGCCGTGGTGCCGGTGCTCCTCGTAGGAGGCAAGCAGGTGATCGGCCTCGACGAGCACCGCATGGCCGAGGCTCTTGGTCTTGACCACGTGGAAGGTGAGAGCAACCGCGACGGCCTCGCCGCGCCACCTGAGCTGGCCGCGCTGCCCAACCAGTCGGACGATCCGACGAGTGCGGCTCTGACGCATTTCGTGCGCCGTCTCCAGCGCGAGATGGAGTACAACGCAGCGAAAGACGGGGCGCCGTATCGGGACGGCCAGCACGACGGGATGCGATTTGCGCGCGACACCATACTTCGCATCCTCACCGGCACGTACGAGCCGGAAGAGATGGTTATCGAGCGCGACAAGCCCTGACAGCGCAGAGATGAAAGAAGCGGCCCGCGCCGCACCGGCTAACCTCGATGGCGTGTCGTCCGCATCGATGCCGCCGCTGGTCAGGTATCTCGACCAGGACGGTGAGCTGCTGGAGGACCAGCCGATGAGCGACGAGATGGCGCTCGAGGGCTACCGCGTGATGCTGCGCGGCAGGCGGTTCGACGAGCGGTGCGTGAGCCTGCAGAGGCAGGGCCGGATGGTGACGCTCGCGCCTGGCATTGGTCAGGAGGCGGCGACTGTCGGCGCCGCGATGGCGCTCGACTCGGACACCGACTGGTTCGTGCCGCAATACCGAGAGCTTGCGGGTCAGCTGTGGCATGGCTATCCGCTCAAGCTCGCGTTTCTGTGGCACGTCGGTCACCCGATCGCCTTCCAGGTGCCGGGCGATCTGAAAATGCTCCCGTTCCAGGCCGCGATCGCGGGTCAGCTGCCGCAGGCGGTCGGGCTCGCGTGGGGTCTGAAGCTGAAGCGCGACCCCGGCGTTGTGTTGGCGGTGTTCGGTGACGGCGGCACGTCGCAGGGCGATTTCCATGAAGCGGCCAACCTGGCCGGTGTGATGAAAGCGCCGGTCATCTTTCTGTGTCAGAACAACGGTTGGGCAATCTCGACGACGATCGAGCAGCAGACGGCTTCCGAGACGCTCGCCCAGAAGGCGATCGCGTACGGGTTTCCCGGTATCCAGTGCGACGGCAACGACCTCTTCGCCGTGTACGCGACGGTGCGTGAGGCGGTTGCCCGTGCTCGCGACGGCAAGGGGCCGACGCTTGTCGAGGCGGTCACGTACAGGCTCGGCCTCCATACGACGGCCGACGATCCATCCAGATACGAGCCGCGCGAGATGCATGAGCTCTGGGTCGACCGCGACCCGCTGCGCCGCATGCAGCGGCACCTGGTCTCGCGCGGAATCGTGGACCGCGCCGCGCTCGATCGCATCGAGGATGAGGTCAAAGAAGAGCTCCGGGTGGCGTGGGACGAAGCGCAGAAGGAGCCGGCTCCTGATCCTTCGTTCTATTTCGCTCAAGTGCACGAGGACACATCGCCGCGGCTGCGCCGCGACCTGGAGCGCTTCGACAGGAACAGGCGTGGCTGAGCGAACCGTCGTCGAGGCGGTCAACGATGCGCTGACCCTCGAGATGGCGCGCGATGATCGGGTGCTTGTCTTCGGCGAGGACGTCGGTGTGACCGGTGGAGTCTTTCGCGCGACCGAGGGCCTCTTCACGAAATACGGAAAGGAGCGTGTCATCGACACGCCTCTCTCAGAGGGGGTTATCGCGGGCGCGGCCATAGGCCTGGCAATCGCCGGATGGGTGCCGGTGGCCGAGATCCAGTTCCTCGGTTTCGCGCACAACGGCTTCAACCAGTTCGTCGACCAGCTCGCGCGTGTCCGTTATCGCTCGGCCGGCCGCTTCTCAGCCCAGGTCACCGTGCGCGCGCCCTACGGTGGCGGCGTTCGCGCTCCGGAGCTGCACTCGGATGGATTCGAGGCCCACTTCGCGCACGCGCCCGGCCTCAAGGTGGTCGCGCCGTCGACGCCACACGACGCGAAGGGTCTTCTCCTCGCCTCGATCCGCGACCCGGACCCCGTCCTCTACCTCGAACCGCTGCGCGGCTACCGCCAGGTTAAGGGCGACGTTCCGGATGGTGACTACGTGGTCGAGCTCGGTAAGGCGCGCGTCGCGCGGGAAGGGACCGATGTCACGCTCGTCGCGTGGAGCGCCGCGGTCCAGATTGCCCTGCAGGCGGCCGACGACGCGCAGGCGCAGGGCATCTCCGTCGAGGTGATCGACCTCCGCACCCTCGTCCCCCTCGACGTCGGGACGCTCAGGTCGTCGGTCACGAAGACGGGGCGCGCGGTCGTCGTTCACGAGGCACCGCTTACCGCTGGATTCGGCGCCGAGGTCGTGGCGACTATTCAAGAGGAGGCTTTCTTCTCCCTGCAGGCGCCCGTGCGGCGCGTCGCCTCGCCCGACGTCCCCTATCCGGTCCAGATGCTGGAAGAGCAGTACCTACCTAACGCCGAGCGCGTGCTGCAAGCGATCATCGCCACCACTCGAGACTGATGCCGCACTACGAGTTCCGGCTCCCTGACATCGGCGAAGGCCTGGCCGAGGCCGAGGTCGCGAAGTGGCTGGTCTCCGTCGGCGACCGCGTGGCCGAGGACCAGGCGGTGGTCGAGATGATGACCGACAAGGCGTCGGTGGAGCTGCCCGCTCCAGGCGCCGGTGTCGTCGTCGAGCAGCGCGCCGCCGAAGGCGACGTGGTCAAGACCGGAGCCGTCCTGTACGTGATCGACACCGACGCGCAGGTCGGCGTGGCCCAGGCCGCGTACGAAACCTCTGGCGCGAAGTCACCCGCGACAGTCGGCACCGCGCCGCCCGAATCAGGCGGCGTTCTGGCGCCGCCCGCTGTGCGCAAGCTGGCACGAGAGCTCGGCGTGGACCTGGGCCAGGTCAAAGGAACCGGCCCGGGCGGACGGATCTCGGCCGAGGACGTGCAGGGTCATGTCGCCGGCGCGGCCCGTCCCCGGGCGGTTGCCGTGGAGCCTGGCGGCAACCGCCTCCGCTTGCGTGGCGTGCAGAAGCGAATGGCCGAGACGATGACGTTGTCCGCGCGAACCATCCCCCATGTGACGGGGTTTCACGAGCTGGATGCCGCAGAGTTCTCGCAGCTCGTCACGAAACTTCGCCAGGCCGCCCAGGCAAGAGGGAAGCGGTTCCCATTCGACACCCTTCTCGTTCGTGCCGCGGCTCTGGCGATCCGCCGGCACCCCATCTTCAACGCATCGCTCGACGAAGAACGTGGGGAGATCGTGATGCACGATGACGTCAACGTCGGTGTCGCCACCGCGACCGGCGATGGGTTGATCGTGCCCGTGGTCAAGAAGGCCGACGAGCTCTCGCTCGACGATCTGGCCCTCGAGGTCGAGCGCGTGACCGCCGCGGCCCGCGAGGGTAAGTCGGCGCTGACGGACCTCCAGGGCGGAACTTTCACCATCAGCAACACCGGCGCGTGGCGTGGTGGCCTCGGAACGTCGCTGATCCTTCCGCCCGAGCTTGCGATCGTCGGCTTCGGACAGATCGAGGACCGCGCGGTCGTGCGCGAGGGCAAGGTGGTCGCCCGCCCGGTGATGCCGATGTCGGTCACATTCGACCATCGGCTGATCGACGGCGAGCAGGGACTGAAGTTCGGCCTTACCCTGCGCGGCCTGATCGAAGATCCGTCGCAGCTTGCCAAGTAGGTGGTAGCGGGGGACCAGTCTGACCCGGCCGATGTCCTGATCATCGGCGGTGGACCCGCCGGCTACGTTTGCGCGCTCCGCGCCGCGCAGAACGGCCGCTCGGTAACGCTGATCGAGCGCGACCGTCTCGGCGGCGTGTGTCTCAACGACGGATGCATGCCGAGCAAGCAGCTGGCCGTATTCGCGGCGGCCAAGGCCGGCGCCGAGCGGTTGGCCGCGGCCGGGATGCCTGCGTTCGCCGGGGCGCCGGACATGCGTGCGTTCCAGAAGAGCCGCGCCGCCACCATCGCGACACTCGTCAAAGGCGTGGCTGCGCTGCTCGCCGCGGCCGGCGTGAACACGGTCGCGGGCAATGCATGGTTTGTGGGGCGCACCCGCGTGTGCGTTGAGCTGGGCGAGGAATCCGTTCGTTACTTCGACTTCAAGGACGTGGTGATCGCGACCGGGTCGTCCGCGGTCGAGTTGGAAGGGCTGCCCTTCGACGGCGACCGCGTCGTCGAGCCTTCCCGCGCTCTCGAGTGGCAGTTCGTGCCGGAGAACCTGCTCGTCGCAGGCGATGACTACGTCGCGCTCGAGCTTGCGGTCGCGTACGCGCGGTTGGGCAGCCGGGTCACCCTCGTCACGAAAAGCGAGCGCCTGCTCCCGGACTTCGATCTGGACATCTCCACCGCCGCGCAGCGGGGCGCGAAAGCCACCGGGATCGACGTCGTGCTGTCTGAGAATCCGTCGCTCCGCGCCGAAGGCGCAGAGCGCGTAATCGTGTCAGCGGACCGGCGGCCGAATCTCGAGCAGCTCCAGCTCACCGCGGTTGGGATCGCGCCCTCGACGACTCGGTTGGTGGTCGACGATCACCTTCGGATCGACCGCCATGTCTTCGCAATCGGCGATGTCACGGGCGGTTTGCCGCTGGCGCATCGCGCGATGGCGCAGGGCCGCGTGGCCGGCGAAGTCCTTGGAGGCAAGCCCGCCGCCATGGACGTTCACGCCTTGCCGCGCGCGGTGTTCGCCGAACCCGAGATGGCCGCGGTCGGCTCCACTGAGGCAGCGGCCAGGGAAGTCGGCGTCGAGGTTGACGTCGGACGCTTCCCGCTGGGCGCGCTCGGCCGTGCCGTCGCGGAGTCGGCCGTGTCCGGTTTCGCCAAGCTGGTGTTCGCCAGGCGGAGCGGCATCTTGATCGGCGCGCACCTGGCCGGACCGCGGGCGACGGAGCTTATCGCGGAGATGGCGCTGGCGATCGAGATGGGTGCGACCGCCGAGGACATCGCGCTCACGGTTCACGCGCATCCGACGTTTGCCGAATCGTTGATGGAGGCGGCCGAAGTCGCAGTCGGCCGCCCGGTTCATATTCGCCTCCCGAAGCGATGATCACGCGCGTCTTTTTCGGTGCTCGTCGCCCGGACCTGACCACCGAGGCGTGTCTCGCCCACTGGCGCGGCACGCATGCCGCGATCGGGGCACGGCTGCCCGCCGTGCGCGCGTACGTCCAGAACCACGGGGTGCTCTCGGACGGACGTTTCCTCTTGCCGTATCCCGGCTTCGACATCATGCCCGAGCTCGACTGGGACGACCTCGGCGCGATGGACGTCGCCATCGACTCCCCGATTCACGAACAGGACTCGATCGACGACGAAGCAAACTTCATCGACACCGCCCGCACCGGGTACGCGGTCACGACGCGCCACGTGCTGCGCGACGGCGATCCGCCGAGCGGCGCTGTGAAGCTGATCACCCTCCTGCGGCGGGCCCCGAATGCCTCCTCACGCGCCCTCGACGATGCGCTGACCGGACCGTACGCTGCGGCGGTTGCCCGGATCACGCCACCGCGTCACGAGGTCCTCGTCACGCTCCCTGATCGAGAAGGCCGGCCGGCGTTCTCGGTCCAGGCGGTCGACATCTTGTGGTTCACACAACCCGCGGATGCCCTGCAGTGGACCGGTTCAGATGCCGCCCACGCCGCGGCGTGGCATCTCGCGGGTGTCGCGCTCGGCTCCGAGCGTCTGATCGCGCGGCCGTACAAGGTGGTTTGAGGTGAAGTTCGGGGTCGGCGACTTCAGCGGCCAGCGTCCGCCCGGCTCGCCCGTCACCCACGCGCAGCTTTACCGAGAGCTGCTCGAACAGGCCGAGGCGATCGAAACGGTGGGTCTCGACTCGATGTGGATCTCTGAGCACCACTTCGCCGAGGACGGCTACATGCCCGCGGTGCTGCCGATCGCGGCGGCGCTGGTCGCGCGAACCAAGCGCATCATCGTCGGCACGGATCGGCTTGCCGCGTCGCTGCACAGCGCCGTGCGCCTGGCCGAGGACGCTGTCGCTCTCGATCTGCTCAGCGGCGGCCGTTTCGTGCTTGGTCTCTCGTTGTGTTATCGGGACGAGGAATTCGCGGGGTTTGGCGTGGATCCAGCGACGGACGAGCGTCATCTGGAGGAGCTGGCCCAGTTCCTACGCGACGCGTTTCGTCGCAACTCGCCTCCACCGTACTCTCCGGACGGCCCGATGCTGATGATCGCGGCCGATGGGGATGAAGGCGCTGATCGCGCGGCGCGCTTGGCCGACATGCTGATGGTCGATCCGACGGAACCGTGGGGCGCGGTCGACGGTGCAGTGGCGCGGTTCGACCAAGCCCGAGGCGACAGAAAAGGCGGACTTGTCCTCTTTACCTATGGCGGCCTCTCAGATCATGGTCCGGATGCGGCATGGGCTGAGGTAGCCGACGGTTTCCGCTACATGCGGCACACCTACGACCGGTGGATGGGCCGCGAGCCTACGCGTGAGCTGCCACCGGCGCATTACCGCCTTCTCCTGGGCACGCCCAACGACGTCGCGACGCAGGTGCTCGAATACAACCGGCGTTACGGAAACCGCGTTCACGTGGTCCTGCGCTGCAACTATCCGGGCATGGATACGGCTGCCGTGACGAACCAGCTGCGGTTGTGGGGCTCAGCCGCCGCGATCGCTCGTCTGCGGACGAACTAGTGCGCGTTCGTTTACTTCTTGACACAGAAACCGTTCGGGCTATCCTTACGCCGACGCCGGCCAGGCACAGGGCGATTTAGGGGAGGCACAAATGTCAGTCGACGAGCAAGTACGGGAAGCACCGTCGGAACCGTCAGCCCTCCCGAGCCGGCGGTCGCTGCTCAAGTTGGGCGGAGCGGCCGCGCTAGGGGCGGGCGCGTGGGCTCTCGCCGCGTGCGAGACGACCACATCGTCGCCGGGGACCACCGCCAGCGCCGCCGGAGAGAATTCGGTCCTCGACAAGTGGATTTCGAGCAAGACGGCGAAGCTTGGAGTGGACCTGACGTTTCCGCCGATCCAGTTCAAGGACTCGAGCGGCAAACCGACCGGCTATCAGATGGAGCTGACGGAGGCGATGATGGCCGACCTCGGCGTCACGCCGCAGTACGTCGAGATCCCATTTGGTCAGCTGTTCGCCGGCCTGGTCGCCAACAAGTTCGACATGATGGGCATCTCCGCGACCATCCTGCCGAGCCGCTCGCTGAAGGGGCTGTTCTCGAGCTTCCCGGTCTTCTACGAGTCCATCGTCGTGCTGCTCAAGCCAGGGTCGGCCATCACTTCCTCGAGCCAGCTCAACGCGAGCGGCACCAAGATCGCGGTGCTCCAGGGCAGCTCGCAGGAGTTCAGCAGCAAGGCGCTGTTCCCGAACGCGACCTTCTCGGCGTTCGCGGGCATCGCGGACGCTGTGAACGAGGTGGCGACGGGCCGCGCCGAGGCGGTCGTCCTGTCGGAGTTCGACGTCGACGATTCCAAGAAGGCGCACGGCGATCTCAAGATCCTCCCGGGGCCCCCTCTATGGGTCGATGCGAACACCTATCTCATGCCCCTGGGCGATTACAAGCTCCAGGCGTGGGTGAACAACTGGCTTCGCTACAACGCCACGCACCAGCGGCTCGTGTCCAGCTGGAAGAAGTGGCTAGGCCCAGGCTTGAAGAAGTACAACCTCACGACCTATGGCGTCGGGCCAGGGGCGGAGCCGGAGCTCGTCCAGGTCTGATCGAATCGAGGCTAGGGTGGCCGGCGTGAGAGCGCCGGCCGCCCGCCGGATTCCCTTCCCGCGATGATCTTCCTCGCCGGATACCAGTTCGATTGGAGGGTCGTCACCGACCGGTGGCATCTCTTTGTCGAAGGCGCGTGGGTCGACCTGCGGGTGGCGACGATCGGTTTCGCGCTGGCATGCGGCCTCGGCCTGATCAACGCGCTGCTGCGGACGTCTGGGATCCGCATTTTCAGCATCCCGTCGTTCCTCTACGTCCAGGTCATGCGTGGGGTGCCCCTCTACGTCCTGCTGCTCTGGGTCTATTTCGGGATCGCGAACATCACGGGCATCACCTTCACCTCGTTCCAGGCGATCGTCATCGCTCTTGCCCTGACGGGTTCCGGCTACACGACCGAGATCTTTCGTGCGGGACTGGGCGCGATCGACCGCGGCCAGATGGAGGCGGCCCGCTCGATCGGCCTCAGCCGGGTGCGTACGTACGGACACGTCATCCTCCCGCAGGCGCTTCGGATCGTCGTCCCGCCGCTGGGCAACACGTTCGTCGGTCTTTTGAAGGGTGCGACGATCATGGCCGTCATCGCGGTGCCGGATATGGTCTTTCTGGCCAACGAGCTGAACGTCACGCTTTTCACGCCGTTCGAAGTCTTCGCCGCGGTGGCGCTGATCTTGATCGTGATGGTGCTGTTCTTCTCGGCGGTCGTCTACCTGCTCGAACGAAGGCTCCGCCTCGCATGAGCCGCGTGCTTCTCACGTACTCGTATGACTGGAGCGTGATCCCGAAATCAATCGCGTTTTTCGAGCGCGGCCTTGGGGTCACCGTTCGGATCGCGATCCTCTCCGTGATCTTCTCGCTCGTCCTCGGTCTCGTGGTTGCGCTGGTGCGGATGGCGCCGGGTCCACTCGGCCTGATCGGATTCCTGTATGTCCAGGTCTTTCGGGCGCTTTCGCTGTACGTGTACATCCTGTTCGTTTATTTCGGGATCGCCGCCGCTTTCAAAATCGACTTCGACCCGATCACGGCAGGCGTGGTCTCACTCACACTTCTCAACAGCGCCTACATGGCGGAGATCTATCGTGCCGCCATCCAGGCGATCGACCCCGGTCAGCGCGAGGCTGCGAGGAGCCTTGGCCTCGGAACGATCGGAACGTTTGCGAACGTCACGTTTCCTCAGGCATGGCGGATTGCGATCCCATCGCTCGTCAACCAGTTCACCGACATCATCAAGGACTCATCTGTTGTCGCTTTGATCGGCGCGCCGGACCTGATGTACATCACGACCGAGCGCGTGAGCTTCTACCAGCGGCCGTTCGAGTTCTACACGACTGTGGCCGGCATCTACTTTGTGATGGTGATCATCGTCGCGCAGCTGGCCTGGCGCCTGGAAAAGCGCCTGCGAAGGCACCTGGCATGAGTCGCGCAGCCGTCAGCTGACGCCGCGGCGGATCACGTCCTTGATGAGGTCGACCTCGCCGAGGTGGCGGTGCAGGTGCGTCACCGCAACCGAGGTGAGAAAGACCCAGGCGGGCAGGCCGCCTTTACGGCCGACTGCATCGTCGTGCTCGGGGCCGCTGTCCATCTCGGCCCGGAATCCCGCCGTCTGATATTCCGCGTGGCGCGCATAGTGCGCGGCGACGTCAGGGATCTCGTCCAGCAGGGATTCGGACTGAGTCCGCAGCCATTCGACAGAGTCTGCGTGGACGGCGTCGGCGTACGCAAGCAGGTCCGGCAGGTCGACCCGCCGCGCCACCTCGTCAGCCTCGCTCGAGTCGAACCCGGTTCCAATGCCAGCCACCGCCACGGAGCTGTGACGCCACGGCTCTCGGGTCACGACCTCGGGCAGATCGCGAATCGCCGTGTTCACGGCCCAATCCTGACTTCGCGCCATATGCCAGACGATGAAGCCGATCGTGTTGACACCGGTCAGCGCGCGCGCGGTCAGCTCGGAAGGTAAAAGGTCGTCCGCCGAATGGTGAAGGCGGAGGTTCACCGTGTCGAGGAGCTGCGTCAGCATCTCGATCGCGTTCACCACGGTCAGCTTAGCGCTGGCTCTGAACTAGCGCTTGTTCGACAGCGATCTGGCCCGGGCTAGAATGCCGGTCAGGCGAATGGAAGAGAACAGCCTCGACCTCGACCTCGCCGCGTCCGCGGCGAACGCCAAGACGATCCTCCGGCTCGAGGGGGTCAACAAATGGTTTCACCGCGGCACGCTCCGCAACGCGCACGTATTGAAGGACATCAACCTCGAGGTCACCCGCGGCGAGGTGCTCGTGGTGATCGGCCCCTCCGGTTCTGGCAAGAGCACCCTTCTCAGGTGCATCAACTTCGTCGCGCCTCCGGAAACCGGCACCGTCGTCTTCCTCGAACGCAAATGGACCAAGGACAACGTACCCCTCAACCCAATCGGCCGGCTCAGCTACGAGCGGGAGCTGAATGTGCTGCGCACGCACATCGGAATGGTCTTTCAGCACTTCAACCTGTTCCCGCACATGACCGCCCTGCAGAACGTCACACTTGGACTCACGCGAGTCCTTGGTGTGCCAGGGAAGCAGGCGCGTGAGCGTGCGATGGTCGAGCTCGAACGCCTCGGCCTCGGGGCCAAGGCGAAGAGCTATCCCAGTCAGCTGTCGGGCGGTCAGAAGCAGAGGGTCGCGATCGCCCGCGCCCTGGCCATGAAACCGCAGCTGATGCTGTTCGACGAGGTGACGTCCGCGCTCGACCCCGAGCTGATCGGCGGCATCCTCGAGGAGATGAAAAAGCTCGCGCTGGAGGGTATGACGATGATCGTGGTCACCCATGAGATGGGTTTCGCGCGCGAGGTCGGCGATCGCCTGATGTTCATGGACGAGGGCGCGATCGTCGAGGAAGGCCCCGCGCGAGAGGTGATCAAGAGCCCCAGGAACGAGAGGACTCAGGCCTTTCTGCGCGCCATCCTGTGACCGGGCGGTACACCGGAAAGGTCGCGCTGATCACCGGTGGCGCCTCGGGGCTCGGTCTTGCGGTTGCGCGGCAGATGTCAGCGGAAGGCGCGCATCTGGTCCTCGTCGACTGGGACGCGAGTAGCCTCGATGCGGCAGCGGACGGAATCCAGCATTCCGGCGGCGAAGTGCGGCGACTGACCGGTGACGTCTCTGAAGCGGCGACCGCGACGGCCGCGATCGAGCTCGCGCGATCAGAGTTCGGCCGCCTCGACGTGCTCTTCAACAACGCGGGCATCGACCCTCTGAGGGCCCGGTCCGTGATCGACACCGAGATCTCAGACTGGGACCGCATCCTGGCGGTCAACGTCACATCCGCCTACCTCATGTCCCGGGCCGCCATCCCTTTGATGCGCGAAGGTGGTGGAGGATCGATCGTCAACACGGCTTCGATCGCAGGCCTCAAGCCCGCCGGTGACGAGGCCGCCTACAGCGTGTCGAAGGCGGCGATGATTTCGTTGACGGGTACGCTCGCCCTCGACTTCGCGGCGGACGGGATTCGCGCCAACTGCGTGTGCCCCGGTTTCATGGAGATGGTCATGACCGACCGCCGTCGCGACCTGACCGAGGAGCAGCAGGCCGCGCGAGCGGCCGGCGCATCCGAGCGGGTCCCCCTCAGCCGCCAGGGTACGTACGACGAGGTTGCGAAGGCGGTGCTGTTCCTGGCGGGGCCAGACGCTTCGTACATCACCGGCGCCGCCCTGGTCGTCGACGGCGGGCTACTTCTCCGCTAGCTCTTCGATCCTCTCGATCATTCGCCCGATCCCGACCGACAGGTCCTCCGGCGAGCTGGCAAGGCTGATCCGGACAGCCCGGCGCGCTGAATTTCCGAAGGCCGTGCCGGGTGCGACCGCGACCTGCTTGGTCTTGACGAGATCGAACGCAAACTCGCGCGAGTCCATGCCCGACTTGCCGACGTCGGCCATGATGTAGAAGGCGCCCTGCGGATGGCTGATCAGCATCCCTCCCTCCTCGAGGAGGCCGACGCAAAGGTCGCGCCGCTCGCGGTACGCATTCACCATCTCGCGGAGCGGTTCGCGCGGCCCGTCGAGCGCGGCCTCGGCGGCCTTCTGGCACACCGTCGGGAGGCAGGAAGAGTTCGACTCGAGGATCTTCGTGATGCTCTCCGAGATCTTGTGATTCGCGACGACATAGCCCACCCGCCAGCCCGTCATCGCGTAGGTCTTGGAGAACGTATAGGCGGAGACGACGCGCCCGTCTGTGCAGAACGACGCGGGGCTGACGTGCTCACCGTCCAGGATCACCTCGTCGTAGCACTCATCCGAGAGCAGGTAGAGGTTGTGGCGCACCGCGACGTCGACGAGCTGTTCCAAAAGCCGCCGCGGATACACCGCGCCCGTCGGGTTGCACGGGGTGTTGACGATCATCAGCTTCGTGCGCGGTGTGATCAGCCTTTCGACCTGCCGCGCGTCGGGCAGGAACTCGTTCTCCGGTGCGCATTCGTAGGGCACCAGCACGCCGTGCGCCCACGCCAGCATCAGCCGGTAGTTCGGCCAGGCCGGATCGGGAACCAGCACCTCGTCTTTTGGCTCGAGAAGCGCCGCCACCGCGGCGGCGATGCCACCCACTCCGCCCACGGTGCAGTTGATGTTGTTGACGTCCGCCTGGATGTTGTTGACCCTTTCCAGCTTGGCGGCGAGCCGCTCGCGCAAGCTCAGCAGCCCGGCCGTCGCCGTGTACTTGACCGCGCCTTTGCGTGCGAACTCGACCGCCGCCTCCACAATGTGGGATGGTGTCGAGAAGTTTGGTTCTCCGACCTCGAGGCGGATGCAGCCCGGCGTTACCAGAGCTAGGTTGACGACCTCGCGGATGCCGGAGTGGGCAGCTTCAGCGGGACCCGCCGCAATCGCCTGGAGGGGAAGGGTGGCCATGGAATCAGACTCCTCGAACACAGTTCCGCCGGGAGGCTTTGGCGCAGCATACGCTAGACTCCTCGATGACAAAAGTGAACGTTCGTTCGTTCGTTTTAGATGTGACGCCATGCAGGTGAAGGACATCGCATACGCGCGCTCCGGCGACAAGGGCGACGTGGTCAACGTGGGCTTACTCGCCCTCGACGACGCCGCGTACCAGAGGTTGGTGATAGCCCTGACCCCAGAACGGATCAAGCGCCACTTCGGCGACTGGGTCCGCGGCGAGGTTGAGGTTTTTCCCATGCCGAACATCAACGGATTCAATCTCCTCCTGCACAACGCTCTCGGTGGTGGCGCAACGAAAACGCTGCGCTACGACGTGACGGGGAAGGCTTTCAGCACCGCGCTGCTGCGCATGGAGCTGCCTGAGTGAGCGCGGACCCGAAGCCCGCACCGAACGCGGCCGGCGCACCCGCGGACCGGACGTCCAGCCCGGACGACGATCTCCGGCAGCGACTAGACGTCGCGCGCGCCGGCGGCGACGCGCGCTACCATGCCAAGCTCAAGGAGCAGAACAAGCTCTTCGTCCGCGAGCGTCTCCACCGCATCATGGACCCAGGCTGGTCATTCGAGGATGGCCTGCTCGCGCGCCACGTCGACGGCAAGCTGCCGGCCGACGCTGTCGTCACGGTGGTCGGGCACATTGGTGGCCGCCCCGTTTGCGTCATCGCCAACGACATGACCGTCAAAGCGGGCACTTGGGGCTACCGCACATTTCAAAAGATCACGGCAATGCAGGAGCTCGCGGGCCGGACCAAGAGCGCGCTCCTCTATCTCATCGACTCGGCCGGGGCGCGAATCGATGAGCAGCGCATGAGCTACGCCGGGCGCAAGGCGTGGGGCAACATTTTCTACAACCAGATCCAGCTGTCGGGCGTCGTGCCCCAGGTCTGCGTCCTGCTCGGCCCATCTCCGGCGGGAACCGCGTATCAACCCGCGCTGTGCGACGTCTGCATCATGGTCGAGGGCAACGCAACCGCATACATCGGCTCCCCACGCATGTCCGAGATGGCCACCGGCGAGAAGGTGACGATGGAGGAGATGGGCGGGGCCGAGATGCACAACCGCGTGAGCGGTCTCGGCGATTTCCTGTGCGCCAACGAGGAAGAAGCCCTGGCGGTGGCGAAGCAATACCTTTCCTACTTCCCGGGACACTGGACTGAGAAGCCACCGCTGGAGGAGCCGCGGCCACCCGCACCCGGCCGCAGCGTCGCGGACATCGTTCCCACAAGCCAGCGGGTCGCGTTCAACATCGTCGATCTAATCAAGGCGCTCGTCGACGAGGGCAGCTGGCTGGAGGTCAAAAAGCTGTGGGCTCGCGAGCTGGTGACGGGGTACGCGCGGCTCGGCGGACGGCCGGTCGGCATCGTCGCCAACCAATCGCGTCACAAGGGCGGCGTCCTTTTTCCAGATTCGTCGGACAAGGCAGCCCGATTCATCTGGACGTGCAACGCCTTCAACGTCCCGCTTCTGTTCTTACAGGACATCCCGGGCTTCATGGTCGGCAGCCAGGTGGAGCGCGCCGGCATCATCCGCCACGGCGCGAAGATGCTCTTCGCCGTCGCGGAGGCGCGCGTCCCTCGAATCGCAGTCCTCGTGCGCAAGGCGTACGGCGGCGGGTATCTCGCCATGAGCGGTTCGCCGATGAACCCTGACGCCGTCCTTGCGCTTCCCACAGCGAAGCCGGCTTTGATGGGCCCTGAGAGCGCGATCAACGCGATCTACCTCAACAAGATCAACGAGCTGCCCGAAGGCGAGCGGGCGGCGTTCATCGAGCAGAAACGGCGTGAGTACGAGGAGGACATCGACGTGTACGAGGTCGCGTCAGATTTCTCGATCGAGGCGGTGATTCCGAGCGACGAACTGCGCGACGAGCTGATCCGCCGGTACGAAATCTACTGCCGCAAGGACGTACCGCCGCCCAATCGCCGCAACGGCGTCATCCCCGTATGAAGAAGATCAGGCTCGGCGCCGGCAGCGCGTACTGGGGTGACCTGCTCGAGCCGGCGGTCGAGCTGGCGAACAAGGGGGAGCTCGACTATCTGTGCTTCGATCACCTCTCCGAGCTGACACTTGCCGTGCTGCAGCGGCAAAAGGCAAAAGACCCGAATGAGGGATACATCAGAGACATCGAGCCGTGGCTCGAAGCCACCCTGCCTCAGGCGCGCAAACAGGGATTCAAGATCGTTACCAACGCCGGCGGCGCCAATCCGGCCGCCGCGGCGCGGAAGGTGATCGAAGTCGCCGAGCGCCTTGGCCTCGGCCAGCTGAAGATCGCGGTCGTGACCGGCGACGACATATTTCCGGACCTCGACGAGATGCGTTCGCTTGGGATCAAGTTTCCGAACCTGGACACGGGCGAAGAAGACATCGACCGCATCCGCCAGGACATCGTCGCGGCGAACGCGTACGTGGGTGGCGACTACATCGCGCGCGGATTGGCGCAGGGTGCGGACGTCGTCGTCTGCGGTCGCGTCTCGGACACGGCCTTGTTCATTGGGCCGATGATGCACGAGTTCGGCTGGACGTACGACGCGAAAGACAACGACAAGATCGGCGCCGCGATCACCATCGGTCACACCGTCGAATGCGCCGCGCTCGCGACCGGCGCGGTGTCGAACCTTTGGCGCCAGGCGAAGGATCCGTGGCGGCCGGGCTATCCCATCGCGGAGGTCAGCGAGGACGCGACGGCGGTCATCTCGAAGGTCGAAGGATCGGGTGGGATCCTCAACGAGTGGACCGTCAAGGAGCAGCTCGTCTACGAGATCGGCGATCCGAACAACTACTACATGCCCGACGGCATCGCCGATTTCACGACCGTGAAGGTCGATGAGATCGGGCCCGAACGGGTGAAGCTCTCGAACATGAGCGGCAAAGGGCTTCCGGAAAAGCTCAAGGTGTGCATCGGCTATCGAGATGGGTGGGAGGGCGAAGGCTCACTGCTCTTCAGCTGGCCGGACGCGTACGAGAAGGCCAAGCGCGGCGAGCGCATCATCCGTGAGCGTTTGAAGCTGCTCCGCGTCGACCCCATCGAGCTCCACTTCGACTATATCGGCGTCAACGCGCTGCACGGCCCGGCGGCGCCAGAGCCTGGAGAGATGAACGAGGTCGGCCTGCGCGTCGCCGCCCGCACACGCACGAAGGAAGACGCGGACACGGTGAAGCGTGAGTCCACGCATCTCTGGACGCTTGGCGGCATCGGCACCGGGTACCTGTCCCCGGCGCAGCCGCGGCCGTCGGTGTCGCTGTGGCCGACGCTCGTGCCGCGCGACCAGGTCCAGATGAAGCTGACGATGGTCGAGACGAGCGCGGCGAAGAAGTGAAGCTCGGGCTTGGCGTTTACAGCGCCGAATGGATCCCTTCCGAGGGCATCACGCACAGCCAGGTTTACGCGAACGACCTCGAGCAGGCCAGGCTCGCCGAGCGCGTCGGTCTCGACTCGATCTGGTACAGCGAGCACCACTTCCTCAACTGGAATCCGAACGTGATGGGCATGTGCGCGGCGGTCGCGGCCGTGACTTCGCGCATCACGCTCGGCCCGTCGGTCGTGCTGGGCCCGCTGCACAACCCCATCAAGCTCGCGGAGGAAGCGGCGATGGTCGACCTCCTGTCGAACGGCCGGCTGGTCATCGGCGTCGGTCTCGGCTACCGCGACGCCGAGTACGCGGGCTTCAACGTGCGGCGCGCGGTGCGTGCTCCCATGACTGAGGAGCTGGTCCAGGCGATGAAGCTGGCCTGGAGGGAAGAGCCCGTGGTGTTCCACGGACGGCACTGGAAATTCGATGGCGTCGACGTGCACCCGAAACCGCAGCAGCCGGGCGGCCCTCCGGTCTGGATCGCAGGATATGTCGACGCCTCGGTCGACCGTGCGGCGCGGCTTGGGGACGGTTTCATCATGGATGGCGGCACGGACTCCAAGTCCTTTGGGGCAAGCGGCTACAACCGCGACATCTACTGGCGGGTGCAGGACATGGTCGAGCGCTACAGGGCAGCGCTGGAGAAGCAAGGCCGGCGATACGAGGACCAGGAGTTCGCCATGACGCTCGGCGGATTCGTCTCCGAGCACGGCGCCGACGATGCATGGGACCAGGTGAAAGAGGCATACATGCTCACCCGCCGCACCTATGGGTCGTGGTACGGGCTTCCGCCCGCCGACTACGCGGACTGGTATCCGAGCCGCATGACGAAAGAAGAGCTCGAGGCAAGGCGGAGCGAGATCATGCTCGGCTCACCAGAAGTGATCGCCGCCAACCTCCGCCGTCTGCGCGATATCGCCGGCGAGCGGCTGCACGTGATGTTCCGCGTCAAGTATCCAGGCGTTCCGCATGATCGCGTCTCGAAGGCGATCTCGTTGCTGGGGCAGGTGCGCGACCTGCTGAAGCAGCCGGCCGGCGTCTAGCGCACGACCTGCTCGCCCAGCGGGACCATTCGTCCGCCGCGGATCGTCCACAGGCTTACTGGCGCGTCGATGCGGTCGCCGCCGGCGGTGAAACGGATTCGGCCGGCGGCGCCTTCGAGGTCGGTCGCGGCGACGGCGTCGCGCACCTCGGCCCTCGTCGTCGCGCCGTTCTTCAGCGCCGCGGCGATCACACTCACTGCGTCGTAGCACTCGACGAGATACGAGGGCGTCTCGCCGAACGCGGCTCGGCACCGCCGGAGAAGATCCCGCGACGCGGACGTAGCGGTAGGGTCGGCCCCCGCGTACGTGTGCACGCTGCCTTCGCCCGCATCGCCGGACAACTGGACGATCGGGTTGTCGGGGCCGCCCTCTGAGCTCATGACGAGCGCTCTCACGCCAACGTCGCGAAGTGCCTTCATGAGCTTGCTGCTCTCGATCTCGGTGGCGCCGATGTCGACCACCTGTGCACCACCTGACTTGATCGCGGCCACGACCTCACTGAAATCCTCCTGGCCGACGTGCATCGCGAGGACTGTCACGGAGTTGCCGGACAGCGCCTCGAGGCGCCGGGCGAAAGCCTCCACCAGGGGTCGGCCGTAGTCGGTCATGTCGTGCACCGCGAAGGCGCGAGCGCCCGCAAGCCGGCGCTGTGCAAACTCCGCGGCGACCGCCGCCTGACGCTCGTTGTCGGCGCAGAGACGGAAAAATGTGTTCCAGCCTGAACGGCTCAGCGAGTTGTCGGTTGAGCACTGGGTGATCTGGGTGAGGCCTGCACGCGCGTAAGTCGGCGCGCCCGCCTTGCTTGGGCCGCTGTTCTTGTGGCCGATCACCGCGATGACAGACGGATCCGACGCAAGGTCTACGGCCACGCGCGCCGCAACCCCTTCGTCCTCCTTGTCGTCGGCCGGCTTGATCTCCACGTCGATGCCACGTTCGCGCGCGTCCGCCGCGGCCATTTCGACCGTCCGCAGCATCGGCAAGCCAACGATTGATTGGGGTGTCGTCAGCGGAGCGGGGAACCCGATTTGAAAACGCACGTCCGTTCGTTGACTACTCTAATCTGCAACCAGTGTCAGGGTTCACCGCCACCTATCGTCGCCTGCTGCGGCGCGAGGTGGTCGACATCTGCGCGCTCATCTTTATCGCTGACGTGGTGACGGGCGTCCAGACTCCGCTCTTTCCTCTGTATGCCACCAGCCTTGGCGCGTCGCTCGGCCTCTTGGGCGTGATCACAGCCGTGCTTGGCCTCGGGCGCCTGGCGTCCGCTCTGCCGATTGGAATTCTCTCCGACCGCCTCGATCGCAAAACTGTGCTCGTGGCGGGCATGCTGCTGTTCGCCCTTTCCTTTGTCGCCTACGCACTGGCGCCGAACGCCGGCTGGCTGGTGGTGCCGCGCGTGCTGCAGGCGGCCGCGATGGTCTCGACGTTTCCGCTGGGCGTCGCGTACATCGGCGATGTGGTCGAGCCGCGCGACCGGGGCGCCGCGATCGGCGTCTACACGGCGGCGATGGGCTCCGGCTTTGCGGTCGGACCGCTGATCGGGAGCTGGGTCGCAGCCAACGACGGCTATCCCGCGGCCTACCTGGTGGGTGCGTCGATCGCGGTGGCCGGCGCGGTCTTCGGTGCCCTGCGGCTGATCAGGAAGCGAACACACGACGGCGAGCCGTCGCTTGGTTCGGGACTCGTCAACCTGCGGGCGCTCCGCGACCTGGCGCAGCGGCCGGAGATGCTGATGGCCTGCATCGCCAACGTGGTGATGACCCTCTCGATGGCAGGTGCGATCTTCACCTACTTTCCCGTCTACGCGCGGGGCGTCGGCATCAGCACGGTGACGATTGGTTCTCTTTTCGCGTGGCGGTCGATCGCCTCCGCCTCGGGACGTATCCCCATGGGTTCACTTTCGACGCGGCTTCCGTCGCACTGGACGCTGGTCGGTGTGCTCGTGGTTGAAGCGGTGATCGACGTTGCCATCTCCCGGACGGCCTCTCCCGTCGCGCTGACGGTTCTGCTCATCCTGGAGGGGGTCGGGTTCGGCATCTTCCTGGTCACGGGTCAGGCGGCCGTGGCCTCGGCGGGCGGCCAGCGCAATCGCGGCGCGGCTGTGGGCATGTTCTGGATGGCGGGCAGCATCGGCGAGCTGTTCGGCCCCATCGCTCTCGGCCTCATCGCGGAGTCGGCGGGATTGATCGCAGTCTTTCAGACGGTGGCGGTAGCGGTGGCGGGCGGCGCCGCTTTGGTGGCCGCGCTAGGCGTCACGGTCGCCTACCGGTCAAGGCACCTCGCCGGCGAGAATCCGCGACAGGACCGACTGGTCGATGTTGCCGCCGGAGACGACGCAAACCACTCGGCCGTCTCCGGCGAGTCGTTTCCATCCGGCCGCCACTGAAGCCGCGCCTGCGCCCTCGGCCACCACGGCCGCGCGCTGGACCAGCAGCCGGATTGCTGCCGCGACCTCGGACAGGCTGACCACGAGCGAACCTGCGAGCAGCCGGTGAGCCGCGGGCCACATCTCCCGCAGCACCGTCGGAGCACCGATTCCATCCACAAACGTCTGCGTGCGAGGGGACTCGACCTCGTGCCCGGCGGCGATCGCCGCGCGCAATGGCGTCGCGGTCTCGACTTCGCATCCGTAGACACGCGCCTCAGGCCTGATTCCCCGAATCGCCGCCGCGATGCCGCAGCTCAAGCCGCCGCCGCCGAAGGGGACAAGCACCGCATCCACGTCGGGCAGGTCCTCGACGATCTCGAGTCCGATGGTTCCGTTGCCCGCGATCATGTCGATATTGCTCACCGGGTGAATGAACCGCGCCGGCTCAAGAGGCCTGTAGCGGTGGGTCGCGAGCACGTCCCACCATTCGGCATACGGCAGCGACACGATCTGCGCGCCGAGGCGCTCGGTCGCCTCGAGCTTTGTCCGCGGGGCGCCGTCTGGGACAACGACAGAGCACCTGATTCCTTTCTGGCCGGCTGCCCAGGCGAGACCCTGCGCCATGTTGCCCGCGCTCGCCGTGAACACGCCGGCGGTGAGCTCCTCCGGACTCAGCGTCGCCAGGGCGTTGTAGGCGCCGCGCAGCTTGAACGACCGGATCGGCTGCAGTGTCTCGAGCTTCAGATACAGCTCGGGATCGGCGCCTTCGAGTCGGATCATCGGCGTTCTGCTCACCAAGCCAGAGATGCGATCGCGCGCCGCGAGCACGTCATCGAGCGTGATCGAGTCCGGTTCGCGCAGCGCCTTCACGGTGCGGGCGTCATGTCGGGCCACAGCTTCTGCTGCTTGAGCTCGCGCTTCATGATCTTTCCGCTCGGGTTGACAGGGATCGTCTCCAGGGCAACGAAGGCGATCCGTTTCGGGACCTTATAGCCCGCGAGGCGGCCGCGACAGTGGTTCTGCAGCTCAGCTTCCGCGAGCAGCACGCCCGGCTTCAGCGCAACCACGGCCCGGACCTCCTCGTCCCACTTTTCGCTCGTGACGCCAAATACCGCGGCCTCGGCGACAGAAGGATGGGAGTAGAGCGCCTGCTCGACCTCAGCTGAGAAGACGTTCTCACCGCCGGTCTTGATCATGTCCTTCAATCGGTCGTGGAACATGAAGTAGCCGTCGCGGCGCGACGCCACGTCGCCCGTGCGCAGCCATCCGTTGCGGAATGCCTCTGCGGTCGCATCCGGTCGGTTGAAGTACCCGAGCATGACGTTGGGTCCCCTGACGCAGATCTCGCCCGCCACGCCATCAGCGACCTCGCGGCCGTCATCGTCTTGGATCGAAACGTCGTTGAGGAGCATCTCCTGGCCGATCGAGCCATCGAGCTCCGGTCGGAACATGTCCTCGGGCCGAAGCCGCGTCACGATCGGGCCCGCCTCGGTGAGGCCGTACTGGTAATAGATTCGCGCGGCCGGCAGCACCTCGCGGACCGCCTCCTTATCCGGGAGGCGGAACGTCGCGCCGCCAACGTATAGGCGTCGGAACGAGCCCATATCGTGTCTCTCCCATGCGCCGCTGATCAGCATCCGGCGGACCATGTTGGGGATGAAAAAGCCATTCGTCACATGCTCGCGCTCGATCAGGCCTGCCGCCTGCTCTTCGTCGAATCGACGCATGAAAATGCTGCATGCACCGATGACGAGATGTGGCAGAAACCAGCAGAGCAGGGAGGCCGAGTGATACATCGGCGCGATGAGCAGGGTCACGTCGTCCGCCTCCATGTCGGTGTCGACGATCTCATCGATCGCGTTCGCCATCACATTGGTGTGTGAAAGAAGCACCCCCTTGGAGTCGCCCGTCGTCCCACCCGTGTACAGCATCACCGCCGGAGAGCTCGGCACGACGGCGACATCGGGCGTCGAGGGCGGCCCGAGGAACGCTTCGAAGTCAGGTCCGTCGGTAACGAGATGCGCGACTGCGGGCGCCTTGCCGCCGTCGATCAGGTCTTGCACATCGCCCGCGAACTCACGGTCGGCGAGCACGACCTTTGCCCGGCTGTCACTGAGCCCGTGCTCGAGCTCGGCCGGCGACCAGCGCCAGCTCAGCGGCACGGCGACTGCTCCGGCCGCGATCGCGCCGAGGATGGTCTCCGCGCTGAAGATGCCGTTTCCGCAAAGGATGGCGACCGTGTCACCGGGCCGTACCCCGAGCCGTGCCAGCCCGTTGGCGACCGACCACGACCGCTCCACCAACTCGCGTTGGTTCAGCCGGCGATTGTCGTCGACGACGGCACTTGACCCCGGGCGGCGGCCGTGATTCCGGTGCAGGACGTCAGGTATGGTCAGCAAGTTCGACAGCCAGAATAAACAAACTAACGATCGCTCTTTAGCAATAGTTGACATGGCGCGCTGCGCCAACTAAGGTCACCACGTGCTCGCGTTCACCGATCCGAGGGGGACAGGGCACGCCCAATGGCGGTAAGCCGCCGCCGGGGTAAGGCGGCGGGCCAAGGCACCGCGGACGGGATCCGCTCCGTGGCGCTGGACCAGTTCTACAAACACGGCTTTCAGGCCACGACCCTGCGCGATATCGCTTCGCGGGTCGGCATTCAGGTTGGCAGTCTCTACAACCACATCACTTCAAAGAGTGAGCTGCTCTTCGACATCATGGAGACGGTCATGCTGGCGCTTCTCGAGGACCAGCGCCAAGTTGCCCAGGAGCCCGACGTTGTCGAGCGGATGCGCCTCCTCGTTTATCACCACGTCAAGTTTCACGGTGAGCGGGCGAAAGAGGTTTTCATCGGCAACAGCGAGCTTCGGAGCCTGAATCGCAGTCAGCGGGCGCGCATCGTGTCGCTTCGCAACGAGTATGAGCACATGTTTCAGAAAGAGCTGGAAGACGGGATCCGCCAGGGCAAGTTTCTCCGCGTCGACGTGCAGGTCACCGCATTCGGCATCCTCGCGATGACAACCTGGGTTTCCTCCTGGTATTCGCCTCGCGGGCGCCTGTCGCTGGAGGAGATCGCCGACATCTATTCGGATATGGTGCTGCGAGGCATCTGGAACCCGGCCGCTGGACAGCTGCAGACACATCTGCGGCGTGTTGAGCGCGACAATGCGAAGCGCTCGCTGGCCATCGCGGGAGCGCCGAAGTAGCCGGCAGTCGGCCGCGTCGCGTCAGAGTCGGGGTGACGCTGAAGATGTACGACTACTTCAACTACGCCCCGAAATCCATCGCCCACATCGCGGATCAGGCACGGCGGGCCGAGAAGCTCGGCTTTGATTCGGTTTGGGTGATGGACCATATTTTCATCCAGAGATCGAGCGGACGCGTGCTCGCCCACGACCCGATGCTCTGCCTCATGTATGTGGCGGCCGCGACCGAGCGGATCACCGTCGGCACGCTCGTCCTGAGCCACGCATTCAGGCACATGGGGCAGCTCGCCCGCGAGGCTTCGGCGCTCGCTGACTCCAGCCGCGGACGCTTCATCCTCGGCCTCGGCACGGGCTGGCATAGGCCCGAGTTCGATGCCCTCGGCTTGCCCTTTGACCACCGCGTGGGTCGCCTGGAAGAAGCACTGGAGCCCCTGCAGCGCCTCCTTCGCGGCGAACATGTGTCGGTGCAAGGTGAGTGGGTGGGATTGTCAGATGCATCGGTTGCGGTGACCGCGCCGCCGCCTCCGCTCTGGATCGCCGCGGAAGGACCGCGCATGCTCGCCCTCGCGGCGCGGGCGAACGGTTGGAACCACGCCTACTGGGGCGCGGAGGACATAACGCGCTTCGTCCAGGCGCTTGGCGGTTTGCGCGAGGCTATTACCGCGTCAGGGCGAAAGCCCGCTGACGTCGAGACGAGCGCGTCCATCGCATGCGTGTTGAACGGCTGGACGGAGATCCCGGGAGGATTCCGCGAGCCCGAGGTTGCGGTCGGTTCCGCCGCGCAACTGGCCGGAGTGGTTCGCAGCTACGCTGCCGCGGGGGCCGACCACGTGATCCTGTCGCTTTCGCCCGACCCGTACGCCGAAGTCGACCCTACGGCGTTGGAGAAGGCGACGGAAATCCTGGAGCTGGTATAGATCGGATGCAACAAACCGGGGGGCTGCCGAGCGAGGATTTGTACACCAACCTCCCCGGCAAACGGTGATATTCGGCGGCACTCAGCAGCAATCAGCGAATTCAAACAGGCGCTTCTGAACGGGCTGCAGCGATCTGTTAACCGCAAGGTTCAGGGTTCGAGTCCCCGTCCCGGAGCCAATTCGCAATTGGTCTTGGGCGCCAGACGTTGTGGTTCCGGAACCGATGATTTCAACATGTTGTCTGCCGCACTCTTCTTCACTGTATAACCCGGCATCGACTCGAACTTTTGCGGCTGAAACCAGCGGCTGATCAGCGAGCGTGACATGGGATCCATCCCCCCAAAGAATGGAGCCTCCATCGAAAACTCAGGGCAGTTCAGACGGGTCGGACCGCAGAGTTCGAAAGGCATCAACGATTCCCGCGTTGATCGCTCCTCACTCCCATCCGTCTGTGAGGGCGGCGCCGCCGCGCCCCAACTCCATGCGCAGGATCTGAGAATCGGCCTAAGCTAGCCGTCGAGACCCCGCTGAGGGAGAAGGAGGCTGGCATGGCGACTGCTGAAGGCTACGCACGCCCGGAACTATTGGCGGAGCCGGACTGGCTTTGGGAACGGCAAGACGATTCGAAGTTGCGAATCATCGATTGTGCCAGCCTCGACCGGTACCGACGGGCGCACATTCCTGGCGCCGTCGGACTGCCCGTCGACGGTTGGCTCAAAGACTCGGAGAACAAGCTCCATGTCATGGGGCCGAAAGCCTTCGCGGAGCTGATGGAGAAGCTCGGCGTGTCAGACGACACGACGGTTGTGGCGTACGACGACAATCAAATGTTTTACGCGACCAGGCTCTGGTGGGTGCTCAGCCACTACGGCCACGCCAACGCCAGGGTCCTCAACGGCGTCTGGTATCGCTGGATCAGCGAAGGTAGGCCGGTCACGTTCAAGGAGACGGTTCCGGAGCCGGGTCGCTTTACATCAAGGACTGACGAGTCGGTCATCTGCCGCCTGGACTACCTGAGGTCCAAGTTCAATGCTTCCGGCACTCAAGTGCTGGATGTGCGGCCCGATGGCGAATGGTCTGGTAAGACGAATGACTTCGGTAATAAGAGGACAGGTCATATCCCCGGAGGTCTCCACCTGTTCGCCCAGAAGTTCCTGACCGATGACGACCGGCGGACGGTCAGACCGGCGCTTGAGCTGCGCACCTTGCTGAAGGATGCCGGGGTCCAACCTGGGAAAGAGGTCATCGTCCACTGCCAGGCTGGCATTCGCACGACGCAAGGCGTATTTGCGCTTCGTCTGATGGGCTGGGACCAGGTCCGTGCCTATGACGCGGCCATGGCCGAGTGGGCGAACCAGGAAGATACGCCGCTGGTCGCGGAGTCAGAGTTGGCAGTACCTAACCCTTGATGGCTGTCTAAAAAGGTCGGCGATGCGAGGACACGCCTCGGCCATGGTTCGGGACCGTGGGGCTCAGACGTTCATCTCCCAAACCAGCCTCCCGACCGACGACACCCTTACGTGCCAAACGGCGCACTAACGTGTCGATGAGCCCACGCACGATCCAGAATCTCGCGCACTTCAGAGGATGGGGCGAGGAGGAGAGTTCGAAGAGCGTCCACTAAGGGAAGGCAAGTTTCGTATTCAGACCGCGCGTTGGCAGGGTTCCTGATCGATCGCCGCGCGGCGGCAAGATTGCCCACATCGCGCTTTGGCTTTGACGGTGCGCGGCCTGGGCACAATGAAGCATCTCGGCCTCGATCTTGAGGGCGAGCAGTGGGGAGAGCTTCTCTACAGCTAGGTCTGATCCGGAGTCTTGCTTCCCGGTCGCGGCCGGCTCGTGGACAGTTTTGCTGCCAAGTGCTAGCTTGGCGCCGTCGGCCAGTCGGGGTTATGGAGGCGTGGCCATGTCTGAGATCCACAAAAGCGTAGTGATCGATGCGCCTGCGGAAAAGGTCTACGAGTTCGTCGACAACCCGGAAAACTTCGCCAAGTACGTCCCCAACGTCGAGCGAGTTGTCGACATCAAGCGAAGCGACGGGCGTATCGGGGATTCCTTCCGCGTCATCTACAAGGTCATGGGTGTCACATTCGACGAGAAGTTCACGGTGACCGAGCATCAGCCGCCCCGCAAAGCGGGGAGTCGTTTCGACGGCGGCATGAAGGGCACCTTTGACTGGACCTTCGAGCCCCAGGGCCAGCAGACCAAGACCAGCGTGGACGTTCGCTACGAGCTGGCAGGTGGGGTGCTGGGCAAAGCGATCGACGCTCTGGTTCTGGAGCGGACCAACGAAAAGACGATCGCGGACATGCTTCAGAACCTGCGTCGTGTCCTGGCGCGGGCAGGCGCGTCGACCAGCTAGCGACCAGGGGTTAACTAAAAGGGAGGGCGAGACCCGCCCTCCCGTCAGATTGGTTCGCTGCCAGGGATGAGGCCGCCGGAAGCACGTTGGATCTCCTCGACGAGATGCCGCGTCCGGAGGTGATTGCGCACCCGGAGCACGACCTCATGCCGGTCGAGTGGCTTGTTCAGGAAGTCGTCGGCACCGAGTCCGAGGGCATTGTTCCTGGCCACGCTACGTTCGTCCTCAGTCAGGACGATGACGGGCGGAAAGCCAATGCTTTCTCGGGGGCCGCGGAGCCGGCGCAGCACTTCCAGGCCGTCCGGTTGCGGCATGTGGAGGTCAAGCAGCACCAGGTCGGGCGCGAAGTCCTTGAATGCCTGCTCGGCCTCGTTGGAGTCGAGCACGGCGCAGATCTCATCCGCGAGGTTGACGAGCATGGCTTTGAGCAGAGCAACGTGCACGTGCTCGTCATCGACGATCAGAATCCGGTTGCTCGTGGTGCGAGCCTAGTCTCGACCGCCTCGGCCGTCCAATTGGATTCCGCAATCGCCCGATAAGGTTCCGTCCGACCGGGGTTCGTTACGCTTTATCAGCCGGAATTGGAGCTACGTCATCTACGCGCCTTTGTCGAGGTCGCAGCGAACGGTCATTTC
>Ga0209802_1000353_pt1 | contig 35395 bp, 37 predicted proteins | sample GraSoiAngelo_129_FD_185886 | JGI IMG/M metagenome (GOLD analysis project Ga0209802, IMG submission 185886) | Grasslands soil microbial communities from the Angelo Coastal Reserve, California, USA - 14_0927_12_40cm (SPAdes) (version 2) | ecosystem: Environmental > Terrestrial > Soil > Grasslands ... | reverse complement strand
TCCCTTTCTGCATGGCGGGCACTAAGCTCAACAGGTAGTGTAGGGCACCTATGGCTGTGGATAACGTCTCGGTGCGATGCAGCATCGCGGGTGGCGGGCCGGCCGGAATCATGCTGGGGCTGCTGATGGCTCGCGCCGGCGTCGATGTGCTCGTGCTGGAGAAGCACGCCGACTTTCTGCGGGACTTCCGCGGGGACACGATCCACCCGTCCACGCTCGAAGTCATGCATGAACTGGGACTCCTGGAGGATCTGCTGAAGCTGCCGCACCAGAAGGCGCCGCGGCTCAACGCGCAGGTCGGTGAGCTGGCGCTGACGGTCGCAGACTTCACCCGCTTGCCGGTGCATTGCGGCTTCATCGCGTTCATGCCGCAGTGGGACTTCCTGAACTTCCTCGCCGAGCGCGGTGCCCGCTACCCAACCTTCACTTTGCGGATGCAGGCCGAGGTGACCGGGCTGCTCGAGGACGCGGGGCGCGTCGTCGGGCTTCAGGCCACGACTCCGGACGGCCCCTTGGAGGTGCGTGCCAGCCTCGTCGTCGGCGCCGATGGCCGGCACTCGGTCGTCCGGGCACGGGCCGGCTTGCAGGTGGACGAGTTTGGCGCGCCCATGGACGTGCTGTGGTTCCGTCTGTCCCGGCGGCCCGGCGATCCGGAAAACCCCATGGGGCGTTTTCAGATGGGGCGGATCTTCATCATGCTGAATCGGGGCGAGCACTGGCAGTGCGGCTTCGTAATCCCGAAGGGCTCGTTCGAACAGACCCGGGAGCGGGGGCTCGCGGCGTTCCGCGACGGCGTCGCGCAGCTCGCACCGTTCGTCGCAGACCGCGTCGGCGAACTCTCGGACTGGGCCGCGATCAAGCTGCTCACCGTCCAGGTCGACCGGCTGCCTCGATGGTACCGCCCGGGTCTCCTCTGCATCGGCGACGCGGCGCACGCGATGTCCCCGGTCGGCGGCGTGGGCATCAACCTCGCGATCCAGGACGCGGTCGCCGCCGCGAATCTGTTGGCCGCGCCGCTGCGAGCGGATCGGCTCACAACCGAGGATCTGCGCCGGGTGCAGCGGCGGCGCGAGCTGCCGACGCGTCTCACCCAGCGCGCGCAGCTCTTGGTCCAGAACCGGGTCATCAGGCGCGTCCTGGGCGGCGGCGCTGGCACGCTCACGCCGCCGCTCGCCGTCCGGCTCGTGGCGCGCTTCCCGTTCCTGCGCCGGATCCCCGCCCGACTGATCGGGATCGGGTTCCGTCCCGAGCATGTGAAAACGCCCGCCGTGTGAAAGGAAAAAGGAGAAGGCGGGATGAGTGCCCGCGTATTGTTAGTGGTTCTTTTAAGCCGCTGGTGGTATGGTTCCACCAAATGCAACCATTTGACTTGAGATTCCTGACCAACGCGACTACATAACTTATGGAATTTCAATCAGTCGTTCTCACAGCTCTGGGGGCTTCCTCCTTGCACGGAAGAAGGGGAGGGTGGCAACGGGCTCGGATCCCGGAAAGGAGAGGGCATCATGCTTAGGAAAGGCTTCGCGTGGGGAATAGCAGTAACCTTTTGTGTCGTGCTGGGATACTGGGGGATGTCGTCAGGGGCAAAGGACTCCGGCACTCAGCCTTGCTCGCAGGGTGCAATTCCTGCAGAGACGGTGGCCGACCACGTGCATTCTGTAATCCAGGCGGACCGGACCTTTTATACGACACATGTCGTGGAGAGGATGCAGGCGAAGGGTATCGTGGTCGCATCGGAAAATTGGCAGGAGACAAACACACTTCCACTCCCGGCCCAGTTCTTGAGTGAGTCGAACCGGTTGGCGGGGATCGCACGAGCCGGGGTTTCATATCGGCTGATCAGCCTGTGGGCGATCAACAAACGTAATGGCCCGAAGACCCCATTCGAGAACACAGGGCTCTCAGAGACCCTGGCGCATCCCGATCGTCGGTACAGCGAAGTGGTCATGATCGGGCACGAGCCGTACTTGCAAGCGATCTATGCCGATAAGGCTGTCTCGCAGGCCTGCATCGGGTGCCACAACACCCACCCTGACAGTCCGAAGAAGAACTACAAGCTGAATGATGTGATGGGCGGGATGATCATCACGATCCCGCTGAAGAAATAGCCTGGCGAAAAAGGGGAGAGGGTGGGCTAGAAAGTACGATTTACGGGGAGGGCGAGGGTGAAGTAGCGGCCTTTTTCTTCGTAGAGAACGCGCTTCTGTAGCAGCTCGTTCAAGGCCTGCTTGATCGTGGCCTCGTCATAGCCGGCCCCGCCTGCCCGATCGTTCAGCTCGCCCCTGATCTGCCCGAAGTACTTCGGCGCGTCGTTGCAGAACTCGATGATGAAGGCGTGCGGCCAGTCGTACCGCTGCTTGACGGGCTTGTCGGGCGCGCGGCCATCGAAGACCGTGACGAAATCCATGGCCTTCGAGTAGTAGAGGAACGGCTTGTCGTCCGTGGCGTGCAGGCGCTGCCACTCGTGGGTGAGCCGGGTCAGTTCCTCCATGAGGCTCGGGTCCACGCGCTTCTCGACGAGCTCGTACTCAAAGTCGTAGGCGATCTCGTTGAGGTCCACCTTGCGAGGATCGTAGACGTACTCGTAGGCAAGCCCCGGTCCGGTGATCCGGATGCCGTTCTGCTCCGGCCACTTCCAGTAGGGGCTGAACCGCTCGATCCAGATCTCGCCCACGGCCTCCGGCGGCTGGAAGTGCAGAATCGAGAGGATCAGATCAACCTGCCGGCGGTAGTCCTCGTTGGTCTCTCCGGGGAAGCCCAGCAGGATGTTCCAGGCGAGGTGGATGTCGTAATAGAGGCTCCACTTTAAGGTTTGGAGGTTCTGCTGGGGGCTCACGCCCTTTTTCATCTCGGTGAGCTGGTTCTGGCTCAGGCTCTCGATGCCCGGCTGCATAGACTTGACCCCGCCGTGGGCGAGGGTCTGGATCTGCTGCTTTTTGAGGTTGCTCTTGGTCTCGATGAACACTTCCAAATCAAGCCGCTCCCGCGCGAACTTCGCGAACAGCTCGTCGATGTACTGCATGTCGATGATGTTGTCCACGAAGCGGAACCGCGTTGTGTTGTAGCGACTGGAGAGGACCTTGAACTCCTCGAAGACCTGCGCGGGGGACTTGGCGCGGAACTCCATGGCCTGCGCGTTCAGCCCGCAGAAGGTGCAGTGGTGCTTCTCGCCCCACCAGCACCCGCGAGAGCCCTCGTACAGGAGGATGCGGTTGAGGCTCTGTGAGCGCTGGGGATCCAACTGATCGAGCAGTTCGAAGTAATCGTCGTAGTCGGGCGGGCCGGTCTTGTGGAACTCGGTGAAGAGGTGCGGGCTCGGCTTGAACCGGATGGCGTTGTCCTTGCGATAGGCCACGCCGGCCGGCGGCTCTTCGTGCTCCTTGCCGTCCAGGAGCTGCCTCACCAGCGCCGGGAACGGCACTTCCCCTTCGCCCACCACGACGAAGTCTATCCAGGGCCAGGCGCGCAGGTGCTCCAGCCCCATCTCGCCGTCGTAGTTGGCGCCCCCGAACACGATTGCGATGGACGGGTAGAGGTCCTTGATCAGTTTCGCCATCGTCAGGCTGGCGACGTTCTGATCGAACGTGGAGGTAAAGCCGACGATCTTGTATTGGCCCCAGTCGATCTCCGTCAGCATCCGCGTCAGGTATTGCGGGGCTCCTTGCAACTTCAGCTCTTCGAGGTACGACTGGGAATACCCGGTCTCAAGGGCCACCGACTCGAAGATGGGCTTGAACGTGCGGGTGTACTCGCTGTTCTTGGGGCTGTCACGGAACAGGAGGTGCGAGAAGAGCCACTCGCCCAGCAGGCCACGCTTCTCGCACAGCACTTCGTAGAGGGGCGGTCCGATCTGGTACGCGAAGTGCAGGTACAGGTGGTAGGTCTTGACGCCGATCCCTTGGGATTTGAGCAGGGAGGCGAGGGTCCCCACTTGAATCGAGGGATACTTGCTCGAGCTGAAGGGCATGTTGACCAGCGCCACACGCGGGCTGTCACTCATCGCACGCTCGCCTCACCCTTGAAAAATGCAGTAAAATTGAGGCTACACTCCCTCCTTGAACCTAGTCAAGGAGAAGGGTGCTGCTGCTTGGCTTCGCCGAGGCTCCGCTCGTACAGGATCACTTTCCAAGCTTCTTCCTCATCGATGAACCGATCGACGACGGGGAGCATCCCGGTCCCCGGGATCTGCCCCGTCTGGCCGAGGCTGCCGTTCTTCAGGACCCACATCATCTCGCCGGGGGTCCGCACCTTGTTGAACTTGGGATTGGTGAAGTTGCGCGGCTGGATGGGCAGGATCTTGGCGGCACCGCCATCCCCCTTCCCGCCCGGGCCGTGGCATTGAAAGCACGTCCCCTTGCCCAGAAAGATGGCCTTGCCCTCGGCCAGGATCTCCGGTGTCGGCTGGAAAGGAGGCTTCAGGGCCTTTGCGGTGGCCCGATCGCTAACGGGAACGCGGGAGAGGGTAATGTCGAACTCGCCGTTGGGCTGGCCGTAGCCGGCCGGGGGAACATCAGCATCGGCGAGGCGGAATCCAAGCAAGAGTGCCAATGAAAGGATGAAGACCAAAGTGCCGACCGACAATCGCGAAACGCTCATTTATTCCTCCTTGACGATTGAACTGACTGTTTTCTCAGCACGGACCAGAGCATGATCAGACCCACCACGAGCATGGGCAGGCTGAGCACCTGCCCCATCGAAATCACTCCCGCCAGCAGACCCAGGTGCGCGTCCGGCTCGCGGAAGAGCTCCACGAAACTGCGGCAGGCCCCATAGCCCGCGATAAGCGCCCAGCACAGCGTCCCCGGCGGGCGGGGACGTCGCCCCAACGCCCACAACACCCCGAAGAGCAGGAGGCCTTCAAGCAAGGCTTCGTAGAGTTGGGAGGGGTGCCGGCAGAACGGACCGCCGCCGGTGCGGTCGAAGACCATGCACCAGGGCACGTCGGTGACGCGCCCGTACAGCTCGCCGTTGATGAAGTTGCCGATGCGCCCCAGTCCCAGGCCGATCGGGACGGCCGGGGCGGCCAGGTCGGCGATGCTGTAGAACGCATACCCTTTGCGCCAGCAGAAGGCGCCAATGGCGGCGATGACGCCGAGCAACCCTCCGTGGAAGGACATCCCGCCTTCCCAGACCGCCAGGAGCTTCGACGGATGTCCGAGGTAGTAGGGCAGGTTGTAGAAGAAGACGTAGCCGAGGCGGCCGCCGAGGATCACTCCCAGAGCGGCGTAAAGGATGAGATCGTGCAAGTCTTCGATGGCGAGCGCGATGTTGCGGGCGGCCGCGCGCGCCTTGATCATGAAGAAGGCGGCGGTCAGGCCCAAGACGTACATCAGGCCATACCATCGCAGGGCGATCGGGCCGAGCCGAATCAGGACCGGATCGATGTCGGGGTTTGGCAACACGGGGGCCATCCTACGGAGGTGGCGGGCTCTTTTCAAGCCCGTCCTGAACGCCCGCTCCTTGACGGCAGGGCTGGTTTCCGCTACATGAAAGAGGCAGGGCCAACGAGGTCGGTGAGAACGGGTGTATGCCGATGGATGGCGGGAAAGCCTACAGCATCTACGATGCCATGCGGCGCATGCTGGAGCCGTTGCGCCGCGATTGGGAGAAATTCACCCCGGCCGAACGCGAGGTGATCATCAAGGAGATCGAAGCGTTCCTCCGCAGCGTCAAGCCGGATGAGAACGCCCCGCGTTGACCGTCCAACCGCTCACTTGCTCGCGTAATAGTCCGGGTACAGCTTCTGGGCGCACTCCGGACAGAGCCCGTGGGTGAACTCCGCGCCCGAGTGGGCGCCGATATAAGTTTCCAGTTGATTCCAGTACCCGTGGTCATCGCGGATCTTCTTGCAGGACGAACAGATGGGTAGCAGGCCGCGCAGGGTCTTGATGTTCTCCAGGGCGTCCTGCAGCTCCCGGATGAGGCGTTCGCGTTCCTCTTCCGCGCGCTTGTACAGGAGCACCAGCATGGCCGCAACCCAAATCGTGATCAGGCTCAGCCACCGGTTCGTCACCGCCAACCAGTCGGCGGATCCGGAGATGGGGTAGAACAGCCCCAGGATCGTGAGGAGCGTGGCGCCGACGGCTACGACTAGGGTGAGATGTCGAGAGGCCGACCACAGCGTCATGAGGACGAGGGGCGTGTAGAGGACCCCGATCGCCACGCCCACCGGATAGAAGAAGTCCAGGACGAAGATGCCGAGGGCCAGCAGAATAGTCGTCCCGATGAGCGCGAGGCGGGTTGTTTTCGCCGGTCTCAATGTTGCTCACTGCGACAAGCGCTGGGCATCACAGCCCTCCCGTGAAAACGACACGGGCCTAGCGTTTTGAAAGGATCAGGCTCACTTCGATCGCCAGCCGGATGCGCTCCAGATCGGCAGGTTTGCCTACGATGTCGATGGACCCTAAGTTGAGGGCTTCATTCAGCAACTTCTCGTCCTGGACGCCGGTCAGCACCATGACCCCGCCAGCGTAGTTCTTCGCGCGCAGTTTGCGCAGCACTTCAACACCGTTCATGCCCGGCATGTTGATGTCCAGCACGATGAGATGCGGCCGCTCCCGCTCCGCCAGGGACACCGCGGCCAGTCCGTCTTGCGCGGAGAGGACGTGATAGCCCTGTTTGGACAGGTACTGCGTGAGCATGTCGCGCATTTGCGTCTCATCATCAACGATCAGGATGGAGTGCTTCTCCCGCAACGTCGCCGGCACGCCCACTGAGGCCGCCTGTGAGCCCGCGGGCGTGCCCGGTTCTTGCATCGCCCGCTCCACGGTCCCGATCAGGACATCGAAGGAGAGGTCCTTGATGAGAAAGTCGGTGATGCCCAGGTCGCGCGCCTGCTTCTCTAGCTGATCCGTCGCACACCCTGTCAGGATTATCACCGCGCACTGCGGGTCGATCTCACGGATCTCCTTGAGGACTTCGATCCCGTTGATGTCCGGCAGGTTGAGGTCCAGCAACGTGAAGCGGGGGCGGCGCTGGCGAAACGAAGCGACGCCTTCACGCCCGTTGTAGGCAGTGAACACTTCGTGGCCGTGCTCCCGCAATAAGTTTTGGAGCAGGTCGCAGAGCAATCGTTCATCGTCGATGACCAGAATCGTTGCCATGGCTACCGCTTTTCGACCCCCGATGTTGCCATGTGTCCCGGCTGGCCGTACAGGCAGCGCCGGTAGACCAACTGTATCACGACTGGCACCAGGGCGGCTATCGGGATGCTAAAAGGGGCGGGATTTTGACTGAATAAAGCTCGGGTGGTGTCCGGGTGTCAGGTCCACCTGTTGAGGGTCTTCGCAAGCTCGTCAACGCGTGGACGGTGCTTCGGGTCAGGCTCGAGGCAGCTATCAATGGCCGTGGTGAGCGGGGATGGCAAGCGGCAGTAGTTGCGCACAGATTCCGCCTGGTGTGTGAGTTGCTCGTAGTTCCCGTTCTTGCCAGTCTGAAACGCTTTGCGGCCGGTGGCGACCTCGAACAGCACCACGCCTATTCCCCAGACATCGGTCGCCGCGGTAACCAAATCCCCGCGAGCCTGTTCGGGGGCTAAGTATTGACGGGTTCCCGCCCCTTTGTGCCCCCGCCCTGGCCGCCGGGCAATGCTGAAGTCGATCACCTTCGCATGCCCCTGCTCGCACACGATGTTCGAGGGCTTCAAGTCAAGGTGCAGGAATCCAGCGCGGCGGTGAAGGTAGTGCATGGCGGAACACACGTGGATCCCTAAAGGCGCGAGGTCGTCCAGACCGAGGCGGTGGGTATTCTTGATGATGTGGGAGAGCGTCGCCCCAGTGAGGGTTTCAAGAATCAAAACCGGCGACGGCACCCACAGTATCTCGTAAAAGCGGACGATGTGGGGGTGGCTCAGTTCCCTGAGAAGGCGTCCCTCGCGAAGCTGCACGCGCCACGACTTTCTATCGTTGAAGCGCTCCGGACGGAGAACCTTGGCGACACACCGACAATCTCGCTCCTTGCTCCAGACGTCGTAGACGTCAGCCACCCTTCCGCGGCTCAGGCAGGCCAGCACTTTGTACGCAGGTGTCAGCCAGCGGCCTGTGGGGAGAGGAGGAGCGACCTTGCTCATGGAGCAACCTGCCGGTGAGGGCCAAGATCGCTCCCCGAGATGATGGACGCTGCGTCGTGTCCCTGGCATAACCGGTACAGGGCGGCGTACGTACCGTCCCGCGTCACGAGATCGAAATGGGTGCCCTGCTCGATCACATGCCCTTCCTTGAGGACAAGGATCGCGGTAGCCTCTCGGACTGTCATGAGGTTGTGCGAAATGATGATCGTCGTCCGCCCGCTCATCAAACGCCTCAAGGGCTCAAGGATCCGGTGCCCGGACTCGGGGTCGAGGTCGGTGGTCGGCTCGTCCAGGATAAGGATGGGCGCGTTGCGAATCATCGCCCGCGCAATGGCGATCCGCTGACGTTGCCCGCCGGAGAGGCGTCGGCCCTTCTGGCCAACGACCGTATCATATCCGTGAGGGAGCGCAGCGATGAACTCATGCGCATCGGCAGCCTTGGCCGCTTGAACAATCTCTTCGTCGGTCGCGTTGGGCCGTCCGTAGACGATGTTCTCGCGCACCGTCGCATCGAAGACCAGCGCCTCCTGCAGCAGAACTGCGATGTGCTCGCGCACCGCGTGCACCCGCAGGTCACGAAGATCATGGCCATCAAGTCGGATCTCTCCCTCGGCTGGGTCATAGAAGCGTAACAGCAGCTTGGCGATCGTTGATTTGCCCGCCCCGCTCGGCCCAACGAGTGCCAGCGTCTCGCCCGGCTCGACGCGAAACGTGACATCGGTAAGGACGGTCTGTGTGGCTCGGGGATAGTGGAAGGACACGTTCTCAAACTCGATCAGTCCGCGGGCGTGCTTCAATGTGCGGGCGTCGGGCCGGTCGAGCACCGATGGTTGTTCGTCCAGAAACTCGACGATCCGCTCGGCGGCCGCCGACGCCGCATAGATTGAGGTGCCGAGCCGTCCCAGGCCGCGGATGGGACCGTAGAGGCCGCCGAGGTAGGTGAGAAAGACAAGCAGTTCCCCCAGGGAGAGCCGCCCTTCGGAGAGCATCCAGACGCCGACGCCGATTACTCCGAGCCCGCAAGCGACCCCGATCAGAGAGACCAGAGGCGACATCAGGGCCTTCGCACGAGCCGACATCATATACGCCTCAAAATGACCAAGGTTCTCGCGCTGAAACCGGTCGATTTCTGCTTCCTGACGGTTGTAGGCCTGCACCAACTGGGCGTTCGAGAAACTCTCCTCTGCGACCGAGCTGATCGAACCGCTGCGACGCCGCCGCTCACGGGAGGCACGCCTGATCAAGCGGGAGAAATGTCGCGGGACGAACCAGAAGAGGGGGGCGACGATCAGCGACACCAAGGTGAGCTCCCACTGGATGTACAACAGCACGCCGGTGAAGTAGATGATGCGCAAGATGTAGGCGAGGGTGTCCCCGACGCCTGAGAGGACAAAGCTCTCGATCGCCGCCACGTCGCCGGTGAGCCGGGAGAGCATGTCACCGAGTGGCCGGCGCTCGAAGAAATCAAGCGAAAGGCCCTGAAGGTGGCGAAACAATTGGGTGCGAAGGGACAGGACGAACTTTCCCCCCACCCAGCTCGCAAGGTAGGAATCGCAGACCGCGAGGGCCCCGGCCACCAACGTGAGTCCAACGTAGCTGAGCGCGATCCACCAGAACGGCCCGAAATCGCGCGGGACGAGCACCTCGTCCACGACGACCTTGAACAGCCAGATCCTGGCCGTCTCGATGGCGGGCGCCAGTACAATGAATGGAAGGGTCAGCCAGATGAACCAGCGGTATGGGCTGGCATAGGGCCAGAAGCGTGTGAAGATTTCTCGCAGGGAAAGCGGAGGGGCAGACTCAACAATGGTGGGCCCCGACGCGTGTCGGGGCCCAGTTGATGTTGGCCGGCTGGTCAAGCGCTACAAGCACACCAACCCAAGGATGCAGACAGGATCGCCACCAGTCTGGCTGGAACCGGTCTCGGATTTCGTGCTCTTAGTCGTATGCGTTGTTTTCCATTTCAGCTCCCGCCCACCAAGAGCCGGCGTGACCATACTGAAGTATCTGCTTTGCATCTTTCTCCTTTTCATCTTCGCCTCCTTCCTCTTCTTAACTTCTTAATCAGCCTTTCTTCTTAGGCGAAGGCTGGTCACCCTTCCCCGAGGCACCGTGCAATGTGCCGCCGTGGAATAAAAGTCCTCTCCCCTGCGAGCGAGTATGAGCCGCCGAAGCCATTGGCGCAATTACTGAAATACCGTATTGAGGCTGTGGGATATTAGTGAACCAGGAAGGGGCATAATACCTAATACCAACGGGCAGCAATCCTCTTCATGATCTCCGCCGGACGGTGATCCGAAATACGGTGGGGGGTGGCGGGCTCACACCTGCGCAGGGAGTACTGGAGCGCTGGACGATACGGGCGACGTCTGGGCTTGGCATGATTTTTTCCCACAAATTTGTTTCCACTTCTTGAAAAATCGCTTGACTCTCGCCGATAACGAGTCTATGAGGGGCTGTCCTTCATCCCTTCCGAGGTCCCAAGAGACGTCAATGCTTGGCGAGCACGAACTAGAGCCCCTGAAAGCGCAGGTACACGAGCTGAAGGTAGCTTTACAATGGGAGCGGACCCAAAAGGAGCAGCTCCTGGAAGAACAGAGTGGGTTTCGAAGAGAAATCAAACGATTGCAGGACAGAGTGACCGAAGTAGAGCGGCAGTTAGCCGAGAAGAGTCACGAACCCGCCCATACTTGACCCGCCTGCTGACGGTCAAATCAGCAAACTCCTCGTCGACTAATTTCTAACCTCCCCAGTCGGGCCCCATTTCTATCCAAAGAGTGATACCTGCTTGGTGAGGAGAGAAGAAAAGAAAGCTAAGTTGTTGAAATTTGGTGGCCCCGGCCGGAATTGAACCGACGGCACGCGGTTTAGGAAACCGCTGCTCTATCCAACTGAGCTACGGGGCCGTTACACAAGTGGACGGACCCACGGTACCACGCAGGTTTCTGGCGGTCAATGCGGTAGCGCGGTTCAGTATGGCAAACCGGGCGAGTCCTCTGGTAAAAGCGACGTGCGTATGGGACGGATCTGGTGCGCCATCTCCAGCCATGGGTTCGGCCATGCCGCCCAGGTGGTTCCCGTACTGAACGAACTCGGACGCCGGGTCTCAGGGCTCACGGCCATCTTGCGAACGAGCGTGCCGGCCCGCCTCTTCGAGGCCAATTTGCAGATCGCCTGGGAAATGAGCCCGGCCGAGCAGGACGTCGGGTGCGTTCAGCATGGGCCGATGCGGATCGACGTCGCCGCGACCTGGGGGGAGCATCGGCGCTTTCACGAGCAATGGGAGGACAAAGTAGCCGCGGAGGTCCGCGCGATCCGGTCCGGCAAGCCGGCCCTTGTTCTCGCGGATATCTCCTATCTCGCGATCGAAGCGGCCGCCCGCGCGGGGGTGCCGGCCGTGGGCCTGTGCAATCTCTCCTGGGACGGTGTCCTGAAGCTCTTCTTCGAACTGGGCCGACACGAGCAGGTGGACGTGATCCGGCGAATTCAGGAGTCGTACAGCCTGGCCGACTTGATGATCCGAATTGCCCCAGGCATCCCGATGGAGGCCTTTCGCACCATCGTTGACGTGGGACCGGTGGCCGAGCTCACCACGCCGGACCCATCCCTGTTACGTGCCCTAGTTGGGGCCGAGGCGCACGAGCGGGTGGTCCTGGTAGCATTCGGGGGGATCGCGCTCGATGGGCTCCCGTTCGACCGGCTGGCCAGGATGAACGGGTATCGGTTCGTTGTGAGCGGACCAGTGCCGGATGGGACCGAACGCATCCGCTCGTCGGCTTCGGTCCCGATGGCCTTCGGCTCACTGCTGGCCTCCGCCGATCTCATCGTGACCAAACCTGGCTATTCCACGGTCGTCAAAGCGGTTGCCTATCGGACGCCGGTTGTGTACGTGCGTCGCTACAATTTTGCGGATGAGGCGGTCCTAGTGGACTATCTCCACCGCCACGGGCGGGCGGTGGAGTTGTCGGCGGGAGACTTCACGAGCGGCCGGTGGGAAGAGGCCCTCCGCGCGGCCGGAGGGACCACCCTTCCCGGCCCAGCGCCCGCGCCAACCGGGGCGACAGAAGCGGCGGACCTGGTGATGAAGCATCTTATCTGAAATCCTTGAGGCGGACGGGCAGTCGTTTCGCACCCCAACGCCCCGGCGGGCCGTCGAACACGCCGGCGCACGCCGTGCCGCAGACCTTGCACCGACCATCGTCCGTCAGGTTCCACGCGGTCATCACGTACCAGTCCCGGCCGATCAGCCTGCTTCCGCATTGATGGCAGTAAGTGCTGCCGCCTTCCTCGTCATGAACGTTGCCGGTGTAGGCATACCGGATGCCGTTCTTCACCGCGATGCGGCGGGCCATCGTCAGAGTAGGCGGCGGCGTGGGCGGCTTGTCCAGCATTTTGAAATCGGGGTGGAAAGCGGTGAAGTGCAATGGCACGTCCGGGCCGAGGTGCGTCATGACCCACTGGGTCAGTTCCTCGATTTCTTTCTCTGAGTCGTTCTCGCCGGGAATGAGCAGGGTGGTGATCTCGAACCAGACGCTCGTCTCGTGCTTGAGGTACGTCAGAGTGTCCAGCACCGGCTGCAGGTGCCCGATGGTGATCTGCTTGTAGAACTGCTCGGTGAAGGCCTTGAGGTCCACGTTGGCCGCATCCATGTACTTGTAGAGTTCGCGGCGCGGCTCGTCGCACATGTAGCCTGCCGTCACGGAGACGGCCTTGATTCCGAGCTCGTGGCAGGCCTGGGCGACGTCGATCGCGTACTCCATGAAGATCACCGGGTCGTTGTAGGTGAACGCGACGCTCCGGCATCCCAGCTGCTGGGCCGCCCGGGCGATCGTCTCGGGCGAGGCGGCGTCGGCCAGGGTGTCCACTTCGCGGGACTTGCTGATGTCCCAGTTCTGGCAGAACTTGCAGGAGAGATTGCACCCCGCCGTCCCGAAGGACAGGATCGGCGTCCCGGGCAGGTAATGGTTCAGGGGCTTCTTTTCGATCGGGTCCACGCAGAAGCCGCTCGAGCGGCCGTAGGTTGTCAGGACGACCTGGCCGTTTTCGCAGGCACGCACGAAACACATCCCTCGCTGCCCCTCCTGCAGTTTGCAGAAGCGGGGACACACGTCACACTGGACGCGCTCGTCGTCGAGGCGGTGCCAGTACTTGGTCGGCACGACGGATGTCTGGGGCACTGTGCTCACCTGTTCGTTCCTGGTTAACCCGCTTCTAAAAGTATAGCACTTCCATTACCGCTGAACATGCTCGCCGTCACTTACCGGCCGGCGCGCGGCTGGCCGCCGCTTGGTCGGCCATGCGGGTGGCCCGCCGGAGCTGCATAGCGAAGCTCGTCCGGCTGAAGGCCCACCAGGCTGCGAGCGGCAGGCCGGCTGCCCGAAGGGCCTCGGCTGCGTACTGGTGGCACTGGTGGAACAGGTGGTAGGGGCGCTTCGACGGGTAAAACCTGACCCGGTCGACGACCAGGACGGGATTGGTGGCCCCGATGGTCGAGAGCAGGTGGCGGCGCAATCGCAGGTACCCAGTCTCGCTGAGGCGGAAGACGAACGTTTCGGCCGGCGGTTGGGGAGTTCGCGCGGCCCAGACCCGCTCATGGAGACCTATTTCCACCACGCCCGGATTGGGCCGGAAGAGGGCTCGCAGAGCGCCGGTGATCCCCTGGCGGCCTTCCAGGTACCACGCCTGCTCCGCATAGCCCCATTCTTCGAACATCGACTTTTGGTCCAATGCAGTCACTCGCTCGTCCAGCGTGATGGCGATCATGGCGTGCCACGTATCAAGCGAAACGACGATCGTGCGGGTTGGCGCACCCTCTGGAGGCGGCCAGAGTCCCTGGACAGGGGCCGCGCAGCTCCACAGCAGGAGCAGGGAAGGGATGATAAGCCATGGGACAGGCCTGGGTTGAGAGGTGGGCCCTGCCATCGAGTGCATCGAGTGTCTTCTCTCGGTGAGTTCCGCCGATTATCTCATTGATTTTGTACAGCTTTGAAAATAGTTTGTCTTGTTCGTACCGGGGGCTTGACAATAGTTCTAGTTAGTACCATTCTAGTAAAAGCAAAAGGCGTATCATGGCGCGGAGGCCGACGGTTGATCCCAGTAAGGACCTCTTTATGCAGGTACTCAGACCACTGGTGGAGACCTACTTTGCGTTCATCCGAAGAGATGACCCCCATATCCGCTCGCTGGGACTCACGCCCTCACAGTTCGACGTGATCGCGACATTGGGCGATACTGAAGGGATGACGTGCAAGGAGTTGTCGGAGAAGACCTTGGTCACCAAGGGCACGCTCACCGGCGTGTTGGATCGGCTGGAGAGGAAGGGTCTGATCGAGCGGGTGCCATCCCGGGAAGACCGGCGCTGCACCCTCATCCGGCTGACACCGAAAGGAGACGCGCGATTCCGGGAGGTCTTTCCGGCCCACATCGAGTATATGAAGCCGCACTTCCAGCGGGCGCTCACGACCGCCGAGGCGAGCAAGTTGCGCGAGCTGCTCCTGCGGCTCAAGGAAAGCTTCGAACGCACATGACGAAAGGAGGGACGCCATGAAAGTTCTATTTGCGACCGATGAGTCCTGGTCCAGTTTGATCCTCCGGGTGATGCTGGGCGTAGTGATGTTTCCCCACGGCGCCCAAAAGCTCTTGGGCTGGTTTGGGGGCTTCGGGTTTGCCGGAACGATGGGCTTCTTCACGGACAAGATGCATCTGCCGGCTGTGATTGCCTTCCTGGTGATCATCGGTGAGTCGCTCGGGAGCCTGGGGCTGATCCTGGGCTTTCTGACCCGCATCACGGCGGCCAGCTACGTGCTCATCATGCTGGGCGCGATCGCGCTGGTCCACTGGCCGAACGGGTTTTTCATGAACTGGGCTGGCAAGCAGGCGGGCGAGGGCTTCGAGTACCATCTACTGGTGATCGGGATGAGTCTTGCGCTGCTGCTCGCAGGCGCCGGCAAGTGGTCAGTGGACGGAGCAATCGCGAAAAAACTGGGGTAAGATTTAGATTGGAGTGGCGATCATGAAAACGGCATTCCGATTGACAACAGGTGACGACTTCGAGACCGCGAAAGGGGGAAGTCTGCCAGGCCTTCCTGGGCATGACGACCACCTGCTGGACGCTTATTCGCAGGCGGTCATAGCTGCGGCGGAGAAGGTCAGCTCGGCGGTCGTCTATATCGACGTGTTGCATCGGTTGAAGGGCCGCCGCGCGGCAGATCCGCGGTTTCCCCGGGAGGTGCAGGGGAGCGGTTCCGGCTTCATCTTCACGCCGGACGGGTTCATTCTGACGAACAGCCACGTGGTGCATGGGGCGAGCCACATTGATGTCGTTCTCTCAGACGGCCGGCGGGTCATCGCCGATCTCGTCGGCGACGATCCGGACACCGACCTCGCAGTTGTCCGGATCGACGCGCCGAACGTGACCGCTGCCATGCTTGGGGACTCGAACGCCATCCGGGTGGGACAGTTGGCGATCGCGGTCGGGAACCCCTACGGCTTTCAGTGCACGGTGACGACAGGCGTGGTCAGCGCGCTCGGACGATCACTCCGCTCGACGTCAGGTCGGCTGATCGACAGCGTCATCCAGACAGACGCCGCGCTCAACCCCGGCAATTCCGGCGGTCCTTTGGTGAATTCTCGGGGAGACGTCATCGGCGTCAACACCGCGGTGATCCTGCCGGCGCAGGGGATCTGTTTCGCCATCGGCATCAACACCGCCAAGTTCGTCGCGGGCCGCCTCATCAAGGACGGCAAGATCAGGCGCGGCTTCATTGGCGTGAGCGGACAGAACGTGCCGCTACCGCGCCGTCTCGTGCTGGCGCACAATTTGCCGGTCGAGAGCGCCATCCAGGTCATGGCTGTCGAGCCGAACAGCCCGGCGGAGCATGCGGGCCTGCGGGCGGGCGATCTCATCGTGGCCTATGGGGAGCATCCGACGGCCGGCATCGATGACCTGCATCGGCTCCTGGTCGAGGAAAAGGTCGGTGTGCGGGCCCCGATGACCGTCGTCCGGCGTTCTGAAAGACGGGTACTGGACATCGTGCCGGAAGAATCCCCGACGAAGAGATAAGGCGAGGGGAGGAACCTCATCGAGAAGTAAAGGGGCTGGGTGATGGAGAAGCTGGCCGAGACACAATATCCGATTCATGGTCTGCTGCGAAGGCGGTGGAGCCCGCGGGCGTTCTCGTCCCGACCGGTCGAGCCGGACAAACTGCGAAGCCTGTGGGAAGCCGCCCGCTGGGCGCCGTCTTCCTACAACGAGCAGCCCTGGAGCTTCATCGTGGCGACCAAGGATGATGAGGCCGAATATGCCCGGCTGTTGAGCTGCCTCGTGGAAGGCAATATCCAGTGGGCGCAACATGCGCCGGTGCTGATGGTGTCGGTGGCGCGACTCTCCTTCGAAGAAGACGGGAAGCCGAACCGCCATGCCTTTCACGATGTGGGCCAGGCGGTTTCCAATCTCATTGTTCAAGCGACGGCGCTCGGATTGGTGGTGCATCAGATGGCCGGCATCTTTCCGGACAAGATACGCGAGCTGTACGGCATTCCGGAAGGCTACGAGGCAGTTGCAGGGATCGCGTTGGGCTATCCCGGCGACCCTGAAATTTTGCCGGAGCGGTTGCGCCAGCGAGAACTGGCGCCACGGTCCCGCAAGCCCATCCGGGACTTCGTGTTTGCCGGGCGCTGGGGGCGGCCGTCGCCAATCGTCACCGGTGATGGCTCCTGAACAGGAACACAGGATATGAAAGCGCAACACCTGGGGCACGTCGTTTTTTACGTGAGGGACTTGGAGCGGTCACTGGCCTTCTACCGTGACCTGTTGGGGTTTCAGGAGGTCGGGCGGACGTTTGGGGGCAAAGCGGCGGCGCTGACGTCAGGCCGTACCCACCATGAACTGCTGTTGATCGAGGTCGGCGAGGCTCCCCGTGCGCCCGCTGGCCGCCGCCTCGGGCTCTACCATATCGGGATCAAAATCGGGGATTCCTTGGATGAGCTCCGCAAGGCCAAGGCCGAATTGGAAAAGGCCGGGGTGGCGATCACCGGCATGAGCGATCACACCGTGAGCCAGAGCCTCTATCTGGCCGATCCGGACGGCAACGAGGTCGAGCTCTACGTGGACGCCGACCCGATCGTCTGGACAAAGAACCCAGCGGCCGTTCTGTCTCCGATCAAGCCGCTTCGGCTGTAAGGTTACTTCGCTCCCCCGAGCAAGTCCTCTTTCTTGGGGATGTCTTGGAGAATGTCCGGGCGGACCTGAAAGACCCCGGCCATGGCGGACCCCATTGCATACGCCAAGCCTTGTTCTTGCCTTCCGAAGGTGATCCGGCCCAGGAGTTTGCCCTGTTCGCCCGCAGCGATCAACTCTGCCGCCGGAGTCGCCAGCCCGTATCGCTTCAGATCGGTCGGTTTTTCCGTCACGATCCTCTCCGCCTGGAGTCGTACCACACGGGTCACCAACATGTTGACGCGGGCGGCGTCCGCTTTGGCGTTGGGATCGCCGTCCACGAGCCAGGCGCTCCCCTCGCGGCTCAGCGCGTATTCTTTGCCGCCGGTTTTGATCACGAGCGTCTTGACCTGGTCCGGCTCGGCCGCGATGAGCTGCTTGGCGCGCAAATCGAACAATCCCTTGGCGAGGTCCTTGGCCGCAGCTCGGGCGATCTGGTACAGGGGTTCCCGCGCCGTGTTCTCCGCGTAGGCCGTGGTGTTGTCGCGGGGGTCCAGGAACAGGGCGACCGTGCGGTCGGTCTCGCCCTCGTGCAACGTGATGGTCGCCAGGGGTTTGCCCAGGGCGGCGCCCTTGGCGGAACGCTCCTTCGGATCGTCGATGAAGTCCTGCGCCTTCAGGTCCTCGAGGGCGAAAAGAAGGCTCTTTACTTCCGGCTGGTCCGCTGCCGTTTCTACCGGCGCCTTGATCTTCCACACGGCCTTCTCGCCCTGGCCTTCTCGGTAGAGCACGACGGTTTCCTGGGGGCCGGCGATCTTCAGCCGGGTCACCTGGAGGCGGTCGAATGGGAGGACGCGCTTTCGGCGGAATTCCTGGATGCTTTTCATCAACAGGTCGCGCCCCGCCAGCGTGGTCAGGAAGATCTTGGGGGAGTCGTCGCGCTTGGCGTAGAGGGTGGCGGACAGGGGGCCGGCATCGCCCACGCGGACAGTCTGAGTGCCTGAGGCTAGGCGCAGGGACACGGTCAGACTCGGCGTCCCGAGACCGTAGACCTTCAGGTCGGTCCCGGTCTCGTCCACGACGCGGGACACCTGGGCGAGCATGAGCGTGCGCAGGAACTCGCCCACCGCCGTGGAGTCGGCCTCCATGGGCTTGGGCTTGCGGATGGTCCAGCGCCCGTCCTCCCGGGCGACCTCCATCTCGCCCCGTGACGAGATGATCGTGAACCCTTGCACGTCGTCTTCCTTGAAGTCCACCAGCCTCTTGGCGGCAGTTTCGGCCTCCACACGCTTCCGCTCGGCCGGTATTTCCACCAGCCACAAGTAGAGGCCCAAGCCAAGGGCCACGACCAGCAGAGCCAGGACTGCGCGGGACATGCGAGGGGGCTATAAACGCCGTCGGCGGCGCCAGACGGCGAACCCGGCGAGCAAAAAGAAGCCCGGGAGTCCCAGGACTTGCAGCGCGAACAGCGCGTTGGATTGCGCCGCTGTGAGCAGCAGCGTACCGAGCCGCGTGTCCTTCGGCGCGATCGTGACCAGGTCCTTCTCTTCGGCCAGCCAGGCCACGGCGTGGAGGATGAAGTCGGTGTTGCCGGAGAAGTCCAGGAATGCGTTGCTGGCGAAGTCCGAGTCGCCGACGAGCAGGACCGCCGGTTGCCGGGTGCTCTCTTCAGGACTGGCCCGGGCGACGACCAAGGCGGCCAGGATCAGTGGTCCCTTCGTGTCCTTCTGCGGATTGAAATCCCGCACCGTGGTCATTCTATCGGGAGAGGTGTCAGCGCGGGCCCAGCTACGGGGACTGGACTTGGCCAGGGGATGGAACACCCACTCGTTGCCCTTGCTGTCGAGGAAGCTGACTGGGCGGGAGTGGGGAAACATGGTGAAGACCTGGCCCAGGTCCTGGGTGATCTCGTGAGGGCCGTAGGTGTTCACCACTGGCATCGTCAGATCGCCGCCGAGGACGGTTTGGGTGTCCAGGACCGTCCGATTGTCCGCCTGCAGGCCCCACGCCGCCATGGTGCTGTCCAGGCCGGCGCGGGAGCCCGGATCCAGCAGCACGAGGAGCCGGCCGCCGGTCCGGACGTAGTCGGCGAGGAGGAGTTGCTCCTCCGGGGACACCGGCTTCTGGGGCCCACCCAGCACGAGCACTGACACGTTCTTGGGGATCGTTTTGGACTCGTAGAGCGAGAGCGACCGGACGGTATACCCTTGCCGCTCCAGGGCCTCTTTCAAGAAGGAATAGCCCTCCTTGCTCCCGTCCTCCAGCAAATGCTCCGCGTGCCCGGTCAAGAAATAGACGGTCTTTTTCTCGTCCTTGGTCACGCGGATGAGGGCGTTGGTCAGATCCTGCTCGGAGGCGGAGGTGATCCGCGTCTCCTGTTTGCCGCTCTCCAGGACGGCCGTGTCCGGCCGGGTGATGCCGTATTGCCGGGCGACGCCGGGCTTTTTTTCCGGGTCCACGAACTCCACCGTGAGCTTGGCGGTGCGGGTCTGATAGCTGTCGATGAGGTCGCGGTACGCCAGGCGGACTGGGCTCTGATCACTGGTGAAGACGGTCACCTTGACCTCCCGGGGCAACTCCCGGAGCAGGCGGGCCGTCTGCGGAGCGAGGGTGAAGCGCTTCGTCTCCGAGAAATCCCAGCGGACGCTGTGGCGTGCGGCCAGGAAGTTGAGGATCCCGAGGATGGTCCCCATCAGGACGATCATCAGGATGCTGTTAAGACCCAGACGCGTCGCCCGGCGCGTTGAGAACTCCCGGAACAGCTCGAAGTGCGTGACGAGGAAGACGGTCAAGCAGGCGGCCGCCAAGCCCTCCACCGTGGCGATGAGCGCGGTGTGCTCCGGAGCGAGCGCATAGATGACCACCCCGGCGCCGGCCAGGACGCCCCCCAGGACTCCCAGCAGAAACGTCAGCCGATTGCTCATCACCGCCATCGCTGCGATTCGATCACCCGGTGCGTCAGGAACAGGGTGAAGACGATGCCGGCGACGAAATAGACCAGGTCCTTCGTTGCCACCAGTCCCTTGACAAGCTGGTCGAAGTGATCGAGCGGGGAGAGGTAAGACAGGACCTTGCCGAGGGCGGTGCCGGCGAACACCTGTCCGGCCCAGCCGAAGAGCCAGAACAGAAGCAGGGCCCCGAAACTCAGAATCACGGCGATGATCTGGTTCTCCGTCAGGCTCGACCCCAGCAGGCCTGCGCTCAGGAACAGCCCGCCCATGAGGAGGATGCCCAAGTACGCGGTAAGGATGGGGGGCCAGCGGAACTCGGCGAAGGGGGCCAGGGCGACCGGGGCGACCGCGCTCAGCGCCAGCATGCCGGCGAAGACCGTCAGGGCCGCCACGAACTTCCCCACGACGATGTCGGTGATCGTGACCGGAGAAGTCACGAGCAGCTCCATGGTCTTGAGCTTCTTCTCCTCGGCGAACAGGCGCATGGTCAGGATCGGCACGACCAGGAGCAGGATGACGGCCATGTTGTAGAACACGGGCCGGAAGACGAATTCGTTGAGGTTCAGCTCCGGCAGGCTCCCCTGCACGCGCAGCAGCTGCATGCTGCGGTTGCTGGCGGTCGCGATGGCCAGGAACGAGAGCAGGCCGGTCAGGAGGAGAAAGACGGAAGCAACCACGTAGGCGACCGGTGAGACGAAATACGAGCGGAGTTCCTTGCGGACGATGGCGCCGACTGGGCTCATGGCTGGGTCTCCATGCCTTCCTCATGCTGGGTCAGGCGCAGGAACACGTCCTCCAGCGTCATGGCCACGAGCTTGAGCTCGAGGAGGCCCCAATCATTCTGGACAGCCACGCGGCCAAGGTCTTCACGCAGATCACGCCCGAGTTCCGTCTCGACCAGGAACGTGTGGCCTTCCTGGCGCACCGAGAGCACGCCGGGGAGGGCCAGGAGGCGTTCCCGCACGTCGGGCGTGGAACGTTTCAGTGTGAGGCTCACCTTCTCGGAGCGGCGGAGGCGGGCCGACAACTGTTCTTGGGTGTCTTCGGCCACGATCCGGCCGTCGTTGATGATGACCACGCGCTTGGCGACTGCCGTGGCTTCGGGCAGGATGTGGGTGCTCAGGATGATGGTGCGCGCGCCCGCTAGGTCGCGGATCAACTGCCGGATTTCGATGATCTGTTTGGGGTCGAGCCCGACCGTCGGCTCGTCCAGGATGAGGATCGGCGGGTCGTGGATGAGGGCCTGGGCCAGCCCGACCCGCTGCTTGAAGCCGCGGGAAAGGTTGGCGATCAGCCGGCCCCGCACCTCGCTAAGGGACATCCGCTCCAGGACCTGGTCGAGGGCCACCGGCAGGCGTTCCGGCTCGATGCCCTTGATCCGCCCGACGAAGGTCAGGTACTCGGTGACCGTCATCTCGGTGTAGAGCGGCGGGATTTCCGGCAGGTAGCCGATCAGGCGTTTGACCTCCTTGGGCTGGTCGAAGCAGTCGTAGCCGGCGATCTTCGCGGAGCCGGACGTGGCCGGCAGGGAGGCGGTCAGGATCCGCATCGTGGTGGTCTTGCCGGCCCCGTTGGGGCCCAGAAAGGCCAGCACTTCCCCTTTTTCCAAGGAGAAGCTGACGTCGGCGATGGCAGTCTTGGAACCGTAGAGCTTGGTCAGATGCTCGACTTGGATCATGGATGCGGGAAGAAACCTCTCTGCACGTGACGGCAATGCAGTTTTGACGAGTGTGCGTCATCTTATCTGCTGACCCGGAAGGCAGTCAAGGTGAGGGTGGTGACGGCAGTCGAAGGGATAAAAAGACGGCCTCCTAAAAAAATTTATTGACAATTGGAAGAGTTCAGCTATATTCACACACAATTTTCGGGTGTCATGGTCTTTCCCGGTAGTTTCCCGAAGGGGAGGTGCAATAGACGATACATTGGCCACTCTCTACACAACCCACAGCGAAAGGGGGCAAATGAATTGCACGCACTAGGTCGTCACTTGGTGCTCGAGTTGAACGGTTGCAACCCCAAACTTCTTAATGATGTAAAGAGAGTGGAAGAGATCATGGTCGCCGCAGCCAAGATCGCGAAGGCCACCATCGTCGGCACCCACTTCCACCAATTCAGTCCCTTCGGTATCAGCGGCGTCGTCGTCATTGCCGAATCCCACGTCGCGGTCCATACGTGGCCCGAACACGGGTATGCTGCGGTGGACATCTTCACCTGCGGAGAGACCCTCACCCCCGAAGTCGCGGCCCAATACCTTGTGGAGAAGTTCCAGGCCCGTCAACCGTCGCTCATTGAACTCAAGCGCGGGCTGATTCCGGACTCCAAGCCGGCCAAGGTGGCTACCGCCAAGGTCACCAAGGTGGCAAAGGAGGTTTTTGCCTATGGACGCCCCAAAGAACTCCAAGTGGTTTCATGAGCGGCTGGGGCCTAGCGAGGGGCATGTCCACGAAGTAAAGACCGTCCTCTTTTCCAAGAAGACTCCGTTCCAGCACATCGAGATCGTCGAGTTGGGGGACTACGGTCTGTCGCTGATCCTCGACGGCAAGGTCCAGTCCACCCAGACGGACGAGTTCATCTATCACGAGGTGCTCGTCCACCCAGCCATGCTGGTGCATCCCAACCCCAAGCGGGTGATGGTCATCGGCGGGGGAGAGGGAGCCACGCTCCGCGAGGTCCTACGGCACCGATCGGTCGAGCGGGCGCTGATGGTGGACATCGACCGCGAGGTTGTCGAGGTTTCCCGCGCGATGCTCCCGGAGTTCCATGCCGGCGCGTTTGACGACCCGCGCACCGAGCTGGCCTTCGAGGATGCCCGTCGGTGGCTCGAGACGCACGATCAGGTGTTCGACGTCATCATCATCGACCTGTCCGACCCCATCGAAGAGGGGCCATGCTACCGGCTCTACACGCGGGAGTTCTACCAGTTGGTGAATCGGCGGCTCTCGCGGCAGGGGACGATCGCGCTCCAGTCCGGCTCGGTGGCGCCGCACGATCTGCTAAACGTCAGCGCGATCTACCGCACGTTGCTGACCGCCTTTCCGGTCGTGTGCCCTTATGTAGCGAATGTCCCCTGTTTCGGTATGCCCTGGGGGTTCGAGGTGGCGTCGAAGGAGGTCGATCCGCGGGCATACTCAGCCGCCGACTATGACAAGATGATCGCCCGGCGAATCCAGGGCGAGTTGAAGTACTTGACCGGAGAGGTCTGCAAAGCCCAGATGGCGCTGCCGAAACACCTGCAGGCCCGCCTGGCCAGCGAGACCCGCCTCATCGAGGACGACGCGCCGCTCTATATCTATCACGATCACGCCCGCGCCCTTTAAGGAACTTCCCGCGGATCCTGGTCATCGAGGACGAGGCCAAGGTGGCCTCTTTGCTCATTGGTTCCTGAGGGCGAATTTATTGTCGGGCGCCAGCGTGTGAATCTCCGGCACAGACGGTTTTCCTTCCCATGACCACTTCAGTTGAATCGCGAAATACTTCTGGGTGAGCCCGCTGCGGTCGATCGACTGATCAGTCTCTTGAAACGCCATCACTTCCCACCCCTTCCAACGGAAGGCGAGCCCGACGATCCAATCCAGCTCGCTGGGCCGTACTGGATTCGAGGTGTCGCGATCCGTAAAAAAATTCGTATCTCCGATCAGCCAGACCCACTCCTGATAGAGAGGGAGCTCGCCGTGGAGCACGTACCGAAATAGAGCCCGTCCGGTATTGTCAGGCCGGGCAAAGTAGGTCTGGGTGGCGAACAGCCAGCCGATCGCGGCATAGAACTCCGAGTTCTTGATCAGGAGAGAATCCTGGTGCCAGAGGCCCTGCACCTCCGCGAACGCCTGAACGAGGCCGCTCTTGTCGATGGGCATGTCACGCTCATAGCGGAGCAGGCCCGCCCATTTTTCGTCGCGATACAGGAACCCCACAGCTTGATCCCATTCAGACGGCCGGAATTCGTTACGTGCGTCCTTATCGGTAAAGAAATTCGTGTCGAGGACCAGGGCGAGGGGAGCCCAATGCGGCTGGATTTCGAAATGGCCGAGGTACCGGTACTTCACGGTCCCGGTGTTATCGGGGCGCGCTCGGAACGAGCTGTTGTCCACGAAGTCGGACAACGACAGGGAGAACTGAACGTCCGGAGGGCGGCCTTCTTCGATTTCGACCCGGCCGGATTTTTCGAGGGCCAGCGCTGGTGAGGCGAGGAAAGCGAGCACGGTGATCGAAAGGATGAGGTCGCGAGCGGTCCTCACCCGACGATGCGGCCGACGAGGTCGTAGGCGGCGGCATCGGTGATCTCGACCTTGACGAAATCGCCGACTTCGGCCGTGCCCTCGTTCAGATAGACGACGCCGTCGATCTCCGGGGCTTGGCCTTCGTGGCGGGACTCCAGCAGCAGGTCCGTTTCCTCCGATACGCCCTCCACCATCACCTCGATGGTGTGCCCGATCAGCTGACGGCTTTTCTTCAGCGCGATCCCTTCCTGAATCGCGAGCAACTCGGTGCGGCGCTCTTCCATCAGCCGGCGCTCGATTTTCCTGTCCAGGTCGGCGGCGGATGTGCCTTCTTCGTCCGAGTACAGGAACACCCCGACCCGGTCGAATTCCATCTCGGTCAGGTAGCGCTTGAGCTCGGTGAACGCGGCCTTGGTCTCGCCCGGAAAGCCGACGATGAACGCCGTCCGGAACGTAAGGCCAGGAATGCGGGCGCGCAGCCGGTCTACCAGCCTCGTGATATGGGCCTTGTCGCCCAGACGGTGCATGCGCTTCAGCAGGGCGTCATTGATGTGTTGGAAGGGCATGTCGACGTACTTGGTGATTTTCTCTTCCCCTGCGTAGAGGTCGATCAGCTCGTCCGTCACCTGTTGGGGATAGAGATAGAAAGGCCTGATCCATCGGGGTCCCTGCACTGTGACCAACTCCCGCAACAGGGCGACCAAGCCGTGCCGCAGGCCAAGATCCACGCCGTAGTTGATGGTGTCTTGCGAGACGAGGTTGATCTCCTTGACGCCGTCAGCTGCCAGGGCGGTGGCTTCCGCGACGATGGACTCGATCGGCCGGCTCCGCTGCTTCCCGCGCATGAGCGGGATGGCGCAGAACGCGCAGTTCCGATTGCAGCCCTCCGCGATCTTGACGTACGCGGAGTGCGCCTTGCCGAGCCGCAGCCTCGGCGTCAGCTCGTCGTACAGATAGGGCGGCGGGCTGGCCCACACCCGCTGGGTCTGGCGGCCAAAACCGAGGAGGGTACGGCAGATGTCCGCGATGCGGCCGGTGTCCCCGGTGCCGACGACGCCGTCCAGCTCCGGCAGCGCCTTGAGCAATTCGCCCTGGTAGCGCTGGGCGAGGCAGCCAGCGGCGATCAGGACCTTGCACGCCCCCGTTTTTTTCAGCACGCCGTGCTCGATGATGGCATTGATGGACTCCTGTTTGGCTTCCTCGATAAAGCCGCACGTGTTGATGATGACGACCTCGGCGCGCGCGGGATTGTCGGTCAGGGTAAAGCCGTCCCGCGCCAGCGTGCCCAGCATGACTTCGCTGTCCACCTGGTTCTTGGAGCATCCGAGGTTGACGAAGCCGATCGTGGTCGTTCGGGTTCGCGTGCGTGGCGTGCTCAACGTGCGTGAAGCCATGACGCGCAGTGTAGAGGAGGCAGGAAAGCCGTGTCAAATCAGATCGTCCGCGCACTTTCCTCTTGACTCTTTGTGCGCCGGCCTTATAGGATGCGTCATGTCATCACCATCATAATCATCATCGAAGCCTGTATTCTGCAGGCTTTCCTCAATCTCCACAGTTAGCGGTCTCTATTCCTTAATCTGAAAACCGGTGGGGCCTGCCGGGGATGCAACGGCAGCAAGGTGCGTGCGCCGGTTGCTAGGCATGAACCAGGGGCAAAGGGGAAGACATGAACACAACTAGATTCTGCGCGAAGAGTCTCCTGTTGGCGTCGGTCTTGACCTTACCGGCCTGCATGACGATTCCGAAGGGACTGGGCGACTATGACGCCTGCTTCAAGGAACGCGGCGTGGCCTCCTGGTATGGAGGCAGCTTTCATGGCCGGCCGACCGCGAACGGCGAAATCTACGACCAGTTCAAGATGACCGCGGCCCATCGGCTGCTGCCGTTGGGATCCGTGGCGCGCGTCACCAACCCCAAGAACGGGCGGGAGGTGGAGGTGCTCATCAACGATCGCGGCCCGTTCATCAGGGGCCGCATCATTGACCTCTCGTACGCAGCCGCGGAACACCTCGGCGCGGTCTATCCAGGCACGTTGCCGGTGGTGGTCGAAGTGCTCCAGATGGGCAAACGAAGCACGGCGACCGGTCGCCTGCTCGGACAGAGGCCGGCGGAAGGCCCTGGCCTCGAGTTGCGTATGGCCGCGCTCCTACGGAGGGGCGAGCCTGCTGACGAGACGTTCTGGCTTCGGATGGTGGGCAGCCAATTTGCGGTGGGTAGCCGGGGCCCCATGGACGTCCTCCGAGACCCGCGGCGTCCTCGCCGGGGATCCGATACCGCGATGAACCCTGAAGAGACGACTCCCGAAGACCATGCCGAATCCGTCCACGAGGAAATCATCGCGGGAGTCTTCGCCTAACTCTCCATTGACACTCCTTTAGACAACCCGATACACTCACCCTGCTGACTCAACGTTAATCGTGAAACGTTAAACGGTTACGACCAGGCCCCGTTATCATTCACGAATAACGATTAACGACCAATGATTGGGAGTGCTCATGGCGAAGCAGAAGAATCCTATCGAGGAAGACATCGCGCGGCTCAAAAAGAAGATCGCCGAACGGAAGGCCAAGACAGGCAAAGTGCTGGGCGACGCGGCTCTGCGGGCGTTGCGCAAGCGTCTGAAGCGGGAGCAGCGCAAGAGGCGAGCCCTGGCGCAGCGCTTGGCGCATGCGCAAGGCAAGAAGAAAGAGGCCCAACCGGCTGCGGCCGCGGCAAGTTAATGAAGATCACCCCCACCCATCCCTCCCCCCCTCGAGTGGGGAGGGTGAGAGAGGGGGGCGAGAGGTTACGAGATGGCTGAAGAGTCTAGGAAGATGGAAGACACCGGGAAGGCGAAGGCCAAGCCCGTCGAGACGACGTCGGCGATGCCGGACGGGTCGGACAAGTCCGAGTACATACCGACGGGCCCGGACCAGCCCGTCGCCGAGGCCGAGGCTCCGGCCGCGGCTGCGGTCGGGGAGGCCAAGGCCCCCGAGGAAAAGGTCAAGGACGAGGTCGAGATCCAGATCGACCTCCTGAAGGACAAGGACTGGTACCGCCGGCGGGAAGCCGCGATCACTCTGGGCGAGATGGGCGACGAGCGGGCGATCCCCCATCTCATCGTCGCGCTGCGCGATTCGGAGTGGAACGTCCGGGAGGCGGCGGAAGACGCGCTAGCCCAGATCGGCTCTCCGGCCGTCGAGCCGCTACTCAAGGCCCTGCGGGAGTACCAGATCCGCAAATTCGTCATCAAGATCCTGGGCAGGATCAAGGATGAGCGGGTGCTGGACCCGCTGTTTGCCCAGCTCAGGAATGAAGAGTTCAAGGACGCCGCGACCGAGGCTTTGGTCGAGGTGGGCCAGCCGGCCGTCGAGCGGCTCACCGCGGTGCTCAATGACAAGGACAAGACTGTCCGTAAGCACGCCGTCATCGCGCTCGGCGACATCGGGGTCACAGAGTGCGTGGATCTGCTGATCGAGGCCACCCAGGACGAAGAGTGGGAGGTTCGCTTGGCGGCGATCGCGTCGCTCGATAAGATCGGTGACGAGCGGGGGAAGCCCGCCATCAAGGCGCTCGTGAAGGACCCGGACTTCGTCGTCCAGATGCGCGCGGAGCGGATCATCTGGGAGTGGAAGAAGAAGGCGAAGGCCGCGAAAGAGGCCAAGGACGAGGAGGAGACCGAAGAGCGTGCGGGGACGGCTTAACGCGCCGCGAGCAGCTGGTCCAACTCCTTCACGATCTCGTCCACTTTCGCCTGCAGGCCCGGCTTGAGCGCCCGCACGTCGTCCTTCACCGCCTCCACCTTGTCCATCACCTCTTCCAGTTTTTCCTTGGTCTCCTCGCCAGCCGCCTCCATCGCCTTCTTGAGGGCCTGCCGGGCCTCCCCTAAGCCGGTCGCGGCCCTGCCGTAGTTCTTGTCGAGCAACTCAGACTTCGCCTGCACCAGCCGCTCCTTGGCGTTCACGAGGCCGGTGCGCAGGCTCAGATTGCGCTCCAGCGTGCTGGTGCTGGCAAGGACTTGGGAGCTGAGCTGCTTGGCCTTGTGGAGGAGGGTTTCGGGTCCCTGTCTGCCGATATAGATGCCGCAGGCGAACGCGAGCCCCACGATGGTGAGCATCCCCAGGAATCGCAGCATTTAGCTTTCTCCCTTCCGTTTCCTGTCTGAGACAGCGGCGCCGAGGTGACCGGCGGCGAATGCGCGGACGGTCAGGTCCTTGTCCAGCAGGGCGCGCCTCAGATACGGAATGGCCGTCTTGCCTCCGACCCGCCCCAGCGTCTGGACCGCCGCCACGCGAACCCGCGGGGCGGGGTCGGCGAACGCCTCCAGCGCGAAGGCCATCGCCCGCTCCGGGGCGCTCCGGGCCATCGCGCCCACCGCCGCGCTCCGCACGCCGAAATCAGGGTCCTTGAGCAACTCCCGCATGACCAGCGCCGCCTCGCCTTCGCCCAGCTTCACCAACGCTTCCGCCGCTGCCAACCTGACGAGCGAGTCGGAGTCCTTCACGGCGCCCCACAGGGCGCCGATCGCCGCCTTGGCGTTGAGCCGGCCGAGGCTGTCTGCGGCGAAGTTGCGGACGTACGGGTCCCGGTCGCTCAACGCGTCCACCAGCGCGGTGATGGCGGAGGTCGCGCCGAGGTCGCCCAGGGCTCCTGCGGCGAACGACCGGACCGACGCATCGGGATCGCTCAGGCCCAGCATCAGCGCCGAGAGAGCCGTGGGGTCTTTCACTTTTAGCCGGCCGAGGATGCCAATGGCCGCGCCCCGGACGGCGGGGCTGAAGTCGCGGGCGGCCGTCAGGAACGGCTGGACCAGCTCGGGCTGGTCGAGCCGCACCAGGGCCTCACGCGCTACCAGTTGGACAATGGAGTCCTGGTCTTTCAAGCCGCGCCGCACCAGCCCGGCGACCGACGGGTCCTTGGAAAGGCCGAGCGTAGAGAGCGCCGCGATGCGGACGGTGACGTCCGGGTCGGTCACGGCGTCGCGGACGACGGGCAGCTTAGCAGCCAGACCGAAGCGGCCGGCGGTCTGGATGGCGAAGGTGTGCACCCGTGGCGAGGAGTCGTGCAGGGCCAGATTCAGGGCGGCCAGCGTGTCTGCCGGCCCGAGCTCAGCCAGGGCAGTCGCCGCCGCGCCGCGCACGATCTCCTGGCCCTGCACAAGCAAGTGCGTGAGCAGGCCGATGCAGATGCGCCGCAGCAGGTCGCCCTTTTCCTTCCCCGCTTGGACGAGGTGGTCATGGTCGGCCAGCGCCTCTTCCGGGCGACCCAGATACCCATGGGCCAGGGCACGCAGCTCGTACGCCGCCGCATGGTCCGGCTGGGCCGTCAGCAGGGTGTCCAGCAGCCGGACCGCCGTGTCGTAGTCCTTCCGCTCGAAGGCGGCCTGGGCGGCGCGGAAGTCGTTGGTCACGGCGAGGGACGAATCCAGAAGTCCGAGCGGGAGGAGACCGACGAGCACGCCCACGATGAGCATGAGCAAATGGGCGGGATTGATCCCCATGGGCGACATCTTAACAGGAAGTCCGCCGCGAAGGAATCGCGGGATGACGGCGAAGGAGGCCGATTGACAGACAGGGATGGATATGCGACCTTTTGCGCTCTCCGATGATTCCGCTGCGGGACGAGAATCCCACGACGCTGACGCCGGTCGTGACGGTCTCACTGATCGTCCTGAACTGTCTGGTCTTTCTGTACCAGCTCTCGCTAGGCCCAGCTGAGGAGCGCTTCATCCTGTCCTACGCAGCGGTGCCAGCCGAGTGGTTTCTCCCGGGCACAGTGGTGGGTGATCCGGCGGTGCCTTCCGCGTTGACTGTTCTGACCTCGATGTTCCTGCACGCGGGCTTCATGCACCTGGGCGGCAACATGCTCTACCTCTGGATCTTCGGCAACAACATCGAAGACGTCATGGGCCACGGGCGCTTCGTCCTGTTCTATCTGCTGTGCGGGGTCGCGGCCGTCTTCGGGCATGCCATCACGGCTCCGGACTCGACGGTCCCCATGATCGGGGCCAGCGGGGCGATCTCCGGGGTGCTGGGCGCCTACCTCCTGTTGTTTCCCCGGGCGCGCGTGCTGGTGCTGATCCCGTTTGGTTTCCTCACCCGCGTGATGCCCGTGCCCGCCATCGTGGTCCTGGGATTCTGGATCGTGATGCAGATCATCAACGGAGCCTTCAGTTGGGGAGGCCTCGGCGGCGGGGTCGCGTGGTTCGCTCACATCGGCGGGTTTGCCGTCGGACTGGCACTGATCAAGGTCTTCCAGCGACGGCCGGTCAACGACATCTTCCGGTGGTAGCCCTCCGGGAAGGCCTGTGGTAAGATCGGACGGTTTTGTACGGACTCATGGCGAAGGAGGGCGGTATGCAGGCAGGGCTTTTCGTCATCATCGGATTGATCTTCAGTTGGGGGCTCGGTCCCCCGCCCGTAGTCGCCGCCGACATGAGCCTCATGGGCAAGCTCACCATCTCCGTGACCGGCCGCGAGCAGGCCCTCTTCGAGAAGGCCAGCGTGAAGTTCGAGAAACTGCATCCTCGCGTGCGGGTGCGGTTTGCGGCGACGGACGGTGGGGACCCGCTGGCGGACCTGGCCGGAGGCTCGGCGGACATCGCCGTCTTAGGCAGAACCCTCAAGCCCGAAGAGAAGGAATGGACGGGCACCACCGTCGGGTGGGAGGGGATCGCCATCATGGTCAACGCCTCCAATCGCGTGCAGGAGATCACCCTCAAACAGGCCACCGATCTCTTCAGCGGGGCGGCCAAGACCTGGGATGAGCTCGGGGGGCTCGAGGCGAGGATCACGGTCGTCAACCGGGAAGAGGGCAAGGGGGTGCGGCCCTACCTGGAGCAGCTCTTGAACTTGGGCGGGAAGTTCGTGAACGGGAAAGGCGTGGTGGAGCCCGACAAGGAGGCCATCCGGTTCGTCTCCGGCAATCTGAACGCGGTGTCCTACATCAACCTGAACCTGGGCGTCGGCAATGTCAGCGTGGGCGTGCCGATCCGCCTGCTCGCGATCAATAAAGTCGATCCGGAGCCGGCGAACGTGTCCTCCGGGGCCTATCCGCTCCGCCGGCCGATCGTGGTGGTGACGAAGACGCCGCCTTCACCCGTCGTCAAGGCGTTCGTGGACTTCATGCTCGACAAGGAAGGGCAGAAGACCGTCCAGGAGGAAGATTTCGTGCCCTTGGTCGTGACGAAGTAGCTGCACGGATGGAGCCCGGCGCGAAGAAGCCGTCGAAGCAGGCGAAGATGACCGAGCCCGCGAGCCGGTCGCGGCTCGGGGAGCTTCTGGTCGAGCGGAAGCTCATCACCGTGCAGGTCCTCAACGAGGCCCTTCAGGAGCAGCACCAGTCGGGCCGGCGCATCGGGGAGATTCTCCTCGATCGCGGGCATGTCACGGAAGCACAGCTCATCCCCTTCCTGACCATTCAGCTCAAGCTCCCCTACACCGACGTCACCGCCCTGGCCTTGGGCTCTGACCAACTCAACCTGATCCCCGAGACACTGGCGCGCAAGTACACCGTCCTGCCGGTCCGCCTGGACGGGAAACGGCTGGACGTCGTGATGGCCGATCCCATGGACCATGAGGCGATCCAGGACCTCTCCTTCGTCACGGGGTGCCAGGTGTCGCCGACTCTCGGCAGCCGGTCCCAGATCAAGGACGCCATCGAACGATTCTACGCCAGGCATCTGGAGGGGGCAGGCCGTCTGATGGCGAAGGGCGTCGGGCAGGCGACCACACCGCACCTCACGCCACGCTCCCAGGAAGCCAGCGCGCTGGACGCCGATGCCGAGGATGCCCCAGTCGTCCAGTTGATGAATCTCATCATGCGTAAGGCGATCCAGCTCGGCGCCAGCGACATCCACATCGAGCCCGGCGTGCCGGAGGGCACGGTTCGCTTCCGGCTCGACGGCCTGCTGGCCGATCACCTCAAGGTGCCGGTCGCGCTGCACCCGGCGCTGGTGTCGCGCATGAAGATCCTCGGCCGTCTCGACATTGCCGAGCGGCGGCTCCCGCAGGACGGATCAGTGCGCGTGAAACTGGAAGGACGGGAGGTGGACCTGCGCATCTCTACGATCCCGCTGCAGCACGGCGAAAAGGCGGTGCTCCGCGTCCTGGACGCGTCGAGCAAGAGCCTGGAGCTCGAGGACATCGGCCTAAACCCCAGCGATTTGAAGAAAGTCCAGGCGCTGATCACGCACCATAAGGGCATGATCGTGGTCACGGGTCCCACCGGCAGCGGCAAGACCACCACGCTCTACGGCATCCTCAATCGGATCAAGTCCCCCACGACGAACATCGTCACGGTGGAGGACCCGGTCGAGTATCACTATCCGGGGCTCAATCAATTGCAGGTCAATGCGGACATAGGCCTGACCTTCGCCAGAGGCCTCCGATCGATTCTCCGCCAGGACCCCGATATGGTTCTGGTCGGGGAGATCCGGGACGCCGAAACCGCCGAAATCGCCTGCCGGGCAGCACTGACCGGCCACCTGGTCTTCACCACGCTGCATACGAACGACGCGCCTTCCACCATCACGCGGCTGCTGGACATCGGGGTGCCCCGCTATCTGGTGGCGTCAGTGATAATCGGGATCATCGCCCAGCGACTGGTGCGGGTCGTCTGCCGCGACTGTAAGGCGCCCGCCCAGCCAGATGCCGCCGTGGCGACCGCGTTGGGCCTGTCGGCGGGCAGCCTGGCCGGCGGCACCTACATGGCCGGCAAAGGCTGCGCGCGATGCCAGGAGACCGGCTACAAGGGACGGACCGGCGTGTTCGAGACGCTGGTCCTGGACGCCAGAATCAGGGATCTGATCCTCCGCGGAGCGACGGAGGAGGACATCCGTATCGCCGCGCAGGAGTCTGGGATGCGCACCCTGGTGGAGGACGGGCTCGAAAAGACCAAGGCCGGAATCACGACGGTCGAAGAACTGGGCCGCATCCTCGAAGTCAGCGAGTACGCGGCGGCCAGTTGTCCGGGGTGCGGCCGGCACCTCAATTCGGAGTACCGGTTCTGTCCGTATTGCCGGGCGGAGCTGCGCCGTGTCTGTGCCAGTTGCGGGCGGGCGCTCCTCTCGGGGTGGCTGGCCTGCGCGCATTGCGGTCAGGAGTACGGCTAAGGAGCATGGGACGATCGCACGCGATCGCAGGCAGGCACGCCGCCCGACCCGCAGAAATCTGGAACCTGCAAGACCTGCTGCGCGATCCAGCCCACGATCTGGACGTTCTCCGGCAGGAGCTCGAGGAGCAGGTCCGGCGCTTTGAAGGATTTCGGGACAGGTTGGCCCCGGAGATTCCCGCCGAGACGTTTCTGGACGCGTTGAAACTGGCCGAGGCGATCACCCGGACGATGAGCAGGCTCGGCGCGTACGCCTACCTCTGGTTCTCCGAGAACACCAAGAATCAGAAGGCCCGAGCTTTCAAGGCAGCCGTCGAGGAGATGCAGGCGGGCTTCGCGAACCGCATGCTGTTCTTCGACCTCTGGTGGCAGAAGCTCGATGACGCGAGCGCCGGCCGGCTGCTGGCCGGAGCGGGGGACTACGCGTACCATCTGGACTCCCTGCGCCGCTTCAAAGACCACGCCCTCAGCGAGCCCGAAGAGAAGATCATCAACGTCAAGAGCGTCACCGGCCGCCGAGCGCTGGTGGGGCTGTACGACATCCTGACCAATGGCTTGACGTACACGCTGACGGTCAACGGCAAGGCCCGCACGCTCACCCGCGAGGACCTGCTGGTGTACGTGCGCGACCCTGACGCCCGCATCCGCGAGGCGGCCTACCGCGAGCTGTACAGGGTGTTCGCGCGGCACGCTGACGTGATCGGCGAGGTCTACAAGACCCTCGTGACGGACTGGAAGCAGGAGCACTTGGGCCTGCGCAAGCACCGGTCGCCGATCTCGGTGCGCAACCTTATGAACGACGTGCCGGAGGAGGCGGTCGAGGCCTTGCTGTCCGTCTGCGCTCGGAACGCTGGCGTCTTTCAAGGCTATTTCGCGATCAAGGCCCGGCTCTGCCGCATCCGGAAGATGAGCCGGTACCACATCTACGCGCCCTTCCGCGAGGCCCGCCGGCGGTATTCGTTCGCGGCCGCGTCGGCGAAGGTGCTCGACGCGTACCGCGCTTTTTCGCCGCGCTTGGCGGAGCTGGCCGGCCGGGTGCTGGAGGAGCGCCACGTGGACGTGGCGGTCCGTCCCGGCAAGCTGAGCGGGGCTTACTGTTACAGCGTGATCCCCGGGCTGACGCCGTACGTGCTCCTGAACTTCAAGGGCGATGTCCGGGACGTCGCCACGCTGGCCCACGAGTTGGGGCACGCTGTGCACGGCATGTTGGCGGCCGAACATTCGATCTTCACCTTCCACGCCATGCTTCCACTGGCCGAAACGGCCTCGGTGTTCGGCGAGCGTCTCCTTTCCGACGCCTGGATGGCCGAAGAGCGGGACAAAGTCGTGAAGCAGAGCCTGCTCATCCGGCAGCTCGATGACGCGTACGCCACCATCCTGCGACAGGCCTACTTCGTGCGGTTCGAGCGCGAGGCGCACCGGATCATCGGCGCAGGGGGCACGATGGACGATCTCTGCGGCACGTACTTAAGCGAGTTGCGCCAACAGTTCGGGCGAGCGGTCGCGGTACCGGATGAGTTCCGATGGGAGTGGCTGTCGATCCCGCACCTTTTCGCGAGCCCGTTCTACTGCTACGCGTACAGCTTCGGCAACCTCCTGGTGCTGGCGCTCTACGCGCTCTATCGGACTCACGGCGAGTCGTTCGTCCTGCGGTATCTCGCGCTCCTGGCGGCGGGCGGGTCGCGATCGCCGGAGGCCCTGCTGAAGGATTTCGGCGTGGACATCCGGTCGGAGAGTTTCTGGCAGGCGGGGTTTGAGACGATCAAAGGCATGATTAGGGAGCTGGAAAAAACTGCGTGAACTGCACCGTCGGCATCTTTGTAGGGGCGAACCTATGTGTTCGCCCAATTCAGGGCAGACACACAGGTCTGCCCCTACATCGGTCAAGGCCTTAGAATGTCTCTCTACGACA
>Ga0209802_1000352_pt1 | contig 35438 bp, 36 predicted proteins | sample GraSoiAngelo_129_FD_185886 | JGI IMG/M metagenome (GOLD analysis project Ga0209802, IMG submission 185886) | Grasslands soil microbial communities from the Angelo Coastal Reserve, California, USA - 14_0927_12_40cm (SPAdes) (version 2) | ecosystem: Environmental > Terrestrial > Soil > Grasslands ... | reverse complement strand
GCCTATCTATAATCCAGGCTGCAGAACTAATGCGCCTCAGGATGCGACCGGCCTCCCGTCGAAACCCGATCCAGTTCCCCACTAACACAGAGCCACCGAATCGGGGAGATGCAAACAAGATACAAGGATGCGACCGGCCTCCCGTCGAAACCCGATCCAGTTTCCCACTAACACAGAGCCACCGAATCGGGGAGATGCAAACAAGATACAAGGATGCTAGCTTTCTCGCTGGTGGTGCTCGCCAGACTCCAAGAGGCAACGGGTAGAATGTCTTTTCCTCATGTATGTTTTTTATAGTGCGCTGCTTGCCGTCTGGCTGTTGATTACGCTCCCGTACTGGCTGATCCAGATGGGCCGACACGGCAAGTATCGCGCTGGTTTAGCGCAGCGCTTTGGAAAACTCCCCGATTGGCTGGGGACACCCCCCTCGAAGCCGATAATTTGGGTGCATGCAGTGTCGGTGGGTGAAGTGCTAACGATTAGCGGGCTGGTTGCCGAATTAAGACTCCGTTTTCCCGAGCATCGGATTGTTGTTTCCACAACCACTGGCACTGGTCAGAAACTAGCCCGAAAACGCTTCGGCGAGGATAACGTATTCTACTTCCCTCTAGATTTTGCCTTTACCATTCGCCCGTATCTGCGGGCCCTGGCCCCGCAGTTGATCATTATTGCAGAAACAGAGTTTTGGCCAAACTTTTTACGTCTCGCTAAAAAAAACGGATCAAAAATTGCTGTCGTTAACGCGCGAATTTCCGATCGCTCGTTCCCCGGATATCGGCGCCTGCGCCCCTGGTTGAGCCGAGCGCTGACAAACATAGATCTATTTCTAACGCAGACCGAAGAAGACTCCAGGCGGCTGGCGGAAATTGGCGCTGCAGCTCAACGTATACAGATCAGCGGAAATCTGAAGTTTGATGTCTCACCCCCAGCACCGCCGCCCATAGTCGAAAGCTTGAGGAGTGCGTTTTATCAAGCCAGCGCTGGTCCGATTCTGGTGTGTGGCAGTACGGTTGATGACGAAGAGCCCTTGCTCCTTCGCGCTTTCGAAAATGTCTTGGCCAGTCATCCTCGCGCCGTTATGATTCTGGCGCCCCGGTACCCTGAGCGGTTTCGCGAGGTTGCTGAGTTGCTGAAGAAACTCGGCCTGCGCTTCTGGCGGCGATCCTTGTGGAGCGGCGAAGCGATAGCGGGTGGCGTGTTCTTCGTGGATACGATTGGCGAACTCGCCGCTCTCTATTCCCTAGGAACTCTCGCATTCGTGGGCGGCAGCCTGGTTCCCCGTGGAGGACACAATATTATCGAGCCCGCCCAGTACGGTGTGCCCATTATTATCGGCACGCACACAGAGAATTTTCGGGACGTCGTAAGCTTGTTCCGGGCACAAAACGCGTTGAAGGTGGTTGGTCCCGCCGAACTTCCCCTTGCGTTCATGGAATTGATTTCTGATGAAGGCGAGCGGATGGCTCTCGGCCGCCGAGCCGCGGATACCATACGCGCGCAACAAGGAGCAACGCAGAGAGTACTGGTCGCGCTGGATGCGCTGCTCGGACGATCAGCCGTGACTCCGGATGCAAGTGCTCAATGAAAAGTCCTTTTCTGCGCTCCTTCAAGCCTCGGGTCCGCCGGAGCAAGGCAAGGTGAAGATGAACCTCCTCGCTCACGTTTACGGCGCGGGTGTCCAGGCCCGAAACGCGCTCTATAGCCGCGGCGCGCTGCCGGTTCAACGGCTTCAGGGGCCAGTAGTCAGTATCGGCAATCTTTCGGTGGGAGGCAGCGGGAAGACACCGTTCGTGAGCCTGTTGGGTGAGTTGCTTAGGGACCGAGGTGTCAACTTCGATGTGCTCTCCCGTGGATACGGTCGAAACACGCGTGGCACGATTTTGGTCGATCCAGGTGGCTCAGCCCGCGATTTCGGGGACGAGCCTCTTCTGATCGCTCGCCGATTGCAGGTGCCGGTCATAGTTGGTGAAGATCGTTACCAGGCAGGTGTTTTAGCCGAAACCCAATTTGGTCTACAACTCCACCTTCTCGACGACGGCTTCCAACATCGCGCCCTCGCTCGCGATTTCGACATCGTCCTGGTAACTCCAGACGATGTCCGTGACCGCCTTTTACCCGCGGGGCGTTTGCGGGAGCCGCTGGCGTCGTTGCGGCGGGCCGACGCCATTGTGCTCACCGGCGGTGTTTCCGTGGACAGTTTTCCACATGAAGGAAGGCTCGTCTGGCGCGTAAGCCGGGGTATTAGTCCAACAAACGTATCCTCGCGTCCGATAGCTTTTTGCGGTATCGCCCGGCCGTCAAGTTTTTTTTGGCAATTGCGGGCCGCGGGAGTTGAACCGGCGGCTGAGGCGGTTTATCGCGACCACCACGCTTATACCGAGCAGGACATTCGTCAATTGCTGGAACTAAGAGACAACTGCGAAGGCGAGGGCTTTGTCACTACCGAAAAGGACAGCATCAACCTGGGCGAGCATCTCTCGGCGTTGCAGCCGTTAGCTGTGGTTCGGGTGACGATGGAACTTGCAGATGCGGCTAACGCTGTAGATACCATGCTGCGTCGGATAGAGGAGCGAAGGCGCGGCGCATGAGAAAATCCTGGTTACGTCCATGAACAAGCAGTCGCACGAAACCGAGCGCCTCATAAAAATTGTTGAAGCTTTTCCAAACGCGACCGTCACCGTGCTCGGTGATCTTGTGGCTGACGAGTTCATCTTTGGTGAGATCTCGCGCGTTTCTCGCGAAGCCCCTGTTCTTATCCTCAAGCATCGCGATCGCAGCCTGGTGCCCGGGGGCGGCGCCAATGCAATTTGCAATCTCGCCGACCTCGGGGTGAACGTTCTTCCGGTTGGCGTAGTTGGTGACGATGAGCCAGGACGCTTGCTGATCCAGGCATTTCGTCGCAAGCACATTCCTGTTACGGGGGTTTTTAAGAGCAAGGGTTTTGCCACCGTGACCAAGACCCGAATCTTAGCCGGTATGACGCACACCACCCGCCAGCAGGTGGTACGAGTAGATCGTGAGCCCGACGCGCCGCCGAATTCGCATCTCGCCCGCGAACTGATTCTGGCCGCCCGGAAATACGCTCGCGCTTCCGAGGCGCTATTGGTATCGGATTATGGCTATGGCTCGGCCACACCCGCGATTCTGAATGCAATCCGGGAAAAGGGCAGGCTCAATGGGGTGCCGGTGACCCTCGATTCGCGTCACCGCATGCTGGAATTCTCCGGTGTGACTGCAGCAACGCCTAATGAGCCCGAAGTGGAAGAAGTCATCGGTTCACGCATCGGCCAGGACTGGTCGAGCCTGGTCTCCGCTGGCGAACAGATTATGAAGCGTATGAAGTTGGATTCGCTCGTCATCACCCGCGGCCGTGACGGCATGGTGTCCTTTTCTCGCGGCCATAAGCCACTTGACATACCGATTTTCGGCTCAGACGAGGTGGCCGATGTCACCGGCGCGGGAGACACTGTGATCGCGACCTTTACGGCGGCATTGGCTGCGGGAGCAAGTAACGAAGAAGCGGCGCATCTCGCCAATTATGCCGGCGGCATTGTGGTCATGAAGCGCGGCACGGCAACTGTTTCTCGACAGGAACTGCTGCGGGCAGTGGAGCAATCGGCGCCCGCCACAAGATCCCATTGAGCACTCATTCTCAGCACAAAATTCTGAGCCTGGACGAACTCCGCCGTCACGTAGCTGAGTGGCGTGAGGCTGGAGACCGCATTATTTTGGCCAATGGATGCTTCGACCTGCTTCACGTTGGCCATGTTCGATATCTGCACGCCGCGAAGCAACTCGGTGGACGCCTGGTGGTCGCGGTCAACTCGGACGAGTCGGTGCGGTCGCTGAAAGGCGAAGGCCGTCCCCTCATGCCGGCGGAAGAGCGCGCGGAAATTCTCGCTGCTCTCGCCGATGTGGACGCGGTTGCCATCTTCTCCGAACCCGACGTACGCGCATTGGTCCGTGAAATCCGTCCCGACATTCACGCCAAAGGTACCGACTATGCCACCGATACTGTCCCCGAGCGCGATACGGTTCTGGAGTGCGGCGGACGAGTAGAAATTGTTGGCGATCCGAAGGACCATTCTGCCTCTGAGATCATCCGCTCTGGCCGCGCGGTGCGGCGTTCTTGAAATGAGCGGCGAGATGAAAGACGTCCAGGAAAATTTGCAGGCGAAGGGAGATCTACAGCGGCTACTCATTGTGCGCCTCAGTGCCATGGGCGACATCATCCACACCCTCCCTGCCGCCACCGCCCTGCGCCACGCATTCCCCGACGCCGTAATCGGATGGATTATCGAAGAGCGCTGGGCAGAATTATTATGTACGTCGCGCACCTCACGCTCCGGCCCACGCTCTCCGCAACGTCCGCTAGTGGACGAAGTCCATACCATCAACCTGGCGGCATGGCGATCTTCTCCGTTTTCGAATCGCAGCTGGGAGCAGATGGCTCTCGGGCTGAGTGAACGGCGCGCGGTTAACTATCATGTCGCAGTCGATTTCCAGGGTGCGGTCCGCTCGGCATTGTTGGCACGCTTGTCGGGAGCGCCGGTTATCTATGGGGTGGCTCAACCTCGCGAACACGCCGCCAGCATGTGGTACACGCGCCAAGTTATCGCTCGAGGCACTCACATTATCGAACAAAATTTTTCGCTTGCCCAAGCCATGGTGCGCCGTCCACTAGCCCTGCCATGTGTCGAATTCCCCCGAGATCCTCAAGCCGAAGGGGAAGTAGATCGCCGATTGGCGGATCAGGATGCTGGGGAATTTGCCATTCTCAATCCTGGTGCCGGCTGGGGCGCTAAGCAATGGCCGCCGGAGCGTTATGGCTACGTGGCAAGGAAATTAGCGGAGGATGGATTGAAGTCGCTGATCAACTTCGGACCTGGTGAAGAGGATTTGATGGATGCGGCGATCGATACAAGCGGTGGCGCAGCTGAAGGCATGACTTGTTCAATTACTGAATTGATAGCACTTTTGCGCCGTGCACGTCTTTTCATCGGTGGAGATACGGGTCCGCTCCACCTGGCAGCAGCGCTTGGTGTACCAGTAGTCGGCATTTTCGGTCCCACTAATCCCGCGCGCAACGGCCCTTTCGGAACGCCGAGCGTCGTTCTGCGCAATCCGACGAGTCTCACCAGTCACGCCCGGCTTCCTCACCCCGATAAAGGCCTTTTGGAAATCAGTTCGGATGAAGTTGTAGCCGCCGCCCGGCAATTGCTCAGGAGCACGCGTGCATAGTCCCCTACCAGAAGATCAGGAACCCAAGCCAAAGATCAGAGCCGCGCGCTGGCCGAGCATCGCGCGGCGTATCCGAGTGCCGTTAAGCTTCGCGTTAGCCGTTTTCTATTGTTGGCTGTCGCGTCCGACCGCGAAGTCGATTGTTTTTGGAGCCTTGGTAGCAATCCCAGGACTGCTGATTCGTGCGCTCGCTTCAGGACACGTGCAGAAGAATGAGCAACTCACCACCAGCGGTCCTTACGCCTACACCCGCAATCCGCTCTATTTAGGTTCGATGATCCTGGCGGGCGGCTTTGCGATTGCCGCGCGAAGCTGGGTGATCGTCGTGGCCATGTCAATCATATTCATAGCCATCTATCTACCCGTAATCCTGTCGGAGGAAGCTTTTCTCCGTCGCAACTTTGCAGGATTCGACGAGTACGCTTCCCGCGTCCCGCGCCTCCTGCCTCGAATCAGTGCTGTCGGTAATCACGAAGTCAGGTTTTCCTGGGACTTGTACCGCAAACATCGCGAGTACAATGCGATATTGGGTGCCGTTGTGATGTTTGCAGCTCTGGCCTCAAAGCTGCTGTTATTGTCGAAGTGAGCTTTGTGTTATCCGAGTAATTGGGCTTCATCGAGTATTGATTTCGTCGAAAGCATGCGTCTCTTTGGATCAATCAGCCTGGGATTGTTTTTGCTGTTTTCGGCATGGCATGAGCATTCGCCAGCCGAAGCAACCAACCCGGCGCGGCAGCGGGTCACTGCGACCTTCTCCACGAGCGCACCTCGCGCCACTCAAATCATGTCTCCGCCGCCGAACTACCACTTTCCCGACGGTCGAACGTTCGTTTACTCGGTTGAGTGGCACCTTTTTACCGCCGGCACGGCCACTGTAAAAATGGAACAAGCGGGAGCGGAGCGGAAGGTCACTGCTGTCGGCGATTCCTCGGGAGTAGTGAACGTGCTTTATACCGTCCACGATCGCTTCGAAGCGTATCTCGATCCACGAACCTTCTGCTCCCTACGTGTGCTCAAACATAGCGAGGAAGGGTCGCGCAAACGTGAGACTCAGATTCACTTTGATTATTCGCACCGCAAAGGTATCCTGGATGAAAAGAATTTGAAGACAGGAGAGGTCAAACATACGGAGAATGACGTTCCGGGGTGCGTCACGGACGTGATAACTGGTTTTTACTATCTTGCATCTCTCCCACTTCAATCCGGAGAAACTTACATTTTTCCCGTCAATGATGGCGGCAAAACCGCAGATGTTTCAGCTCGCGTTGAAACCCAGGAACGGATTAAAACCCCCGCGGGCACGTTCCAAAGCTTGCGCGTCGCCGCGGAGGCGCTTTCCGGAAAATTACAAGGTAAAGGGAAGATCTTAGTGTGGTTCACTGACGACGCTAACCGTACGGCGGTGCAGATGCGGGCCAAACTGGGATGGGGGACGCTGCTGTTCAGGTTGCAAAAGGTGGAACCGCATTAACACTGGGGCTCCGTCCTAAAACGCAAACTCAAGAAGTCGAATTGCAGCGAGAGGACCGCACTTGGCATCCTCATTTTCCTTTCTTACACTTCTGCATTGTTATTTTTCTACTGCTGACTTCTCCACTACTTCTGCGCTATCAGCGACTTCGCTCTAGCCAGCTCCGGTCGGTCGGAATTACTGCCGGCGCAGGCTTTAACTAGTTGAGCATAGTAGTCGTTGGCCTTATCAGTTTTCCCCGCCATCTCCGCCGCGCGAGCGGCTCCATAAAGTCCGTTGAAGCGATTCGGATTAAAACGCAAGTCTATTTGATATTCGGCCAGCGCCTGCTCCGGCCTCTTCAATTCCAATAGCAAATCGGCCAACATCTCGCGTGCCGGAATGGCGGTGGGTTCGTCGCCCAATTTGTCGTCTTCATCGGCAAGAGCACGTAACGACGCAATCGCTTGGTCGTCTTTGCCTTCAGCATGCCAAAGCCAGGCGGTTGCTTCCTGATGCCCTTTGTCAACCAACTTTGCTTCAAAAGTTTTCTTGTCGGCGACCAGGGATCTGTGGATCCCATCCATCTCCTCCAGATCCTTGCGCGCCTGCACCAGATTGCCGCTGCGAACGGCTCCTATCGAACGTGCCCAGTACGTTATCGCCTCGGTGCCTTTATCTGAACCCGCAACTGGCATCAGAGCGGCGGCCTCTGTCCAGTGATGCAGCTCCAGTTCATACATGGCAGGAAATTGTGCCAGAACGTAGGCGTGCGCATCGTATTCGCCATACTTATCTGACTTCATTCTTGGCATCGTCTTTGTTTCCTCAATCACGTGCTGAGCTTCGGCATCGTGCCCGCTCTGCAAATAGGCGTAAACCAGAAAGTCCATCGCATGGAATTGATGGGCTTCTCCACCCATATGCATGGCCGCAGTTTTGCGGGTAGCGGCTATCGAGGCAACGTTGGAATCAATATCATCCTGCCAGAGACCAACTCGAGCGAAGATATGCGATGGCATGTGCAAAGCGTGGGGCGCGGCCGGTGCAATCTGGGCATAGCGGCGCGCCGCCGGCAGCCCCAGCTCGGCCAGTTGCGGCTTGTCGCAACTATGGATGATGTAATGTGCCACGCCAGGATGGTTGGGTTCTTGCGCAAAGACTTTTTCCAATACCTCGACCGCCTTCCTACGATTTGCAAAACTGCTGTCGTTCTCCGGTTCCGACGCGAGCAGGGACAGTCCGTAAAAAGCAGCTGCCTCACGGTCGCCGGGATTTCTCTGATACAACTTTTCCATCGCCGCCGAGTAAGCGACGGCCCGTGCGTGATGGTCAACCGTATTGGAATGATCGTAAAAAGTACTCATCGCCTTGATGTAGTCACGCTCGCGCTCGGTCTTAGGATGCAGCGACTTGGCCTTTTTCACCTCCGCCAAACCTTGCGCGACAGTGCCGGCCTTCGGGTGATCCCAAAGCTGATGCCAAAGGCTGACGGCTATGCCCCAGTGCGCCATGGCACATTTGGGATCGTCCTTTGCGATCTGCTGAAAAGCCTTTTCTGCCTCCTCGTACCAGAACGAGTGCAGTAGGGCGACTCCGCGCTCAAAGGGCTTTTGCACCGATGCAGCACAAGAAACGGGGAAATGCACCGTGCCGAGTTGCTCGGCACTCAACTCTTCGTGATGTTGGCCCTCATCGGCGAGAAGGGAGGGAGCAAAACTCAAAGTCAGGAAAAGCAGCAGCATCGAAGGTCTCATAGGAGGTGCTCCGTGAAAAGCGAGTCTATTCCGGACGCGGCGCGACGGTCAACGCGGCGCCGTTAAGCAGCGAGACCGCCCCCGCGGCAGTCAGCAGGGACATGCGACGACGGATCGGCAAACCTGCAATCTTTACGAACGGTTAGTCGCGAGAGCGGTTTTTAATCCAAATTGGCGTGCCGACAAATCCAAAGGCGCGGCGGATCTGGTTTTCCAGAAATCGCTGATAGGAGAAATGTAACTTCACCGCGCGATCAGTGAAAAGGACGAAGGTAGGCGGCGCGACCGAAGCTTGTGTCATGTAATAGATCTTGACCTGCTGGCGGGCGGGAACGCCGGCGCGTTCGAAGTCTACGGTCTTGACAAAGCGATTCATCTCGCCGGTGCCGATGCGCTTGCGCCGCTCAGCCGCTACTTCTTCAATCATAGGAAGGATTCTCTCGGTGCCTTTGCCGCTTGCGGCAGAAACGAAAAGGACTGGCGCATAGCTCAGAAATTTCAGCTCATAACGCAAACGCTGCTCATAGGCAGGGCGGTCGGTCGGGCGCTTGCTCGCCTGCATCCGGGCTGCCTTTGATTCCCTGCCCGCCCGCCTCTGCCCACTGGTCACCAGATCCCATTTGTTAACCAGAATGATGATTGATCGCCCACTCTCGTGAGCGTAGCCGGCGATCGCAGCGTCAAGCGCACTTACTCCTTCAGTGGCATCAATGACCAGCAGTGCGATATCGGCGGCCTCGAGATGTTTGCGGGCCATCACGACTGACAGCTTTTCGGCCATGAGTTCCGTCTTGCCTTTGCGGCGAATTCCGGCCGTATCGATGAAACGGAAACTGCGGCCATTGCGCTCGATCATTTCGTCCACCGCGTCGCGAGTGGTTCCGGGAATAGGTGACACAATCGTGCGCGAGCTGCCAGTGAGACGATTCAGCAGCGTTGATTTGCCCACGTTGGGATGACCAATGATCGCGATTCTGATTTCTCGGGGTGCCGCTGCGGTTTGGGTTTCGCTCGCACTCTCACTGCCTTCGAAAGTTTCGGCTCCGGCCGTAATTTCTGGCACATCCAGAACCAGCTTGCGAGCCCCAGCAGTGTTCTCTGTGTTCTCCTGACCAGGCGGCAGCATCTCCAGGACAGCATCCAGCAAGTCATCTACGCCGCGACCATGCTCAGCGGATATGGGGAATAACTTTCGAATGCCCAAACGATGGAATTCTTCGGCTACTCCTTCCTGCTTACTACTGTCGATTTTGTTAACAGCCAGGAAAAGCGGCTTGCCGGAACGGATCAGCAGGCGCGCTAGTTCGAGGTCGGGCGCAGCAAGTTCGCTACGTCCATCGACGACCATGATCACGGCCGCGGCTTCTTTCAGAGCAACCTTGGCCTGGCGAAAAATCTCTGATGGAATAAATTCTTTGTCCTCTGGAAGAATGCCGCCGGTATCAACGACGCGCATGTGGCGGCCGCGCCACTCAGCGTCCCCGTAGAGGCGATCCCGGGTGATGCCAGGCTCGTCGCCCACGATGGCGCGGCGCGATCCTACAAGTTTGTTAAACAGCGTGGATTTACCCACATTCGGACGTCCCACGATGGCGATCGTGGGGTCACCAGCGCCGCTGATACTGGACTTGTATGAAGGTTGACTCAAGGCAGCTTATTATAGAGACTCCGTGGCCTCGACCTCCCAGCCCGCTCACTCAAGCACTCGAGATGTTTCCCTGCGTGATATTTCCATGTATCAGTTCTTCGCTCCGGGAGGAGTGCTTTCGCGGATGCATCCGGCGTATGAATTCCGTCGCGGGCAATTGCAGATGGCGCAGGCGGTGGAGCAGGCGCTGGAAGAGAAGCGTCATCTGATTGTGGAGGCCGGCACGGGGACGGGCAAGACACTGGCGTACTTACTGCCTGTGATCCGTTCAGGCAAGCGGGTAATCATCTCGACCGGAACAAAAAATCTTCAGGAGCAGCTCTTTCACAAAGACATTCCCTTTCTTGAGCAAGCACTATTTCCAAATGGTGAAGGGAAGTTGAATGCTTGCTACATGAAGGGCCGCAACAATTATCTGTGCCGTAAGAAACTTTATGATCTCACCGATCAGCCGATCCTCAGTGGGTTGGAGGAGATCGAACATTACCGTGCGGTTGCGGCTTGGGAAAAAGTGACGCAGACGGGCGACCGCGCAGAACTGGCGTCCCTGCCCGAAGCCAGCGCATTGTGGCACAAGTTGGATGCGCGCTCGGATACCTGCCTTGGCCAGAAATGCAGTTCATGGGAACGCTGCTTCATCACCGAAATGCATCGCCGGGCGATGGAAAGCGACATCATCATCGTCAATCATCATCTGTTTTTTGCCGACTTGGCCATTAAGCAGTCCTCGGACCACGCACCAGATGCCGGCATCCTGCCCGAGGTGGCTGCGGTCGTTTTTGACGAAGCCCATGAGTTGGAGGATGTAGCCGGCAGCCACTTTGGCGTATCGGTCAGCAACATGCGGGTGGACGAACTGTGTCGGGATGTCGATGCTTCGCTGCAACGCAATAAACTGCTTTCGGTTTCGATATCGGGTGCGCTAAAGAGTCTGCGCGAGCATTCGCAATTGTTCTTTTCGCTTTTGCCGACTGGAGACGGACGTCTCGCGTTTGAAAATCGTCGCGAGTTTCTGGAAGAAAATGGCGATGAATTCCTGGGACTCCAGCAGGCGCTGGGCCGGCTAGGCTCCGAGCTCGAGAACCTCCCGTCGAAACCTGAAGAGATATTCAATTTCGGGCGCAGGGCGCAGGAGTTACAGGTGCAGCTCGGTTTCATAATGGAATCCGAGGACCGCAACACGGTTTTCTGGATTGAGCGGCGGGGCGGGCGTGGGCGCGGTACGTCAAATGTATTCCTCCAAGCCACGCCGATTGATGTCGCGCCGATCCTCAAGGCGTGTGTGTTTGAAAAGCTCGAGTGTGCGGTGCTGACGTCCGCTACGCTGGCCGTAGGTGGAGATTTCGAGTACATGCGACGTCGTCTCGGGCTTGAGCATGTGCGTGAAGTGGTTCTCCAATCCCACTTCGATTATGCCAATCAGGCCATGCTATATGTGCCTCCGGACTTGCCCGATCCACGGACTCCGCAATTCGCGGCGCGGGCCGCGGACCGCATCCGGCGATTGCTGGAAATCACTCGCGGCCGTGCGTTTGTGCTGTTCACCAGCTACGCCCAGATGAACGATGTGTATCACCGGCTGCTGGGTGAGCTCGAGTTTCCCTTGTTGTTGCAAGGCGACGCGCCCAAGAATGTGCTGCTTGAAGAATTTCGCCTAACGCCCCATGCTGTTCTATTCGGCACATCATCCTTCTGGCAGGGCGTGGATGTGCAGGGCGAGCAACTCAGTTGCGTGATTATCGATCGGCTCCCTTTTGCGGTGCCCAGCGATCCAGTAGTGGCGGCGCGCGTTCGGGCGATTGATGCGGACGGCGGCAATGCCTTCTTTCAATACCAGGTTCCGGCGGCTGTGATTACCCTGAAACAGGGTTTCGGGCGCCTCATCCGATCGCTGCATGATCGCGGGCTGCTGGCGCTTCTGGATAATCGCATCCTGAAAAAGGCCTACGGGCGCGTATTCCTAGAGAGCTTGCCAGAGTATCGCAGGACGACGGAGATGGCGGACGTCGAGCGCTTTTTCGGGGCAGTCTAGACCGCCACTTCCGGCTTTGCGCGTTAGAATATCCAATTAAGCTATCGCCATTGGCGCGGCCTGTATTTATGCAGGCGAGCCGAGAGGATCAATGTTCGAAGTCACCGTGGAAGACTCGTTCGCTGCAGGACATTACCTGCGCAATTACAAGGGCAAGTGCGAAAATCCGCACGGCCACAACTACAAGGTGCGGGTCACGCTGTCTGGCCAGCAATTGGACAAGGCTGGTCTGCTACTCGATTTCAAAGATTTGCGCGAGGTGATGAAGAATGTCATCGAACGGCTCGATCATCAGATGATCAATGACGTCGAGCCTTTCAAGGAATTGAATCCTTCGGCAGAAAACCTGGCCAAGTATTTTTACGACGAGGCCAATCGCAAACTTGGCCGTATGTCTCAGGGCCGCGTGCGGGTGAAGAATGTCACTGTTTTCGAGACGGACACCACCACGGCGACATATGCGGAGTAAAAACGAGATTGAATCAGTGAGCGATTGAGTGATTGAATCATTAATTCATTTGCACGAAGCCAATGCTGGGTCCCAATGACCCGGTGATTCAATGATTCAATTGTGCAGGCCATCCAGTGCAGATCACCGAGATTTACAAATCGATCCAGGGCGAGTCGACTTTTGCTGGTCTATCCTGCGTGTTCGTACGCCTCACCGGTTGTAACCTGCGCTGCACATGGTGCGACAGCGAATACACCTTCGTTGGTGGGCATCGCATGACGCAGGAGGAAGTGGAAACCGAAGTTGTGACCCTGAGCCCCGGGCGCGGGCTGGTTGAGATTACCGGTGGAGAACCGATGCTGCAAGAGCGCGAAGTGGTGCCGTTGATGGAACGCTTATTGCGAGCCGGATATACGGTGCTGCTGGAGACCAGCGGCGAGCGCCCGCTGGCGCGGGTGCCCAAAGGGGTGATCAAGATCGTCGATGTAAAGTGTCCAAATTCTGGCGAGCCGGAGACCTTCAATCCCGACAACCTCGAGGCGCTCGAGCCTCATGATGAGCTGAAATTCGTTTTGACCGACCGGTCCGATTATGAGTTCGCGCGGGACTTCGTGACGCAGCACGATCTCTCTTCACGAGTGAACGCAGTCCTGTTTTCGCCGGCCTTCAGCAAAGATGCGGTAGGTGCGCGTGATACAAGCCATTGTCTGCTCGATCCGCGCGAGCTGGCCGAGTGGATGCTTGCCGATAACGTTCCGGCCAGGCTCGGACTTCAGATCCATAAGTTTGTTTGGGATCCAGCGTTGAAGGGTGTGTAGACAGCCATGAGCTCCAGCATTCCCTATAGTGCGACGCAGGATGACCTCTTCTATCCCAGCAAGCGCGGCAATTTCTTTCCCGGTGGCCGTCCGAAGTCAGAAGCGGCGCTGTGTGCGGAGATGTCACGTCTTGCCTATTTAAGACAGGAATCCAATTTTGCCTTCGATCAAGTCGGGGTTCGAGATGTTCTGAGGCGAATCGAATTTTCAGATTGCGAGTTTTTCGAGAGCAAGGGAAAACCGGACGAAGAAGGGATTCACTGCTTCCTGGCGCAACACCTGGACTCACCAAAGGATGAGAGGCTGGCTGTCTTGGCTTTTCGCGGCACTGATAAAGATGATCCCAGCGACGTCGCTTATGACGAGAACTTCAAGCTGGAGCCATGGCAGAAGGGCGGCAAAGTGCATAGCGGATTCGCTCACGCCTTTGCAGAGATCTGGAAGGATCTCGATCCTCCTCTGCGGCGGGTCGACTGCAAAGTCCTATTCACAGGACATAGCTTAGGAGCAGCGGTAGCGACACTCGCGGCCAGCCTGAGACGCCCGAATACGCTCTATACGTTCGGATCACCGCGAGTGGGCAACTCCGATTTCATAGCTGCTTGTAGAGATGTTAACAGCCAGCGCTATGTAGATTGCTGCGATATCGTGACCCGCATACCACTGCGCGAGATGGGATATGAGCATGTTGGGAAGGCGTATTACATCGACCGCAAGCGCAGAATAACCCTCGATCGGAATGCTCTGTGGACCGGTTTAGACCGGATTTGGGCGGCCAAAGAGTATTTACTGAAGTACGCATGGAAACTCGGCAATCTGGCGGCGCGCGAACTTGCCGATCACGCGCCAATCAATTACGTTTGGGCAGTCAGCGCTGACCAGCCATAAGTTCTATGTTCAAGATCAGTTATTGCGGGTTGGCGACCGCCCCTGTGAACGGCATCTAATGATGAGAGAACAGCTACGACGAGCGGTTGTGCTTCTAAGCGGGGGAATGGATTCCTCCGTATGTGCTGCCCTCGCCGTGCGGGACTACGACACCGCGGCGCTACATGTGAGCTACGGACAGCGCACGGAAGAGCGCGAACGGCAGTCGTTTCTAGGAATTTGCGACCGTCTGGGAATTCGGCAGCGCTTGGTTGTACGGAACCAAGCACTGAGTGCAATTGGCGGCTCAGCATTAACCGACCACGCCATTGCCGTGCCCGAATCTACCAACGATGAGCCCCAGACTCGACGTCTCTTGAACTTAGGGAAGAGGAACCAGGAGATTCCGGTTACCTACGTGCCTTTTCGCAACGCTCACTTTCTCTCCGTCGCCGTGAGCTGGGCTGAAGTGCTGGGCGCCCAAAAGGTTTTTATCGGGGCAGTTGAGCAGGACAGTTCGGGATATCCCGATTGCCGTCCGCAATACTACCGGGCGTTTAATGAAGTTGTAAAAGTGGGTACTAAGGAAGGACTTATTGAGATTCTGACCCCATTGATTGCCCTGCGAAAGGCTGAAATCATACGTCTTGGCCTTGAACTGGGCGCACCCTTCGATTTAACTTGGTCCTGTTACAGTCGCGAAGACCGTGCCTGCGGAGTGTGCGATAGTTGCGTCCTACGTTTGCGGGCATTCCAGGAAGTGGGGGATGTGGATCCGATCCCGTATATGGAACCCGTAGGGCAGAAGTAGCGGTACACAAATTCAATTTCCAGTTGCCCATTGCAACATTTTGAAATCGCCAATGAAATCGCAATTCGGTTTTGAAGCCGGGAGGCCAAAATGAAGCAACATTTCGCAGTAATTGTGCTCGCTATCCTGATCGCTGGACTGTGTGTGTCTCCGGTCTTTTCGCAGGCAACGGGCAGCGTAAAGGGCATAGCCAAAGATACGGATGGCAACCCTATTACCGGTGCCACCGTGGAGTGGCTGAGCAGCGACACCGGACGCAAGTACACGCTCAAAACCAACAACAAGGGCGAGTATTTCTCGCTGGGCCTTACACCGGGTAAATACAACGTCAAACTGAGCAAAGACGGAAAAGAGCTTTGGCATTTTAACAATGTCACAGTAACCCTCGACGAACTGACCCTCGACTTTGATTTGAAGAAAGAGCAGGCCACCGCTGGACAGAAACAGGGGATGAGCGCGGAACAGGTCAAGCAACTTCAGGAGCAGCAAGCCAAAGCACAAAAAGAGCAGATGACGGTGAAGGCCTTGAATGAGAAGCTGGCGGCTTCTACCCAGGCCGCTCAGGCCGGAGACTACGAGCAGGCAATCAACGTCCTAAAAGAAGCCACGCAGATGGACCCGTCGCGTGACCTGCTGTGGTTCAAACTCGGGGATTACTATCGCATGTCTGCTACCAAACAGACGGATCCAGCCGAAAAGACCAAGCGCATCGAGGAGGCGATTGATGCTTACAACAAAGCTATCGCCATCAAACCGACCGGCCCCTATTACAACAACCTTGCCGAGGCCTATGCCAAGTCCGGCAAGATCGATGATGCGGTGAAAGCTTACGGCCAGGCCGCTCAGGCAGATCCTGCCAATGCGGCACAGTACAACTTCAATACCGGCGCGGTGCTCACCAACGCCGGCAAGGTGGACGACGCCATCCAGGCATTCGACAAGGTTATTGCCGCCGATCCGACAAAAGCAGAAGCGTACTACTGGAAGGGTGTGAATATGATTGGCAAGGCCACGCTGAAGGGCGACAAAATGGTTGCTCCAGACGGCACTGCCGAAGCCTTCCAGAAGTATCTCGAACTGCAGCCCAGCGGCCAATTCGCAGATCCAGCCAAGCAGATGCTGGCCAGCATTGGCGGAACTGTGGAAACGAATTTTGGGAAGAAAAAGGGAGCCAAGAAGTAAAGAAGCGATTAGCCGTCAACTTGCAACTTGGACCTCTTCATCCACCACCCAAAGAACATCGGGACACCAACATACGGGCGGCCTAGAGCCGCCCTTTTTTCTCTTGTGGAATCGATACCTTGGCTTCGCCACCACTCCTCTGACCCTCTGATCTACTAACGAACTTATCCTGTTACCAAGGTCTACGTACTTACAGAGCTTCGCCGAAGTCAGTACTCGCGCTACATTAGGAGTTTGGACCGGCCTGAAATTCTCTCCCTTCTGGTTGGTGAAATCCCTGTACTGAGGAGTTTGATGGCTGCACCGGGCAATGCTCCAATTTCGGTCGAACTCGAGGGTCTCTCCGGCTCCGGCGCCGTGGATACACATTCTTTACTGGGAGCAATGCTGCGTGCTTCAGAACGGGTGAGTGATCTTATTTTTTCGCCTGGTCGTCCGCCTCAAATCGAAGTGCACGAACAACTGTTTGCCGTGCAGGTTCCTGGGCTGCAATTGCTTACTGCGGACGACACACGCCGCATCGCAGCCGACTTGATTGGCAGCAATAAGCAGGCCATCACCACGCTTCGCGAACAGGGATCTTGCGATGTATCGTACAGCCTACGGGGACTCGCCCGCTTCCGGGTGAATGTCTTTATCCAGCGTGGGAGTTGCGCAGTGGTGATGCGAGTCATTCCCACGGTTCTACCCGACTTTGCCTCTCTGCACCTGCCTCCTCAAATCGCCGATGCGGCGCATGTGCGCAGCGGCATCGTGCTGGTGACCGGTCCTACGGCTGGAGGCAAATCCTCAACTCTGGCCGCCCTGTTGGACCGAATTAACAGCGATCATTGCTATCACATCATTACCGTCGAAGATCCTATCGAGTTTCTGCACAACCACAAGAAATCGACTATCCACCAACGGGAATTGCACAGCGACGCTCCGAACTTTGCCTTGGCCTTGCGGGCCGCGTTACGCCAGGCTCCCAAGGTAATCGTAGTCGCCGAAATTCGCGATCGTGAGACCATGGAAATTGTGCTCGAAGCAGCTGAAACTGGCCATCTTGTGCTTTCCACTTTGAATACCATCGATGTATGTAAGACGGTGGACCGGATTGTGGGCTCTTTCGCTGCCGCAGATCAACAGTCGATGCGTGAGCGACTCGCCAAGACTTTTCGCTACATAATTTCCCAAAGGCTTATCCCTATGAAGGATGGCGGTGGCCGCATCCCGGCGGTGGAAATCCTAAAATCCAATGCGCGAACTCGTGAATGTATGGAACATGGGGAGCAATCCGGGAAAACTCTTCTTGAAGCGATAAAAGCCGGTGAAGGCGAGGGCATGCAGCGTTTCGACAGCGAAATCGCAAAGCTGGTACACGCCGGGACAGTAGACCTCGAAACAGGATTGTTGTACGCCAGCAATCCGAGCGTACTGGGTCAAGAACTGGCGAGCAATAGTTGAGGCCCACCGGCTCATCTTTAACCTGACAAGTCATCACAGAGAAAATTCGAAATTTTCTCCCCTTGCTCGTATCATCTGCGGCATGGCTGCAATGCCTGAAAGTCCGAAAATCCCCAGCTTTGAAGAAGCACGACACCTGGTGGAGCAGCATGCCGCCGGCTTGCGTGCGGTGAGCACTCCGCCCAGGACCACAGAAACCGTGGATCTATTGCATGCTTCGGGTCGTGTGCTGGCTGAACCTATACGCGCCGACCGCGATTTTCCGCCATTTCCCCGAGCCACGCGCGATGGTTATGCGGTGCGAAGCGCGGATTTAAGAGGATTGCCCACGACGCTCGACGTTATCGGAGAGATCAAGGCAGGAGCCATGCCGGAGGATCTTCCGGCGAAACTTCAGTCCGGCCAGGCGGTTGCCATCATGACGGGCGCACCTGCACCATCCGGCGCAGATGCCATTGTGATGGTCGAGTACACCTCGCGTCACGGTAATCGAGTCGAGATAACGAAGACCGTTGCCGCGGGCGACAACATTGTGCCCACGGCAGCAGAGGCGCGCCGCCAGGATCTTTTGATCGAGGCTGGCACTCTCCTGGACGAAGCCGCAATTGCAGTTGCCGCGTCGGTCGGCAAATCAGAGTTGCGGGTTTATACGCGACCGCGAGTGGCGGTGCTTTCGACCGGCGATGAGGTGGTCAACGTCAACAGGCAGCCCGGGCCCAATCAGATTCGTAATTCCAATAGTTACTCGCTGGCTGCACAGATTCTGAACACAGGTGGAGAGCCCGTTCTATTACCGATTGCCCCAGATGAAACCAGACGCTTGAAGGAGTTGATTGAAGAAGGTCTCAAAAGCGACCTGCTGCTTTTGACCGGTGGCGTCTCCATGGGGAAGTACGACCTGGTGGAGCCGGTATTAGTTGAATCGAAAGCAGAATTTTTATTTTTGGGGGCTCAGATCCAGCCGGGACGCCCAGTCGTATTTGGGCGCGTGAAGGGTAAATATTTCTTTGGTCTGCCCGGCAACCCCGTTTCTACGATGGTGACGTTCGAGCTTTTTGCCCGGCCATTGCTCGAAGCCTTGGGAGGCATGAAGCCCCGCCCCCTGGTGTTCTTGCACGCCCGCTTGAAGACCGAGATCAAAACTAAAACTGGACTCAAGCGATTTCTGCCGGCTGTCCTATCCGGCGAGTTCGAACGCAGCGAAGTCGAACTGGCACGGTGGCAGGGCTCGGGAGACATCGCCGCCACAGCACGAGCCAATTGTTACATCGTGGTCCCTCCCGATCGTGAGCGGATCGCAGCCGGAGAATGGGTCCCAGTGTTGCTGCGATAGAAGCTATTAGGAGCGTTTCGCTGCCACTGTGGTCGGTTTGTCCGATTTCGAGCGACTCTGCTTCGGCTTGTTCTTTTCTAACAGCACCACCACGTGCGCAATCGCCGCATTTTCGGTTCCCATACCTTCCGGAGTTTTGGCCTTTATTCCGATGACGTCTGTTGAAACTTTCAGTAACTCGGCGATGCGAGCTCGAATTGCGGCGGCGTGAGGCCCAATCTTAGGCCTGGCCAGGATCAACGTGCAGTCCAAATTGACCAGGCTGTAGCCGACATTGCCGACCCGCTTAAGAGCTTCCTGCAAAAAGATCATCGAATCGGCGCCCTTCCATTTCGGCTCCGAGGGAGAGAAAAGAGATCCAATATCAGGAGCAGCAATGGCGCCAAGCAAAGCATCGGTAATGGCGTGCAGGAGCACGTCTCCATCAGAATGCCCGCCCAAGCCTTTGTTGTGCGGTAAGATGACGCCGCCAATCTTAAGCGGGATGCCGGACTTAAACTCGTGCGAGTCCCAGCCGTAGCCAATTCTCACTGTAACTCCGTTCGGAAAGATAGGAGTCACTGCGCTTGACGCGAAGTGATTCCGCGCAAAACTCACTTAAATCAAACTTGCCTACCCCTTTAAATAGAACTCCGCCAGTTCCATATCCGCGGGCGTGGTGATCTTGATATTGCGCGGCGAGCCCATCACGACGGCAACCTGGTGCCCGGAGCGCTCTACCAGCGATGCTTCATCAGTGCCGACGAATCCGTCAGCAGTCGCTTCGTCAAAGGCCTTCTTGATCACGCTGTAGCGGAAACCCTGGGGGGTCTGCGCCATTACTACGCGCTCACGAGGCACCGTGGCGGTAATGACCGCACCCTCGGCTGTGCGCTCGACCTGTTTGACCGTGTCCACCGCCGGCATCCCTGCGATCGCAGCGCCATATTTTTCTGCCGCTTTGACGACGTTCTCGATGATCTCCTGGTCCACGAACGGTCGCACCGCGTCGTGTACCAGTATCACGTCCTTCGGTGTTGCAGTGACCGCAGCAAGCGCATTCGCGACCGACTGCTGCCGGTGCTCGCCACCGGTCACGAATTGGATGTTCTTTTGGTCAATCTTCCGGCCTTCCTTCTCCAGTCGGGCCCGGAAGCTGCTGATTTCGTTTTCCCGCAGGGCCACATAAATTTCCGAAACCTGGGGGCTGGCGGCGAACTTGCGCAAGGTATGGATGAGGATCGGTACGCCGTCAAGCTCGGTAAATTGCTTGGATGGAGCGGACTTTTTTCCTTTGGAGCTGGGTGCGGAAGCCATCCGCGTCCCCAGACCGGCCGCGGGGATGATGACTACAACCTTCATAGAGGGCGATCAGTATACGGCTGCGTCCGTAGCAGTTCAAATTGGAGGCTTACTTGGGCGGTTCCCAAAGTTCAACGCGGTTCCCCTCTGGGTCCATGATCCAGGCAAAGCGGCCGTAGTCGTAATTTTCGCGATAAGGATCGATTTCGACGCCTTCTTTCCTCAACGTCTCGAGGAGGGCATCGAGATCGTCGACCCGGTAGTTGATCATGAAGCCGCTGCGGCTGGGATCGAAATATTTCGTGTCACGCCGAAATACTGCCCATATGGTCATTCCCTTCCGTTGACTGTCGTCTGCCTCCCGCCACTCAAACATCGCACCGGAGCCGTCGGGTGCACGCTTAATGCCCAGGTACTTTTCGTACCAGTTATAGAGTTTCTCCGCGTTGTCTGCCTTGAAAAAAATGCCGCCTATTCCGGTTACGCGCTTCATAAAAAAGACCTCAACCTCAGAATGCCAGAGAAAGCAAGATAGGGATTTGCGCGCCCTCACCGGCGGCCGCTAGTACTCACGATGTTGAAAATTCTTCGCGTCCGGGTTTCGGAGGCGCCTTGGCGCTAAATCCCTATCTACCTCGCGTCGTGCAATTGCTTCCTAGCCAACAGCCCGAGCAACGGTGCCATCATACAAGGCAGCTCGCAAACGACGCTAAGGCTTGAAGTTAAGCGGACGTCGAAAGATTAAGTTGGCCCATGACTTGCAATACTAAGGCTTGCCTTGGCGGGAACAGGCTAAGTACAGGAGACACAAATGCCGCGAAATCGCCTCTGGTTAGAAATTGTCATGTTATGTGCCACCGCCGCGGTGCTACTTGCCCTCGGACTTGCCACCGTCGGGGCCAGCGCTGCTCTCGCCTCGGCCAATGACCAGACCTCTCAAACCGTTGCGGTGGACAAGTATCAAGCAGGTGCTGCTCAGAAATTTTCTGGCGTAGTAACCGACTCCATGTGCACCGCCAAACATGACACCTCCATGAACCAGAGCGCCGCGGGCTGCACCCTAGTTTGCCTCAAAAAAGGTGCGAAGTTTGCACTCGTGGATGGCGACAAGATTTACTTTCTGAGCGGCGGTGACGGTTATTTAAACAAGCTCGCGGGAGAAAGAGTGGTTGTGTCAGGAACCTTGGAGGGCGACACCATCAAGGTCAGTTCGGTAGATCAGCCTCGTCCATAGCTCTAAGCCTCTAAGAAATTGATGCTACCTTGTTTCATCCAAGGGTCGGTCCAACATCATCGGCGGTGCCTTCTTCACTTCAGGAGGCAAGGAGCTGTTGGATAGCGCATTGCTCGTCACTACGGTGTTAGCTAGCCGGGTCGGCTCCTGGCGCATCGCGTTGCGCTCGTCCCATTTCCCGAAAATCATCTTACCCGCGGTGGTTTGCAAGACAGAGGTTACCGAGATATCAATGGTCTTGCCGATCATCTTGCGTGCATTGTCCACTACTACCATGGTGCCGTCGTCCAGATAGGCCACGCCCTGGTTGTATTCCTTGCCTTCCTTCAGGATGAAAACCTTCATGCTCTCGCCGGGAAGCACGATCGGCTTCAGCGAGTTTGCAAGTTCATTGATGTTCAGCACGGCCACACCTTGCAGTTGAGCGACTTTATTAAGGTTGAAATCGTTGGTAATGATTTTGCCTTCGTAAAGTTTGGCCAACTCAATAAGTTTCAAATCCACTTCGCGGACCGTCGGGAAGTCGTCCTCCACGATCTGGATCTGTAGAGAAGCGACTTTCTGAAGCCGTTGCAGGATGTCAAGACCTCTCCGCCCCCGGTTGCGCTTGAGGGAATCGGCTGAGTCCGCCACCAGTTGCAGCTCGCGCAACACGAATTGTGGAGTGACGATTATGCCGTCAAGAAAACCGGTCTCGGCAATGTCGGCAATGCGGCCGTCAATGATGACGCTGGTGTCCAGAATCTTGTAGCTTTTTTTCCCCTGCTTTTCGCCGCCAAAAACCCCGCCCAGCGCCGCCAGGTTGAGCAGGTCACCCTTGTTGGCGCCCACGATTAATCCCACGTATGCCATCAGTAGCATGACCATGATCTGAAGGAAACTTTGCGTGTGACCGTCGGGAATGCTGGTACGGATGACCAGCGCAAAAAGATAAGCTCCAAGGATCCCCAGGATGCTGCCAATGGCTGCCCCGATGAGGCGCTTGAGGCTAATTAGACGCAGACGCCATTCGAACAGAATGACAGCCAAGCCGATCAGGACACCTACCCCGGCGTCGATCCTGGCGCTCAGACCGAAGGGTTCAATCAGGTAGCATGCAACCGCAACGATTAAAACAAATAAAAGGCGGATCAAAACTAAGTCCACAAAACCACCTCCATCGGAGAAGCGAGATGACACCCAAGCGGCATCAACTCTCAACCCCGTGCTGACCGCACACTTGCCGAATAATCGGCAGTCAGCAACGTCAAAAAGCGGAGCCTATGAATAAATGAATCGGCGCCCCGCTCCCGGTTCCAACTAGCCCCCGGGGCAACAGCAGCATGTACTCACGAAGTATATACCCGCAATCAAATCCCACGCTGTCGAAAACTGCTCGCTGAGCATTGCATCAACAGCGCGGTTGCTCACTGCTCTCACCAACGATATAGGTCGGGCCGAATGTTACACTCGCCATCATGAAGGCGCTCGTTATCAGCCGCTTAGGCGGTCCGCAAGTTCTCGAGATACGGCAGGTTCCGGAGCCCTCAGCCGAAGCCGGTCAGGTCTTGGTGAAGGTCGAAGCCGCGGGCCTGAATTTTGCCGATATCATGACCGCGCAAGGCGGATATCCCAGCACGCCCAAGCCGCCGCTGGTAGCCGGCCGCGAGTTCGCCGGGGTCGCGAAAAGTACCGGCAAACGAGTGATGGGCTACATCCAGTGGGGGGCGTTCGCAGAGCAAGTAGCGGCCCGTCCTGAACTCTTATGGCCTGTGCCCGACGAGTGGACTGCCGAAGAGGCCTCGGCTTTCCCAGTCAACTACTTCACTGCTTACTTTGCGTACTGGAAAGCGGGGCTGGTAGGGAAATCGGGTGGCGGCTCGCGCGTGCTGATCCATGCGGTCGCCGGCGGAGTCGGTACCGCGGCGGTCGAGATCGGGAAAATTCTTGGGATGGAAATGTATGGCACCTCCTCCTCCGATGAAAAGCTGGCGCGCGTGAAAGAACTCGGCCTTCAGCATGGCATCAATTACAAGCGCCTTGACTACGAGGGTGCGATCAAAGACATAACCCACGGCGAGGGTGTGGACGCAGTATTCGAAATGCTGGGAGGCGAGCACACGGCAAAGAGCACGCGTTGCTTGCGAGATTTCGGACGCGTCATCATTTATGGTTCGGCTACCGGCAAACAGGCCCAACTCGATACCCATGCGCTTTATGCGAAAGGAACCAGCATCCACGGACTCTGGCTTACCTACCTGTCGGCAAAACGTGACTTGATGGCGGAAGCATGGAAGCAACTTTCCCAGTGGATCAAGCAAGGTAAGTTGCATCCTATCGTTGGACACGTACTTCCGCTGGAGCGCGCTGCCGAAGCCTACAGATTGCTGCTCGAGCGCAAGAATTTTGGGAAAGTGGTTCTGAAAATCTGACTGAAGGATTGGTAGTTCTGTTTTTCCTGCCGCGCTCTAGAGAAGTGTGGGACTCTCACCACTTATTTGGCTCCGACAACTGGATGGCCCAATAACCAAAAACACCTACGCTGTTTTCGTGGAAAGGGAGGAAAAAGGATCCCGCGTCGCCGATGCAGTCTTTGTCATCTCTTTGCAGAGATAAATCATCTGGCCGACGTGATGATAAGCATGGGACGCGCATCGCAGCAGAATCGAAAACCGGTCCTTCGACTCGGGTTCGCGCTCTGCAGAATAAGCTGATGACCAATCTTCGGCAGACTGCTTCCCTATAGTCGCAATTACCATGGCGATGGCGCGATCGAAGTCGGCCAGGACCTTTTCCTTCGCCCTCTGTTCCGCCTCGGTGAACTCACGATCGCGATCTCGAACGTATCCGGTGGCGGCGATCCGTGCACCGATGTAGTAATTCAGATTACCTGTCAGGTGTAGGAGTAAGTGCCCCACGCTATTTCCGTACGAATATGGGCGACGCCACAGTTGCTCCGTAGAAAGTGGCTCGACTAGTTCGTGCACCTTGCTTCGGATCATTTCGTAATGGTCCGCTAGTGCGGAAGCGACGGTAGAAGAAAGATCGCTCATATAAACATTCCTTTCGGCCGGTGTCGCTGGGTTCGTTTAGAACGATTAGCACAATGCTGTGCTACCCGGTCTCGCCTTGTACGCTTTCAAACGCGCCCGTCCCAATAGTGAACAGGCTTATCCGTTTTCCAACGTCATCGCTTGTTTCCGATCCACGCCTTGCGTCCGGTGCTGAAGGAACCAGAACTGCTGCGTTCTGCAAGCAAAGATACATGAGAGGTCGAGAAAGGTTCATTATTGGTTCGAGCTAATCAAACATTCGAACTCACAAAACAGATGACTGTTGTGCGCTTCTGCTGGTGATTGCAGATTTTGCTAACAACCGAGTGCCGGCAGCGTCCAATGTTTTAATCGCGATCAGGAATTAAGTGGAACTTATCGGCGGAGTAAGCCGTATCTTGACGCGAGTGCAACAACAGGCGGGATAAAAATTCAAACGGATTTTCTAAAGCTAAAAAAGATGCGGGGTTAAGGGACTGTCTCACGCTCGGTTTGGCGGCCCAGGTGAGAACAATCCCTGAGAAGAGAGCACAAGGTCTTGCGGCCCGGCTCGTCTGCTTAACCCCGACGCGCAACATTGTAGGCCTTTCACGGCAGAACGCAAACTACTTCCGCGACTGGCGAGGAGCACGGCCGCCCAGAACCGGTTCCCGACGCATTTTCGGGAAAGAATAAGGAGACTGTATGAAGTTATCAGTAATTTCCAAGGGCCTGCTGCTGGGCATGGCTTTGCTACTCGCGACCAGTGCATTCGCGTCCAACAAAGGCTCCATGAACGTTCAAGAAAACCTTACCGTGAGCGGAAAACAACTTTCTGCCGGCGACTATCAGTTGCAATGGGAGGGCAGCGGCCCCAACGTCGAAGTAAATATTTTGCGAGGTAAGAAAGTTGTCGCTACCGTGCCGGCACGTCTAGTGGACATTAACCAGTCGCCGTCTTCCAACGCTTCTATCGTGAGAAAGAACGCGGATGGAAGCAGGACGCTTACAGAAGTCCGCTTCTCCGGCAAGAAGTACGCGCTTGCCATTGGCGAAGATACCGCCAAGGCGGAAACAAGCGGGAGCACCCAGTAGGTAAACGAGGTTTAATGAAGCGGTGATGAGGGGAGCACTAGGTGCTCCCCTTCTTTGTGCGCGAGGGTTCTGGATAGCAAGCGAGGACAACGCCGTCCGGTTGTACGGACCATGCCAAATCCCTTTTAACGGATTGGTTCCGGGTCATTGGGTGATGGTCTTTACGGCGTCTCCTACCTTGAATCCCGCACCGGAAACTGCCGTAGCGATCGCTGATTCGTCATCCACGTCGGTAACGCGAACCACCCCCACCGCCGAACTCATCCTTCGAATTACCTTGCCCGTTCCCGGGTCCTTGATTTCTCGCGAGACGCGCTCGACGTTGAGCTGATCGCCTACTTTTACGCCGGCTTTCGTCCCCACATTCAGAACGATCTGGCCATTGTCCACCGCGGCCACCAAACCCTGGACCATCACCTGGCGCATCTGGAGTTTGTCTTTGTTGGCGATTATCCCGGAAGTCATCTGTTCCGTTGCGGCTTTCACAGCTTCTCCGATGATCGTATTCTGAAAGTCGCTGCTGCCGAAGTTCACTCCGCCCGCGCCGAACCCGCTCCAGTGTCCCCCGCCTCCTAGTAGTGAAGTGCTTTCGCGCGAGGATTCGCCCTTGCCCTCGGCGACGCCCATGATTTCACCAGTGTCGATGTCTACCAGCCGCGCATTCAAGGCAACGATGGCTTTGGATTTCTTGTGTCCGAAGCCGCCCACTCCGAATCCACCCAGGGCGCCGCCCGCGCCGCCGACGTTGGTATTCTTGGTCTCGTTGCCGAACTGTGTAATGCTGCCGACAATGATCGCATCCACGCCCAGCATTTTTCCGATCCTCGCAGCCGAAGTTGGATTGGTACGGTCGCTATTGGAGAAGTTCTGCTCAGCCAGGATCTTGTCCAGGGCCTTGCGTTCAATCACCGAGTAGCCGCCGTCTTTGACCAGGTAATTCACCAGAAGATCGGAAATACCTTTACCCACGTCCACGTCTTGTCCGAAGATGGCTGCGACTCCGCTATGCACTGTTCCATAATCAAAATCGAATACCGCTACGCGCTTCTTGCGGCCTGCTGCCGGCGCCGGAGCTGACGATTGTGGCGCGGTCTGCGCGATCGCTACCGCCGCAAACAAAAGTGACAACAACACTCCAAGAAGTTTTTTCATAACCTTTGAGGACCTCCGGCCACAGAACGATTTGGATGTTAGGGGAGTGGACCCAAGAACCACGCAATTATCCTCTTGGCAGTACCGGTGTCAATTTAAATCTGCGCCCACGGCTACAGCGTAGCCGGACATAAAAAAGGGAGCGCACCCGTCGCTCCCTTCTGAGAACTGCCAATGAGATCCGCCATCAATACTTCGGCATCTTTGGATCCACGCGGTCTGCCCACGCCAGAATGCCTCCTGCCAGGTTTCGCACTTTGCGGAAGCCCGTCTGGCGTAGGAAGTCCACGGCTTTCGCGCTGCGCACCCCGGAGCGGCAATGGGCGACGATCTCACGGCTGGAATCGAGTTCGTGGACGCGCTTCGGCAGATCGCCCAACGGAATCAGATGGCCGCCAATGTTGCAGATCTGATATTCGTGTGGCTCGCGCACATCCAGGACGAAGATATCTTCGCCTGCGTCCAGTTTCTGCTTGAGCTCTTCCACCTGCATCTCTGGCACATTGGATGTCACTGGCGCTTCCTCCCCGCGTATTCCGCAAAACTGGTTGTAGTCTATGAGGCGCGTGACCGTCGGGTGCGTGCCGCAGACCGGGCAGTCCGGATTTTTACGCAGCTTTAGCTCACGAAACTTCATCGCCAAGGCGTCGATCAGCAGCAGGCGCCCGATGAGGGGTTCGCCTTGTCCCAGGATTAATTTGATAACTTCCGTAGCCTGCATCACGCCGACCAGTCCCGGCAAAATGCCGAGCACGCCCCCTTCCGCGCAGGAGGGCACAAGCCCTGGTGGTGGCGGCTCGGGATACAGGCAGCGATAGCACGGGCCTTCTTTAGTGGCGAACACGCTGGCCTGTCCTTCAAAGCGGAAAATCGATCCGTAGACATTCGGCTTGCCGGTCAGCACACATGCATCGTTCACCAAGTAGCGGGTGGGGAAATTGTCGGTGCCGTCGGCGATGATATCGAAGTCCGCGAAAATCTCGAGCGCATTCTCGCTGCTCAGCCTGGTCTCAAACGGCCGGATGTTCAAAAACGGATTGATGGCTTTCAATTTATCTGCGGCGGAATCGAGTTTCTTTCGGCCCACGTCGGCAGTGGTATGAATAATCTGTCGCTGCAAGTTCGTGTAATCCACCACATCGAAATCGACGAGTCCGAGCGTGCCCACCCCGGCTGCGCCAAGATAAAGCGCCAGTGGGGATCCCAGGCCACCCGCGCCGATACAGAGCACACGCGCCGCTTTCAGCTTCTGCTGGCCCTCCATGCCCACCTCGGGCATGATCAGGTGGCGCGAGTAGCGCAGGATTTCATCGTTGGAGAGGGTTGCAGTTTCGCGCTTTACTTCCGTGATGGTGGCCATAAAAACCTCAGGGACAATCGGCAACGATTTATGAATAGATCGAGCTAAAGACGACAGAGCAGGCAACAGCAAGCGCACGCCGTGTGGCAAACCGTCGGGGCCAGTTTATCGGTCACTGTTGCAGTCATATCGGCTACTGGCGCGCGCCTCCGGCGATCGAGGGCACAATAGAAATGTTATCACTGTCCTTAATGGTAGTGGCTTCCTTCTGCAGGTAACGGATGTCCTCATCGTTGAGGTAAACATTCACGAAGGCGCGCAGTTTGCCGTCCTCGGTGTAGAGATGGCGGCGCAGGTCGGGATGTTTGGCGAGAAGGCCACTCAGCGCATCACCGACGGTAGACGCTTTGATCTCAATGCTTTCCCGCTTGTTGGTGTATTGCCGTAAGGGAGTAGGAATCTGGATTTTTGCCATATTCATTTCCAACTATGATGCCCGTCCCTGCGGCTTAGATTCAAGCTCGCCGATTTCGATCTTCTCGTCCACAAACTTCTTGTCCGCTTCGTCACTGCCGGAGAGTTCAAACGAATTCGTCACTTCAGCTTTCCCCTTCGCCACGCTGGTGATCACGTAAGAGCAACTAAACCAATGGGCCTCCGCGAGGTCAGTCGGCGACCACCGGGCGGGATGGTCAGGATGCGAGTGATAGAAGCCGACAATGTCCTCTCCGCGCTCACGACCTTCGCGCTGGATACGCACGAGCTCGCGCGGATCGATGTGATAGCGGTTGTGCGGCGAATCATCGCGAGTGTTGCCGCAGCGCGCGGTGGAAGTCACAATACGCTGCTCGCCGTTCATAGTGCCAAGCAGAACGCCGCAGCACTCGTACGGATAAGTCTCTTCCCCGTGACAGCGGAGGGCTTCGTAGTGGGATTTATCAATCTTAAGCATTCTTTGGATTGAATCATTGAGTCATTGAGCGATTGAATCATTGATTCCTCAAACAAAATGACTCAATGACTCAATCGCTCAATGATTCAATGTCTCACTCGTCCCAGAATCTCTCGCTCAGGTATTTGTCGCCGGAATCGCAGAGCATCGTGACAATTACGGCCGACTGGCCCTTGGATAAGTGCTGTGCCACTTTCAAGCTGCCCACGACTGCGGCGGCAGCCGAGATTCCGACCAATAGCCCTTCCTTCCGTGCCAAGTGCCGGACCATAGAATACGAGTCTTCGGTCGCGATGAAAAGATTTTCGTCCGCCAGTTGGGCATCGTAAATTTTCGGAACAATGGCGCTGGCCATGTGCTTAGCGCCTTCGATCCCATGGAATGCAGAGTCCGGCTGCAACGAGATGCAACGAATCTTGGGATTCAGTTCTTTCAGCCGGCGCGCGGTCCCCATAAAAGTTCCACTCGTACCGAGCATGGAGACGAAGTGCGTGATCTTGCCTTTGGTTTGCTCCCAAATTTCGTTTGCAGTTCCAAGATAGTGCGCCCGCCAGTTGGCATCGTTGGAATATTGGTCGGCGTAAAAGTATTTCTCCGGCTCGGCAGCAGCTAATTCGCGCGCCTTTCGAATGGCGCCATCGGAGCCTTCCCCCGGATCGGTGTAAACGATGTTCGCTCCATAAGCTTTTAGAATGCGTTTTCGTTCGACGGAAACATTCGTCGGCATACACAAGGTGACTGGAAAACCCTGTGCCGCACCGATCATTGCGTAGGCGATCCCTGTATTGCCGCTGGTAGAATCAAGCAGAATTTTTCCTGCGCCAAATTTGCCACTACTGCGGCCTTCAGCGACGATGTTGGCCGCAGCCCGGTCTTTCACCGAGCCGCCGGGATTGACCCACTCTGCTTTTCCAAGCAGCTCAATTTCAGGCATCTCGCGGGTGAGTCGACTGAAGCGCAGCAGCGGGGTATTCCCGATGCGATCCAGAGCGCTTTGGCCGAGCCTGCTGGAGGCGGCGTCGGTCTCTGCTGCGCCTGCATCCCGCGACTGCGGCGCGACTGGCGCGATTCTGGATGAAACCTTCGGCATACAGTAAAAAAGAGCCGTGACTAAGGTAATGTGCCTGAATCGAGAAAAAGGCGTATCTAATACGTGAACTTAGATGATAGAGGAAGTTCGCGAGATCCCGAGCAAGTTTTGTCAATCTACGTCCTTTATCTGGAAGCTGCATCTAACCCGGGTAACAAAGAGAAGCAGGGGAAATGACCACAAAAGTAGAAGAACGCAGTTATGAGGACGCGGTAACCTGGTTGCGCGATCATGGGTTCGACCTGATCGAAGCCCCAGGAACGCAGAACCGCGTGTTCTTGAAGAAGTATTGTTGTTCGGCCGCGATCCAGAAAAATGAGGATGATGGTGTAAAGATCTTCGCCTATCCAGGATACCTGGTCGGCAGCGAAATTTCCAAGCTGGTGAACAAGGGCTATCAGCAGTTTCTGAAAACTGCGAAGGCTGAGGTACCCGCCACCGCCGATCACCTGAAGGCCCTTCACCAGTTCACGGAAGAACTGAAGGAAGCTCTATGTCTTCCTAGCCTGTATAACGAATCATTGGGAACAGTGAGTGAGTCATATCAATACGACCGCATCGAAGACCGCGATAAACCGCAACCCAGCCGTCCCAAGCGCCCGTGGCAGGCAAAAGTTGTTACGCGCGTGAAGAAGAGCGAAGCGTAGACATCTTCGCGATAGTCCCAGGCACATGTTTGAGTAAGCATTCCTTAAGTGGATGTTCTCCTCCACTCAACTCCTCCTCCACTCAACTCCTTCCCGTAATGTTCCTGATTGCAATATGCGACACTAGAGCACCTTGGAGGTGGCGAGAATGCCCCTGAAGCGCGTAGTCGCGGTCCTATTTCTCATGCTGCTACCGGTGATCGGAGCAGCCGGGAAAGACTCGGAGGCAGCCGTCAACAGCGCCGTGGAAAAGACCCTTCGGCAACAAGAAAGTGCGTGGAACCGACATGACCTCGATGGGTTCATGACAGGATATTGGAACTCGTCAGACCTGACTTTTTTCTCGGGAGCGCAGGTCACCCCAGGCTGGCAGTCCACTCTGGAGCGCTATCGTAAGGCTTACCAGAGCGAAGGCCGCGAGATGGGGAAGCTGGAATTCTCCGATCTTCGAATCGAGCCCCTCGGATCAGACGCCGCCTTTGTCCGGGGAACATGGCATTTGACCATGCCAGATGGCAAAATGCCGCATGGGCTATTCACGCTGATCTTCAAGAGGTTTTCAGACGGCTGGAAAATTGTGCACGACCATACATCGGCAGCAGAGTAATCGCCTTCACCGTTAATGTAGGCTCTGACTAACTCTTCACCCGTACCTGCACACGAGTTTCTTCGGGCAGTTCGGCATCCAGCAGTTTGATCACTCCATTCCGCACCACGCCTTCGTATTCTGGTTGCTGGGGGACCGCGAGTGAAACCGGTGCCAACATACGACGTCCCATGCCCTTATCCATCGCGGCATTTGCCAGGCGATCGGCTTCGCGATTCTTTTCACGCAGAACGTGCTCTATGGAGAACCATTCGAGCTTACCGATTAGTTCTTTTGCGCGACGATAAAGTTCCTGCAAGCCGGGACTCTTGACTCTGTACACTCCCTTAATCTGGCGAACCAGGAGTTCGGAATCGCTGATTACTTTGAGGGCCTTGTGTCCATGTTCCAACGCGTATTGCAGAGCCGCGAGCAACCCGCTGTATTCGGCGTAATTATTGGTCTGATGCCCGAGATATTCGCTGAGCATCGCGAGGCTATGACCGGCCTGATCAGTGACGACCACGCCGAAAGCTGCGGGCCCCGGATTCCCCCGTGCACCGCCATCTACGTGCGCAATCAGGTATGAGCCTGCCAAATTCTCGGGTGGCGCGGCGAATCGGTTATCCGCGGCGGCAGGACGGTGCTTGCGTGGAGTATAGGGAGGCACTGAGAAAGTTTACAACGCGGCCGGTGCGGATGCGCGGCCTCGCACCGCACCTCCTGGATCGAAAACGCCCAGGCTGCTGCTCCATAACATCACCTTCCCGCAGCCAGACGGGTTGCCAGTCTCTGTGGAAGCTGCGCAGCAAGAATACGTTCCTGGGCGGTCTTCAGGTCGTAAGGAGTCCGATGGAAACTCACCAGTTGCGCCTCAGAATCAAAAATAGCGAAAGCGGCGCGCCAGTCTCCGTCGCGAGGCTGCCCCACTGAACCCGGATTGATCAGGTAATGCAGACCTGGTTTGAGCTGCCAGTCAGTGGATTCTGCCTGCCCCACGGTTTTATATGGGGGGCGAAAAGCATCATTGCTGGTTGCATTGGCGGAAAATCCACCCTGCAGGTGGGTGTGCCCGAAAAAGGTCAGAGGCACAGAAAAAGCCAGGAGCGGCTCGAGTGCATCCCGGGCCGTGACCACGTAGTCGTCTTCATCAATCGGCGAACCGTGCACGAATTGCGACTCAGGCAAATCTTCCATGTGGACCGGGCCCTGAGGCAAGTTCCGCAGCCAGTCCAGATTTTCCGGTGTCAACTGATCGCGCGTCCACAGCGCCGCCAACCCTGCGATAGGATTGAAATCCGTGAGTTCCATGAGTCCGGAAGCGGCCTTGTCGTGATTGCCTCTGACGAAGATACCTCCTAGAGAGCGCGACCGTTGGATGACTTCATTCGGACTACCTCCGTAACCCACGATGTCGCCCAGATTCACCACCCGGTCATAGGCTGGCGCGGCGGCCAGGCTGGCCTCAAGCGCCTCGAGGTTGCTATGGATGTCGCTGAGCAGAAGTAAGCGCACGTCGCACCGGACAAACTGGCGATTATAGACCCGGCGGTAGGAGTAGGAGTGTATTTCTCGTCCAAGGCCAATGCTTTCCTAAGTATCCAACGTCAGCGCGGATTCACAACCGGGCATCTCGCCCAGTGACCAGGAGCGACTTCCACAAGCGCAGGAAGAAAGCGCGCGCATTCGGGGACGCGGTAATCGCAGCGCGGTTCGAACGGGCACCCTATAGAAACAGCTTGTAAAGCTGGCACGGTTCCGGCGATCGTTTGCAGCGGTTGCGCGCGATCGGTTTTGAGCGTCGGTACGGCTCGCAGAAGTCCTCGCGTGTAGGGGTGGGCAGGCGAATTAAAAATGTCACCCTTGGTTCCAATCTCGACCAGATTGCCGGCATACATGACCGCAACCTGGTCCGCAATCTGAGAGACCACTGCGAGGTCGTGGGAGATAAAAAGCATGGCAAGGTCAAACTTGTCCTTCAGTTGGGCGAGCAACTCCAGAATCTGCGCCTGGATGCTAACGTCGAGCGCGGTTGTGGGTTCATCCGCGATGAGGAGTTGCGGACGATTGGCGATGGCCATTGCGATCATGACGCGTTGCCGCATTCCGCCGGAAAGCTGGTGCGGATAATCGCGGGCGCGACGCTCGGGATCCGAAATGGCCACATCTTTCATGGCGTCCACTGCGCGTTGCCATGCTTCGGGCTTCTTGAATTCATTAGAAATGCCGTGGGCAAGAATCGCTTCGGCGATCTGGTCGCCAACCCGCATGACGGGATTTAGTGCCGTCATGGGTTCCTGAAAAATCATGGCAAGGCGCGATCCCCGGAGATGTCGCATCTCTGCGTTCGACAGTTGAAGGAGATTGCGGGCACCACTGTTTCCGTTGGTGAACAGGATCTCTCCAGAGAGACGAGCCTGGGAGGCGAGCAGGCGCATGAGTGCAAGGGACGCAACCGATTTTCCGGAGCCCGATTCACCCACCAGAGCTAACACTTTGCGGGGAGCAATCGTGAAAGAGACATCGCGTACGGCGACCAGAGTTGGTCGGATGGGATTGCGACTGGCTAGCGTCAGTCCAACTTGCGGGCCGGATCCGACGGCGCCTGGATGGTTTTTCTGGAACGGTTCAACGTTTTGGACCGTCGCGCGCGCCACGGCATCCTGCGTGGGAAATTCGACCGTCAAATGGCGCACGTCGAGGAGCGCGGGCACAGAAATATCCTAGCAGCAACGGTCGAGGGGATGGAGACGGTCCCGTTGTTGCAATCGACCGGCTGGGAAAATTTCTATTGTCCCAAAATCAGCGGCAGCCCATTCTTGCTGTTTCCGATCACAACCACTTTCGAATTGACACTCTTAGCCAGGTTCTCGGTGGCCTCGATTCCCTTCCACTCAAGCAGTTGTGGACTGATGCCCTGAGCCACGATCTGCTGGAAATCACGAATGCCGCCGGCTTCAATTCGCTTGCGTTCCGCTTCCTGCTTTTCCTTTTGCAGCCGGAAGTTCATGGCAAGCGCTTCCTGTTCCGCCTGCTGCTTGGATTCGATGGATGCTTTGAGTGTCGCCGGCAATTGGATGTCACGCAGCAGCACATTCTCCACCAACAAACCACGCTGGCCCAATTGAGTAGTGAGTTGATCATAGATCTGCTTGCCTACCATTTCACGCTCCCCGGTATACAGGGCGTTGGCAGAATGGGATGCCGTGGCCTCGCGAATGGCGGCCCGCAGCATGGGCTCGATGACGACGCTCTCATAGTTAGCACCGATCTTCTGGAAAACATCCGCCGACTTCTCAGGGTTGAGTTTGTATATCAGCGACGTATCAAGATTCATCATCAGGCCTTCGCTGGAAGGCACATTGGCGGATTCCTTGATGGTCTGCGTTTGGATGGACATCTCATTGTTGGTCTTCAACGGGTTAATTACGTGTATCCCCTCAGGCAGTACCTCTCCCGTGACGCGCCCGAAAAGCGTCAGCACTCCCACGTGGCCCGTACTCACACGGGTCACTGCTGAGAACAACAGGATCACGATAATGAATGCGGCGATTCCTAACCCGACCAAGCGGAAAAGCGGGCGTCCACCGGTGTCGATGATCTTGCCCCGAGAATCACCATAGATTGTCATGAACAATTCCTCCCCAGCGAGATTCTAGGCCGATGCGTCTGCCGCAGTAAGTGACTTTCCGGAGCACACCCGGCGCTGCTGCATCGGAGGGATACCCCATCAGGCCACAGAAAACGAAAGCTCGCCTTTTTGGTTTCTCAATCTGTGGGGGGCCTTGTTCAATTGTGTGAGGCCCGCATGGCAGCCCAGCGTGCCCGAGATTTCCACATTCGAAAAAAGTTTGCCAAGACAAGTCTGCAACGACATGATCAGCAAAGGTGCGCCATGACTGCGCGAAAAAAGGGCGTCCCACGCGGTCTTGTGCGCTGCCTTCAGCGCGGGCTGCACCAAATCTGGTCATAGGCTTGTGGATGGGCTGCACTTGATTGCAGGGCAAGGAGATAGAGGAGGTGATTTTTGATTGACTATAACTGGGAGAGGAGT
>Ga0209802_1000351_pt1 | contig 35509 bp, 32 predicted proteins | sample GraSoiAngelo_129_FD_185886 | JGI IMG/M metagenome (GOLD analysis project Ga0209802, IMG submission 185886) | Grasslands soil microbial communities from the Angelo Coastal Reserve, California, USA - 14_0927_12_40cm (SPAdes) (version 2) | ecosystem: Environmental > Terrestrial > Soil > Grasslands ... | reverse complement strand
TCGATATTTCCAGCGAGTATCCCTTCCTCTTGATGGACCTGTTCGCGGACGAGAAGATTCCATCAAAGATCATCCTCGAAAACCCTGTAACCTCGGCAGACCAGTTCTACGTCAGTGTTGTCAAACCGCGAGATTACGAGAATGATGATAGAGTTCGGAAAGTCTTCGCGAGAATCTTCAGCCAGAAGAAAATCAGCTACTACCTCAAGCCTGAATCCAAGATTCCGACCTACGGCGATATACTAGATGAGCTGGGCAAGATGCGCGGAGACAATCTCGAAAAACCACACTACATTAACGCTCTCGATCGAATTCGACAGTTTGTCAGCGATTACAAGCATGAGAACGAGAAGACCGATTCAACCTTTGTCAACGAGGAGTTTCTCATCGGACTCGACCAGGCGGGTCAGAGCGCTGTCAAGGAGTTTAGCATATCGGACCGTAGTGGCGTTTACTCGTGGGCTACGTCTCGTCTCGCGCTTACGGAGAACATTAAACGAGCCGACAAGGAGAAGAAGAGTGCTGGCGGGCTCGATATCGAGGGAATACGGGAGCTTGTCGAAAGAGAGTCCCGGCTGACCTGCATATCCATCTCGGAGCCTGTCGCTATCAAAGAACTCGTCATTCATCTTGCCCGTGAGTTTCTCCAGCGGAGAAAACGATCATTCAAGGTCAAACCGTACGTTCTGTTCGTCTTCGACGAGGCTCAAGAATTCGTCCCGGACCTATCGGGCTCTGGAGGAATCGACAAAGATTGCTCTAGGACCGTTGAGACGTTGTTGCGCCAGGGCAGAAAATATGGCCTCGGAGGTTGCCTCGCAACACAGAGAATCGCTTATCTAAACACGAACGCGTTACAGCAGCTGCACACGTACTTCGTAGGAACACTACCGCGACCATACGACCGAACGGTTGTCAGCGATACCTTCACGATCGACAAACAGATCCTTGAGAAGACCCTCGAGTTCGCACCGGGTGAATGGCTTCTCTCCAGCTTCATCGCCACGGGTATGGAGAACGTGCCTATCTTCATTAGAGCAGACAACGCCGAGACCGAAGTCGAGAAGACACTGGACAAGCTGGCTTAGTCTCGAATTCGCCCATTATCAGCCGGGATCTCGATTCTGAGACATGGCTAAAATTTCGCCCATAATTCGTTCGGGAACCGGCGATGATTTCCCGACTCTCTGCCCTGCCGTCCAAGCCTGGATTGGGCCCTGAATCGCCTGTCTCGCCCAGAAACCCTGCCAGACAGCAAATTCCCTCGCCAAAAGGGAGGGGGGTCTCAGCGATCACGTCTCGCAACGCAAGAGCGGTTTCTCCGGGCTTTCTGAAGGCGGGCAATTGAAGTCCTTATACCGGTCGAAGACCCGCCGCGAAACTGCAAGTTATCGATGAAGGCGTTTATCCTGGCCGGCGGCGCCGGCACGAGGCTCTCACCCCTGACGAGCTACGTTCCAAAAGGAATGATACCTATCGCCGGAAAACCATTCATCGACTATGTCATCGACTATCTCGCAGGCCACGGAATCCGAAACATCATCATGCTATTGTCCGATGAGGATAGCGAGGTTTACCGAAACCACCTCGACGATGGATCCAAGCACGGCGTAAACATCGGTTATAGCATCAGCCCACGAACAGGCACCGCAAACGCGCTCAAGGAAGCCAGCAGCCATGTCGACACGACATTCCTCATCTACTACGGCGACGTCCTCACAAACCTCGACCTAGCAGATATGATCCGGTTCCACAAAGAAAAGAAAGCCACCTGCACAGTCGCGTTAAGCACCGGCGTCCGGATCGACTACGGCGTCGGACGAGTCGACAAAGACAACCGGATAGAATATTTCGAGGAGAAGCCAGTGCTCAAGGAATATCCAGTCGCCATCGGAGTGTGCCTCTGCGAACCAATATTCCTCAAGTACTGTTCAAGCGGACCCGATATCGCCGCTAACGTCATACCCGCACTCGTCGCGAAAGGCGAGCGAGTGTACGGCTACCTCACCCCAGAACCGCATCATGACATTGGATCGTTCAAGCAGCTAGACGAGGTCAAGAAGATCCTGAAGACTCAAGGCAAAAGCCAGGCAAAGGCCGCATCCAAACAGGGCTAGGTTATCCAGTGCGTTTCCTCAGCTGAATCCTCCACCACGAAACCCAGTTTAGCCATCCGATCCCGGATACGATCAGCCGACTCATAGTCACGCTTACTTCTCAGCTCATTCCTCAGCTCTAACACAAAGTTCACTAGCTCCGAAACCCGATCCTGAGTAACAGTCTCAGTCTCCAAGACTCCTAAAACCGAGCCCAGATCTTCTAAGGCGCCAATTAATGCGTTAACGGACCCGTCCTTAGGATTCCTCGCCTCTTCCTCCGCCAACCCGACTATTCGGATGTAGGCAGCGAGCGCTCCTGGAGTATTGAAATCGTCGTCCATGGCCTTGAAGAACTCGTCCCGCGCCTCATCCAGCAGTATCAGAAGCCTGGTCGTCTCAGCCTTCGCACCGCCAGTCTTGGTACGAGCCAATACCAGTTGGTCATGCGCTCGCCTGAATCTTCTCGCAAGGCTGACTGACTGCTGTAACGCCTCTTCGGTAAACTCTAACGGACTTCTGTAGTGGGTTCCAGCATAGAACACTCGCAAGCCTGGAGTGCCAACCTTCCGGATCGTATCCTGGATTGTGACGAAATTCCCGAGTGATTTGTGCATCTCCTCCCCTTTGATACTCAACAAGCCAGTGTGAATCCAATAGCGCGCCAACGGCTCCTTTCCCGTCAAACCCTCCGCTTGTGCGATCTCTGCCTCGTGATGTGGAAAGATCAGATCCGAACCACCACCGTGCACATCATACGTTGGCCCAAAGTACGTGAGCGTGATCGCAGTATCCTCGATGTGCCACCCAGGCCGTCCCTTTCCCCAAGGACTGTCCCAGAATATCTCCCCAGGCTTCTGACTCTTCCACAATGCAAAGTCCCCTGGATGCTTCTTGCGCGGATCAGGGTCCACCCTGTGAACAGTCAAGTCCTCCAGCTTCTGGTGAGAGAGTTTCCCGTAGCCAGGAAACTTAGAGATGTCAAAGTAGACATCACCATCAACCCTGTACGCCAGTCCCTTCTTGAGAAGTCCTGTGATCTGGTCGATGATCTCTGGAATGTGATCCGAAGCATTCGCGTACAGGTTTACGCTCTCCACGTGCAGGTCCTTCATGTCCTTGAAGAAGAATTTCGCCAAACGTTTTGTTAGTGCTAGTGGATGCTCTCCGAGATCCCGAGCCTTGTTGATGATCCTGTCGTCAACATCGGTAATATTGAGGAGGAAGAAGACGCTGAAGCCCTTCCTCCGTAGATACCGTGCTATGATGTCGTAAGCGACGTAGGTCTTTCCATGGCCGATATGGGAAAGATCCCAGACCGTAGGACCGCAGACAAACATGTTCACTCGGTTAGGTCGAATGGGCGCAAACTTGTCCTGCCTCCGCGTCAAGGTGTTGTAGACTCTGAGCTCTGAGGAAGTCGGATCTATCAAACCATAAGCGTCCCCGTCATCTCAGTCTTAAAGAAGTAGTCCTCCTTTAACAGATACTACTCGCTCAGAAGCTTACCCGGATCCGGCTTAGCTTCCGAGGAACTGCCCTTCTCAGTCTTTATCGCGTTCCAAGCCTTCGAAAGCATCTCCTTCTCATTCGGATACGATAGCGTATGAAGAGCCTTCTCGTAAGGCATCCACTCCATCGCATCGTGCTCAGTCCCCACCTTCGCATCCGCCTGATCAGTCTCGAACAAGAAGAAGTGAACAGTCTTATCGTAAGTTTTCGCACGGAACCCGAACTGATACTTGATCGCGCCAAGCTTGCCATGTAGCTTCACCCTGCTCACACCTGTCTCCTCACGTACCTCCCGCATAGCGGTTGTAACCTCGTCCTCCCCCTCCTCGATTAACCCCTTCGGCAAGCACCACACTCCTCTCTTGTTGCTGGCCAGCAGCAGAAAGAGCGGGTTGTCCTTGTCCCAGCGATAGACGACTCCCCCAGCTGATGTGACCCGGATCCTCTGTCTGGGCTGCATCCCGCCCCCGTACATGAGTACACCCTACGTGCTGCGACTATAATTCGATATCTTTCGACAAAGGCGTGATATTTTCCGAGGGAGAACCGACCACAACAATGTCCTCTATCCTGACACCCCCCCATTTGGGCTCATAGAGGCCTGGCTCAATCGTCACCACGGACCCCTTTCGCAAATGATCCCTGCCGTACAGCGAGAGATACGGTCTCTCTCCAATAGTCAACCCAACGCCGTGACCGAGTCCATGCATAAACCCACGAGTCCGTGCCTCCTTGTTCCCCTTGACCAGCTGTCGGGCAGTTGGGTACCCTTTCATTTCAAAGATCTTGCACGCGTTCGCCATCATCTCTTTGCAGGGAACCTGCTCCTTCACCATGTCCAGCGCTGAAGTTTGGACCTCGAGAACAGCGTCATACATCTCCTTAACCTTCTTCGGGGCGGAACCGAATGAGTAGGTCCTAGTGCAATCGTGCCAGTACCCGTCCGGCTCGGACGGAAATATGTCGAAGACAATAGGCTCCCCAGCCCGGACAACATCCTCATCTTCACCCCTATAGTGAGGATCGCTCGACCTTCTCCCCGGCGCAAATATCGTATCCTCCGGCGCGACCAAGTTCTGCTCGGAAAGCGACCTACCTATGACCTTCTTGACCGTTCCGACACTCAACGGCTTTGACTTGTATGATACCCTCTTTCCATTGACTCTCGCTCCTCTAAGAAACCGGACAGTCTCTTCCACGACTCTTACGGTCTTTTTTCCGAGAACTTTCAGTCGTTCGATCTCCCACCGATCCTTCGTTTCACGCGCAGCTTCGATGATCGTAGGCGACTTCTCTCCTGTGATCCTCACGCCCTTTCTACGGAGCGCATCAATCATATGCAATGTATTAGACACATCATTTCTTCCGGCCAGAATCGTTAGGCCTCCAAGTCCCTCGTCCCTGATGATCTTTTGGTAGAATCTGATCCTAGCCTCATCACGGTCCAACTTGCTCGCTATGTGTTCGTATCCATAGTCCGAGTACGTCCTAATATTCCGGACCTTCCCCTGGCGAGCACTGCCCACGTCAATATTGCTGACAATAAGCGTCGGGTCATGTGACCCTCGTTTCAGGAATATTCCGCCTCTGGGAAGAGATGTTCCAGCAACGTATCGAAGGTCCGGGTTTCCAACAGTTGAATCTCCGAAGACTATGATCGAATCGACATTTCCTTTTTCCATCTCCACGTCGAGATCTTTGATCAAGAAGAAGCCTTGGTAATAGCGGGCAAGAATAGTATATTATGATTGGGAACGGTTATGCGTTACCCGAGTAGGGTCAGGTCTCTTAGTGTAAGAATCAGTTTCTTCTCATCGATGCAAGAGGCTTCTGTAGCGGAGTCCGAACAAACCGCTTTTGAGTGGACCTACGGTGACGTCTTTCCAATTCCGCTTTCAAACGTCTTTCTTCAGCGCCGTGCAGCCAGTCCGGGATAAGGAGGACTCGTATTAGCTCTTGAACGGTGACTCCTCTCTGAAGCGCGAGTTGTTTCAGCCTGAGGTAGACCGTTCGGTCGAGGACCTGCATGAACTTAACCGAGTCCTTGGTTCCCCGAGTTCTCGATACTGGCATACGAACAACGGTAAGCGACTACTATTCATGGCTCATCTACTCTTCTTATAGAATAAACTCTAATCCAGAAACTACCAACCCGCCTTTCTAGATTGGAAATTCGTTAAATCGCGCAACCAGATAAGAAGAGCCTATGCTAGCATGTCTAATCAACGGACAAAAACAAGCAGAGATCACAGACGTTCCAGTACCGAGGCTCCAGCCTGGCGAAATCTTGATCAAACTTGCGGCAGCGGGAATATGCGGAACAGATATCGAAAAAGTCCACGGCGCCTACGGACCAGGAGGAATCCTAGGCCACGAAGTCAGCGGAACAATCGCGACCGTAGGTGACGAAGTGACCGATCTGAGAAAATCGGATCGAGTCATCGCGCACCACCATGTTCCCTGCTACAATTGCCGCTACTGCCAACAAGGGGATCACACCATGTGCGATCTTTTCCGGAAAACAAATTTCGATCCCTGTGGACTCGCCGAGTACTTCAGAGTTCCCGAGACCAACGTAACTCGGGGCGCCGTTACACGCTTGCCCTCGGAAGCAAGCTTTGAGGAAGGATCTATGATAGAACCAACGGCATGCTGCGTCAGGGCCCTGAGCAAGGCGGAGGTGAAGCAAGGAGACAGTGTTCTTGTCATTGGCCTAGGCCCAACCGGCTTGACACAGATCCAATTGCTCAGGAAAATGGGCGCATCAACTATCGTCGGTGCAGACCTTCTTCCTAGAAGGCTCGAAATGGCACGCAAGCTAGGCGCCAATGAGACAATTGATTCGTCCTCGAAGGATATTCCCGAACACGTTACGAAGCTGACCCGTGTAGGAGTCGATCTGGCGATCGTATCTACCGGAAATCCGAAGGCCATACAGCCGGCGTTTGCTTCGGTCAGAAAAGGAGGAAAACTTCTCCTATTTGGGGCCCCAGCTCAAGGCTCATCGATCGACCTCGATATAGGCGCACTATTCAGCCGCCAGATCTCGATTGTGACAAGCTATTCCTGTGTAGAATCAGATATTCACCGCGCTCTCGGCTTTCTAACGAGAGGAGAAATTGACCTTCGGTCGATGGTCACTGACCGATTTGTTTTACGAGACGCTCCAAGGGCACTTGAGCACGCTCGGACCTCGAGAACCGCCGTCAAGACGATGATAGTATCCGAATCGTGACAGAAACTCGTCGAGCGTTCGGAAGGCTTGAAATGCGTTGCTATTGACACCTTCGTGGAATGTAGAGGTGCGGCCGATGAGGATGGGTCGTGTAGCCGTTAGAAGATGCCCGAACAGGTGATAGCTTCACGCTTCAGACGAGGCGGACCTGAAAATGCAATTTCAGTTTGAAGAGAAGGTTGATTTGGCTATAGTCAAGTCTGTGAAAGCCACGCTCAGGTTTTACAACGAGCTCAGAAAGCAAGCGCTTACCCGTGGCGAGGTGGGAAATCCTCCAAGCTTCGAAACCTTCTCGACCATGGCCACTGGCCTCATGGAGGCAACCAAACAGGTTGACCTCGACCGATTGAAGAACCTGAGCATGAGAGACCTCCTCGAGCGTACTTGGGCCCAAAAACTTCTCACCTACTCAACGAAGAAACTCGTGAAAGACTCCTATGAAGCGCTCACGAAGAGATACTAGAGCACGTTCGAACGCTCTATTTCACTCAAGTGCAGAAGGGAAATTATTGAGGAATTTTTGGACTGTAACAGATACTCTGGTCCCAGAACCGGGCAGAGTAGCCCGACAAGCACTGTTCAAGGCTCTTTTGGAGGAAAGAACTAATATTCTTGCTTCTTTTCACCCTCGTCCTTCGTGGGTATCTCCGCGTTCTACGTGAGTTTCAAATACTACCACGCTCACGTGGGCGTTCAGCTGAATAGAAATGCCACAAGCATATTGCGTCAAATGCAAAGCCAACATAGAGATCAAGAACCCCCAGAACGTCACGCTCAAGAACGGAAAGGCTGCGGTCAAGGGCACATGCCCCAACTGCGGAACCTCAGTCTTCCGAATCGGAAAAGGCTAGTTCGCGCATTCTCGTCTAACTCTCTCATCTCTTGTTTTTCCCCAAGCTTCCTTAGTTCGTAGAACCTTTTAATTCGAAGTAACTACCTTCACATAAGAGAACGGTGATTTCGACCCGAGTCGCGTTAATAATCCTGCTTCTTGTTGCCCTAACCTTGGCAAGCGTGCCAAAAGGCTTGGGGGCGAGCCCTTCGACTCAGGTCAACAGGGTCTTTTACCTTTCTTCCTCAGGGACATTGAGTTCGGCACCTCCGTCAGGGAGTGGTCCCCCTTCCACATCCAACATTACTAGCTCGCCCGGCAGCTTTGCTATCCAAACACCTCTACTTTCGTCGGCTACGATTCTCGGTCAATCGACGTTCTCCATGTGGACCGATTGGACCGGTAACAAGTCCGCACCTTCGCCCGTCTTGACCGGAGTATTCAGCTATCGGCTACCTGGGCAGATCTGGACGAATGTATCATCGACCCCGCAGGCAATTTCGACAGGACTCGGACCTCAACATCTCAATTTCACCTTGACGACGCCGGACACCGTTTTGCTAGAGGGCACGTCTTTAGCCATTCAGGTTGTTGCAACCTCGGTTCCCCGTCACTCAAACGTCACCCTAGATTGGGGATCGGGTTCCGCTCCTTCCTTCGTGGTGCTACCTCTTTCGGGTTATGCCTCGCTGTTTCAGATCAACATTCTCAATCGAGACGAAATTCCGACTACCTACTTTAGTGTAAATGCGACTCCCGGAAACAACGTTGTTCTCGTTAAGGTCCTTGTCAACTCAGCTTTTGGATGCTCGGACATATCGAAGGTCAACATGACCATTGTGGATCCTTTTTCGCGTCCTGCGGTTGGAGCATCCAACAGAGGAATGCAACAATCCCCGCCGTGTCCTACAGGACAAAATCCATTCGAATTCATCGCGGCCTGGACCTACCCGTCAACCGCTTTGCAGGCAACGTATCAAGTGTGGGTAGATATTATCGACATACAGGGCAACGTGGCATACAGTTATCGTGGTCCAGCTAGCTTCGGGCTCGTTCCCCCCGGCTTTATCCCGCCACCATACAATCTCATCCCGTATTTTGCGGTCGGCGGTGTGGGAGGGGCGGGAGTATTGGGAGCAGTATTCTACTATCGCAGAAGAAGGAGCAAGAGCTACCTCGCTCCGTTTGCGCACTTCAACACCCTGACCGCTGGCGAATTGGACGGGGGAACGGTAGCAATTGAAGGCAACACTGGGTCAGGCAAGACGATCCTTTCTGAACAACTCATGTTCGAGGACCTCAAGCGAGGGAAGCCATGTGTCTTTGTCTCGACCAGTGACTTTCCATCAAATGTTAGGTCAGGCATGAAGTCGATGGGGCTTGACGTAAGGGGGTACGAGCAGAGCGGGCTCCTAACGTTTGTGGATGGATACTCCGCTGAGGCGGGACAGGAGTCGACTGAGAAATTCTCAGTTCCATCGGTCGGGGACCTGACGACACTCGGGATGAAGATTTCATCATCTCTGCCACCGCAGAGGTCCAAGGGTGCAAGCCTCTATTTCGACTCCCTTGTGCCTCTTGCATCCAAGACGAAACCAGAGAGCATTGTCTCCTTTGTTCAGTCAGTCGGTGCGAAAATGAAAGGGATAGGAGGAAAAGCAGTTTTCACTCTTGGTCCTAGCGTTGATGCGATAGTGCAGAAACAATTAGAGGATATGTCGGATTGCGTTGTCCAAATGGAAGCGTTTGAGGAACGTGGAGTTCGTCGTCGGCGTCTGAAGATCGCAAAGCTTAGGGCGAGAAGGCATCAGGAAGGCTGGAGTGTTTTTGCAATAGAAGACGGAAAGGGAATAATCTTCTATTCAAAGAAACCCAAGACTTAGAATACCTTGTCCCGGGGGAAGACCTCTATTCCTGAGGCTCCAAATTGATACGGACGAATCTGCGTGTCATGAGAGATTCCACGCATTTTTTCCACCTGGACTGCTCGCACAAAGTTTCCTTGATGCATGAGGGTGTGAAGAACAACCACTCCGTGTGATAGGAACTCTTCAAGTTGGAATCTTCTGTCTAACAGCGATGTCTTCAACTCGCTTGTTACCAGAGAGGTGCAACCCGTGTCGGCTAATGCATCGAAGAATTCTACGGTTGCCCTCCTTTTCTTCAGTTCTTCTCCATATCTCAGCATGACCGATGTAATAGGGTCGAGGGCGATCCGCTCGACATTCTCGCCTTCAACTAGTTTCGTAAGCGTCTTCAAGACTTCGGTGAAGCTGGCCCCTTCCGAGGAGTCTGAGGAAAATAGCGCATGAGGTCCATTGTTCTTAATCTTCGTCCGTCGAAGGCCACTGGCGTCCAAGAACAGGAGTCTGCCTTTCTTTTCTACACTGTCTAGATCCCAATTATAGGATTGGAAGTTCTGTTTTATCACGTCAGGGTACTCGTCGAGGGTAACGTAAAGTCCTGTTTCACCTTGAAGGGCCCCGCTGTAGAGATACTGAATGGCGAAGGTTGTCTTTCCGGAACCCGGGCTTCCGACTACCAGGATACATTTTCCCTCAGGGAAGCCTCCCCCGAGAAGCTCGTCGAGGCCCTTGATCCCTGTGGGAACTCTCTCCAACGTAATCATCAACCAAAGCGATTATCACTGTATAAAAATAGTATTTCGAGATCACTTCTAGACTTCTCGGAAATTCCCGGGTGGATTTTCCAGCCATATCTTTGAAGAAACGACCCTAGAGCTCACCTTCTGGGCTAGAACTATACGTGCTATGTGTCTGTCTGCGGGGTCAGCTGCTAAGTTGCAGCCGATCGCGAAGCACCAGCATACGCCAATCAGGAGAAGGAAGAGGTACGCGAGGATGCTGAAGATTGGCCGGGTAAGGGAAGTGTAGAGGAGCGAGAAGCCGCCTGATGCGCCAATTATCATTGAGAGAACCGTGGTATGAAATGGGCCGACATCGATGCTCCGAAGCCTCAACCCTCCGAAGTACGGGAGGGCAAGGGCAACCAGCGGGAGCATTAGCGACGCCGTCATTGTGAGGGTCACAAAATCCTGCGCAATCAAGCTCACAATGTCGGTTGTCCGAGCTAGAGGCGAGATCAACGGGACATCTTTGTGATTGGCTTCGTAGGTTGCAAAAGGCACCACAACTGCTATGATGAACCCAAAGTACATGATCTGTCTCCGAAGTTTCAGTTTCAATCCTCGAGACGCTTGGACCATCGAGAGTTCCGAGCTCTTGGACCCGATTACGTGTGTTCCTTTCGTGATGAAGAGATAGAGCTTAATCGCCTTCGTTGATACGACACCGCCGAAGAAGTACATGTACGTGAACCCTATGGGGATACCAATGAGAGAGATTACGAGTGTCAGTGTCGCGCTCAAAGCTAATGTGAGGAGTCCCACCTGCGCGTTCCTGGGCAGAACTCTACTTGCTGATGCTAGGATAAGGAGCACCGTTGATGAGCCAATGAGGAAAAGAGTGAAAGTACCAACCAGGCAGATGAGCAAGTTTCGCCGGTTGTGGGAACTTCCAGTGTCGATAGACAATCTTGTCCGATTCGGACTGTCGGTTGTTGGACGATATTTAGGAAGGCTGGTCCCAAGCTCCGGAGCAGCCAGTTAACGGAGAACCTCTCTTGCCTGAAGAAATGGACGTGATTCTGAAGATTGTTAGGAGGTACCGTCCTACGGGACGGGTGTCGATTCGGCGTATCGGGAGCTTCGTCAACGATGTCTTCCTGGTGAAGGTGGACAACGAGAAGCTCGTCGCTAAACGGTATACGAACTGGGTATCCCTCAAATGGGTCACGCTAAGCCTCTTCGGGCTAGGGTCTGTTCACTTCTCAATATCCGGGAAGAGAAGGATGGAGGCTGAATATGCTTTCAATGACCTGCTTTCGCGTCGCGGGATACCCGTACCCGCAATCTTGGGGGCTGACCAGAAATCCAGAACGATACTCTTCTCGTTCGTTCCAGGCGACCAATTGTCGAGTCTTCTCCCCAGATTGGCCTCCGGCACGCAAACTGGACAGAGAGAGCGCGAAGCTGCATACCAGGCGGGGAGGCTGATGGCCGGTGCTCATCGACTGGAGGCAGCCCTGGGGGACACGAAGCCAGAGAACTTTCTGGTGGAGAAAAAAGGCGAAGTGACGCTCGTCGATCTTGAGCAAGCCCGTTACAGGGGGGACTATTCCTGGGATTTGGCAGAATTCCTGTTCTATTCGGGCCACTACTGGCTTTCGTTCAACAAGACGCTGGCGGGATACGTTGATTCCTTCATCAAGGGATACAGGGAGCAAGGGAACGCTAGCACGATAAGAGCCGCAGCTTCACCTAGATACGTAAGAGTGTTCTCCGTCTGGACTCCTCCGAATATCTTGCACCACGTCAGAAAAAGACTCACCGAGACATAGTCGCTAATCAATAGACGGCGATTTAGGAACACGCTATCACGTTGAGAAAAGAAGTCTTCCAACGAACCCTTCCCGAGTTTGAAGGTAAGTAACGTCGAAACGTCACGGAAATCGCCCATTGTCAGCCCTGATTCAAGATCTGAACCAGCAGATTATGATCGGGTAAGATCCACGCTGGAAACATGGATAATCCCAAACCGATCCAAACCCGGATCAAGCTTTGATCAGCTGGACTCGCCCATTATCGGGGCCAAACAGCGGGTGTTCTAGAAAATAGGAGGTCTTAGCGACCGACCCTCGCGTCGCATGAGTGGTTCTTCCGGACTGCTCAAGCCGCCATTTTAACCGGAAAAGCAGGTGTCCTGCTAGAAGTCTTCGTCTCCACCAGGTGGCTTGAAGTCCTTTCCGCCACCGGCGCCCTTGTCAACGCCTTTAGACGCGATAACATCGTCGATTCTCAGTATCATCGATGCCGCTTCGGAGGCTGACTTGATCACTTGTTGCTTAACCCTCAGGGGTTCGAGAACGTTCAGTTTTCGCATGTCCTTTACATCACCGGAGAAGACGTCGATCCCGAACCACGGGCTTCCCGCTCGTTCGTGCTTTGACCGTAGCTCTACGAGAACGTCGATGGGGTCGAACCCAGCGTTCTCCGCCAGCGTAGTTGGAACAGCCTCAAGAGATTCTGCGAAAGCCTCTATAGCCAGCTGCTCTCTGCCACCAACTTTTACAGCGTACTCTCGAAGTCTCTTGGCCAGTTCCGCTTCAGGTGCCCCGCCGCCAGCAACTATTTTTCCGTCTTCCAACGCGTTCCTCACCACGCACAGTGCGTCGTGCAGCGATCTGTCCGCTTCGTCGACGACATGTTCTGTTCCGCCGCGTATGACTATGGTGACCGCCTTCGGGTTCTTGGCGTCGCGAATGTATAGGAGCTTATCGTCGCCGATCTTAACCTCCTCTACCGACTTGGCTTCTCCCAAAGAGTCCTTCGCGAGATCCTTGACACTAGCAACGACTCTTGCGCCTGTAGCCTTAGACAGTTTCTCGATGTCGCCGCTGCTGACGTTCTTGACTGCGCCGATTCCTTTCTTGGCTAGATAGTGAAGTGCAACGTCATCTATTCCCTTTTCACTAAAGACAATGTTAGCTCCGGTCTTTTCGATCTGGGAGACCATGTCCACCAACATTTTCTCTTCCTCCTCGATGAACAGGTGCATCTGGTCAGGGTTGTTGATGTTGATCTTAGCATCGAACTCGGTCTTTTCTACTTCGATCTTGGCGTTGAGGAGAGCGATTCGCGCACCGGTTATCGTCTTGGGCATTTGAGCATGTGCGAGTTCTTTGTCAATAACGATGCCTTTGACGAGTTCTGTTTCTTCCAGACTCTTGCCGTGCTTCTTCAGGATCTTGATCAGGTCGATATCGGCTTTGATCTTGCCATCAACTTTCTCGGCAATCTGCTTGACAGCCTTCACCGAGATATCTGCGAAGTGTTCCTTCGCGACCGCGATGCCCTTGCTATACATCGATGTTGTGGCGACTTGTCGCAGAATAACATCATCTTTCTCAGCTATCGGAATTGACAGCTTGTCAAGGATCTCGATCGCTTTCTCCGCAGCTTTCTTGTAACCATCAACAATCACAGTCGGATGCACATCCTTGTCCAAAAGCTTCTCAGCCTTCTCGAGAAGTTCACCGGATAAGAGGACAGCAGTCGTAGTTCCGTCGCCAACCTCGTTATCTTGAGTCTTGGATACTTCAACTAGCATTTTAGCGGCCGGATGCTGGACATCTAGCTCTTTCATGATTGTGGCGCCATCGTTGGTGATTGTCACGTCGCCGATGGAACTGACGAGCATCTTGTCCATTCCTCGGGGTCCGAGGGTTGAGCGGACCGTTTCTGCCACAACTTTCGCGGCAGTTATGTTGTTTCTTTGAGCTTCCTTACCAGTTGATCGTCCTGTTCCTTCCTTCAGGATGAGTACAGGTACACTTTGGGTTCCTTGTGCAGACATTCTTTCATACCTTTGTTGAATTGGAATTCGAAAACAAAGGGAGGACGGGATTTCTTAAGGTTTACCCGCTTCACGGGTCAAACTGAGGATTGTCCCGACTGGAATTGAGACGCAGGGCATAGCGGATGAGACCTCGTTCGCTGGTCCAAGGTTGCTGCGGAAGAGAGCGTCTTCGATGGACTTGCCTGTTTTCTAGAACTTGAACGGTTCAAGACGAGTACCACTCCCTTCTTTCAAGAGGCCAGCCTGATGGTAGGTTATGGCTTCATCGGAGAACCCGATGGCGTACTTGCTAGAATACGGCCTTCGGAGAGTCGAAACCGAAAGGCCTGAGCTTGCGAATGACTCTAGGTATCTAGAACTGAAGGAACAATTACTTCGAGATGCCGAAGGGCATTTCCGGGAGATACAGGCCACCTACGCGACCATTCTGAAGACCCAGTGCCATTGCGGGGGCCAATTGGAGCCGGTGGACCACGAATTCGGGAAGTCAGGCGGAACCATCTATGACAGCGTTATCGCGAAGTGCAAATCGTGTAGCGAAGCGCAAGCCTTCCAGTTTCCAAAGGAGGGATTCATCTCGGAGGCTCGATCGGCGATGGCGTTGAGGGACTATCTTCAAGGCACGTACGGCATTGACTACGCTGGTGCAGTCAGAAGTGATCTTCAGAGCCGCGCCGTAAAGCACTAAGGCGTCAGCTCAACTGCGACAGCCTACGTGCCGATGGTCTTCTCGTACATTTTCCTGAAAGTCCAGCGGACCGCGTTCTTTATCTCGCTTAGACGGGTCTCGTCGCCGTAATTCTTGACGCGTAACTGTTTCAGTTGATTGCCTTGTTGGTCGAGGTCGAAAGATAGAACTCGCTCTGGAGATAACCCACCCTTCCGGACTGCCTCTTCGTCTTTCTTTTGCATTGGTTCAAGCACTTTTCCTAAGAGGAAGGGCCGGAAGGGGGGAGTGTTGGTGTCAAATTTCATTCCCTCGCCTGGCACGACGCGGAGGTTTGGGCCGTCAACATGCATATCCGCTAGTACTACTCCGCTGATGGTTCTAATGCTCTGCGGAGGGGTTTCCTGTTTCTTCGTGGTTTCCGCGAGTGTTTTCGGGACCTCGACTCTTCGATAACTTCGCTCTGTGAGTAGGAGATCAATTACTTCGAGAAAGGACCTCAGAGTTCTGATTTCGTCCTCGTCTTCTACAACCTTCTTTTCGAGGTAGGCTTTCAGCTCTGCAAGTTTCTTCGTCGATCGTTCTCTCAGCTCTGACATATCGTCTCATTGTTGCTCGTGTTGGGATTCTTAAATAATCCGAGGGGCAGGCCAACGTTGAGTTTTGCGGGGTCTAGGGATGCAGCAAGTCGCCACCGTGAGAGATATTCTGCTCGGGACCTTTGATGCAAAGCAGGTTCTTGTCCATGGATGGTTGCAGAACAAGCGCACAGGTGGCGGGATAATTTTCCTTCTATTGCGTGATGGCTCAGGGGTTGTCCAGTGCACGTTGCGAAAGGGGAAGGTTGACGACAAGACTTTCGAGGCGTTCCAGTCGGCTCGGATAGAGTCGAGTGTTGAATTGCGGGGAGAAGTGAAACCTGATCCTCGGTCTCCTGGCGGGAGAGAGGTTCAGGTCGATAAGGGGCGAGTTGTGCATCCGGCTCTTGAAGAGTTTCCGATTGCAAAGCAGTTCCATGGTCCCGAGTTTCTCCTGGACAAGCGGCACTTGTTCGTCCGGAGCGACAAGATGCGCTCGATTCTCAGAGTGCGGGCAGTGGTTCTCTCTGCGGTTCGCGAATGGTTCGAGGAGCATGGCTTTACCGAGGTTCATGTTCCAAGCCTTACCTCGGCTGCCGTAGAGGGTGGTGCGACTCTGTTCGAGGTGAAGTATTTCGATCAGAAAGCGTACTTGACGCAGAGCTGGCAGCTGTATGCAGAAGCGTTGATAGCGAGCGTGGGCAGCATCTATACTGTTGCTCCGTCTTTCAGGGCGGAGAAGTCGCGTACGAGGAGGCACTTGACTGAGTACTGGCACGTGGAGGCTGAGGCTCCTTGGTGTGACCTGAATTGCATTATTGGCGTGGAAGAGCAACTGTTGAGCCGCATCGTTGCGACGCTAGTGGAAAAGTGCAAGACCGAGCTAGCTCTGTTCGAGCGGAAGCTGGAGGATCTGGAGAAGGTGAAGCCACCGTTCGAAAGAGTCACCTACGATCAAGCGTTCAAGATGATCGGAGAAGAGAAGTCTGGGATAAAGTGGGGTGACGATCTCGGATACGAGCAGGAGAAGCTTTTGACCATGAAGTTTGATCGGCCTTTCTTTGTCACTCATTATCCAAAGAAGGCGAAGGCGTTCTATCACATGCCTGATCCCTCGAACCCTGAGGTGACCTTGTCGGTGGATTGTCTGGCTCCTGAAGGTTATGGGGAGATTACAGGTGGTGGGCAGAGGATTGAGGATTATGACGCGTTATTAGTACGGATTCGTGAGGAGGGATTAGACCCGAAAAGCTACGAGTGGTACTTGGATCTGAGAAAGTTTGGCAGCGTCACCCATTCAGGTTTCGGACTTGGTTTGGAACGGGTTGTCTCTTGGGTCTGCAAACTCGACCATATTCGCGATGCGATAGCATTTCCACGTTTGATCAACCGAATATACCCATAATGCTGGGCTGGAGAGACCGCGGTTTTACATCGAGAGAAACCAATACCACTACTTTCACTAGGGTTCGAGAGGGCCTCTCATGCGGCGCGAGGGTCGGTCGCTAAGACCCCCTATTTTCCAAAAACCATTTCCCGTCTGGCAGTGAGAATAGGCGAGACGGGACGATCAGGGCGCAATACAGGCTGGGTTGGACTTGGAAAGAAGCGGACAATTCCGAACGAATTTCGGGAGAGTTCATAGAGGGTTGCCAGAATCGAGATCAGGGTTGATAATGGGCGATTCTCGGTCCCGTTTATCATAGGATTTGGGGTCTTGGTGTTTGGATGATGGTTTTTGATTCTTCAGACACTATCTTCTGGGCAAGTTCCATGCTCTCCCTTTGCTGCGCTTGGCTGGTTTGGGCACCTATGTGGCAGGTTGCTACCGTGACGCCGTTGGGGAGGGATATCATCGCTTTCTCCCATTCGTCGACTGGTGGTTCGAGGTGGAAGACATCGAGCCCAGCGCCGGAAAGGTGGCCATCTCGGAGCAGTTCCAGGAGGCTCGGCCCATCGACAATGTCCCCTCTCGAAGTATTGATCAAGTAAGACCCTCGTCTCATCATCCCGAGCCGTTTACCGTCCAGAAGATGGTGAGTCTGAGGAGTGTATGGAACGTGGATCGTGACAATCTCTGACTTTTGTAAAAGTTCCTCGATAGATTCGGTGAACTCATAGCTGAGTCCAGGAACACCACGGGGCTTGACGACATCGTAGCCAAGAACCTCTGCCTGGAAACCCACAGTGAGAATCCTTGACACTTCATTCCCTATCCGGCCTGCGCGTCCGATGACTCCGACCTTTTTTCCTTGCAGCTCCTCACCCATCAATTCGCTCTTGATCCAGCGACCCGCCTTTATCTCCCGGTCTGCTAATGGAATCTTCCTCAACAACGACAAGATCAGTCCGACTGTTAGCTCGGCAACGCTGGTCGAGGGTGCACCGGGCGTATTCCAGATCTGTATTCCTGCGGCCTTGGCTGCTTCGACATCTATATTGTCGAGGCCAACTCCAGCTCTCCCGATGATCCTTAGCTTGGTTGCCGCCTTGATCACGCCGGCGTCGAACTTTGTTCTGCCGCGAACAATCGCGACCTCGTAATTCGGAATCGAATCCACGAGCTTTGCCTTGTCAATGCCAGCTTGATCGTCGACTTGAAAGCCCGCTGCCCGCAGAAGCGCCAATCCATCAGGGTGAATAGAGTCACAAACGAGAACCCGCATGTACCTAGTTCTCCACCGTTGTAACCGGGCGTGACTTTACTGCTTGAGAAGTTTGGAGTTTCCGCAACAACGCTTGGGCCGCTATCGTCACCGGGTCCCACACCGGAGCCAGCGGAGGCGAGTAGCAAGTCTCAATCTGCTCGAACTCCTCAACGCTCAACCCTAAGTGCCCTGCCATTGAGGCTAGATTGGCCCTCAAAGTGGCGCCTTCCTCACCTACGAGCTGAGCCCCTAATAATCGACCATCCTTAGGGTCCGCGAGAAGCTTGACTGTCAGGTCCATACCACCAGGATAATACGGGAGTCGCGTAGACCCGGTCACCCTTACAGATACTGGGTGCATACCCAATTTTTCCGAAACCATTGTGGTAGGTCCAAAAGACGCTACCTCCAGTCCGAACAGTTTGACAGTCGTTACGCCCGTCGACCCAGGATACTTTGCGTTACCCCCTGCCGCATTGATCCCTGCGACTAGCGCTTGTCTGACAGCCGTTGTAGCAAGCTGAAAGAATACATGCCGACGGGTTATGCGGTCGTATGTCTCTATGCAGTCTCCCGCTGCATACACGTTCGCTGCAGAAGTCGCCATCCGCTCGTCCGTCTTGATTCCGCCTGAGTCCCCAAGAACAATGCCGGCTTCCTTTGCCAACTCGGTGTTTGGCTTCACCCTCACGGCGACAACGACTGCTTCAACAGGGTACTCCTCTCCGGAAATACGGATTCCAGAAACCTTGCCCTTCCGTCCCACGATCTCCTCGAGAGTCGAATTGAGATGATACTCAACGCCATGTTCCCTTGCCCGCGCCCTGATGATCGAGGCCATGTCTGGGTCGAGTATCACGGGTAGAATCTCTGGGACAATTTCTGCCTCGAGAACCTCCATGCCGCGTTGAAGTAGGGCTTCGGCCATCTCTGAACCTGTAAGTCCTGCTCCCACAATTGCGACCCGTTTGGCGTTGTTCTCGGCAAGATGGTTGGTCAGTCTTTCAACGTCATTCATTGTACGGATGGTGAAAACTCCCTTGAGGTCAGAGCCTGGGACAGGTACCGTGCTCGGTCGCGCCCCTGTCGTAAGAACTAGTGTATCGTAACCTAGAGTCTCAGTCGAGTTGTCCCTAGCCCTCGTGGCCTCCACGCTTCGGTTCTCTATATTGATCCTCGTAGCTTTCAAGCCGAGACGGAGGTCTATCCGGTTCATTTGTTCATAGAACGCCTCGTCATATCCTATCAATGCCTCAAGGCTCGGCACGACATGGCTGAACGCATAGGGAAGGCCGCACCGAGAGTACTCAGGCAGCGCTTCGTCGCCTAGCAGAGCGATCTTTGCTGTTCTGTCTGTTTTTCGCGCTTGGAATGCCGCAGTTGTGCCAGAGACTCCGCATCCGATGATAACAATGCGCATGGGCATGGGGCTGCACCGTATCCGTCGTCCGATAACGGTTTCTCTGTCAAGTTGAACGTAGATTGGGAGCAGAGATTAGTTTAAAGTGGGGAAGGGGGAATTTTGAGCCTAGAGAATCCTTGAAGGCTAACATGAACAATTTTCTGAGAGACGGAAAGGGGATGCTGCTCGCGTATGACCAGGGTTTCGAACATGGGCCCTCGGCTGACTTTAACGACAAGAACATCGATCCAAACTACATTCTTGACATTGCGGCAAAAGGGGACTTCACTGGACTTGTTCTCCATAAGGGAATTGCTGAAAAATACGATACCGGAAAAATCCCGCTTATTGTAAAACTGAATGGAAAGACCAGCCTGTCCAAAGGTGAACCAGTCTCGACTCAGGTTTGCAGCGTGGAGGAAGCTGTCAGCTTGGGGGCGAAAGGTGTGGGCTACACCATCTACCTGGGAAGCGCTCATGAAAGCCTGATGCTGCAAGAATTCGGCGAGATTCAGGAAGAAGCTCACGATGACGGAATTCCGGCTATCGCCTGGATCTATCCGAGAGGCGAGGCTGTGAAAAACGACACCAGCCCGGAAATCGTCTCATACGCTGCCAGAGCCGGCTTAGAAGTCGGGGCGGACGCTGTCAAGATAAAATACTCTGGGTCGCCTGAGACGTTTAGTTGGGCCGTCAAAGCTGCTGGACTGATCAAGGTTTTCATGTCGGGCGGACCCAAGGCTCCAACTGATGAAACATTTCTCAGCCAGGTTAAGGGCGCGATGGACGGAGGGGCCACGGGCTTAGCGGTTGGCCGAAACGTATGGCAACACCAAGAACCACTAAAGATGGCGTCGGCTTTGAGGGAGATCATATTCAATGGCCGCGAAGTCGATAAGGCATTACAGCTTGTCGTCGCACAATGAGAAAGTAAGGTCCGCCCATGGCCGCACGGAAACTCCGCGAACTTCTTGAGACTGAAGACCGAAGTCTCAGCAAGCTCGTCGACCTTCTCGCCGAACTGAGCCTAAGGATCGTCCGAGAGATTCCTAGAACGCTCGGAATGACAGAAGGTGTGAACATTTACGGAGATCAACAGACAGAGCTTGACGTCTGGTCAAATGGACTTCTGACCAAGAGACTCCTTAGAAGCGGACTGGTTAGACAGGTGGCTTCCGAAGAGATGGAGACGGTGATGAACTCCGATCACGGCGAATACACTGTTGCCCTAGATCCTCTGGACGGGTCCTCGAACATCAAGACGAACAATCTCATGGGCACAATTATCGGAATCTACCATGACAAGGCGTTGCCTGCGACTGGCCGTGACCTCTTGTCCGCGCTCTATTTCCTCTACGGACCCTACGTTGAAGCGGTCGTAGGAATAAAAAACGGCGTCTATCTCGCCGCCCCGGCAGGGAGGGGCACCGGAGCATCGAAATTCGTCTCAACCGGGGAACCTCATCGTCTGCCGCAGAAAGGCTCGGTCTATGGGATCGGAGGCTCACGGGACAAATGGACCCCAAAGGTTCGTGGATTTGCTGAGAGGCTTGAGAAGATGAAATTGAAGTTCCGATACGGGGGATCGTTTGTCGGTGACTACAATCAAGTATTATGCAGCGGCGGGTTCTTCGCCTATCCGGACTTACTCGACGCACCAGAGGGAAAATACCGGTTACAGTTCGAATCAAATCCAATCGGGTACATCACCGAGAGGGCCGGGGGAAAGGCGAGCACCGGGAAAGGGAACATTCTAGACGTCGAACCCCTGAGTATCTCACAACGGGTCCCGACATACTTGGGAAACAAGGAACTGGTTTCCGAGTTTGAAGACCTCCCCCGGACAACTAGTGACCTTTCCTAGAAACATAGGAGTTGAGTCAAGTCAAACCAATTCGAACCCCACTAATACTCGTGAATTTCAAGACCTACATCGAAGCCACAGGCAAGAAAGGAGTTGAACTCGCGAAAATTGCTGATCAGGTCTCAAGAGATAGTGGAGTAACAATAGCTGTTGCACCACAGTTCACTGACCTAAAGACCGTAACCGAGGCTGTCGAAATACCAGTCTTCAGCCAACACATTGACCCAATCAAGCCTGGAGCCTATACGGGTCATGTCTTGGTGGAGGCGGTCAAGGCTGCGGGTGCCTCCGCTACTCTTCTGAATCACTCCGAGAGACGAATCAAGATTTCGGAAATCGAAGAGGTTCTCTCTCTCGCAAGGGTCTCTGACCTCGCAACTTTGGTGTGCACCGACACACCTGGCGTCAGTGCGGCCGTTGCATCCTTGAACCCGGACATGATTGCCATAGAACCTCCAGACCTCATAGGGACAGGGGTTGCGGTTTCGAAAGCACGGCCAGAGCTAATCACGAATGCCATCAAACGGATCCGGTCAGTCAACAGATCTGTTGACATTCTGTGCGGTGCGGGAGTAAGCACCGCGGAGGATGTCGGCAAGGCACTTGAGCTCGGAACCCATGGTGTTCTAGTTTCTAGTAGTGTCGTGAAAGGAACGAGCCCACTTCGACTATTAGAGAACATGACGGACGAGGTTCTCAGGTCAAAGTAAGACTTCTTCATGGTCAGTGGCTAAATAGCGGCGAAGAGCGGTCAAGGTTGGTCGCTAGGTCTATGGCTTCACTCAAGGGAACCGCCGGCCTTCGAATCTTAGCCTACGGGTCCGCTCTTTCAACTTATGTGTTGATCGTAATTGGCGGCTATGTTGTCTTTAGCGGCTCCGGGGTTGCCTGCGGCAGTTCGGGCCCTGATTCATGGCCCCTATGTAATGGTCAGGTAATACCTACTCTTTCGGGCCCCGTCCTTGTGGAATGGACTCATCGTCTCTTTACTCTCGTCGTCGGGTTATTCGTACTCGGGATGACCATAGTGACATGGGCGAGATATAGAGAGGAGAGGAGAATCCTCCAATTCTCAACCATCAGCTTCCTACTTCTTCTCGGCCAAATCTTGTTGGGCATGGTGACTGTTAAGACTGACTTGAACCCTCTAGTGAGCACAGCTCACCTCGCGGTGGCCTCTGCGCTACTTTCCGCGGTCATACTGAACGCGATTGCCGTTAGAAGCATCAGCGTTTCGTCTGATTTGGTTCTAAGGTAGAACGCACTTTGCTTTCGTTATAGTCAGTGCATAACGCTTTAAAAACGACCGGCCGAAGCGAAGAAAATCAAGAGACATAGAAGATGGCGGTCTCCAACACTCAAGTGATTTTCGACAATCTATACGGCATCTTCACTGACCTCGCCCTTGTCGTTGGAGTAATCGTCTTCGCCCTAATGGCTTACCTGATAATCAGGTACCGCGCAAAAAAGTCTTCAAGCGATCCTGAAGACACGCCTCGCCTTGGCCGCATTCCTACTTCAAGAGGTCATGGCCGAAACGTTCTGATCACCGTAACGCTTTCGACAGTACTCCTAGCCGTCTTGATCATAACGTCATTTGCCGCGGTTGACACCCTTTTCCCTAACAGCCCACCAAATGCTACGTGGTGTTATGGCATCGCCGCCTACAATCAGACCCAAGCCGCTGGACAAAGCTGTCCACGACTCGATGTCACGGGTCACCAATGGTATTGGGTATTCCGATATCCGAACAATCACGAAGACAACAATTTCTTCAGGGTGCCGGCCAACGCGACGATCGTTCTCGACGTCACCAGTGCCGATGTTTTCCATGATTTCGGAATCATACAGTTCAAGATCAAGACGGATGCCATTCACGGACGAACCAACACCATCTGGTTCATCCCCTACAAGACCGGGAACTTCACCATCCAATGCTTTGAGTTATGCGGAACCGGACACGTCGGAATGATTGCAACTCTGGCGGTGATGCCTGTTTCAGACTTCCAACTCTGGTATAGCAGTACAAAGTGACCATATGAGCCAGGATATTTTTCCACCCAGAGTCAGGAGGTGGCTGTTCACAACCAATCATAAAGAGGTCGGAATCCTCTACCTTGTGACGTCCCTCTTCTTCTTCGTCGCAGCTGGACTACTGGCTCTCACCATGCGGACACAGCTGTCAGTTCCGAACAACAATGTGCTGACCGAGACCCTTTACAATCAGTTCGTAACAGTGCATGGCCTTCTGATGATATTTTGGGTTCTCTCCCCATTCGCATTTGGCTTCGCGAACTACATCATTCCACTACAAATTGGAGCTCGAGACCTTGCATTCCCAAGGCTCAACGCAATGAGCTACTGGTTCTATTTGTTCAGCGGCGTTGCCATCATAATGAGTTTCATCTTCGGTGCCCCAGACCTCGGCTGGACGCTCTATTCTCCTCAAACCGCATTTCAATTCACTCCAACAATCGGACTCAACGTTGGGGCTGCCGCACTCATCCTGATCACGGTCTCAATAACAATGAGCTCGGTGAACTTTCTTGTGACCATCTTCAAGATGCGAGCTCCGGGCATGAAGTTGAGGAACATGCCGGTTTTCCCGTGGGCGATCCTAGTGACGATCTTCATGATGCTCTATGCGTTTCCATCTTTCCTGGCAGCTGTTCTCTTGTTGTATGTTGACCGGGCGTTCGGAACCTTCTATTTCTCATCGATTCAAGGTGGGGCGCTGCTCTGGGACAATGTGTTCTGGTTCTTCGGGCATCCTGAAGTTTACATCGTTCTGTTTCCCGCCATCGGCGTTATCGCCGATGTTATTCCAACATTCACTCGAAGGCCTCTCTACGGTAGCAAGTATGTCATCGGCTCGATGATCGCGGCAGCGGTCATCAGTTTCATCGTCTGGGGTCATCACATGTTTGTGACAGGAATAGGATTGACGTCAACCAAGCTGTACACCGTAACAACAATCGCGGTTTCGCTCCCCTTTGACGTGATGGTAATCGCAATGATCGAGACTCTGATAAAAGCAAGGGTCAAGCTCAAGGCGGCCGCGCTCTTTGCGCTCGGGGCAATCGCCCTCTTCGTGATTGGCGGGATCACGGGAGTATACCTCGCATCCGTGGCTCTTGATCATGCGTTAAGGGGCACGTATTTCGTCGTGGCTCACTTCCACTACATCATGGTCGGCGCAAGTATCATGGGGCTGATCGCCGGTTTGTACTATTGGTTTCCGAAACTTACCGGAAGAATGTACAACGAAACCGTCGCCAAGATCCACTTTGGCGTTTCCTTCATCGGGTTTAACATTCTCTACTTTCCGATGTTTCTCTTGCTGGATATGCCCAGGAGAATACAGACATACGCCCCGGATACTGGATGGGGACCGCTAAACTCCCTTGCTACTCTCGGGGGTTTCATCTTCGGGGGTGCCCAGGTGCTTCTCTTCCTAAACCTCCTCCTCAGTCAGAGAAGAGGACCGTCTTCTGGCCCGAATCCCTGGGACGGCTGGACACTCGAATGGTCTCTTCCGTCTCCGGTTCCCGCGCACGACTTCGACACCATCCCAACCATCGCCGAAGATGGAACATACCGTTTTGGAAACGGCTCAAGCTACCCAAACGGATCGGCTCACATTGATGACTCGAAAATTGGAAACGGTTTCGCATATTCCCATCTTGAAGGAATGAGTCCATGGCCCGTAGTCATGGCATTCGCTGCATTTCTCTTCTTTCTCGGACTGAGCATTGGACAGCCAACCAGCCCGACCCCGGTCAGCTTCAAGCCCTTCTGGCCACTTATCGCGGATGGGGCGATATTGGGCGTAATCTCTCTGTACGGCTACAGCCGCGAGAGATTTTCAGTGCACGAGGACAGTCGCGTGGAAAGCTGGCCATTCCGGGAGGTTCCAAACGTCAAGCTGGGAATCTGGACTTTTCTGGGAGCTGAGGTCATCTTCTTTGGAGTTCTCATTGGCGCCTACTTTTTCGTGAGAACAAACTCTGCGACTTGGCCCGGAGTCGGTGAACTCTTTTCTATCCGAAACGGTTTCGCCATGACTCTCGTTCTGTTGACTAGCAGTCTTACCGCAATAATGGCCCTGGCATCTGCGAAGATAGGGTCTCGTAATGGTCTGATTGCTGGATTACTCGCAACATTCGGGCTCGGTGCTTCGTTCCTCTACATCAAAGCGACCGAGTGGATAGAGCTCGGGACGCATGGAGTCTTCTCGGTTGCCAGCGGCCTACCCGCGACTTCATACTTCATAACCACCGGCACCCACGGTGTGCATGTGGTCGCTGGCATGTGCATGACAGTGTATCTTCTAGCCAACACCGTCAGGGGGCGTTACATCAAAGGCGACTATCATGCGATAGAACACTTCGGATTATACTGGCACTTCGTCGACATCGTGTGGGTATTCCTCTTCCCGCTCTTCTATCTGATATAGGTAATTGAATTGAACACAACATACCTCTACCTTCTCGTGTTTGCCATACTAGTGGGCGGGACTGACATCGAATTCAACTTGGCAACCCTCCAAGCGACAATACCGTACAGCTTCTACGTGAGCATTCTTCTTGGACTGGCTGGAATGAAGGCGATACTTATCGCAATGTTCTATCAACATCTCAAGTACGAACCGCGATCCTTGTCGTCCTGGGTCATCATCGGACTTGTCATCGCATCTCTTCTAATGAGCCTCAGTTTCCTACAGCTCCATGGGCATTAAGAGTGAATAGCGGCTAACTAGGGAAACGGATTCATGGTCTCTTCGACAAAATCTCTCCTACTTGGCGTCGCTCTCATCGCCCTCGGGTTCGTGGCCCTTCCAAGTGCTACCGCGACAGTTTACACGAATGGTGGTGCTTTGCCGGGAATATTGGAGCTGATGGTGTTTTCATGTTTCGCTATTTTGCTAATCGGTACGGCCCTAACTTCTTCCGGTGTCCTGAATCTCATTGACTCCCTCTCCAAGGGTCGGGAAGAACGATCAACAAGTTCTTGGCTAGCTAAACTCCAATTCATTACCCGTGACAGATCCTCGAGAACCCTCAGATCAGTTTCGGGCATAACTTACGGAATCCTCTTATCGAGTCTCTCCGGTATTCTAGTCTTTCAACCCGCGCAAAGCTTCTCCGCTCTGTATAATGTTGCGATTCCATCAACCACGGTTGCGGTTTGCTGCGGGTCCATAGGCCAGATGCCTCAGCAGGTCGTATATCTCTCGAATAGTGTCGGAATCGTTCTGACTCCGCTCGGCCTCGTTCTACTGTTGACGGTATCTTGGCTGGTTGGGATCAATGCAAATGCGGCAGTGCTAGCCTTCAGAACCAGAACCGTGAGAGGAAACGGCACACTGCTTACTACCGCAGGTAGTTTCTTGGGAATCTTTTCCGTATGCCCTTCGTGCGCGCAAGGGTTACTGGCGACGACTCTTGGAGGATCGGGAATCGCGTTCGTCACTCTACTCGCTTCATATCAAGGCTATTTCATCGCTGCATCCGTTCCAATGCTAGTCATTTCACTTCTTTGGACTGCAAAGAGTCTCTCAAGGATTTCGGACCTCAATTGTGAATTGCCGAACGAACGTCTGCCACAGCGAAGCTAGGCCAACAGACTGCGCAGTTACTGAAACAGGGTACGTGAAGGGATCCCAAAAAATGCGGGCTATCGAGACGCTGGAAGACGGTTTTACTGGACGACTACCGCGCCATGCATGAAGGGGTGGACCCGACAAAAGTAGTAGTAGGTTCCTTTTGCGGTCAAAGTGACCGAATTGGTAGAGGAGCCTTGAGTCGGGGCGGAGAGGTCGAAGCTTTGAAGCGATCCATTACTTTGGGGACATGTGTAGCTATATGTAGCAGCGTTTGTTGAGTCGCAGCTCGTGGCCGTGTGTGGCAGTTTTCCGTTGTTGGTCCAATATACACCGTTGCCAGAGGTAATGTTCGTACTATTACTTCCGTTTGCGTCCTTAAACCCACAGACGGGAGGATTTGCGGGACTGCACCCGTTGTCAAACATCGTTATTTGGGTTCCTTTTGGTCCGCCCCCACCCGTGTTCAAGAGTTCGAAGGCACCGACGCCGACGACTATCAGCACAATAATAACAATGCCTATCAATATCATATTCCGGTTCTTTGGTTTCGCTGCTTGGGCTTCCGTGGGTTTTGGTGTAGCTTCCATCTTTTTCACTTGAACGACGGTGGTCACTGTTGCTTTTGGTATAAAGGTTGTTTCAGGCATCTACATACCGATAATCAAGCACTGGATTTGTGCGTCGCAACCGATTAAATATGGGCGTGGACAACCGCTATCCGATATTTCGATAAGATGATAGTTGAATGAGTGCCTTTCCTCCGGTTTTCAAGAGTTGGCGGGGTCCGATTCAGGAAAAAATTGACAACACTCTTGAGACAAATTTCGATCGAGAAGAGGCGAATCAGATTATCAAGTATATGTTCAAGACTGGCGGGAAACGCTGCAGACCGTTGTTGGTTGTTCTTTCAACGAAGGCGTTCGGAGGAGACCCTAATGAGGCGCTTGATGCTGCTGCAGCGCTCGAGATTATCCACGCGGCTACCCTGGTTTTCGATGATCTTATCGATAAGGATCAGGTTCGTAGAGGGGCTCCCTCTGTTCATATGGCGTTCAGCAACGAGAAAGCCTTGACTTCCGGACTATTCCTTGCATCCAAAGGTGTTCAGCTCTTATCGAACTACAAGAACCAGGAGGTCATGAGGATGATCGGCTCGACCTTGGTGGACGTGAGTAGGGGAGAACTTCTAGACATAATTTCCGACTTGAATGCGAGCGTAAGCGAGTGTATCGCGATTGCTGATTTGAAGACAGCCTCTTTGTTCGGAAGCGCCGCAGGTATCGGAGCCGCAATTGCCGGAGTAGATGGAAAGGATCTTGTCAGCATGCAGAAATTCGGAAGGTCAGGCGGAATGGCTTTCCAGATTCAAGATGACGTACTAGACTTCCACAACGGTTCAGGGGAACAACTGCTGAAAGGACCGAACATTGTGACTTCCCACTGTCTTCATGAGGCTCCTCGTCCCAACCATAACTCGGACGTGTTGAACTCGAACAACAAACACAGCAATAGAGAAGTTCTTCAGCTTCTGAGAAGAACCGGCTCTCTAGAATTTGCACGGAAACGCGCGAGAGATTATGCGATTGAGGCAAAGGCGTCGTTGCGGAAGGTAAAACGGTTGAGAAACCGGAAGATTCTCGAAGAATACGCCGATTATCTGTGGAAGAGGAAGGAATAGGGGCAAAATTACTCTCTAACTCAAACGTTTATAATAGCTCAACTCCCGCTGGCTCGAAGATCGAGCACGGGTCCAAGAAATGGTCGCGCAGGGAATCCCGGAGATCGGAGCATACATCGCGTTTCTCTTCGTCTCCACGGTCGCTCTCGTCATTGTTCTCAGGCTCTTCATCACCCCCAAAGACCCTCGACCTACCCCTGAAAAGAAGAAGCCATTCGAATCAGGCCAAATCGCTGCCGGCCCTGGCAGGACTCGATTCATCATCCAGTACTATCCCTACCTGCTGATGTTCGTCGTATACGATGTCGTAGCCATGTTCCTTTTCGCATGGGGTTTGAACCTGAGGGCTCTTGGCGCCTCAGGGTCCGTGCCAGTTCTCGTCTTCATCGTTGTCCTCCTGATCCCTCTTGGCTACGCGCTCCACCTTGCTAACCACCGGGAGAACTGGTAGGAGTCTATACTGGGGCTTGGCGCCGGTTCTTGGGCCGTTGCAACCTTTAGTTGACATGCTCACAAGCCCGCTCTTTCTCCAAATAGTACTCTTCCCAGGCCTCACATCAATCGCGATAATCGGTGCGCTCCTCGGATGGTTAGAGCGTAAAGTCACCGCACGCGTGCAGCTCCGCATAGGACCCCTCTATGCAAGCCCTGCCGGCGGGATTCTTCAGATGTTTGCGGACCTGATCAAGCTTGCATTCAAGGAGCTTATCGTTCCAGAGAATTCCGATGCCTTCTTTTTCATAATGGCTCCAACGACAGGCCTTGTCCTCGGTGCAGCCCTAGTTGGGCTTATCCCGTTTGCACCGGGACTTCAAATCGCGAACATCGAAGTTGGACTCCCCGCCTTCCTGGCCATCATCACTTTGTCTCCTACTCTCATCTTGCTTGCAGGTTGGAGTGCTAACAGCAAGTTCCCCTTCATCGGAGGACTACGAGCTCTCTTCCAGCAGACAGCGTATGAGATTCCGCTCTGGCTGTCCGCCCTCGGGGTGATCATGATGGCAGGAACCATGAACCTAGCTCAGATTGTAGCCGCTCAATCGACAGGCTGGTTCATCATTCCGCAGGCTCTTGGAGCATTCATCTTCTTGGTCACTAGCGTCGCTGAGATGGAGCGTCTTCCGTTCGACTTGCCAGAGGCCGAATCCGAGATCATGATGGGTTGGCAGGCAGAATACCCTGGCGTCCTCTTCCTCGCAGCGCAAGGACCCGGCTTTGTGAAGCTATACGCTTTCTCGGCCCTTTTCACCACAATATTCCTTGGAGGCTTCCTTGGACCGAGCTTTCTGCCTCCTCTCTTCTGGATGCTCTCCAAAACTCTGACAGTCATTGTGTTGATCATGCTACTGCGATCTACCTTTCCAAGAGTCCGCTTGGACCAACTTCTCAGAGCAGGATGGACAACCCTTCTCACACTCGCAATCATCAACATAGGCATAACCTACATTCTGGTCGTAGGACTCCCAACGCTCTGAATCCAAAAATGACAGATCTGCTGTTTCTCGCATTCGCCGCAGTGGCAATTGGCGCTGCGATCCTCGCGATTGAGGCAAGAGACCTCGTCTATGGGGCGGCGGCGCTGGGAATCGCGTTTCTTGGAGTGGCGGGGCTATTCTTCCTTCTTGACGCCGCTTACGTAGGCTGGTTCCAAATCGCGGTCTACATCGGCGCCGTAGTGGTTCTGATACTCTTCACCGTAATGCTGGTGGGGCCGAAGATGGGAGAAACACCACTGGGACTGAAAAGAGTGTCGCTTCTCGCAGCCATCCTAGTATCACTACTTCTCGGAATGACAGGAGCGCTTGCCAATGCAACGGCCTTTCCAGGGCAAGACTCATGCGGGTCCGGCTGCGATCTGGCCCTGTTCAGTACCTCTCTTCTGAAGAACTACGGTGTTCAACTCGAATTCATGTCTCTCGTAATGGCTGCTGCTGTAATCGGCGCACTAGCCCTGTCTAAGACGGATCGAGGGCAGTAAGAAATGGAGCCTCTGTCGAGTTTCTTCGCCGTCTCTGTGATTCTACTCGGCATCGGAATCTACGGCCTCACCACAAAACGAAACGCGATTCGCATCCTATTCTCGGTGGAGTTGATCTACAACGCCGCCAATCTCAACGTAATCGCCTTTGCTCGCCTTCGTAATCCTCCCATAGTCACCGGTCAGGTCATCGTGCTGTTCACCATTGCGCTGGCCGCGATGGAAGCTGCAGTTGGGCTCTCGATCATCATCTTGGTCTCCAGACTGAATGCCGAGATAGATCTGTCGAAACTGTCAAAGCTGAAAGGTTAGACCTGAATGACACTGCTTCTAATCGGCGCAATAGTCGTACCGCTGTTAGCGATTCCAATATTATACGCTCTCTCCAAACGGCTAAAAGAGAAAACCGGATTCGTCTCTTTCGTCCTTCTTCTCGTCCCACTCATAACAATACTCTATGCCGCGCTTCAAGGGTCCGGGTCGACTCAAGGGACATACCAGGAGCTATACTCATGGTCTCCAATTGGAAACTTCGGTTTCCGAGTCGACAATCTGAGCCTTCCAATACTCTTCATCATCAGCCTGCTCACCGCCCTAGTTTCTCTCTTCTCTGTCCCATACATGCGCCAGAGAATAGGCGACGACCCAGGACGCTATGGGCTGTACTACAGCCTCTACGCGCTATACTCTCTCGGAATGATCGGTACTGTTTTGGCTACGAACCTTATCGAGTTCTATCTCTTTTTTGAGATAATGCTCGTTCCCTCCTTCTTCCTAATCGCCGAATGGGGCTACGGCGAGAAGGAGAGAATTTCGCTAACATACTTCATCTGGACCCACGTGGGAGCCTTAGTACTCCTCGTCGGAATCCTAGTCACCGCCTATCTCACAGGTGCTACCGACATGGATCTCGTCATCAGCAACCTTACTGTAAATCCAGGCCTCATCTCAACAACCCTCCGTCTTGGGATCGTAGCTGCTATGTGCTTCGGGTTCTTCGTGAAGATAGGCCAATTCGGACTCCACGTCTGGCTCCCATCCGCATACGCGGAGGCACCAACTCCAATCAGTACGATTCTAGCTGCGGCAATGACAGGAATAGGTGGATACGCCACGGTCAGAATAGCCATGACGATATTTCCGCAAGCCTTCCTCACTTTCTCAGCTTTCTTTGCAGGCTGGGCTCTTATCACTATGATCTACGGCAGCGCGATGGCGCTTGTACAGGACGACATCAAGAGGCTCCTTGCATATTCTAGTATCAGTCAGATGGGCTACATTCTATTCGGGTTGGCAGCTTTCAACTCGTTCGGCGTTTCTGGGTCCATGTTTCAGTACGTGAGCAATGGGACCGCCAAAGGAATACTCTTCATCGTAGTCGGCGCAGTCATGCTTCAGGTTCGGGGAGAGAGGAGCCTAAGCAAGCTCGGGGGACTCGCCAGCAAGATGCCCATCACAGCCAGCGCCGCTTTCATCGGCTCTCTAACCCTCGCGGGTCTGCCTTCCACAAACGGCTTCCTGTCAGAATTTTTCCTATTCCAAGGAGGATTCGTTAGAGCTACCGATACGGCGTCAGAGTACCGCCTTGTAATTGCCGCGCTGGGAATTATAGCCACAGCCCTTACCGCAGGCTACTCCCTGATGGCAATGAAGAAGATCTTCTTCGGAACACCGAACTCGGACACCTCCGAAGTTAAAGAAGCGCCCTGGACAATCACGCTTCCACTCATCACTCTGAGCGTAGTCACCATAATCCTTGGAATTTATCCTGAACCTATACTAGGCCGACTTCTCTCCGCGGCAAGAGCGATAGTGGGGCCATAGATAATTGGCTAGCTCCGTTCTGGCATGGCTCATCTGGATCACGCCCCTAGTAGGCGCGCTTCTAACACCCATATTCGCTAAGCTTCACTCTAGGGTTCGTGATGTAGCAGCGGTCGGTTTCACCTTTGTCGCAGCCGTATTGGCGACGATAACGGCGCTGACCGTCTCCGCTGGAGATTACACTGTCGCTTGGATTCCATCTCTCAGCATTACCGCCGGAGTTCTAGTTGATCCTCTCAGCCTCTTCATGGCGAACATCGTCGCTTGGATCAGCCTTCTCATCATGATCTACAGTGTTGGCTACATGAAAGGCGAGTTCGGCCTGACGCGATATTGGTTCTTCATGAACCTCTTCATCGGAAACATGCTCTTGCTAGTCCTCGCCGACAATCTCCTGATGATGTTCTTCGGTTGGGAAGGCGTAGGCCTTTGCTCGTACGCGCTGATCGGCCACTTTTACCGCGACGAGCCACAGTACTGGGTAGGTAGCCCCGGCGACAAAGCCCTAGGCATCTCGGAAGAATACTCACCCACGAAGGCGGCGATGAAGGCGTTCGTGATGACAAGAATCGGAGACATCGCGTTGCTGATCGCAATCTTTCTAATCTTCGCCTTCGCGAGGACCTTCAACTACAACCTGCTAGTGGCGCAACTGGGTCGCTCAGGGAGCTGGGCTGCGAATCTGGCCCGCCTAGGTCTTCTACTACCCACTGCTCTCTTGTTCTTCGGAGGACCAATCGGGAAGTCGGCGCAGTTCCCCTTGCAGGAGTGGCTGCCAGATGCGATGACCGGCCCCGCTTCAGTATCCGCCCTCATACACGCTGCAACGATGGTCAAGGCCGGAGTCTTCCTTACGGGAAGAATGGGGCCTGTATTCTTCATCGCTCTCTCTCAGTTCAACCAAGTGTCGCAATTCTTCGGAGTCATCGCCTGGGTAGGAGCGTTTACAGCACTCTTAGCTGCAAGTCAGGCCGCAGTCGCTCGCGAAATAAAGAAGGTACTAGCTTACTCCACCGTCTCTCAGATCGGCTACATGATGCTAGCCCTTGGAATAGCGGGGCTCAGCGCCAACTTTCTCGCAGGCTATACTGCAGGACTCTTTCACCTTCTGAGCCATGCTGTGTTCAAAGCTTCACTTTTCCTCGCTGCGGGATGGGTGTTACATGTTGCAGAATCTCGTTTCATGGATGAAATGGGAGGGCTGGCAAAGGCCATGAAGCTTACCTCTGCTTCGATGCTCTTAGCGGGGCTCTCCCTAATGGGCATTCCACCTTTCAGCGGGTTCTGGACGAAGGACGCGATACTTTCCCTGAGCTTCCTAGGAGGACAATACATCCTCTACGGATTAGCTCTCATCACAGCATTCATTACAGGTTTCTACACCGTTCGAATGTTGGGCATCACACTCGCGGGAAAACCCAGCAAGCATGTTGAGGACCTTACGGAAAGTGGAAAGCATCCACACGAAGCTGGCCTTACGATGCTCATTCCGTACCTGTTGCTGGCTGTTGGCAGCCTAGGCCTGGGCCTAGCTTACCCCCTCTACAGTGGTCCCCTGACCGCGTATGTTGCAAGTACCTTCAGCTCAACAGTCTACAAATTTCCGGCGGCAATCAGCTCAGCCTCCGGTCTTACTGACCTCCTCTTGCTGTCTGTGAGCACAATTGTTGCTCTCGTTGGGGGGGAAATTGCCTACCTCCTTTACGTCCGGAAAAACTATGTTTTCAAAACCGAGATGAACCCAATCCAGCGATTCCTCTACAAGCGCTGGTATCTCGACGCCATCTATTACAAAGTCTTTGTTTCAGGCTTACTCGCCGCCAGCCGAGGACTCTACACGTACGTTGAACAGGGGATCTGGAACAGGCTAAACAACACAATTGGTCGAGACATAATGAACTATTCACGCGCGAGTGATCAGCTTGACACTCAGGTTGTCGATCGAGCAGCAAATGAGGTAGCATCGTACGGGTCCCGGCTCAGTAACCTCCTCCGAAAGCTTCAATCGGGGGTGACAGAGCAATACGTCATCGCCTTCGCCATCGGAATAATTCTCCTCCTCGCCTACATGTTATTCTTCGTTGGGGCTGCCTAGATGATCGGACTACTATCGATCGCGATATTTCTCCCCGCAATCATGGCGGGACCGACATTTCTTCTCGGCAGGAAGCGCCCGAAAATGGCAAAGATTCTGGGAGTGGGTACAACTGCCGTCGTATTCGCGATCTCAATCCTAATTTTGGTTGTTTTCCAATATGGTCAGCCCGGGTTCCAGCTCTCCGAAAGCGCTCCCTGGGCAGCGTCCTTTGGGCTCAACTACAAAGTGGGAATTGACGGGATCAGTCTTCCACTCCTGATGATAGCCACGTTTCTGAGCCTCTTGTCCGCGGCGGGGTCTTGGGATCAGATTACCTTTAGACACGCGGAGTACTATGCGCTCTTTCTCATTTTCGAAACAGGAATCATCGGCGTCTTCACTTCCCTCAACCTGATTCTATTCTATCTTTTCTGGGAGATCGTCCTCATTCCAATGTTCTTCTTCATCGGAATCTGGGGCGGACCAAGGCGGAGATATGCCTCCCTGAAGTTTCTCATCTTCACCTACTCCGGTAGCGCTGTGATGCTCTTTGGTTTTCTTGCTCTATACGCCTGGACGGGAACCTCGGCCTACCCGGGAGGTCCCTCGTTCGATTATGATGTTCTGGCGGCTAGAATTCCGAATCTTGCGCTGCCGCTCCAACTCGTCGTAGCTATCACAACTTTCGTCGGATTCGCTGTGAAGCTTCCTATATTCCCACTTCACACTTGGCTGCCTGATGCTCACGTGGAAGCCCCGGCGCCAGTTAGCGTTCTCCTTGCCGGCTTGCTCCTCAAGATGGGAGGATACGGATTGATTCGTTACAATCTGCTACTCTTCCCTAAGGCCGTGAGTGTGCTCTGGCCCTACTTCACTACCATTGGCCTTATCACCATGATCTACGGCGCATCGGTCGCACTCGTCGCCAAGGACATCAAGAGAATGATTGCCCTTACGAGCGTCAATCACATGGGTTACGTTCTACTCGGGGCGTTCACCGCAACCGTTGCCGGCGTCTCAGGAGCTGTTTTCCAAATGTTCAGTCATGGACTTGCAGTTGGAATGCTCTTCCTCAT
>Ga0209802_1000350_pt1 | contig 35513 bp, 42 predicted proteins | sample GraSoiAngelo_129_FD_185886 | JGI IMG/M metagenome (GOLD analysis project Ga0209802, IMG submission 185886) | Grasslands soil microbial communities from the Angelo Coastal Reserve, California, USA - 14_0927_12_40cm (SPAdes) (version 2) | ecosystem: Environmental > Terrestrial > Soil > Grasslands ... | reverse complement strand
CTAGCCTCCTCGATAAGTTGGCGAGCCGACTTCCCTGAGACCCCGACGCTCTCGTTGATGAGACGGAGCATTCCTAAGCCGAGCCTTAGTCTCAAGGCTTGAGAGGCTGAGATACAACCATATCGCCTCCTTCACAAAGTCGCTCCGATTCAGCAGACCGCGACGGAGAACAATTGCATCTATCCGCTTCAACTCCTCAGATCCTATCTTGGTCGCCACAGTCACCTCAGTCATCAGAGCCACCTACTGATTGATTTACAATGGTAAACCAGTTGTTTGAAGAGACTGGCTGAGACGGGAGAAGTCACACTACAAACCTGTTGTTTGGCTGACAGGTTTGCCTGTATACCTGTATGCCTCGCGCTTGTCTAGAGTTTCAACAAAGCCTCGTCGGGAGCTAGGACCTCGACGTGTCTTGATAGCGCGTCCCGGCAACTTGGCCGGAGCATGTGCTTTTCGTCGGTGGTGACGAAGAACTCGCAACCCTCCTGAACTGAAGTTGCGAGGTAATGGAAATCTGCGGATCCTATTTCATATCTTGCCTTCAAATTGCGGAATTCAAGCATCAATTCGACGGCTCTTTTCACGTAGGCCTCGTAAGGCATACAGCAACCCGAAAGTTCTCTATTGCCGATACTTCCACCTCATAGATCTTCTCAAACGGCATGGTCGTTCAAGAGGCGAGTGCTCCGGGAAGTTCTATCATTAGCAGGGACGAGCATATCCCCTCATGATGCTCCTCGGCTATCTTGTGGCTGATTCCGAGCACGTCATTATGATACTTCTCGCCTATCTTCTTGACTGAGGCTATGAGCACGTTGGCGTCTAACCCTATCCTCAGTTCTTCCTTCTCTCCTCCCTGGCCATGTCAGCAGCAGATGGTTTACCTGCAAAGTACGGGCGTAGCTCTTCTGAGAGTTCTTCCAGACTCCTTACTCTAGCCCATGCGGGCACTTCAGGCTTGACCCTTCTGGGAGCGGTCAGGAAGTAGATGTTTACTCTGCCCTTTCTCGACGCGGAAACCTTCCCTGTCCCGGCGAGTTTCAGCAGGTGCCCTTGGGCAGTCGCCCAGGCTATTCGAAGCTCCGAGGCTATCTCATCCGGGGTAGCTGGGCCCTCCTCTAGGAGGCCGAGTATCCTATTGTCCAGCTCCGATGCCACTTTCAGGCCCATGGTGTGATATATCGTGCTATCCACATAAAGGTCTACTCTTATGACAAATTCTCATTACTATCGGTAACCAGCCGTGTGCTGCCTAATCTATCAGTGTAGTAGGCGTTGATGGTGGATCCGAATATGCTCGCAATCCTTAGGGTTCCAGCGTAGTAGTCGGTTAAAGTTCCGCTCGGCGTCTGCCAGCGAGACCCTTAGTAGTGCAAACCTGTTGTTTGGCCGACAGGTTTGCCTGTGAGCCTGTAGGTCCGATCGTTCTCTAGGCGACTCTAGAACAGTCTTGATCTCTTACCAGATGGTTTCGATTCCTTCGAGATCCGAAATCTCTTGGTCGTCGGTTACTATCCCCTTTGAACCCAACTGCCGGTGGGTTGCAACAATCATCCGGTCGTGAAGCTGCGGGAGCGCAATGCTCGCCACATCCTTCCATCCGTTCAGGTTTAGATCCTCAAGTCTCAGGCTTCCCCTACTCTCTACTACGTCGTAGAACACTGAAAGCTTTTCCATCGGTATCCTGACGCCGAACACCTCCTTTCCCTTGAGAAGAGTGTAGAGGGTCTCACCTAGGGTAATGGCTGGTACGACAAGCTCTGCTCTCCCATCTTCCGCCTTCTGAAACACCCTATCGGCTCTGGAAGGAAGCCGGTCGGCGAGATATCCTAGGACAGCGACGGTATCGATGGTGTACCGTTCATTCTCTTTCAACACGCCACTCTCTTCTGACTTTGCCTATGAAAGTGGAGGCTTTCTTCAAGTCAACTTCCTCTCGCATGAGTCCCCGGAGACTTCGCATGGAATCCATTCTATGCTTCAACAGTATCCCTTCGTTCGCAGGAACCATCAGAACCTCCTCACCCTCCTTCAAACCAAACCTATCCCTCAAGTCCTTCGGGATCGTTATTTGGCCCTTAGAGGTCATCTTCGACTGGTAAGACAATGACTCCAACCGCCTTACTGATTGTAAGACCACAACAGACTAAGAGGATTGCACATGGAGGAAACAGGCCAGATGCGTTAGCTCAAACGACGCCAATTCATGCCGAAGACGGACAACCCAAATGTGGTGTCGATCACGATGCGTTTGGCAGACAACAACATCTCGTGCAAGACTTATGATTCTCCTCATGAATGATAGCTATTTCCGGTGGAGGACACGAGAAAGAAATCATCTGGGCGCGTGGGGCAGAAAGGAGAGTTGTTTCCTCCAAAGGAGGTGCGGGAGGAGTCATGCGCCGATTGGTGTATATATCCAGCGTCGTCTACACACTGGATGTTTTACTATGCCCATGATTGACGTATATGCACCGGCAGACCTGTTCCCAGTCGGAACCGATGGTCGGCTTGGCAAGGAGCTCACCATGGCTGTTCTCCGCGCCGAGGGCGTGGCCATCCCTGGTCCCTTCCACCTGAATAACACGGCCGCTTTCATTCACCGAATGGACCCGCACTCGGTTCACACCGCAGCCACCGACTCCGCCCGCATCGTGCGCGTACAGGTCATCACGCCCCCAGCCGCGTTAACCCGTGAAGGCCAGAAACAACTCGTCAAAGAGATCACCGAGATTATTACCAGGATTTCCGGCGACCCGACCCAAGCCACTCGCACCTGGGTAATACTCACCGAGGCAGCAGAAGGCGGTTGGGGACTCTCAGGCACAGCCTTCGGACGACAGGAGTTCGCGGCACTCGCCGCCAAAGCAGCCGCGGCGCGCCAAGTAAGCGAACAACTAGCCTAGTTTCTCTGCTAGAGAGACTCTTCCGTTCGGAAAGACTTACAGTCTGCTAGTAGCCCTAGATCTAGGTGGAGGAGTATTCTCTGCTACCTGCCCGGCCGATCCTTCTCTACGACAATGATTGTGGAATCTGCTCCCGGTTCGCCCATATTGCGGGAAGAAGCTCCAAAGGCTGGATCGACACCGTGGGCTTATTCACAAGGCGCGGAATGAGAATCAAGTCTGACTTCTTCAATCCAGGTGATCATCCTGACGACAATTTCTGGCTCCTGGTCGGAGACGTCGGCTATGGGGGAAGAAGCGGTCTACTCCCGCTGGCACGAGAAATTGTTAGAGGTCTAGTCATATGACCGAGAGAGAGGGAGAATCGTGCACTCGACCCAAGAACGCTGTGAGCAGAATACTCGGCACTCTTCGTCGGGGCAGAGTGGTTAGGCGAAAGCCACGAGGGGTCGCCGTTCAGCCATCTCAACAATAACCTTCTCCACCTTCATATGATGAATACGACGATGAACAGTCAACAACGTAAGACAATCCACACAGACACGAACAATATGATGATCCGCCTGTAATTCCACAACCTCATCCTCAGGCCGAACCTCAAACCGGAAACCACAAATCACGGGCACAGCAGACTAATCCTAACTAATACCAATCCCCGCAACCTCCCCTTAAGCGTTGAAGATCCGTGCTGATGAACGGTCTAGAGACCCAAGAACGCGCGAGGAGCTAATTATCCTAGGCTCGTACATCTGAAATCAGTTCATTCCCGAGAATGAACTAGAGTCTCAACCAAGCAACGGCAAGAGTGATAAGAGAATTGTCGCCCACGTTAGCGCGTGGACGCGAAACTCGCCTACAAACGACTCTACAACTGGTTCGATTCTAAGAGTAGCAGAATTTCTGCGCGTGACCTTGATCTCTCCTATCGTTCTCAAGCTTCCGCTCTAGCGTCAGTCCTCCCGAAGCCTGAGCAGGCGACGCCGAATGACATGATGGCGCTCGCCCAAGAAGTTCTGACCGGGTCCCTTGAATGGGCATACCACGAGAAAGACGATCAAAGCATCAAACTTCACGAGTATGCTCGGACGATAGTCACTGAGTTCTCCGACAAGTATGACCCATCCAAGTCATCCCTAGCAAAGGGCGCTCTGAAATATAGATACGGTCGAAAAGGCTAATGGCGAAGAATCTCGAAAACATCAACTTTCGCTCCCTTGGTGCGGTGCGTTGCACAGAGATTGCTGGCATAGCATTGCAGCTAGGTATGCAAAAGAGTTCGGTGGAAACCAGGCGCGTTTCCCCATCGTATCGAGGCAACGATTATTACCTGTTGAGAATCGCATCGACCTTCGCCGTCGATCACTGGAGTTTCAATAAGGGAAAGCTTACTCTAAATTTACAACCCTCATCCGCCATCGCCCACGACATGTTTCCCCGAAAATTTGAAGAGGTGCTCGACAAAGGTCAGCTCCAAATTGGCTTGGGCGCAGACCTTACATGGGGACCAGCAACGGCGAAAGCCGAATTCAGTTACAAGACGACAATCAGGAGTATCAGTACATCTCTGTCAACCGAAGGTCTTCTCGACTCTCGAGTCGCTTGGAATTTCCGTAAGCGAACTGGTGAACCTCGTTTGGAGGGAGTCGTGGAGACGCTTCTTACGATTCAATGCGAAAGGGGCACAAATGTTGTAGGATCTGCCACTCTAGCGGGATGGACGGGTAGACTAAACAGACAAAAGGAAACGACCACGTTGACGTTCAACGTGTCTCGACAATAACAAGAGAAGCAATTCGAACGAATACCAAGTCTATCCCATGTTCACTCTTGCCACAGTTTCGTTCTCGTGTCTGAGCAATAGCCCGAACGTAGCTCAACCCTAGAGATGTCGAGTCAGCGGAGCAACTGGCGCGAACGACTACATGCTAATCCGTCTCGCATGGAACGAGAACTCGCATTCAAACTCCAAGAGGCCTGCGTTTGCTATCAGACACAGGTCGAGATACCAGTAACCACAGCCGACTTCTACTTCCCACTAGAGACTCGACCGCTCATCGTGTTTGTCGACGGCTCGGTCCACCTTGGAAAGACCCAGATGTTCAAAGACGAAGAACTACGAACCCTGCTAAGGAAGAAAGGATACCGAATTCTGGAGTTGTTCTACAATAGTTACTCTATCGAGAAGAGGGATGAGCTGTATCTCCAAATCCTTGAGAACGTGGGCAAGTCAAGATCTGAGGCTTGACCTCGACCTCTGGGACTAGATACCAAAAAGTTTAGCACGTTCCGTGAACAACACGACATTATGCTGGGTTCAAAACCCTGCGAAGTTTGTCAAATTCTTACAGCCAGGGGTCCTTTAGCCAGACTCTGCCAACGATGCGACCGAATCGCCAAACGGGTTGACCCTCGGCATACAGGCAACAGGAACGCACGAATTAGAGCACTGAAGAATAGTTGGGACGGTCAGGTCTTCAGGTGCTTTTACAGCGGGGTTAGTCTCGTCGAAAATGACTCTGGGCATCCCCGGTATATCACCTTGGATCACCGGACTCCTCGGAACGAGGAAGACATTGTAATCTCATCGTCCTTGATTAACGACATGAAAACGTACATGAACGAGGAGGCATTCAAGGAGATCGTCATTGCCCTCGCAAGACATTTCGAAGGCGGCCCCGCTCTTGGAGACGAAATTCTCGATACAGTCCCCGTCCGAAAACGATAGGAACCCGCCGATTGTAGGAAGTTAAGCTAGTTGGCTACTTTCGGAGTGTCCGGCCTATCTTCTACTGCAACAGAGGGATTCCTTCGATCACTTGCGGACTCCTCGATCATCACCTTTGAGGCCGGGTTCAGTTCCGCCTTACCTGAATCATTTCCTTCGACGATAAAGTCGCTATGCAAGGAGCTATCTATTCATCTCAATTTGCATCTGCCATTTTTTTTCAGCTGGTCAGATCAGCTTAGGATCAACCAATCAAAGCGCATTCTAGCAGAAGGGGCGCGACTCGCTGCCGAGGTGAATGGAGTAGCGGTTTTCCATTTGGGATACGCAGGCAATCTTGGCTTTGAAGGCGTTCGTTCAGTCATAACCTCAGCCATTCGAGAAACGGCAGAGCACGTAGCATCAATGAATCCTAGCTCTCAATTCTTCCTGGGAATAGAAACGAGCGGGAAAATCTCCGAATTGGGATCTCTCGAGGAGATAATCGATCTTGTTGGTGACATATCATCTATGCGGGTGATCCCTGTCATAGATTGGTCACATCTGTATGCGAGAGCTAACGGTCGGTTTCCCAGGAGCATTCCGGATTATCGACAAGTCATGGCCAAGCTAGAATCTGTATCCTCTCAAGATTTTTACTTCCATGGCTCCGGAATTGAATTCAAGAATTCTCAGGAGAAGAGACATCTTAGCGCTAAGACATGTCTTCCTCCTTTGCCTCATTTGCTAAGAGTCCTGGAAGAAGGTGGCTATCGATATACTCTAATCGTTGAGTCTCCAACAGCCATCGAAGACGTATTGTGGCTCAAGGATGTTTGCAAGGACCCATCCGCCTGGATTGAGTTTGCTGAGAGGAAGATGCGAGAAGTAGCGCAGCAAGCGACTCTCGACTAGACCTTGTTCTCCTTGACCGGCTCTATTGCCGATTACCGGTTTATCTGTGCCTCATGACGAACTCGCGAGCTGTTGCAACATTCTCTTTGATAGACCCTGTTCCATCCAGTTCAAGCGTATTGTGCTTTCCTCGATTGCGAGATTGAATCTGTCTGTATAGACGCTGTTCTTTCTTGAGAGCAAGAGGCGAAAGGAAAACGTGACTGGACCGGAATCTGCCTGTCTTCCTCAGACGACTAACGCGGACCTGGTAAGGTGCGCTCAGATAGATTGTAACCTTCGGTCGCGGAACGAAGAAATTTATTCGATTGATCACATTCTTGGACAATCCATCTATCCTCTGATAGACAAGTGATGAGTCCATGTAGCGGTCGGAAACTACAGTTTCCTTGATTCTTAACCATCGTCTTATGTTGCGCAAATGCAACTGTCGATCCACTGCAATCAGATATGCCAACGCAAGGGGATCACGCCCGTGCTTCGATGCTAGTTCATCTATCGCATTACGCAAGATTGGAGAGTATGGCTCCTTGGTGTATCTCGTCCGTAGTCCTGCTTTGTTGAGGGTTCTCACTAGGGCTTTTGCAAATGTCGTCTTTCCTGATCCATGTGAACCCTCGACAACGATGAGGCGTGTAAGAATTTCCATATCTTCCATTGACTCAGTGCTTTGATAATTTACTGGTCCAGAGAGAACCGAACAAGTATGATACCATTGCTCCCCACAATGGCTGCAACGTAGATGATCTTTTACTCTCAAATTCTCTCAAAGTCCCACCTAGTTGAAGGCCTGCTGTTGCCCTTCTTATCGAAATATCAAATTCTGGATAAGCGTTAAGCCGATGCAGACCGTCATAAAGGAACACTCTTGAAGTCCAGGGACCGATCCACTTGTACTCGCTAAGAATGCTCACTACCTCCTCATCTGGAAGCTGCCGAAGCTGCTCGAAATCCAGGTTTCCTTCGACCACATCTCGAGAGACTTCTCGAATTACGTTCCATTTGTAACCTATCCGGCAATCCAAGAGATCCCTCTTGTGGGCGGTTGCAAGAGTTTCTGGAGTCGGAAATGAGAAATAAATGTCTTCATCATCTCGAACGGAGTTCCCGAACTTTCGTACCAAATTGTCGATTAGTTTCTGTGCTGTTGTAGCCCGTACGACCTGTCTAACAATCACTTTGATCAACGACTCGAATGGGTCCAAAGAAAGGTGAGGTCGGAGCCCTTTCAATTCATTTGTCAGATGCCTAAGACTGGGATGCGACGAGGCTCTATCGTAGAAGGGTCTTAGGTCCAAATCCGTACAGAAAGACGCTGCGACCTTGTTTTTCAGGATTTTCATAGAGGAGGTAGACACGTCCGTCATTGACCAAAGACAAAGCTTCGGGTCCGGGCCGCACTTGCAGGTGACTATTGTCGGGACAAAATCGTCCTCAAGTTCAACTAGCCTACTCCACCGAGCTGGGGAATATAGGAACGGGAGGAAGGCACACTCTTGGTGAACAAACAGTTTTGGGTATAAGCCAAAATCGTAGGGCGAAGAAACACGAATGGTGGCAACCACTTTCCCACCTCGCGAATCATTCAGGATCTGCGGCAATAGTGGTGGGACCTAGCACACGTAGAGAGTTTCTTCTAGATATTTCTTCAGGTGATTCTCAACATATTGGTAGCGATTCCAAACCTCCGACATCTCTTCTCTCATCAAGTTGCCGAACGGCTTGATACATGCAGGTTCCGACGGGACGGGGGATGCAACTACTTCTCCGTTCGGATGAATTAGGACTGCGTGGCCCTCGTTAACGCGACCCCAATCTGTTAAAGTAATTCTGACATTCCATGAATTCGTTTCCTTAGCCTCACGGAGCCGTTCAAACACGGTTTCCAACTCCCGTGATGAAAGTCCTCTTTCGACTACATCTGCACCTCGACCCTTTCGGATCGGGGTTAGGACCTTTAGTTTCTTGGCACCAAGCTCATTTGCTACCCTACAAACGTCCAGCACATAGTCGGCGTTCTGATCAAACATGACGGTAACGAGCGACAGTTCTACTCCTGCGTCGATAAGATTTCTTATGCCGGCGAGAACACGATCATATTGCCCGCGAATCTGATTATGAATTTCCCGTGTTCCATCGAGCGTCACGTCAATGTATGAAAGGCGCTTTGTCAATTCATTTGCCAAAGATCTGTCGATCATAGTTGCGTTTGATGACATTGCTACGATCTCATGATTTTCTTTGAGGAGGTCCAAGATCTGAGGTAGATCCTTCCTCAAGGTTGGCTCTCCTCCTGAGACTATTACTCGAGGAATCCCAGTCAGTTTCCGGATGACTAGCGATAGCGCATCAAAGGTTGGCTCTTTGATCATGGCATCTTCACTACAGTATACGCATAGCAAGTTGCAACGTCGCGTGATCTGTAGCGTAACAGACAACGGTAGGTCCAACTGCCTAGTGGAGCTAGGCTGATCCCCAAGTTCGAAATGCTGCTCTTCCCTGTTGAATCGAATAGCTTGAGACTCGAATGTTGACGGTTTCTGTGTGTTGCCATGTACGATTGAAAACGCCGGTCTCCTCTGGACAAAACTTCTTGGTGTTATGATTTATTTCTTTTGGAACCTGCTCATGATTTCCTCAAGAAGTAGCGCGGAGGCCTCACTCTTTCCTGGAAATACCAAATTGAGATCCTCCAACATCAAAGATTTTAGATCCTTGTTCTTGAAAGTGAGATAATTCGCAAGTTTTATCGCAGTTCCCCGACCCATGTGATGAAAACCCATTGCCATAAGACCGATAGCAATCGCGTCGTTGGTCCCGTACTTGCAGAACATGGCTATCCGCTCAATTCGACTTCTTTGTTCTGCATTCGTCTTCAGTATTGCGCCAGGCATCTCGAGCAAGGAGCTAAGAACCCAACTTGCATCATTAGGTAGAGTACCCTCGAGTAGAGACGCGTCAACGCTCGGGTCTAGACCGCACCTCTCGAGAATCTCATCAACAGGTTTCCCTCCAACCCAGAGCTTTAGGAGCGCGGCATATCGAGGGCATCCTGCAACTCTTTGATATTTCTCGCGCAATTGTGGATCCTCGACGATCACCTTCGAGATGAACTCGAGATCTAACGGGATAGGAACATCTTTCAGGTATTCATCATATTCTTCTGACTCAAAGGGCAACCCTACCAGTCCCATGATGAGGGAATCAAATTGGCTTCCCTTGTAACCCGAGTTAAGGATTCGACTCAAATTGTCCAAGAGTAGTTTGGTGCTAAACGGGGAGAGAGTTGAATGGGCGGCAGCTTTCCCAGATGGTGTGACCTTGAATTCATTGGGCGAGACTTGTTGTAAGAAACCATATTTGCAGAGTTTGCATGTCTCTACACTTACTCCGTCTAAGAAGAGTTTTCTCGTTTCTCCAAGAGCGTTGTTCCAGAACCACGTTTTGGTCATCAGGGAGGAAATATCTTCTCTTTCTACAGTTCCGTCTTCTTGGGCAACTGAAAGGATCTGACTTTGGATCGAATATCTAGCGGGTGGCCGCTTCGCTAGAAAGTATTGGACAGCAGAGTCAAGTTTCTCGGGCTCGCTCTCAAAGTATTTAGCCCGAACTCGTTTCGACTCATCTTCGCTCAAGGTAATGATCACTGCTTGACCTTGGGTATCGAATCCGGGTCTTCCTGCCCTAGCGGCGAGGTTTCGATACGTTGCAATCTTCATAGGGAACCCGGCTCCTCCGGAGGCAAATGGAAAGATGATGTGGCTTACCGGCAAGTTGACCCCTGCTTCTAGAGTTGTAGTCGTTACGAGAGCTCGAATTCCTTTTTCCCTAACACCTCTTTCGACGATCTCTCTAAGTGCTGACGGCATTCCTCCGTGATGATATGCAACACCCCACTTCAGGAGATCAGCCAATCTGGCATATCCAGTGGAGAGTTCTGGCTCGATCGACCTAATCTCCTCTGATAGTTTCGCTGTTATTGATCGCGATTGTTCGATTACGCTATGAAGGTCAGGGTCAATCTCAGCAGTACTGAAGAAGTCCCTCAAGAGGCGGGCCACATTCTCCACCGCTCTTCTGGATTCAATCGCAATGATGCACTGACCCCCCTGCACGACTCCTCGTCTTGCAAGTTGGGTAGCTATCTGAATACGTTGAACTCTGGACCCAGATGATTTGTTGGACCCGATGAGGGTCGATTCTACGTTACCGTCCTTATGGTATAACTTGCCTTCGCAAAATATTGCCTCATCAAGGTCAACCGGTTTCCATTCGCTAGAGACTAGAGTACTGTTGAGCCAATTCGAAAAACCATTTGCATCTTCCTTTCTAATAATGCCCGAAATCGCAATAATCTGCGGATCTTCAGCCCCGACAAGTGTCTTGTACTTTGTCAAAATAAATTCAAGAAGAATGCCGCGACCCTCGTCTGACAGCTTTTGAACTTCGTCTATCAATAGTCGATTGATATTCGATCCCGATAGTTTTCCTCTTTTCTGAAGTGGACCCAGTTTTTCGTAGGTCGTCACCAGGATACTAGTCTGATCCAAGATATCGTCGTACTCTACGTGATCTCTGGTCGAAATTGCCACTTGAACAGATTCGGATTCAACCGTTTCCTTTAGCTGATGGTATGCCTCTTCTGCTAGAGTTCTCGTCGGAACCGCGTAAACCGTCTTCTTCTCGGGCGATGAATTGGCGGCGGCAAGCAACGCCAACATAGTTTTTCCGCTTCCAGGCGGGGTAGCGTACACCAGGTTTTTGTAAGCGAACAACCCCTTCTCGACGGCTTCAAGTTGAGGAGGCCAAAGGTCTGTTTTGGTCTGTGTTATGAGTCTCCTCTTCAGATAATCAGCTACTGGCAACGTGAGGATGCTTCTTCTAACAGAAGATCCCAGGGTACGAGCGAATAGGACCAACAAGGGCGAAAGCCAAGCTGAGACATCCATATCAACGACTGAATCGCTCAGGGTCTGTGCCTCTGATGCTAGTTTCTCAAGGCCCGTGAAAGCCGTCTGTACTACACAGTAACTATTCATCAGAGATATCATGGACAAGAGGACCAGCAGATCGTCGGATGGAGACACAGATTTTCTTTCACTTCTTTCTTTCTTGCAGAAGTTCAGAACTGTTTCCAAACCCGAACGAAGATCGGCAACCCTCCTCAATCCAAAGTCTGCAATACACTTCGTAAGTATCCTAGACGCTTCGGGAGATCCATACAGCACTTCACTGACAGGAAGTCCCATCGCCGCGTCGGTTAGCTTGAAGTAAAGTCTACGAGCGCGATTATTCTCGCCCACAGAGTCATAGCTAAGCCCAGCGATTGACGCAACTAACGGCTCCCATTTTCGCGCCACGAGACCGTCGTCCAACACTTTCTCCAATACACGGGCACCTGCTTTGAGTTCTTCATCCCTCTGTCTGTGTAGTCCTCGCTCAAGAATTGAAAGTCCAAGGCCCAGAGACAGCCCCTCGTCCATAGCATCAGATGATTTCATCGGTGACCTCCTCCAACAAATCGCAAGCTATGACCGTGAGGTTCATTGTGTGAGTTCCAACGGAGCTTGGTAACTGAAGATCCTTGATACTCCGTGAAAGGGTAGAACTCATACAATACTTCGAGTCAATGGAAGCGACGATTTCTGACGAGTAGTCGTTCTGAGCTAGCTTGGAATTGATGAAGTCATGTGATTGTTCAAGCCTGTCCACATTCGCCCCGCCTGCCTTGCCGCGACGAATAGTCAAGCTCATCTGAATGAGTACTCCTGTCAGATTGAGTCTCGTTTTTATCTGATCAAATTCTTCTAGCCCATCCTTCAGTTTGTCTTTGATCGATAGGCAACAAGCTTCGTGTTGTTTCCCCCTCGTTTCCTCGTGTAGATGCTTGCTTTCAAACAGTCTCATGCTCCATTCGGAACTCCTACGAATTTTGGTTACCAGATCGATTCCAAGTGACTTGCTTGTGCCTCCAACTTTCCATTTCGGCCACAACACTTCTAGTTTCCGAGATTCAACGAAGTGCTCGACGGTGATTTCGCCGATAACCCCAACTGTGTCGTCTTTGTCATCTATTCTCGCCTGGGATTGATCTCCGAGGCCGCCCGATTCGATGATCTTTAGGAGCCCTTCCTAGTCTTGGTTGCGTGACGTTCATGATAAATTTGGGCGGCCTCGGCCATCGAATTCTTGAGAATAGTCTGAAATTCCTTCGTGAACTTTATTCTGAAGTACTTTGCCTTGCCAAGACCCGCCCAGAGATTCTCTGAAGCAAGTTCTGTGGGAGGAATTGGCTGGCTCATTCTTGGAATCTTTTCTCTGGCGCTTCTAGCTGGGGGTTACTTTGGGATCGTGATGCTTCCCAGTTTTGATACCTTGACTTGTCGAAGTATTGTCTCTTGGTTGACGCAAGCTTAAGCCAGAACGGTACAAAAGAGAGCACGGTCACGCCCCAAATCATGTAATGAGGCCAGCCAAACGGAGGAAGGAACAGCGCACCGATTGATCCACCAGCAAGTATCGGGAATAACGCGAGGACCATGCCTCGTAGTCTTTGAGCACTTTTTCTAAGATTCTCTTGGCGTTCAGAGAATAGTTCCAAGGTTGCACTCGCGCTTTCGAGCGAACCAACGCGTTGATTGGATACAAACTTATCGAAGTCCTCAACTATATCTGGCTCTTCTGCCCCGATCACGGACAAAATCAGTTCTTGGACGGTCGAGGGCAACCGGGTGAAATTCTGTTTTTCTTGCAGTCTCCTTATCCTCTTGTCGCGCCACCAGTATGAAGGCCCTCCATCATCATCCATGTACTTACTCTGAAGCTCCCGTTCGCCATACGGCCTTTCAGCCTCGCTGCTCAGTTGTTGGATTAACAGCTGACATATTGGGATGTAAGGAAAGATCCTTACTGAAGTGTTGCCGTAATTCACCAACTGAAGAGGCATGTGCCCCCTCCAGCCGGGATTCACGAAATTCCCACCAATCTGAACTCCAAGTCCCATCCTTGCAAAACTGCTTCTTGGCTCTAGGTTTCCAGCGCAATCCCTTGGCATGGTGAATTTCTCGTACACTCGTCCGAGGACCAACTTCCCTGGCTGCAAGGTTATGGCTTCACCCTCTGACAATGTCCTCTGTTTCCAGTAACGCCGAGGAGAGAGTTCAAGCAGGACTGATCTTCGAAGGTCAATCGAACCTGTACGAGATTTCCGCGGTAACCAGAAGGTAGCGTCTAGTCGAAGATCGATTGAACTAGGTTGAATCTGTTCTTCGGGCCGAAACGGTTCAGTCAGATTATCGCATTCAAAGCGGAAATCATCTAGCCTTTGCTTAATCTCCCGGTCGGACAACAAATCGCTCCACCACCGGCAGTACCTACGCTTTTGAGGAGTTATCTCAATATGTCTCTATGAGGAGCAAAGCTGATTCCCCCACCAGGGCATCTCCTATCATGACGAACGCGCCTAGGCCAAGATAGAAGATCGGACTGGTCAATGGGACCAAGAGTAGTAGGAGGGCGCGTAGCCTTTGCGCGACTCTGAGACTCTGCCTAGAGGCTACAAGAGTCACCGGGTCCTGAACCGAGGTTTTCTCCCTTGCTTTGTTACCATTTACGGTTACCGGATCCGTTACCAATCGAATAATGTCAATTGCAGTTGAGTTTCGCGGCGCAAACCGCGTGTTTGAGAAAGCTCTCAGCAGGAGGCGTTTGCATCTTTCAATCTACGTCCCATGATTGCAGATACTAGAGGTCAGCGACCTGATTCTGCCTAGGAATCGCCTTGAAAACGGCTTGGCGTCCATTAGGATGTTAATGTCAGTTGAGACCAGTGATCTGTAGTAGGGGAATGTTGATGGGTCCGTGCTAGGATCCGGTTAGCCGGCGACAGTCGAGAAAAATAAGGTATGCGTGCTAGTCTCGCGACGCAGAACTGCCTTTCCTGGGCTTATCCGATTTCCAGTTGATGGGCAGCTTGTAAAGAACCCAAGCTTAGGTCGAATTAAATACGCACAAGCCACTATCTAGTGGTAATACGCATGACGCAGCCTTCCACCAGGAGGTTGGTTATCGCAAAACCCATCGGAGAGGACCTTGTCCCAGATCTCCGAATCTTGAGGCTGCACGCGAACAGCAACCTCGCAAGAAACCCCGTCATGCAATTGCTCTTCGAAGTTTCCAGAGAGCCCCCGGGACAGGGAAACTGCCTGCTCACTACCATAATGGCCCGTCTTGGAAAACGCAGCTTCCTACTGTTCTTCCACATTCCGGTCGGGGGCTGCCAGGACCCTTCCGTATGCGTTACAGCCTTGGGACGATTCATCGTAACCAGGTTCAAGATGCGATAGTCCCAGCCACCCTAATCGCCTCATGGTAACTGAAGGCACTATCCACGCTCAACAAAGAACTCGTCGAATGCTCCTGGCCACGCGCGCTGTTAGGCGATCGGTTTCGGGGCTCACTGGAATGACGAGTGGCCCTGCGTGGCGTTTTTCAGACACTCGGCACACCGAGAAAAAACATGTGCCTTTAATGCTTGTGCACGCCGATTGGGTCTGGGCTACAGTGCGATCTCTAGCGCCCTCAGCTATCGTCCTCCGATATCATCGAGATAGGTTTGAAAGAATTGCCACAGACCCAGAAGACAACATTCGCTGGATAGCTTGGAGGAGGGATGGAAGATCAGCCCTAGCCGTAGGAAACCGGGGCCTTGTTCTCGGCTTCGATGGTCAGAAATTTAGGAAATTCAACAGCCCGACGCGAGAGAATCTCAGGTGCGCGTCTTACAATCCCATGAACGAGGCAATGATAGTGGGCAACCGCGGAGCCGTGCTTCTGTTCAAAAATGGAAATCTCGAAGTGGTCGGAGTAGGCACGGAAGCTAACCTGAGACGTGTGGCTTGGTCACCTGACGGCTCGACAGCCCTCTTGGTAGGAAACGACGGAGCAGCTCTTGGATGGAAAGTTGGAAAAACTCAGGAGCTGGCCGGTGCTCTCAACAATCTCCGCTCGGTTTCGTGGCATCATCAAGGCAGGAATGCCTTGGTTTCGGGCAACTACTTTGGCACGTCGATGGTTCCATGTCCCACGCTTTACGGATATGAGGAGGGTGCGAAAGAGCTGAAACCTCTCATAACGATCGAGAAAACGGACATTATTGGGGTCGAATGGAACCCTGATGGGTCATACGCTCTTGCGGTTGGCTACGAAGTGGTCTGGCACGAACCCTGCGTATTTCGATGGACCAACGGCGAACTCGAAAACATACCAGTCACTGACCCGAGTCTATACCCGACCTTAGTTGCTTGGGACCCGAGGAATAACCGGGCTTTGATAGGAACAGGTAGCCCGTTCCCTCGTAGCCGAGGACAAGGAGCCATACTCAACTTTGAGGAGGGACACATTCGGAAGCTCTACTCGTGCCCGCACAGGATAACGCGTATGGCCTGGCATCCGAAAGGCGATGTTGCTATCATCATTGGAAACACGAACGCGAGAACCTTCACAACCTGACTGTGTTAGGTGTTTCTAAAGGAAACTGCGGTAGGAAGTCTCGCCCTAAGGGTTGGACCTTTCCTTAACGGTAGATCAGCAGGTCGCTAAACTGGACAAGCCCGACTGTGGAAACAAATCATTGCGAAGAAACGATTCTGCGGACTTGAGGGCAGGCCTTCGCCGGGTTTCGGGTAGACCCACTGGTAAAAGGGCGGCCCTTCCGATAAGAACAATTAGCCTAACAAGGGCCTACTCATTCTCAGTAGGAGCATAGCAGGAATGGTCGCTGAGTTGGTCAACGTCGCAGCAACACTCGAAGTTCCACCGGGCGTGATGAAGATGGTCCAGGTGGCGGACCAAGAAGTCTGCGTCGCAAACGTGGACGGCAAATGTTACGCGATAGGAAACGTGTGCACCCACGAGGAAGGGCCTCTAGACCAGGGGAGGCTAGAAGAGAACGAGATCGAATGTCCTTGGCACGGGTCCCGGTTCGACGTCAGAACGGGCCAGGTAATGGTGGGCCCTGCCTCAAAACCTGAATCTGTCTATGAGGTCATCCTAGAAGGAACCAACATCCTCGTCAGACCCAAGTAGTTTCTCTTGGCTGATCGGGCTGTAATTTCGGGGCGCGAGTCCCTCCGGCTCACTTCGAGTTTCAAATCCTTCTGAGGGTCGTCAGTCCTACCTCGGCTTGAGAGCCTGGTCCAGTTTCTAGTCTGTTTGTATTATGTCGTTTCCACGTATTTCCTCCGCCACTCAAGGGCATCTCCAAATTTGACGGATCCGAAAAAGAAAGAGACGAAATGTTCGTCGGGCTTCTCGATTCACTTTCCCAAATCCGAAGACTGCCCTCTAGAGGTTCAAATCACTCAAGCGTTACGAAGTACGATGTATGTTGAACCGGAACGGATCTTCGTACCTGTCGATAAGTCCTAGTTGTCGCTGTTTTTCCTGTATTCTTGTTATAGCCTTCCCGTGAATCCTGTCATGCCAAACGAACCGTCTTAGGATTTTCTTCAGGGTCCATTCTTCGTTTTGCACATTGTAGATTTTCGAGTTGCCTTCCTTACTGAAGAGGTGTGCAAGACTGTCAAAGCTTGATTCGCGGATTTCCATTAAGGGTAATGCGTCGTCTTCTGAAAAGGCGATTCCGGTCCTTGATAGGTAGTAGTACTGTGTCCTCTTTACATGATCGAATATTTCTTTGATGGTCTTCTTGTTCTGGCCGTAAAATGTTTTCCTAATACGGGCTTCATCTACCCAGTCCTTGAGCTGCGTCCGATCATACAGCTTTGCGAAGCTGGCCCCGGAATGCTTCGCTAGTTCGACTAGCAATTGAAATTCCCTGTCGCTCATTGGGCCTCGATCGACATCTAAGAGGATCTCGCAGTCTGCATCTTCAACCGTTAGCTTGCATTGATGAGTCTGAACAATATGTGCTTTCGGGAGTTGTTTGAGTTCTCGTCCAAGCCACGCGAGGTAGGACGTGGCCTCGTGCTGTGCTTTGGATAGAGCTTCTTCCTCTTTGGCACCTCTGACGAACGCTCCCGGTAGCTCCACAATGAATCCGTGGAACCCCTTACCATTAGTCTCTAAGGCCACTGAAAGGTGACTACTTGCAACAAGGCTCAGTTCTCTGGCAAATGATAACAACGCCAAACCTTGTCTCTGATCATTGATGGATCTATGAAGACTTCTCCGAAACGCAAAAGCCCTCCATTCTTGGAGGGGCTGTGAACATTATGAAAAGAATTGTCAAGAACTTATCCCGGGTTTTCAAGAACTCAAGACCGTCCCCAGACCAAACTTGAAACTCATCTTCATCTATGGACCCCCTGCAGTTGGAAAGCTCACTGTCGCAACTGAACTCGCAAAACAGACTGGATTCAAACTGTTCCACAACCACATCTCCCTTCAATTCGTTCAATCTGTCTTTGAGTTTGGTACAAAGCTGTTCTGGAGACTGACCGACAAGTTTCGATTGGAGATGTTAGAGGAAGCTGCAAAAGAACGAGTCGATACAGTCTTCACGTTCGTCTATGTCAAAGGCACTGACGATTCTTTTGTAAGACAGACAATCCGAAGAGTCAGGTCACGCGGTGGTCAAGTTTGTTTCGTCCAGCTCCATTGCCACGAGGAAGAATTAGCCAAGCGAGTCAAGACCAAAGCTAGGAGGAACATGGAAAAATAAGCACAAAGACAAAACTCAATAGCGTCTTGAAGAAGTACCATTTTGATTCAGAAGTCCCATTCCAGCCAAGCCTAAGCATCGACACTACAAACTATTCTCCAAAGAGCGCAGCAAGAATAATCGAGCAACACTACGATCTCCGCCTTTTGAGGAAAACTACATGATCCTGCTGACAGAGTGAGTGTCTCAGGTTGAGCCTTGGTGGATCAGATGGACCATTTTGTTAATGATCCGTTCGTGCTTCTTCTCGTCTGCGTCGATCCACTCAAGAAGTAGCCTCGCTACTGGGTGAGATATTTTCACTGTGTCTCTGAGCGATTGTTCTCCCGCTTTGTCCTCTATCTGCAAGATCGCGTCGAGGAATTCTTTCTTTGGAACGTTCAGAGTAGGTTCGTGAGGTAGTTCGGTCCATGAGATTATCTGAGAAACAACATCAGCATGCCTCATGCTGTCCGCAGCTATCATTCTGAGCAGAAGTTTGGAGTATTGATCATCAAACTTTACCGCTGATTCGAGGCACCTCTCCGAAGCCTTCAATTCCAATTCGAGTCTCTGTCGAAGAACCTCAACCACCTGTTTCTCCCTCTTCCGCGGTGTCTCTTCAAGCACCCTGCTGCCCTTGCTAGCAATTATTATCTGGTCAGCTGCTTCCATCAATTCCGCCATCCGCACTCCCTCTCTCACGCCACTTCGGACCCTTTGCAAGACCCTCTCTGCCAGAGCATCGATGGTACGGTCGACTTGAGCCGGTCGCGCGACTAGCCTCCCCCTCTTGCCCTTCAGATACTGAACCACTGCAGCGGGAGTGGTGTTGAGAGCAGTTGCGATATCCTTCACCCTGAGACCCTCCCGTCTCAAGCTGAGAGCGAGGCGGGCACGAACGACAGGAATCAAGTTCTCGATCTTGATCCCTTCAGCAATATTTCGCATGCTGTTGGGAAGCGAAATGCGCTGTTATTAACAGTGTTAACAGCTTTCGTTAACGTCGATTGGCTTAAATGACGTATGTCATAACCTAGAGTTACGTTGCGGCTTTGATCGACTACGCACAGCTCTTACTGCTAGGAGCCATCGCTGGGCTGACCATATTCCTAGGCCTACCCATGGCTCTGCTCCAGGGTGTCAGCCGCATGAAGAAAGGGTTCCTCAACGCGCTCGCAATGGGTATTCTCGTATTCCTGATAACTGACGTTTTGTCCGCTGCCTGGCAGCCAACAAAGCTTGCCGCGGTCGCAGGCTACACGGGAAAGGGTCCCGTTACGGACGGGGCCATCGATCTTCTCGCATTGTTCGGTGGGCTGGGTCTGGGACTCTTGGGACTCGCTCTCTACGAACAGAGGTATCTCAGAAGAATCATCTCAACCAAAAAGAAACTAGCTGCCGCGGAAGAGAACAGTGATAATCACGGTACAAAACCAAGCCCTGTTGATCCGCGGGACAAGATGCCGCAACAGCATGGTTCTGAGCTCTTCGGCAACCCCCGCCACCTTGCGACGATGATCGCTGTTGGCATCGGACTGCACAACTTCAGCGAAGGCCTAGCCATCGGCCAGTCCTACGCTTCAGGAGCAGTCGCGCTCGCAATAGTCCTCATCGTCGGTTTCGGAGCCCACAACGCTACCGAAGGCTTCGGAATCGCGGGACCCCTAACTGGTATCTCAGAGAAACCCCAGATTTCGTTCCTCGCGAAGATGGGCATAATCGGAGGCAGTCCCACCTTCATCGGGACCCTCGTCGGGAGCGTCTGGGTCTCCCAACTAACCTACATCATGTTCCTGTCCCTAGCGGGAGGAGCCCTGATCTACGTTACGCTTCTAATGTACAATACCGCGAGACGAGAATCTCGGAACGATCTGATAATGGTCGGGCTCTTTATCGGGCTTCTGGCCGGTTTTCTGACCGACCTGATTGTCTCATTGGGAGGAGCCTAGCGGGTCTCCCGATCGGCGAGCTGTGTGAGTTTTCCAGAACGAAGCTGGTTGCCGACGAGGCTCATCCATAGGACGACTAGTGCAAAGAACAGTCTAGGCTGAACAGCTCCGAGACCAAGAAATCCTGCTAGAAAGATTATCATTGCAGTAATTCCCAGATTTTTTGATGATCGTCCGATAGTTATGCTCTTTCCGTCTTGGCGAAAAGCTATAGCGAATAACAATATTCCGACGATCGCCGAGACTGACCAAATACTTGCAGCCGCGCTATGAATGAGACCGGATAGAGTCGAAGGGGTCCCAATAGCATCTGTGTTGAACGCACCTATAATGACAAGCCCTGCACCGGCTATGGAAAGCATGATCAAATCAGCGCTGTAAAAGGTGGTGGCTCTCGCGCGGCCCCGTAATCCCGCTACGATGGAGAAAAATGCAAGACCGAGAACTACGAAACCCGTCCTCATCACGAAGCCAAAGGGTCCCAGAGAGTACAGACTTACAGGGTCCAAGTTAGTTTCCGGTTCAATAACGTGAACAGTAACTAGTGTAACTACGAACAGTGAGGTGAAAACAAGAGCGATAGTGCCTATGCCCGTGGCTCCCTGCTTAAGAGACTCACCCAACTTACCAACCAACGCTCAAGCTACACTCTGAACGCATTATCGTTTTGCTTCACAGAAACCCCCGGGCTAGGTCGATTGCTTCGTGATCGAAGAATTCCCGAAGTTTTCCAGGTCATTGCGTATCTGGAATTCTGACGAATTCATTTGTCAGATTGTAATTTTTGCAGTATCCTTTCCCGCGTTTGCATGCTTATCAAACCGAACATGTGCCCGTGAACTCAAGCCAATGGAGGTGAAATGATAGATATGAAAAAGTTCATCCCGTTAGCAATCCTCGCTCTTCTCATCGTTCCGGCCTATGTCATGGGTGCGAGATCCGATAGCGTATCCGGACCGAAACCGTCCATCGTTCTCATTCACGGTGCATGGGCGGACGGATCAGGTTGGAGCGGCGTTATCAGCCGGCTTCAAGACCAAGGATACACAGTATACGCTCCGTCGAATCCGTTGCGCGGCCTAGCATCTGACTCCGCCTACATTGCCGACTTCCTCCAGAGCATTAGCGGACCAATCATCCTTGTCGGACACTCGTATGGAGGCGCCGTCATCACCAACGCGGCGACAGGAAATCCCAACGTTAAGGCCCTCGTCTACGTGGACGCCTTTGTGCCTGACCAAGGAGAGTCATTGATACAACTCCTCAGCATGCCACCACCAATCGGCCAATCAGCCTCCTGCCTAGGAGGAGACCCCAGCAAAGTGTTCAACTTTGTCAACTACCCGGGCGCTGCGGCTGGAGACTTCGACGTGTACATCAAGCAGAGCGTCTTCCCATCGTGCTTCGCAAATGATCAACCAGTCGACAAAGCTGCCATCTTAGCATCTGCGCAGCGTCCTGCGGTTCTCAGCATACTACCCGCCATGTCAGGAGTACCCGCCTGGAAGTCGATTCCCAGCTGGTACTTGCTAGGAACGATTGACCTCGTCATCCCGCCGTATCTGCAGCTTTTCATGGCCCAGCGTGCGCACGCACAGATCGTCGACGTCAGAGCAGCACATCCCTCTATGATCTCCCACCCTGAAGCGGTAACACAATTGATCGAACAGGCAGCACAGACCGTAACAGGGAACTCCAACATCGGCTCGGGACTAACACTCGCGCCCACGAGTCTCTAGAAATCAGCCAATCCATACCTAAGAAGAAATCTCCACATGGTCTCACATCTCCGAAGAGCTCGGTAGGTGTGAGTATCCTGCTTTTTCTAAAGGGATGTCGCTAAAGTGGGCTCGATATTGCAGAAGGAATCGTAATACCGGATTGCACAAGCGTTCTCAGAGCGCGATCAATAATCCACAGCGCCGTGTACACGTTCCTAGAAGGGCCACGAAATTCCTTGGCCAATCGGTTGCGGGACCGGGCTAGTTGTCTAGAAGATGAACGACAGGCTTAGGCTAAACCTGAAGGCGCTCCGCCCAAAGTCATTCGGGTTCTTCCTCTTGAAGGGTCTAGGATGCCGTTCTATCGGTTGCCAGTCCAGTCTCACTACATCGAAACCGTCATCAAATTGGATAGATTCTCCAATCATTCGCTTTCTTCCTCACTATAGGCCTAGTATAGGGCGACCCATATTGACTGGGGAAATGGGTATCCAGTCCGTGGTGACAAGGGTTTCGCCGCTCTAGCTTGCCGGCGGGCGTTTTTGGCATGGCGGCCGCTGAGGGTTAGTATGAGATTGCGATAATCGTCATCGACTCCTCTAAGGAGGGAGGCCGATGAAAGCGAAGAAGAGGAATATGACGACTAAGATTGCGAGACCTGGGAGTATGAGAAGATACTTCGCGAGCATCTTGACACTTACCTTGAGGGGAGTCTTGTCTCCTTTCTCTCCTGTCAGCCATGAGGTGGCTAGAAGAAGTGCGCCAGCAATCGTTGTTACCGTTGAAGAGAGTGTCAGTCTAGTGCTGCATGACGTCTGGCGTATCGGGCTGCAGCCTACTGTGAGAAGGAATATTCCCGTAAGAACCAACACCCAGCCAAGGAGGCCGATAAGTGCCCTCCAACTCACAACGGGTTCGGGCTCGGTCGCTGATGCCTCCAGTGTTGCTCACTCTTTGAGCGACGATGGTTTCAAGTAAAGACTAATCGTGTCTCGGCTGAGGATATTCCGGTTTCAATCCAAGAGTGAAACTCGGCCCTGATCCGATAATGCTTGAGTTGGAGCTTAGCTGTTTTCGCCGAGTTCCGGTACCATTCGACTGATGCGATCGAACAGTTCGTAGGCAGCAGTCACGGGAGAATCCGTCTCTTTTGGATCTGTCGGCTGGGACCAGACCAGAATCTCAATGGGCGAGAGTTGAATCCTGACTTGGAATTTGTTGTCTTCCGTAATCCAGTAGAGCGACAGCTCATCTGTCCCATTGGCGTAGCCTACCCAGCGGAAATTCTTGAACCACCGACCCTTGATCTTTCCCAGCAGGTTCTGCGCGTCTATCCCTGGCGGAAGCTGACCTCGAATCACTGGTTCACCATTCACGAGGTGTTGCGGTGCCTTGCGCGAATGTTTCAGGGTCCGATATCCCTCCTCGGTCTTCGCGACGAGATTATTGTCCTCTAGTCGTCTGAGGATTCTAGTCAGTTTCTCTTGGTGAAGTCCGAGTCTTCTCTTTAGACCTTGAAAAGTGTAGGTTGCGTCAGTCTCCATGGACAACATCTCAATCACGAGCGCCTGATCATCAACCCGTCTGGACTCGAATGGAGTAATGTCTGGAGAAGACAACTGCTTCACATCGACGAGGGGGAACTGGGGTATTTATTGACTGTGTGACTTTTCTCTTAGCTAAATCGTGTTCTAGTCTCTGCGAGGATTGAATCTACCTGGTGTTTCCATGCTCCGAACTGTGATGGGTCCTTGGGATAGTTCTGGTAGAGATTGTTGAGGGTCTCCATCTGTTTCATGGTGTAGACCAGTCCTCGGAATGCTTTGTACGATCCTAGTCCCAGGAATAGTTTCACGATCTTCTCGAAGGGTGAGAGATGGGGCATCTCGCCGAGAGAGATCTCGGTAGCCTCCTTTCCGGACAGGAAGTGGCGCATTCCATAGTTGATCTCTTGATTGTTCAGTGTCTGTAGATACATTCTGAACGCCTCCAGTCCGGCTGTCTTGCTTCCGTAGTGTTTTACGAAGTCTAAGTTGTATTGCCAGAGATTCTTCTCGCTGAAATCATTCTGCTCTATGGCGCGGACAGCTGTTTCTCCGGCCAGGACGCCGCCGATCAGTCCTGGACCAATGCCGCCTGCACTAATCGGATTGGGGAACCATGCGGTGTCGCCGCAGATCATGTAGCCATTAGCCACGAGGCAATCGTTCTGGTGTCTAACGGAAACTTGCCAGCTTCCAGTAAGATTGCTATCATCGCTCAAGGGCGTCATCTCCTTGAAACGATCATCAGTCGCCAGCCAATCCTTCAACAATGCGCTCAACGGTTTCTGGCTTCTCTTCTGTTGAATACCGAGACCGATGTTCACCTTGTCTTCGCTCTTCGGGAATAGCCAGAGATATCCTCCCGGAGCCTTCTCCTGGTCAAGGTAGATATCGCAGTGAAAGGGTTCGACCTCGACTCCATCCCGGAGTTTTGCGTTCAGCCGTGCTGTTGGCTCAATGTCATCTTTGTCGATCTCTTTCTCGATGTGGCTTGGGATTGGAAGATTTCGACGCAGCTTCGTAGACATTCCAGAGGTGTCAACCACGAGTTTCGTCCTCATCTCGAAAGGTTGGTTAACATTCCCGCCTACGGTCTGTCCCTTGAGCCCTACGATCCGGCCAGAATCCTCAACCAGGTCCAAGGCTTGGACGCCCCCGCGAAATTCGACTCCGGCCTTCAGGGCATCGTCAAGCAGTCGTTTGCCAAACTTGGGCCGGTCGAGCACATAGCCAGGTCCTTCGAAGGGAACCCTGACCTTCATGTCAGGCGAGTAGACATACACTGCAGTAACTCGGTTTTCCATCTCAGGCTTGCCGTAAGTGACGCCGAGATGCTCGTTGAGGAATTTGATGTGATGCTCTCCGACAGCGTCTCCGCAGACCCATCCGAGAGTGGTCTTCTTCCCGACCTCGGCCTCTGGGTTCCGGTCGAGTAATAGAACGTCTACTTTGTTCTTCGACTTTATCGCTATTGTGGCGGCTGTCATGCAGCCGGCTATGCCTGCTCCTACTACGACTACATCTCTCTCTTCCAATTACAATCCTCTTGAAAGGCTGACTGCGGCTCTTCTCAAGCCGACTTTAGGTTTTCGCTCTCGGAACGGACAAATAATGGTCAAGAGTTTATATTATCTGCGGACCGGTCGCTCTCGCGAAAAATCAGGAGAATAGGGTTGACAACCAGTTCAACCGCCGAGGTTCGAAGCCCACCCTTCCTAGCTCTATGGCTCAGGACCATGCGCATCCCGTTCCTGCAGGCGACCTTTGTCCCAGTAGTTCTCGGAGGAGTAATCGCATTTCAAGTCGCTCATGTCTTCAACCTTGGAACCTTCCTTCTCACTATTCTTGGTGCCAGTCTCATCCAGATAGCTACAAACATGCTCAATGACTATTTCGACTTCAAGAGCGGAAACGATCTCCAGGTCAAACACCAGAATCCATTCGCTGGCGGTGGACGAATACTGACCGCTGGACTGGTCAAACCCTCTACACACATTCTCGTTGCGACAACAAGCCTCATCCTCGGGAGCCTAATCGGACTCTACTTCATATTCGCCCTCTCATTACCATACCTGTTCTTACTAGGATTGATTGGAGTAATCTCCACCTACGCCTACGTTGGACCCCCATTCCGCCTAGCATACCGTGGAGTCGGAGAACTAATTGTCGGGCTCAATTTCGGCCCCGTAATGACGCTGGGAGCGTACTACGTCCAGGCGCACAGCTTCGCAATAGAACCACTACTCGCCTCCATACCGGTCGGATTACTCATCGCGGCCGTCCTCTGGATCAACGAATTCCCAGACATGGACGCAGACAATGCAGTAGGAAAGAAAACCCTGGTCTTGAGACTTGGATACGCCAAATCCATCAGCGTCTATGTCGGAATGGTCGTCACAGCATACATCCTCATAATCGTCTACGCCTTCCTCGAAATCTTCTCCCCAGGGATCACAAGTCTCACCTCGCTCATCGCTTTGCTCAGCCTGCCGTTTGCTCTGAAAGCGATCAGGATTCTCCGAGTAAACTACAAGGACCCGCACGCAATAATCCCTGCGAATGCGAACACGATATTTCTCCACCTGTCCTTTGGAGTCTTGGCGATTCTTGGATTCGTTATCGGTGCCGCTCTAGGCCTTTGACCGTCTTTTGATCGGTTCAGAATTCGTTAAATCTCAGTGGTCGGAGAACGGCGATTGACAACCACTATGGCTTCCACCCCAACAAGCGTAGTCCAAAAACAAAAGCCGACTTTGGAGGAAGAAGTGTTCAAGCTGAAGCTTGAGTGGATGATGGCAAAGAACGATGACGAGAAACGACGAATCAGCGAAGAGATTCGTCGACGTATCGGGTTCACCCCTTCCAAGAGCCAGTAGATCATAGCAGGACAATCGCTCGTCTTCTTCGGAAACAGGTTCACAAGGCTGGGCACGCCCGACTATTTTCCACGATTTGACTTAGCGAATCGTCTCGGATTCGTGATTGGATGAATCAGCGACTCACCGTTCAGGTCTCAACAGCTCTCGCGTTCGGTCCAACAGGAATAATCTGGGCATTTCTTCCAATCCATCTGCGCTCGCTCAACGCCTCGTATCTTCTCATCGCACTTGTCTCTCTCATCCCAGCAATCGAGACGATAGGACTCTCCCCCGCCTGGGGAGGCATTCTCGACAAGACAGGCAGAGGAAACAAGATTCTGCTCATCTCCCTCCTGGCGCAGGGAATCGGATTCTCAGTCTTCCCATTCCTGCAAAGCCCCGAAGAGTTTGTTCTCGTCGTGTCTCTGATGGGGCTCTTCTCCTCCAGCTTCATACCAGTCTATGCCGCAATGGCCACTTTGACCAACCGACAGTATGGACGAGCGATAGGTGGATTCTGGACCGCAGCACTGCTAGGCTACGCCTCAGCAACAATGCTCGGCGGGATTCTATACCAGTATTTTCCCGTCGACACACTCTTTCTTCTGGGCGCCATCTACGGCTATGCAGGCACCGTCGTCGTATTGTTCGCGCCAAGAGACGCACTGACCCTGACGAGATCTCTGGACATTTCCAGAGGCTATTGGGGACTATTGAGACAGAGGAACATCGCGATTCTCTGTCTACTCTCCATAACTGTCCTGGTCTCAACGTCGGCATTCAACAGCTTCTTCACTCTCTACCTTGTAGACGTTCTAAACGGGTCCCGGCTGACAGCCGGGCTAGCGGCCACGGGAACAACAGTGCTTGGGGTCTTTGCGTATCGCCTAGTCGGGCCGCTCAATGACAAGGTGGGGAGAAAACCCGTCTTCATGCTCGGTGCGGCAGGATACGCAGCATACTTTACGATTCTGTACTTCGTCACGAATGTCGTAATTGTCACTGTTCTCTGGATTTTGCCAATCTATCCACTAGTGCAGTCAGCCTCAACCGCGTTAATGTCAGATTACACTTCTGGGGCAGATCGGGGCAAAGGACTCGGCTTGCTAGAATCCGCAATCAGCCTAGGCGGTGGACTGGGACCCTTGGCTGGCGGTTTGATCGCTGATGCGGCCCAGCTCCAAGCAGTCATCGTCTTCTCACTGGTCGTGGCTCTCGCATCGGTTGCATCCTCTCAGATTTTGCTGAAGGAGAAGCCGAGAATCATAATTCCGAGTTCGATGCGAGCTCGGACATAATGACCTGTTCTCAAGCCACTTTGTAAATGAGCCAGTTGCGATCTTTGAAATTAATGAGCCTGTAGTCGCCCTTCAGCTTCCTACCTTTCAGGAGCACGTGGTACTTTCGCGGTTCTCTCAGCTCAAGAACATACGTGCCCTTGTCCCAGACCTTGACAGTCCCAGCCCCATATTCTCCCTCGGGGATCGTTCCCTCGAAGTCGAAATAGCTCAGCGGGTGGTCGGGCACTTCTACTGCCAGTCGCTTGACACCTGGCTCTGTAGGAGGACCCTTTGGCACCGCCCAGCTCTTCAACACATCATCAAGTTCCAGTCGGAAATCCCAGTGGAGTCGAGTTGCGTGATGCTCCTGAACCATGAAGCGAGGGTTGCGCGCCAAAGGTGAGACTCGTTCTCTTACTATGGCCGCTGGAACTTAGGCTTACCTAGGTCATGCTTCTCGACTTTGGTGAATAAGAAGATTGACAGCATTACACAACCGAGAGTGCCAAGAAGGTATGCGACAAGTCCAGCCGTAGGGTCAAGGAGCAACACAAGATTACTAGCCGGTCCAAAAGCGGCTGCTCCGCAAATAGAGACGAATGGAAGATACCTCCAAGATTTCAACGGACCGAAAAGGTATGAGCCTACCCTGAGCATGAACAGACCGAGTCCTTGTGATAGTGCGAGATATGAGATGATGAAAGGGATCAAGGCGGCGGCTCCTATCCCTATGGCGGAGGAGACGAATGGATTCAACTCCACAATCTGAGAATTGGTCGAGAGAACGATTAGCGTGAGATACACGTCTGCGGCGACCAGCGCGAGTGGAACCGTGAATATCCAGCCGTCACTCCGAGAGAACAGGCTACGGAGTTCGTCGAAATCAACCTTAACGATCCAAAGACCGACGGTCGCGGATATTATTCCAACGACCGTGATCAACGACGCGCCTAATGAGTCGGCCTGAAAAAGCTCGGGTGTGAGAACTGTGAAAGATGATATCAGTTGGCTCGAGAGAATCCAGTACAACCCGGACCCTATCAAGAGAAGGCTCGCTCCGGGAGGGATTCTCGATTCTGCCATTATCGTACCTCACGTTGTCTTTTCGGCTCTCCTTGCTTTCACTGCGACCGAGATCTCTGCAGCCTTCGTTGCCCGTGCTTTGAGTAGGCGCATTCCGATTGAGGAGAGGAATGAGCTGACGAGAGTCGTTAGCCCAGCCACAGGATATAGTATCTGTGAAGCTACTCCAAGCCCCGCTCCCTCACTGGCGACAATGAAAGAGAACTCTCCCCGGGGAAGCATTGATAATCCAACCTTGCTAGCTTCACCTTTCGCCGCGGAGAACTTCGCCCCAGTCCAGCACCCCCAGTATTTTCCAAGAATCGCTGTTGCAATGACCGCGAGGATCGGGAGAGTGAGGGTAAGGACAGCTCCCATGTTGATGAGCGTTCCCATAGAGACGAAGAAGAGGACAATGAAGAGGTCCTTTACTGGTCCGACTTTGTCCAGTACGAAGGTAGCCTGTTTTCCTCTTATCATTAGACCCATCAGGAAAGCTCCTACCGCTGGAGAAAATCCAAGGAAGGATGAGAGCAAGGCAAAGATGAACCCGAAAGACAGAGCTAGAAGAAACGCCGTCTCCTTGTATTCCTGATCGCTCTGAGTCACACGATCTATGATCCTCGGCGCTATCCGCCAGCCAAAGACGAAGATTACCACGACCAGAAGAATTCCTTTTGCCACCAACTGGGCGAGGTCAGAGGATGCGACTTGATTGCTCGCCGCAGCAAGGCCAGGAAGTAACAGGAGAATGAAGACGGTGGCGAAATCTTCGATGACTGACGCTGTGATGACCATCTGAGACTCTTTAGCATGGAAACTCTTTGACTCGAGCAGTATCTTGCTCATGATCGCGGTACTCGTTGTCGCCACGACAGCGCCGACAAACACAGCTTCGATGGTGCTGAGACCAACTAGTAGCGCTACGCCCAAAACCGAGACGAAACTGATTGTGAGTTCTACAGTCGCTAGTATGAAACTATCTGGGCCGATCTTGCGGATCTCTAACGGATCAAGTTCTAGTCCAACTGTAAAGAGGAGGAGTACGATTCCGAGAGAGGCAAGAAGATTTATCGTTCCGAGGTCTTGTATCAATCCAAGACCGAAAGGTCCGATAATTATTCCCGCGATAAGTTGACCCAGGACGACGGGTTGCTTAATCTTCGAGAAAAAGAAGCTGAAGCCGAATGCTGCGGAAATCGCTAGTCCGAGGTTCAGCAGGAGAGAGAATTCAGGAGTCGCAGCCAAAGAACAACCCGTTACGGGACCGAGTTGATCTTGAATCCTTGGTTCTTCCAGTTTAACGAAGTGACCCCTGAGCACCAGTCCTCCGGTTCCAGTTGTCGTTCTTTGGCGTCGGAGTGGTCATGTTTCTGGTAGAACGCGATACCGCCCATGGGATTGGTGGCTGCGGGTGAAGTTATGCAGACCGTTGAAGCGATCTTCCTATTCCTAAGACTGAGGAAGAACTATCTCTTCTTGGCAATCAAAGACCACTTCGCTTAAATCGTCTTGTTGACGGTTCTTCTCCTAGACAGGTTGTTCTATATCCGGAAAAGGCTAACAGAAGACGGTTCTGTTTCGGGAGAATATAAAGCGCGTAGAATCTTTTTCTCTAGAATAGTAGGCCACGATTATATTCGCGAGACATAGCTGAAACTAAACCTAAGCATAACATGAGGAAACAGGAGTTTTGACAGTAACTCAGCAAATAGTGGAATATTCCAAGAATCACGGCCAAGCGTTGGCCTCGCTAGGAATCATCGAGCGGCCCCTTACTAGACAGAACGTGGACGAGCTAGCTGCCGTCGCCGCTCAAAATACCGTTGAAGGATTCATCGCCCAGGATCGACTCGATTTCGATGGGGCGGTTCTCCACTGGTCACAGGTCTTCCACGCATTGTACCCTGAGCTCGATAGCGAGCGGGTTGTAAAAGCTGCTGAGGCATTCGTAACCGCTCTCTTTGCTCAGAGCAAATTGAAAGACGACAACTCCGATCCCTACGTGAGAGTGCACTCCGAAACATGGCAGTATGTTCGAAACGAGCTAGTTAGGATGTGTGGATTTCTCAACCTGCCAGCTTCATTCGGAATAGAGACGAGTGATTTCTACAGATACCATTCCATTCACGACGACTCCTACGTAAAGCACATAATCGAGTTTCACAGGGTCTTGATGAGAAGACTCACCGGGGAAGAGCGCGCGTATCGGGAACTCGCAGGGCTGTATCTGTCAGCTCTCTCCCTCCACGACCAGCACACCATTTACGGAGTGAAGAAGGCAAGAGAATTGATGAACCTTTACTACACGATCCTCTTCGAGGCAAAGTACGGCGCGGTCGGCGTCAAGAACTAGCTCGTAACTGCCAGCTTCTTCTTTACCTCTGGAACTCGCATTCCCATTTCACAGACAATTTCTAGGTCGAACATGTTTTCAAAAGTCGACACTATCTTCGGGTCGTGAGCCTTTGAGTTCATCGAGAAGATCGCCGTTATCTTGTTAGAGATCATCAGCTCTAGAGCCTGACGCACCAGGGAATATGTTCTCTCAGGTCCAAGCGTAAAGACGAAGTGTGAGATATTGTCAAAAATGATCGTGAAGGATGAACCTGCGTATGCTTCAATGGTCTTGTTCAAAGCATCAAGTAACAGTGAAGTGTCGTAGCTGGGTAGCAACACTAGATTCTCACTCTCCATTTTGGGATAGGAAACTCTGGATGTCAGTACGAAAATTTTGGCCCCGGGTTGTCTCTGGACTAATGTATCAATGGGGCTGTCTTTTCGTGTGAAAGCCACGGTTCTCTCGAAGTTGGATGAGGACTCCGCTAGCAGTGATCTGAAAACTCCTTCATAATCGGATTGCGGGTCGAATTGCAGAAGCAGCTTCTTTCCAACAATTTCCTCATGAGTTAATCCAACTGTTTGGGAGAAGACGTCCGTAGATTCTGACATGTCAAGTGTGCGGATCTTGTTCTCAAGCTCGGCCAAAGATGCCTCTTCCCCTCGGAACACTGTCGAACTGAAGGCCATAAGGATGTGTAAGGAATGGTCCGGAGTCATCCATCGCGGCTCAGTCAGATGTTGCACGAACTTTTTGAACGGCCGAAAAACGAAATCATCGTAATCGAGAATGACACTGAGACCCTCTTTGCCCAGCGTTCGTGCCTCGAGAAGGAGTTCCCGGATGAGCTCTAGAGGTGTGTCGTCAAGTATTCCCTTGTTTGGATAAATGCTTCCGAGGGATTGAAGTCTGAGGGAACCCTTCAAGGCATATCTCGTGACATCGATCCCTTGCCGAGAAAGGCCTTCTCTAATATCAGCCTCGTCATCATGATGAAAATAGATGACTCGGTTGCGTCGGTTCACCCCATCTGTGATGTATTTAGAGATTGGACCAAACTTTTCGTTACCGTGGCCGTGAATCAGAATCATTTGGTCATAATGAGAAGCATTTGGCGAAGACTCAAGCGAAGGGACAACGCCCAGGAACGATTTCAGGAATGAGGGTTTCCTGAACGCTTGAACTGCAACTATGATCAGAATCACTGAGAGGAAATTTGTTGATCCGATGATACCATAGCCAAAAGATGAAACCGCAATACCAAGAATTAAAGTCGCACTGATTACGCCGAAGACACTGGCAATAATCCTTAGAGCTGCTCTAACATCTCTGTCCTTTACTAGGGCCCGGCGCCTAGAGATAATCGCCAGAGGATAGAGTGTGAAGATGACTACGACCACTGCTCCCAATCCTAGTAGGAAGGACCCTACCGGCGCCGAGGGCTGAGTGATGCCTTCAAGAAGATATGTTTCTTGAAATGAGGGTCCAGTGGAGATTTGTGATGAGTCTGCCCAAGCAACAGCAGCGGCGAGCACCATAGGTATGAGATATGCCAGATAGGTGGGATATACCAGCCGAATCGGGCGAGAGAGAAGTCTCCTGAACGAAAACGGTTCGGGATAGAGGTAGAGTTTCGTAGCGACATAACCCCATACGGTCGCGATCGCTGTTCCGGAGGTCACAAGAATCTGGGTCGCGAGTCGCAACAAGGTGGGATCCGAGTAAGCGATGTGAAGCAGATCTGCTACAGGGAATCCGAGAAACACAAGGTAGATCGCCTGGAAATAGTTCTTGTAGGATTGGAAATAAGAAATTCGGTCTCTGCCTAGGAAGACAATCATCATAGCATCCGCTAAGATCGTAGCGGCGTCTAGGGTTACGTCTATGTATGGTATCGTTTTCCCTGGCCTCTAGGCACGACGTATCCCAGCGTTTCCGGTAGCTGGCGTGATACCCTCCTTGCGGACGCAACACTATTCCAAACTGGTTTGAATGACGTTACTTGCGGCGCGGCTGGTAAGTGACAGTCTACGCTACGTCTGGTAGACCCAGGGATTTTGAAGCTGTCTTGAGGTCTCTCATGCGGCTTCGAATAGTAACCTCAGAGACCCCGGCTGCCTTTGCTAGGTCACGTTGCATAACCATGGAGCCTCGTATTCTCGCTGCAAGGTCCAGCGCCGCAGCTGCCAGTCCATCAGGGTCCTTTCCTACATTGACTCGTAGTCTGATTGCTTCTCGCAGAATCTTTCCAGCAAGCATCTCAGTCTGAGAGTCCGCGCCAGCCCGGGAGGCGATCTTCGAGACCCTCTTCAAAGGATCTTCAATCGCCATCGTAACATCCAAGGATCTGACCAAAGCTCTGTAGTAGTGAGCAAGTAACTTTCGGCTCATCCCCGAAGCTTTTGCGATCTCGCTCAGAGACCGCGGCACGTCCGTTAGTCTACATGCCGCATAGGTTGACGCTGCCACCATTCCGTTTATGGGGCGTCCTCTGACCAAACCCTTGTTGAGAGCTCGTCGATACATCAGGGCCGCTCGTTCAGTCACGACCTCAGGAAGGTTGAGTCGACCTGACAGTCCTCTGAGCTGGCTCATAGCGCGGGACAGGTTTCTCGCCATGGAGGATCCGGCGGAGGCGCGTAGCTGGGTCCGTCTGAGCCGCCAGAGTTGGAGCCTCTCGTCAGCGTTGAGGTTCCGGTTTGAGGCCTGGGCTCTGGAGATTATCGTGGATAGGTTCTTGTCGAATGCAGAGAATCTTCCAGGCGGTCCTGACTGGCTTTCAAGTAGTCCTTCCTCGGTGCGTCGTGGAACTGGAGCCGCATAATTCTCTGATGGATCTGACAATACGAAGCCACAGTTGGTGCAGATGACTTCGCCAGTCTCAGCATCTCTCACAAGGCTGGGGCTTCCACAGTTGGGGCAGACATAGTGTCCCACCTCGTCTCGGGGTCTGGTCTTCCGACTGTTCATCATTCGTCCCTGGACGGGATAAGTTTGCTGCGTAGTCTGGGCTGAGGTGAGTTGGTCCTTTTCCGGAGTAACAGTGGAAGTGCCTGCCATCTCTGCCAATCTATATGGCATAGGGCCCAAATGAAGCTTGTTACTGTTTGGAGAAAACGGTCGATTTTGCCCCCCGAATATGTCCCCGGTAAGTGCAATATTGGCAGGCGGGGGAGAGCCATACGAGTCACCACAGGGCTAGTCCTTATCGCAATATCGATGGTTATTGGCATAGCCTTCGTAAAACCGGTTAATCATCTATTGGGTCTAGCTCTGGTCGTTCCTTTCTATGTCGGAGTCTTGGCAATTTTGGAAGGCTCAATGTCGTTCTGTGTTCTACACGCAGCCAGAGGAACCTACGACCTGAACGAGCCCCATGGATTCGCATCAATGAAATCAGACACCTTGCAGAAGGTTGGATCCGAGGACTGGAAGATGCTTGACCAGAGGAGGGCTTTGCGGATGCATGTTGAGGCCTTGACCGGCGCGGTGTGGTTGGCTTTGCTACTTGCCCTTACCTAGGTGGGCTCCAGACGTCGGGGGCCTCCTTCGAGAGGGGTCGGCGGAGAATTTTTCGATGGGAAAGCTTGGCTCCTTGTCCAAGGCTAGGTCCGATAGCAGTCTTCCGATTAGAGGTGCAAACTTGAATCCGTGTCCTGAGAAACCATACCCGTATACGACCTCTGGATGATCCGGGTCTCTGTCGAGGACGAAGTCGGAGTTTTCAGTCATGTCATACAGGCACACCTTGGTGTGGACCAGTTCTCCATCGGCGAGGTCCGGCACGAACCTTCGACACACATCTCTGCATGCAAGGATCTGTTCGTTGTCAACGGACCGGTTCGCTTTCTCTGGGTCAACTGGATCATTCAACTCCTTCGGTGAAACCTTGACTCCGTCGATTCCGGCTGCAGGTATACCGTAGTGTTTGTCAGTGAAGAAGACGGGACAGGTTCTCGGGCGAAACAGGTCTAGATTCTTCTGGGGTTTGAAGTAGACGAGCTGTTGTCGGGTCGACACCATCGATGTTAGTCCCGGATTTAGGAGAGTGTTGGACCAAGGTCCAATTGTTAGGACTAGTTTGTGAAATCGTACAATCTCACCGGCAACGGTTTCTACTGAGGGGTGCTCCCCGAAGATCAGCCTTGTCGCCTGTCCTTTACGAACCGTAACTCCATGTTTCTGTGTCAAGGAGCTCAGAGCGTAGAGAGCCTTGGAAGCGAGAAGGACCCCTCCGTGCGGGTCGAAGAATCCCTTCTCTGCTCTGAACTGCGGGAACCGCTTCTCGAGCTCCTCTGCCTCAAGTTGTTCTGCCTCAAGTTTCAAACGCGATAGCGTTCTGTAGCTGGCTTCGTTGAAGCCGTTCGCGTCCTGGTCCTCTCCTTGAAGCATGAGAAGGCCAGTTGGAAGCAGAAGTTTTTGTCCTGACTCTTCTTCCAGGTTCTTCCAGAGCTTGAGGCTCTCGACTGCCATTCTTGTGTAATGCTCGTCGTTGCCGTACGAGTACCGGAAGACTCTGTTGACGTCGTTGGAGCTGCAATAGTCGTTTCCTATGCCATAACGAT
>Ga0209802_1000344_pt1 | contig 35867 bp, 31 predicted proteins | sample GraSoiAngelo_129_FD_185886 | JGI IMG/M metagenome (GOLD analysis project Ga0209802, IMG submission 185886) | Grasslands soil microbial communities from the Angelo Coastal Reserve, California, USA - 14_0927_12_40cm (SPAdes) (version 2) | ecosystem: Environmental > Terrestrial > Soil > Grasslands ... | reverse complement strand
GCTGATCGTGATCGACGACGGCTCGACCGACACCACGCGCGAGATCCTCGCGCGGGTGCGCGATCCGCGCGTGCGCGTCGAGCACCAGACACGCGCGGGGCTCACGCGCGCGCTCAACCACGCGCTCGCCCTGGCGCGCGCGCCGCTCGTGGCACGACTCGATGCCGACGACCTGGCCCTGCCGGAGCGTCTCGAGCGCCAGCTGGCCTTCCTCGCGGCGCACGCGGAGGTCGGGCTGCTCGGCACGGGCGCGCGCGAGGTCGACGAGGGCGGCCGCGAGGTCGCGGTCATCCGTCCGCCCGCTGACGACGGCGCGCTCCGCCGCATGCTCATCCGCCGCAATCCTTTCGTGCATTCCTCGGTCGTGATGCGCCGGTCCGTCGTCGAGCGGGCGGGAGGGTACGACGAGAGGCTGCCGGTCGCGCAGGACTACGACCTCTGGATGCGTATGAGCGGGCTCGCGGGCCTGGCGAACCTGCCCGAGCCCCTTGTGGTGCGCCGCCTGCTGCCCGGGCGCGTCACGGCGGTGCGCGACGCCGAGCGGCTCCGCGCCGAGACGCGCGTGCGCTGGCGGGCGGTGCGGAGCGGCGCGTACCCCTGGTGGTGCGCGGTCTTCGCCGCGCGCCCGGTGCTCGCGCTGGCGCTCCCCGGCGCCTGGCGGCGCGCGCTGCGGCGGGTATCGCGGTAGGCTGGAGCGCCGCGTCGACTGTAGTAGTATGGGCTACGTGCGCGTTCTGATCACTGGCATCACCGGCTTCGTCGGCAGCCACCTCACCGAGTACGCGCTCGCGCAGGGCGCCGAGGTGATCGGCTCGCTCCGCTGGCGAAGCAAGACGGAGCACATCGAGCACCTGCGCGACCGGATCACCCTGGTCGAGTCCGACCTGCGCGATCTCCTCTCGGTGCGCCCGCTTCTCGAGCAGGCGCGGCCCGACTACATCGTCCACCTCGCGGCGCAGAGCTTCGTGGTGGCGTCGTGGCAGACGCCGTCCGAGACGCTCTGGACCAACGCGATCTGCCAGCTCAACCTGTTCGAGGGGATGCGCCAGCTCGGCTCGAAGGCGCGCTTCATCGTGATCGGCTCGAGCGAGGAGTACGGCCTTGTCTACCCCGATGAGCTGCCAGTCCGCGAGACGAACCCGCTGCGCCCGCTCTCGCCCTACGCGGTGAGCAAGGTCACCCAGGACCTGATGGGCTGGCAGTACTTCAAGAGCTACGGCATGCACATCGTGCGCGCGCGCGCATTTAACCACAGCGGCCCCCGTAGAGGAGAGACCTTCGCGACGTCGAACTTCGCGAAGCAGGTCGCCGAGATCGAGGCGGGCCTCCGCGAGCCGGTCGTACTGGTGGGCGACCTGAAGCCCGGGCGCGACTTCTCGGACGTGCGCGACATCGTGCGGGGTTACTGGACGCTGCTCGAGCGCGGCACGCCGGGGGAGGTCTACAACCTGTGCTCGGGGGTAGACTGGTCGATCGAGCGCGTGCTGAACTTTTACATCGGCAAGTCGACGGCACCGCGGATCGAGGTCCGCCAGGACCCCTCGCGGCTCCGGCCCTCCGACGTGCCGATCCTGCGCGGCTCGAGGGAGAAGATCGAGACGGCGCTCGGCTGGCGCACCACGATCCCGCTCGAGACGACGCTGAGCGACCTCCTGGAGTACTGGCGACGCCGCATCCGGTCTCGGGCCAGCTAGCCGCGCCCCGCGCGGCCGCCGCGCGGTCCACCCCGCGCGTGGCGCTCGTCCACGACTGGCTGACGGGCATGCGCGGCGGCGAGCGGTGTCTCGAGGTCTTCTGCGAGCTCTTCCCGGACGCGCCGGTCTTCACGCTGCTCCACGTCCCCGGGAGCGTCTCTCCTGTGATCGAGCGGCGCCGCGTCGTGACCTCGTTCGTCCAACGGCTGCCCGCCGCGGTCTCGCAGTACCGCCGCTATCTCCCGCTGTTCCCGGCGGCGGTACGCCGCTTCGACCTCTCCGGCTACGACCTCGTGCTCTCCCTCAGCCACTGCGTCGCCAAGGGGGTCCGCACGCCGCCCGGCGCGCTTCACCTCTGCTACTGCTTCACGCCCATGCGCTACGTGTGGGACCTTGCCGACGACTATGTCGGCGCGCGCGCCGGGCTCGCCACCCGGCTCCTCGCGCCACCCGTCGCCGCCGCGCTCCGCCGGTGGGACCGGCGAACCGAGTCCGTCCACGGCTTCGTCGCGATCTCCCGCCACATCGCCGAGCGGATCCGGCGCGTCTGGGGCCGCGAGGCCGACGTGATCCACCCGCCGGTGGACGTCGAGCGCTTCCGGATCGCCGACCGTGTGGACGACTACTATCTCGTGGTATCGGCGCTCGTCCCCTACAAGCGCATCGACCTGGCGATCGGAGCCGCCCGGCGGCTCGGCCGTCGGCTCCGCATCGTGGGCACCGGTCCGGAGGAGCGGCGGCTCAAGGCGCTCGCCGGGCCGGGTGTCGAGTTCCTCGGGTGGCGGGACGACCGCGAGGTCGCCGAGCTCTACGCGCGCTGCCGCGCCGTGCTCTTTCCGGCGGTCGAGGATTTTGGGATCGTGCCGCTCGAAGCTGCCGCCGCGGGGCGCCCGACAATCGCGCTCGGGTGCGGCGGCGTGCTCGAGACGATGATCGGCCTCGGCGCAGACCACGCGGCGCCGACCGCGGTCTTCTTCGGCGAGCCGACCGTCGAGGCACTCGCCGACGCGATCCACGCCTTCGAGACCGCTGAGGACCGGTTCGACCCCAAGGCCCTGCGGGCGCGCGCCGCCGAGTTCGACCGGCCGATCTTCAAGCGCCGGCTTTTCGAGTACGTCCACGCGCGCTGGCGGGAGTTCGGCGCGCGGCAGCCATGCTGAAGGCCCACTCGCGTCTCCTCGAGCACCTTGCGCTCGCCGGCGACCTCTGCCTGATCGCAGCCTGCTGGGTGTCCGCCTACGCGATCCGGTTCCACCTGATGCGGGTGACCGACGTGCCGCCGTTCCGCGACTACGCGCTCCAGCTCCTGCCCATCCTGGTCGTGTGGGGCTTCGCGTTCCACGCGTTCGACCTGTACCGGCCGAGCCGCCTGGGCTCGCATCTCTCCGAGTGGTTCCGCGTGGCCATCGCCTCCACGCTCGGCGTGCTGGTCCTCGTCGCGATCATGACCTTCGCTTTCCGTGGCTACGAGTACTCGCGGCTGGTGATCACGTTCTTCTTGGTGCAGTCGATCGTCGTGGTGAGCCTCGCGCGCGCGGCCTTCCGCGAGGTGCTCCGATTCGCGCGCCGCCGCGGCTACAACCAGCGTTACGCGATCGTCGTGGGCGGGGGTGAGCCCGCGGCGGAGGTGCTCAGGGTGCTCAGGCGCCGCGTGGACGTCGGCATTCGGGTGCTGGGGCTCCTCTCGGACAAGGCGGAGGCGCCCGGCATCGACGCGCCGCGGCTCGGCGGCCTCGAGGAGATCCGCGCCGTCCTCGACCGGCAGCAGGTCGACATCGTGTTCATCGCGCTACCGCACAGCGAGTATCCGCGTCTGACCGCTGTCCTCAACGAGATCGGCGACGACCCTGTCACGATCCACTTTGTCCCCGACGTGTTCGGCCTCGCATCGCTCCGCGGGGGGGTCGAGGAGTTCGAGTCGATCCCGTTCATCCACCTGCGCGAGTCCCCGCTCTACGGCTGGAACCGCGTGGCGAAGCGCGTGCTCGACCTCGTCGTCGGCGGCGGGGCACTGGTCCTCGCCGCGCCCGCGATGCTCGCGATCGCCACGGCCCTCAAGCTCGTGTCCTCCGGGCCCGTCCTCTACCGCCAGGAGCGGATGGGCCTGGACGGCCAGCGCTTCCAGATGCTCAAGTTCCGCACGATGCGTGTGGACGCCGAGCGCGAGACGGGCCCGGTGTGGGCGCGGCCGGATGACTCGCGGCGCACGCGGCTCGGGACGTTCCTGCGACGCTGGAGTCTCGACGAGCTGCCGCAGCTTTGGAACGTCCTGCGCGGTGAGATGAGCCTCGTCGGCCCGCGCCCTGAGCGCCCGAGCTTCGTCGAGGAGTTCCGACGGCGGGTGCCCGGCTACATGCTCCGCCACAAGATGAAGGCGGGCATCACCGGCTGGGCGCAGATCAACGGCTGGCGGGGCCAGACCTCGATCGAGAAGCGGATCGAGTACGACCTTTACTACATCGAGCGCTGGAGCCTCGGCTTCGACCTGAAGATCCTCCTCCTGACCTTCTGGTCTGGGTTCCGTAACCGCAACGCGTATTGAACGACGCCTCGGACGCTCTGTCGGCGGCGGGAACCCCGGCCGGACCGTGGACCGCGGCGGTCCGCGGATGGCTGCTCGTGGCCCTCACGCTCGGGCTCGCCGCGTCGATCACGCTCTCGGAGCTCACGCTCGTCGTTCTCGCCGCATGGCTCGCGTTCGGGCCGCGCGAGACCGGCGCGCGCCGCGCGGGCTGGCCGCTCTTGGGGCCGCTCGCCACCTTCGCCGCGTGGTCGCTCGTGGCGACGCTCGCGGCGCCGCGGCCCGCCGAGAGCCTCGTGGCCGCGAAGGGCCTGCTCACGCTGGGCGCCTTCTACGTTGTGCGTTACGCACTACCGGGGCGGCGGGCGGCCCAGCGCTTCCTGACCGGCCTCTTCGTCGCGGTCTCGGTCGTCGCGCTCCTCTCCATCCTGCAGGTCGGTCTCTGTCCGCCGGGCGGCGCCGTCGAGTCCGGCCCCTGGCGGCTGCTCTTCCGTAAGTGCGTGCGGGCGCGCGGCTTCTTCTCGATCTACATGACCTTCGCCGGCGTCCTCACGCAGGTACTCGTGGCCACGCTGCCCCGCGTGGCGCGCGCGGGCCGAGCGCGCGCCTGGATGATGCCGCTCTGGCTCCTGGGAGTACTCGCGCTCGGGCTCACCTATGTGCGCGGCGCCTGGCTCGGCTTCGCCCTCGGGGCCGCGGGATGTGCGCTCGTCCTCCGGCGCCGCGGGCTCGTGCTGACGACGCTCACGGCGGTGGTCGCCGCGGCGCTCGTCGCCGAGCCGGGCGTGCTCCACCGGCTGCGTACCATCGGCGATCTCAACGACGACACCGTGCGCGATCGGCTCGCGATGCTGGACACCGGGCTGCGCCTCGCCTGGGCGCACCCGATCACGGGGGTCGGCCCGGGAGGGGTCAAGCAGCTCTATCCCGTGTGGGCGTCGCCGGAGGCGCTCCGGCGCTCGACGAGCCACCTGCACAACACGCCGCTCCAGATCGTCGTCGAGCGCGGCGTCCCCGGCCTCGCCGCATGGATCGCGATCTGGGCCGCCTTCTTTGCAGCGTCGGCGCGGACGCTCTCGCGGATCCCGGCGGAGGATGAGGACGCTCGCGCGCTCGTTCTGGGCTCAATGGCGGCGATCGCTGCGTTCCTCGTCGCCGGCCTCTTCGAGTACAACTTCGGCGACACGGAGGTGCTCCTCGTCGCCGTCGCCCTGATGACCTTCCCGTTCATCGTTCAGCGCGATCTCGACGCTGCAGCCGCTGGCGTTCGGGGCGTGGACACGATGTGAGGGTGCCGCTTGCTGAGGCGGCGGCCGGGGAGCCCTTCTGAGACCCGTAGCTGATTCTTGACGGCCGGCGCCGGCGCTGGTGAGCTGGTCTACGCGAGCGAGATGAGACGGGTCGGGGGAGGGGTCAGGGGCGAGTGTCGTTCCGAGCCATCGACCCCTCCCCCGACCCGTCTCGTTCTAGTACGCGGGGACGGGCTCGGTCGCCGTCCGCACGCGGACGAAGTAGTCTTTGAACCGCTCGAGGTCCGCCTCGGACACCATGTCCGAGACGAGGAAGCAGGCGAGGTCGCCCTGCTTCCACACCCACGCCGAGAAGCCTTCCTCGTGCAGGAGCGCGGGCCTGAACCGCTCGATCTGGACACGCCGGCGGTCGGGGACCGGCAGGCCCGGTGCGGGGAGAACCGTGTAGGTCACGAGGTGGTCATCGCCGTCGCGGTAGTAGAGTGCGATGCCGCGGCGCCCGTCGAGGTACACCGGCTCGGCGCCTACTGGCATCAGCCGGTCATCGCCGCCGAAGACCCGCGTGAGTCCGATGCCTGACTCCTGGGTGAGCCAGGGGAGCGCCGCGGGGATGATCCGCGGGTTCCGCGCCCCCCACATGAGGGCGCGCTCGTGCTCAGCGACGACCGCGCGCACGAGCCGCTGCGCCGGGTCGGGGGGCGGAGTCCGCGGGAGCAGCGGCAGGAACGCCAGCACGAGCACGAGCGCCGTCGCGGCCGAGGCGAGCGCGGGCGCCAGCCACGCGGCCCGGCGCCGGGGCGGCGGCGCCGCCCCCTCGACGATCGCCGCACGCAGGCGCGCGGGCGCGGTGTAGCGCGGCAGCTCGGCGGCGAGCAGCTGGCCCAGCGCCTCGTCCGACGCGTCCGCAAAGCGTTCGTTCATTTCTGTTTGTAGTCGCGCAGCAACGCGCGCAACCGCTCCTTCGCCCTGAAGATCCTCGACTTGACGGTGCCGACGGGACAATTCATCACGAACGCGACTTCCTCGAGCGGCATGCCTTCGATTTCCGCGAGGAGGAGCACAGTCCGGAACTCCTCCGGCAGGCGGCGCAGCGCGCGCTCGAGATCCGTGTGCGCCTCCATGGCGCTCGACGAGTCCTCGGGCGCGTCGTGGAACATCGGCGCGTCCCAGTCCGGCACACCGTCGTCCGCGATGGCGGACTCACGCTCGCGGAGCCGGTAGAAGGTCAGGAACGTGTTCCTCAAGATTTGAAACAACCAGGCGCGGAGATGGGTTCCCGGCGTGAACCGGTCGGCGAAGCGGAATGCCCGGAGGTAGGTCTCCTGGACGAGGTCGTCCGCCTCCGGCGGGTTGCGCGTCAGGTACATCGCAAAGTTGTAGAGGGCGTCGAGGTGCTCGAGGGCGTGCCGCTCGAACTCGCCGGAGGCCACGGCCCGCTCAGTCCTCGAACCAGCGGACCGGATAGTCGCCCGCGCGGACCTCGTGCTCGTCGGCGACGTCCTGAAGGAGCTCGCGGACGGTCCGGTACAGCGTCGGGTGCTCGAAGTCGGGCGCCAGGTCCGCGAGCGGCCGGAGGACGAAGGCGCGCTCGGCAAGGAGCAGGTGGGGGATGTGGAGGTCGTCGGGGACACTGACGACGTCGCGGCCATAGAAGAGGATGTCGATGTCGAGGGTCCGGGCGGCGAAGCGCCGCGCCTCGGGCGTGCCCGCGGGACGCGTCCGCCCGAGCGCCGTCTCGATTGCCTGCACCCGCTCGAGCAGCGCACGCGGCGGCAGCGTGGTCTCGACCGCGATGACGCAGTTGAGGTACCAGCTCGTCTCGTCGCGCGTCCGGCCCGGCTCGCTTTCCCAGGGCTCCGCCTCGTAGAGCCGGGAGGCGCCGACGACCTGGACGGCCTCGAGCCGCGCGAGGCGCTGGACCGCCTCGCGAAGCAGCGCGAGGCGATCGCCCAGGTTCGAGCCGACGCTGAGAAACGCGCGCGGCATCAGCGTCTCCGCACGAGCTCGACCGCGGGGGTGCCGACGAGCCCCTGGAGGGGGGGCGTGAGTTTCCGGACGCGGACGCGCACCTCCTGCACCGGGAACTCTCGCAGGAGGGCGTCGGCCATGAGGCCGGCGAGCCGCTCGATGAGGTTGACGCGCTGGCTCGTCCCGATCTCGACGATGCGACTGGCGACCGCGCCGTAGTCGACCGCCGCGCCGAGGTCGTCGGACACCGCCGCGGGCCCGAGGTCCAGGGCGAGCTCGGCGTCGACCGAGAACCAGGCGCCCACCGCCTGCTCGGCCTTCGTCAGGCCATGCTGGCCGTAGAACCGCACGTCCTCGAGCAGGAGCTTGTCCGCCATCAGAGCCTCACGACGGGATTCGTGAGACTCCCGATGGACTCGATGCGCACCTCGACGCGGTCGCCCGGCTGGAGCGGCCCGATCCCTGCCGGGGTCCCCGTCGCGATCACGTCGCCCGGGAGCAGCGTCATGATCTGCGAGACGCGCGCCACGATGTCCTCGATCGGGAAGATCATGTCCTTGGTGTTCGAAGACTGGCGGAGCTCGCCGTTGACGTAGGCCTCGATCGTCAGCGCGTTGGGGTCGACGTCCGTCGCGATACACGGCCCGATCGGGCAGAACGTGTCGAATGCCTTGGCCCGCGCATCGCTCCCGTCCTTCTCCTGCAGGTCCCGCGCCGTCACGTCGTTGAGGCACGTGTAGCCGAGGATGCACTCGCGGGCGCGCGGGACGGGCACGTCGTGGCAGCGCCGCTTGATGACGACTCCGAGCTCCGCCTCGTGCTCCACGCGCGCGGAGATCGGCGGGCACACGATCGGATCGTCCGGCCCGCTGAGGGTCGTCGTCGGCTTGAGCGCGATGCCCGGCTCGTCCGGGATCGCCAGCCCCAGCTTGGCCGCGTGGTCCCGGTAGTTGAGGCCGATCGTGACGATCTTCGACGGCAGCACTGGCGCGAGGAGGACCACGTGCTTGAGCGGGTAGCGGCGGCGGCCCCGCCGGAAGATCATGAAGGGCGTGCCCGTGTACTCGATGATGCTCGAGCCCTCGAGCGCGCCGTAGCGCGTCGTGCCGCCCACCTTGAACCGGACGATCCGCAAGGCCGCTAGCCAACTCGGAGGGCGGCGAAGCCCCCCTTCCGGCGCTCGAACGCAATCACTCCGACAGCCTCCTACGCGAGGCCGAGCGCGTCCTGCATCGAGTAGAGCCCCGGCGACCGCCCCGCCACGAACCGCACCGCGCGCAGGGCGCCCCGCGCGAACGTGTCGCGGCTGTGCGCCCGGTGGGTCAGCTCGAGACGCTCGCCGAGCGTGCCGAACGACACGGTGTGCTCGCCGGCGACGTCACCCGAGCGGAGCGAGAGGACGGCGATCTCCCGCCGGCTGCGCTCGCCCGGGAGCCCCTGCCGGCCGTACACCGCGACCCGGTCGAGGTCGCGCCCGAGCGCCTCGGCGACGATCTCCGCCATCCGGAGGGCGGTGCCGCTCGGGGCGTCCTTCTTGAAGCGGTGATGAGTCTCTGTGATCTCGACGTCGTACTCGTCCCCGAGCGCCTTGGCCATCGTGGCGAGGAGGCTGAACGCGACGTTCACGGCGACCGACATGCTGGGCGCGACGAGGATCGCCGTCTGCTTGGCGAGGTCAGCGATCTCCGCGCGCTGGACCGCCGTGAAGCCGGTGGTCCCGATCACTGCGTGCGCCCCGATCCGTGCGACGAGCCGCAGGTGCTCGAGGGAGGCCTCCGGGACGGAGAACTCGACGAGAACGCGGTTCCGGGTGATGACTGCGGCGGGGTCGCCACCCACGGTGACGCCCAGGCGCCCGACACCCGCCAGCTCGCCGGCGTCCCGGCCGAGCGTGGGGTGCGCGGGCGCCTCGAGGGCGCCCACCAGACGCAGGTCCGGGTTGCCCACGAGGCACGCGACGATACGCGTCCCCATGCGGCCGGCGGCGCCGGCCACGACGAGTTCAATAGTGTTTGCCGTCGGGCGCGCCGCAGCACCCGCGTTCGGGGAGACCCCGGGCATCGTGAGCTGCTACTTCACGAGGGCGTACTGCGTGAGGACTGCGCGCAACCGCTCCCGGTTCGCGTCGCTCATCCGGCACATCGGCAGCCGGAACTCCGGCTCGATCATGCCGGCCATGCCCATCGCCTCTTTGATCGGAATCGGATTCGTCTCGAGGAACGCGGCCCGCGCCAGCGGGAACAGCCGGTAGTGGAGGTCGCGCGCGCGCTTCCAGTCGCCATCGAGCGCGGCGTGGACCATCTCGGCGGTCTCCCGCGGAAGGATGTTGGCGATGACCGAGACGACGCCGTGGCCGCCGATCGCCAGGAGCGGGAGCGTGATGTTGTCGTCGCCCGAGAGGACCGAGAAGTCGGGCCCGCACGCCGCGATCACCTGGCTCATCTGGTCGAGCGACCCCGACGCCTCCTTCACGCCGGCGACGTTCTTCACGTCGCGGACGAGGCGCTCCAGCGTCGCCGTCTCGACGTTGACGGCCGTGCGGCTCTGGATGTTGTAGACGAGGATCGGGATCGCGACCGCCTCGGCGACCGCGCGAAAGTGGCGGTAGAGCCCTTCCTGCGTGGGCCTGTTGTAGTACGGGTTGACGACCAGCGCCCCTGCGGCACCCGCGCGCTCGGCGTGCCGGGTCAGCTCGACCGCCTCGGCCGTCGAGTACGAGCCGGTGCCGGGGACGACCTTGATCCGCCCGCGGGCGGCCTCCAGCACGACCTCGACCACGCGCTTGTGCTCGTCGTGCGAGAGCGTCGGCGACTCGCCCGTCGTCCCGCAGGGGATGATCCCGTCGGTCCCATGGGTGACGTGGAACTCGATGAGCTCCCGGAGCTTCGGCTCATCGACGTTGCCGTTCCTGAACGGAGTGACCAGTGCGACGAACGAACCCTGGAACTTGGCACTCATGGCGTCGTCTCCCCCGCCACCAGGTCTTCGTACGTCTCCCGGCGGCGCACGATCGTGTACCGGTTGCCGTCGACGAGCACCTCGGCGGCGCGCGGCCGCGTATTGTAATTGGACGCCATCGCGAAGCCATAGGCGCCGGCGCTCATGACCGCGAGGAGGTCGCCCTCCTCGGTCCGCGCCAGCTCGCGGTCCTTCGCGAGGAAATCGCCCGACTCGCAGATCGGGCCGACCACGTCCACCTTCTCCGTAGGGCCGCCGAGCCGCGCCTCGCTGACCGGCCGGACCTCGTGATACGAGTCGTACAACGGCGGCCGGATCAGATCGTTCATGGCGGCGTCGATGACGACGAACTTCTTGTTGCCGGTGTCCTTGCGGTAGAGCACGCGGGTGAGGAGGACGCCCGCGTTCCCGACGATGGACCGGCCCGGCTCGAGCAGGACCGTGACGCCGAGCTCGCGGAGCGCCGGTAGCAGCGCCATCGCGTACTCGCGGTGCGTCGGCGGCGTCTCTTCCCGATGGCGGATGCCGAGGCCGCCCCCGACGTCGACCGTCCGGATCGCGATCGCCCGTTCGCGGAGGGCCTTGACCAGCGATGCGAGGCGCGCCACCGCGTCGGCGAAGGGGGCCGCCTTGGTGAGCTGCGAGCCGATGTGCATGTCCGCGCCGACGACCTCCACGCCCTTGAGGCTCGCCGCTTCCTCGTACGCCTCGAGCGCCTGCGCAAACGGGATCCCGAACTTCGAGGTCTTGAGCCCGGTGGCGATATATGGGTGGGTCTGTGGGTCCACGTCGGGATTCACCCGGAGCGCCACGGGCGCGCGCACGCCCAGCTCGCGAGCGACCTCGTCGAGGGTGCGGAGCTCGCTCAGCGACTCGACGTTGAACATGAGGATCTCGGCCTCGAGCGCGTCCCGCATCTCGTCGCGCGTCTTACCGACGCCCGAGAAGATAATCTTGCTGGGCGGGAATCCCGCGCGCAGCGCGCGGAAGAGCTCGCCGCCCGAGACGATGTCGGCGCCGGCGCCCGCGCGCGCCAGCGTGGCGAGCACACCGAGGTTCGCATTCGCCTTGATCGAGTAGCAGACGACGTGGGGGACCTCGGCGAAGGCGTCGTCGTACGCCCGGTAGCTCTCGAGCAGCGCCGCCTTCGAGTACACGTAGGCGGGCGTGCCGATGTCGGCAGCCAGGGAGCGCAGCGAAACCTGCTCGCAACAGAGATCGAAGTTGCGGTACGTGAAATGGTCCATAGGCGCGTCGCGACGATTGTTTTCGTTCGTGACCGTAGCATCCGCCCGGGGTGAAGTCAAGGCACGGTGACCGTCACCTCGTTGGAGCGCCCGCTCTGGTTGGGGAGCGACGCCGAATCCTGCGCCGCCACGGCGTAACGATACGTGCCGCGCGGCACGGCGCGGTCGATGAACGTGGTCGTCGGCGTGCGCGTCGAGCCCACGCGGACGAAGGGGCCGCGCGCGTCGGCGCGGTAGACGACGTAGCCGGAAACGTCGGGCTCCGGGCTCGGGCTCCACGAGAGCCGCACCGTGGACTCGGACGGAATCGCGACGAGGTTTGCCGGCGGTGAGGGCGGCGTCATCTTCCTCGGCGTCACCGCGACGCGCGCCGACGGCGCGCTGTAGGCCGTCGTCCCGCCCTCGGTGCGCACCGCGCGGACCGCGTAGTAGTAGGTGTGCTCGTTCTCCAGCTCGCGGTCGGTGAGGGCGAGCTGGCCGGGCGCCGCGCTCGCCACGGCGGTGAGCTCCGTGTCCGCCGCCGCAGCGCGGAGCACCTCGTAGGCGAGCGCGCCCGTCGCGGGTCCCCCGTCCACGAGGCGCGTCGGCGGCCGCCAGGCCAGGCGGGCCTCGCGCTCCCCGGGTTGCGCCGTGACATTCGCGGGGGGTTCGGGCGCGGCGATGTAGGTGACCGAGGCGCGTCGCGAGGGCGGGCTCGTGCGCCCGCGCGAGTCGGCGGTAACGACCACGTACGTGTAGCGCCGGCCGTAGGTGAGATTCCGACGGTCGGTGAGGGTGACGCGGTTTCCCATCACGCGCGTCGTCGCGGGGGCGTCGAGCCGAACGGTCGCGATCTCCGTGTAGCCGGCGATCGCGCTGTCCACGAGCATCGCCGCCTTCGGCTCCACGCCCCCCGCATCGTCCACGCGGAAGACGCTCGCGCGCGTGAGGTCGCGCAGGGGCGTGCGATCCACGCGCCGCGGGGGGTTGGTCCAGGTGAGCTCGATCGCCGACTCGCGCACGACGGCGGCGAGGTCGGCGACCGCCTGCGGGACGCGCGCCTCGGGGGCGACGGGCGGTCCCTTGCGGCCGCACGCCGCCAGGCCGAGTGCCGCAAGCGCGACGCCGGCCGCGAGGCGCGCGCGCGGGCTCATGCCTGGGCGATCAGCGTGCGAGCCAGGGCGAGCGAGCGGCGCACCGCCGCCGGCGCGGTGCCGCCGGTCGCGGCTCGCGCGCGGAGCGAGGCCTCCACCGTGATCGCGTCCTTCACGTCACCGTCGATGCGCGGCGAGAAGTGGCGCAGCTCGGCGAGCGTGAGGTCCTCCAGCGCCTTCCCCTCGTCGAGGGCGTGGCGCACGACCCGGCCGACGACTTCGTGCGCCTGGCGGAAGGGTAGGCCCTTCCGCACGAGGTAGTCCGCGAGGTCGGTGGCGGTCGAGAAGTGCTCGCCCGCGGCGCGTCGCATCCGGTCGGTGCGGAACGTGAGCGAGGCGAGCAGCGGCGGCAGGACCCCGAGGATCGCCTCGAGCGTGTCCACCGAGTCGAAGAACGGCTCCTTGTCCTCCTGCATGTCGGCGTTGTACGCGAGCGGAAGGCCCTTCATCGTCGTCAGCACGGCGACGAGGTTGCCGTAGAGGCGCCCGCTCTTGCCGCGGATCAGCTCGGCGACGTCCGGGTTCTTCTTCTGCGGCATGATCGACGAGCCCGTGGCGAACGCGTCCGAGAACTCGACGAAGCCGAACTCGGCGGTCGCCCAGAGCGTGAGGTCCGCGGCGAGCCGAGAGAGGTGCATGCCCGCGAGCGCGCCGGCCGCCAGGAACTCGAGGATGTAGTCGCGGTCGCTCACGGCGTCAAGGCTGTTGGGGGAGACGGCCGTGAAACCCAGGTCCTTCGCGAGCGCCTCGCGGTCGATCGGGAACGCCGTGCCCGCCAGCGCCGCCGCGCCCAGCGGGAGCACGTCGGCCCGCGCCGCGCACTCGCGGAACCGCTGGCGGTCGCGCTGGAGCATGAAGAGGTAGGCCAAGAGATGGTGCGCGAGCACGACGGGCTGGGCGCGCTGCAGGTGCGTGTAGCCGGGCAGCGGCGCGTCGACGGTCTCGGCAGCCCGCGCGACGAGGGCCTCCTGCACGCGGCGGAGCCCCTCGCCGACGCGCGCGATGCTATCTTTGAGATAGAGACGCTCGTCCAGGGCGATCTGATCGTTGCGCGAGCGACCCGTGTGGAGCTTGCCGCCGACCTCGCCGACCAGCTCCTGGAGCCGGCCCTCCACGTTCATGTGGATGTCTTCGAGCTCCGGGCGGAAGGGGAACGCGCCGGTGGCGAGCTCCCCCCGCACCGCCTCGAGTCCCCGCACGATCGTGTCGCGCTCGGCCGCGGTGAGGAGCCCCGCTCGGCCGAGCGCCTTCGCCCACGCGACGCTGCCCGTGATGTCGTAGGACCAGAGGCGCTGGTCAAAGGCGAGCGACGCGGTGAAGCGCTCGGCGCTCGGATCGGTGGACTGCGTGAAGCGCCCCGCCCACGGCTTGTCCTTCCCGCGGGCCTTGGTGGCGCGCCGCGGCTTCACGTGAGGAGCGCGGCGATGTCGTCCATGACCCGCTGGGCCACGCTGTGCCGCGCCGTCCGCCGGCCGTGCGCGCCGTCCGGCGAGTGAGCAGCGCGGAGCGCGCCCGGGTCCGGCCGCTCGAGGGTGGTGGGAATGCGGATGGGCTCGGTCACGACCGCGCCGAGGACCACGCCCTCGAGGTCGTTGTGGTAGCTCGCGGCGACGGTGTGGAGCGCATCATGGCGCGGGTTTTATAACACGTTCACCGACTGCGGGCGAGCCGGTAGCGGGCGACCGCGGCCTTGTGCTGCGCGACTGTCGTCGAGAAGCAGTGGTGGCGATCGTTCATCGCGACGAAGTAGAGGTACTTCACCGGCGCGGGATCGAGCGCAGCCTCGATCGCCTCGAGGCCCGGGCTCGCGATCGGCCCCGGCGGGAGCCCCGCGTGGCGGTAGGTGTTGAAGGGATGGTCGACGAGGAGGTCGGCGCGGGTGAGCGTGCGGCGCTCCTTCTCGAGCGCGTACTGCACCGTCGGGTCCGCCTGGAGCGGCATGTCGAGCTTGAGCCGGTTCCAGAAGACCGCAGAGATGAGGCGCGTCTCGTCGCGCGCGACCGCCTCGCGCTCGATGATCGACGCGAGGGTGAGGAGCCCGTGGATGCCGAGCCCGCGCCGGCGGGCGCGGGCGAGCATGTCGGGCGTGAGCTTCGTGCGGAGGCGCTGAACCATACGCGTCAGGACCTCGTCGGGCGTCATCCCGCGCACGAACTGGTACGTGTCCGGGAACAGATAACCCTCGACGCTCGGGCCGGGGATGCCGAGCTCGCGGAGGAACGCCGGGTCGTGCGCGATACGAATGATCGCCGCGGCGCTCGCGATGCGGTCGCGCTCGAGCTCGCCAGCGAGCTCGGTGACGGTCGCGCCCTCCGGGTGGAGGACGACGTGCTGCTTGACCCTACCGGTCTCGAGGAGCCTGAGGACGCCCAGGGTGTCGGTGGCTCGCTCGACTTCGTACTCGCCGGCCTGGAGTCTGCGAGAGCTGCCCCGGGCCAGCGTCAGCGCGACGAAGCCCACGCGACTCCGGACGACCCCCGCGTCCACGAGCGTCGTGGCGATCGTGAGGACGCCCTGGTGGGCGGGGATCTCCACCACCCGGGCGCCCGTGTCCAGGGCAGGGGCGGGGGTGAGGATCTCCCAGGCGAGCCGCATGACGACCGCAGCGGCCCCCAGCACTGCGGCGCTCGGGACGAGACGCAACCCCATGATTCTACAAGTGTAACATCGAACCTCTGGTATACTCACAAGCCTGGGGCTCGAGCCCCGCGATTGCCAAACGACCGGATCGTCTCTAGGGGGTTCCCATGCTGGAGCTTCAGCTTCCCGCGCGTCACGACTGGGCTGTCCAGGAAAAGAACTACGGCAAGCTGGTCATGGAGCCCTTCGAGCCCGGGTTGGCCCTGACCGTGGGCATCGCCTACCGTCGCGCCCTTCTGTCGGCCATCCCCGGGGCCGCGCCGACGTGGGTGAAGATCGAGAACGTGCTCCACGAGTTCTCGCACATGCCGGGGGTCACGGAGGACACGCTCGATATCATCATGAACCTCCGCACGGTGGTCTTCGCCCTTCACGTCAACCGCCCGAAGATCCTCCGCCTCCGGGCGCAGGGCACGGGCGCGGTCAAGGCGAGCGACTTCGACAAGGACGCTGACGTCGAGATCCTCACACCCGACGTGCTGCTCGCCACGCTCGACAAGGACGGCGTGCTCGAGATGGAGGTGTGCGTCGAGCGCGGCCGCGGCTACGTACCCGCCGAAAAGCGCGAGCCCGAGGCGCTGCCCATCAACGCGATCCTGCTGGATGCCGACTACTCGCCGGTCGAACGCGTGAACTTCCACGTCGAGCCCGCGGCCGAAGGCAAGGAGCGGCTCGTCGTCGAGGTGTGGACCGATGGCAGCGTCGCACCGGTCACGGCGGTCGCGGAGGCGTCGCGGATCCTGGAGGACCACTTCGAGCTGCTCACGAACTTCCCCGAGGCGACGCCGGAGGAGGCGGCGGCCGAGCGTGACGAGATGCGGCCGCGGACCGAGCTGAACGAGAACCTCTTCCGCAACGTGGACGAGCTCGAGCTCTCCGTCCGCGCCTCGAACTGCCTGAAGACCGCCAACATCCGAACCATCGCCGACCTCGTGCAGAAGACCGAGGCCGAGCTGCTGAAGACGAAGAACTTCGGCAAGAAGTCGCTCAACGAGATCAAGACGATTCTCGGCGAGATGGGCCTCTCGCTCGGCATGCGGCTCGACCCCGAGGAGCTCGAGCGCCTGCGCGCCCAGTTCGAGCGCGCCTACGAGGGCTAGCTAACTCGGAGGGGGGTTTCACCCCCCTTCCGATTCCTCCCCCCAGGATTGGTTGCACCGGCGAAGCCGGCGGTCAAAACCGGTTACGGGCTAGAGCGTGAGGCGGGTCTTGATCCGCTCGACCGCCTCTTCGGTTTCGGCCCGCCGACCGAACGCGGTCAGGCGGATATAACCCTCGCCGCTCGGCCCGAACCCCGCGCCCGGCGTGGCGACGACGTGCGCCTGGCCGAGGAGCTTGTCGAAGAAGTCCCACGAGCCGAGCCCGGGCGGCGTCTTCACCCAGATGTAAGGCGCGTTCTCGCCGCCGTAGACCATGAGGCCGGCGGCTTCGAGTCCCTGCCGGATGATCCGGGCGTTCTCCATGTAGAAGTCGATCGCCGAGCGAACCTCGCGTCGGCCCGCGTCGGTGTAGACGGCCGCGGCCGCCCGTTGGATGACGTAGGGCACGCCGTTGAACTTCGTCGACTGGCGCCGGAACCAAAGCGAGTTGAGACTCACCCGCTTGCCAGCGGCGTCCCGGCCCATGAGGTCCTTGGGAACGACAGTGAAGGCGCAGCGCGTCCCGGTGAAGCCCGCCGTCTTCGAGAAACTGCGGAACTCGATCGCGACGTCGCGCGCGCCCTCGACCTCGTAGATCGAGTGCGGGATGTCCGGGTCGCGGATGTACGCCTCGTACGCCGCGTCGTAGAGGAGCACCGCATCCTCGCGTCGTGCGTAGTCCACCCAGCGCTTGACACCCGCACGCGTCAGGACGGCGCCGGTGGGGTTGTTCGGGAAGCACAGGTAGATGAGGTCGACGTGGCGGTCCGGGAGCGGCGGCTCGAAGCGGTTCTCCGCCGTACACGGCAGGTAGACGACGCGGTCGTAGCGCCCGTCGTCGCGCGGCGCGCCCGCACGCCCCGCCATCACGTTGCTGTCCAGGTACACGGGGTAGATCGGGTCGATGACGGCGACGACGCAGTCGGCGGCGAAGATCTCCTGGATATTCGCCGAGTCGCTCTTGCCGCCGTCGCCCACGAAGATCTCGTCGGACATGACCTTGACGCCGCGCTCGCCGTAGTCGTGCCTGGCGATCAGCTCGAGGAGGAACTCGTAGCCCGTCTCGGGGCCGTAGCCCTTGAAGGTCTCGGCGCGCGCCATCTCGTCCACGGCGGCGTGCATCGCCGTGATGACCGCGGGTGCCAGCGGGCGGGTGACGTCACCGATCCCGAGGCGGATGAGCTTCGCGTCCGGGTGTGCGTCCTGGAACTCCCTCACCCGTCGCGCGATCTCCGAGAAGAGGTAACTCGACCGGAGCTTCAGGTAGTGGGCATTGATGCTCGCCATGGCGTTCGATTCTAGCAAATCGCCTCGGGGTCGAGGCAGAAGCGCTCGGTCCTCCGCGCGGCCCAGCGGGTCACCGTGAGGGTACGGCCGTCGGTCTCGAAGATCACCGCGCCGTCGCGGTCCGTCCGGTAGACGCGCGCGCCCGCGGTCGCGAGGCGCTCGAGCACGCCCGGGTCGGGGTGGCCGTACGGATTGCGCGGGCCCACCGAGATCACAGCGACCGCCGGGCCGACGGCGCCGAGGAATGCGGGGGTGCTCGACGTTCGCGAGCCGTGGTGCGCGACCTTGAGGACGGTCGCGGCGATCGGCGCACCCGAGGCGACGAGCGCTTGCTCACGCGCGGCCTCGATGTCGGACGCGAGCAGGAACGACGCGAGCCCGTACTCGACGCGCAGCACGATGGCCTCGTCGTTCCGACTCCGCGGGGAGCGGTGGGTGTGGCCCCGGGGCCCCTCGTCGACCACGCTAGCAGTCAACCCTCGAGCTGGCGTCTCGAGAGCGCCGGGCCGGGCAGCCCCCAGAAGCCACGGGTCTCCGAGGGGCCCCGGCCCCCCACCCACCGTTCCCCGCAAGGGCCGGACGAGCGAGATCATTGCGCCGCCGAGCCAGAGGGGGCCGCGGGCGAGGGTGTCGGCGTCCCAAGTCGACCCGGCGCCGAACAGGCGCCGCACAGTCTCCATGCCGCCGGCGTGGTCGGCGTCCGGGTGCGTGACAATCGCGCCAGCGAGACGCAGGTGACCACGGTTCCACAGGAACGGCGCCACCACGCGCTCGCCGGCGTCGAGCCTCATCGGGCCTCCTCCGCCGGCGTCCACGAGCAGCACCCGCCCATCGGGTGCCTCCAGGGCGATCGCGTCTCCCTGGCCGACGTCGAGGACGATGAGTCGCAGGCGGCCGTCGGGGGGCCTCAGCGCAGGCCATGCCGCAACGGCGACGGCGAGCGCGAGCAACGCGAGCGCGGCAGCGCCGCTCGGGTTCGCGACACGAGGGCGTTCCGCGCGGAGGTGCCACCAGACGAGGCCGAGCGCCAGCGCCCCCGTGTAGCACGCGATGGCCACCCAGGGAGGCGCCGGCAGGTGCACGACAGCGCCTGGCACGGCCGCGGCGATCGCGACCAGCGCCCGGAGCGCGAGCAATACCGGCCAGACCGCGTCGAAGCCGACCTGCGCCGCGCTCTCGCTCAGGAAGGACATGCCGACCGCGAGGAGCCCCGCGACCGTGGCCACCCCAGCGAGGGGCACGACGCCCAGGTTCGCGACGACACCGATCGTCGAGAGCTGGTTGAAGTGGGTGAGGGTGATCGGCAGCACTGCGAGCTGCGCCGCCGCGCTGACGCCGATCGCGCCCAGCACGAGGCCCCGCGGAATCGGCGCCGCGACGATCCCGGCCGTCGCCGCAAACGAGAGCTGGAACCCGGGATCGTGCAGATCACCCGGGCGGACGGCGAGGATCACCAGCGCGGCGAGGGCGAGGCTGTTGGTGACGGACGCGTCGCGCTCCAGGAGGAGCGCCGCGAGGACCAGCACCGCCATGACGACGGCGCGCAGCACCGATGGCTCGGGCCCGACGACAGCCGCGAAGCCGATGACGACGACGATCGCGACGACCGCCGATGTCCGGCGGCCGACGCGCGCCAGGTGGCAGAGCGCGAACACTGCCGCGGCGAGCAACGCGACGTTGAAGCCGGACACCGCGAGGACGTGATAGACGCCGGCGAGGCGGAAGCCCTCGTCGAGCTCGTGCGGCAGGTCGGTCCGCTCGCCGAGCAGGAGCCCCGCCAGCAGCGCCCCGGAGGTGGGCGGCAACGCCCGCGAGATCGCCGCCAGCGACTCGTGCTTGATCCGCGCGGGCCAGGGCGGCGCCGGGTCGTCGAGGGGCGTGAGCCGGTCGGCGCGGGCCGTTGCCGTGACGCGGATGCCCTCGCGCTTGAGGTGCTCGGCGTAGTCGAACGTTCCGGGATTGCGAAGGCCCGTCGCCGGGTAGAGCCGCAGCTCGGCGGCGAGCCGCTGGCCTTCGGCCAGCGGTGGCGGCACGCCGTAGACGGTCGCCTGGATCCGTCCCGAGCGCGGGAGACCGTCGACGCCTTCGACGTCGATGAGCAGGCGGAGGCGATCGGGAGTCCAGCGGACGGGCTCGGCCGCGAGACGGCCATCCACGCGCGCGATCCGCGGCAGCTCGAGGCGGGCGATGTGGTCGGGCGGCAGGGGCGGCTCGATCCCGCGGAGCGCGCCGATGGCGCCGACGCCGGCGAGGAGCAGCGCCGCCGCCCAGGACGTCCGCCCGGCGAGGAGCAACGCACCGGCACTCGCGAGCGAGGCGAGCCACGTCGTCCAGGCCACGTCGGCACGCGCCCAGGGGGCAAGCGCGATCCCGGAGGCGAACGCAATCGCGACGGGTGCCGCCGGTATCGCGAGCCGCGACATGGCGGGCGTCCCCAGTCTACGGGGTCGCGGTGACGAGCGGACGTAGCCGGTCGATCTTGTTCCGGCGGAGTCCCCGGACGCGCTGCAGATCGTCAACCGTCGTGAAAGGGCCCACGGCCTCGCGCGCCGCGACGATCCGCGTGGCCAGCGCGCGGCCGACCCCGGGCAGCCGCGTGAGCTCGGCCGCGTTTGCACGATTGAGATCGATGAGCGCTTGGCTCGACGGCTGGCGCTGGGGCGCACTCGAGACCGGTGCCGGTGGTGCGAGAGGGCTCGCGGGCCGTGGGGTCCGCTCGAATTGCTCGAGGCGGTCCGAGAGGTCCGGGTGAGCGCGCCGCCAGTGACCGACGGCCAGCCCGAGCCCCGCGGCGCCGAGAAGGACGAGCAGCACGATCAACTGGTAGCGTGTGTAGCGCGTCATGGACCGACGATCCCACGCGGTCGGGCGCGTGACTAGAGTCGAAGATTTCATACACGTCGCAGGGAGTTGACAGCGGGGCGATCCTGGTGTCACCTGAGCCCCGCCACGATTCGAGCCGAGGAGGCCACGATGATCTCACTCACCGTCAACGGCAAGTTGCACCAGGTCGACGTCCCGCCCGAGATGCCGCTGCTGTGGGCGATCCGGGAGACCCTCGGCCTGACCGGGACCAAGTACGGGTGCGGGATGGCGCTCTGCGGAGCCTGTACTGTCCACCTCAACGGCGGCCCTGTTCGCGCATGCGTCACGCCTATGTCGGCCGTCGCAGGTAAGAGCGTGACCACGATCGAGGGGCTCTCGGACAAGGGTGATCACCCCGTGCAGCGCGCGTGGACCGAGGTGGACGTGCCCCAGTGCGGCTACTGCCAGCCGGGCCAGATCATGTCGGCCGCCGCGCTCCTGGCCGCCAAGCCCTCCCCGACGGACGCGGACATTGACGACGCAATGTCAGGCAACATCTGCCGCTGCGGGACGTACCAGCGCATCCGGGCCGCGATCCATCGAGCCGCGGCCCTCAAGAAGGGAGGCGCGTAATGAACGCGCTCATCACCCGACGCGCGCTCCTCAGAGGCGGCCTCGCGGTCGGCGCGGGGCTCACCGTCGGATTCCCCGTCGCGCGTGGCGCCCGCGGGGCCGCGCTGGCGCAGACCGCCGGCGTGTTCGCGCCGAACCAGTGGCTCCGGATCGACCGCGACGGCGTCGTGACGATCGTCAACTCCGTGCCCGAGATGGGGCAGGGCTCGCTGACCACGACGTCCATGATCATCGCCGACGAGCTGGACGCCATCCTCGACCAGGTCCGCGTCGAGCAGGCGCCGGCCAATCCCGCGCTCTACAAGAATCCCGTGACCGGCACCCAGTCCTACGGCGGAAGCCGGGGCGTCCGCGACCACCTCGCGATGTGGCGCAAGGCCGCGGCGGCCGCCCGCGAGATGCTCGCCCAGGCGGCGGCAGACGAGTGGGGGGTGCCCGTCGAGAGCGTCGAGACCGAGCAGGGTGCTGTGGTCCACCGGCCCAGCGGGCGACGACTCCTCTACGGGCAGCTCGTGGACCGAGCGCAGCAGGTCCCCGTCCCGCAGAACCCGACACTGAAAAGCCCCGACAAGTTCCGATACATCGGCAAGCCCGTCAAGCGGCGCGACACGCCGGAGAAGATCACGGGTCGCGGCATCTACGGCACCGACGTCCAGGTCCCGGGGATGCTCGTCGCCTCGATCGAGCGCTGCCCGGTCTTCGGCGGCAAGGTCAAGAGCTTCGACGCGACGGCCGCGACGCGGGTGAAGGGCGTGAAGCACGTCGTCCAGGTGTCGAACGGCATTGCCGTGGTGGCGGACGGCTTCTGGACGGCGCTCCAGGGCCGGCGGGCGCTCAGGGTGACGTGGGACGAGGGACCCATGGCCCAGGTGTCGAGCACGATGATCACGCGCGAGTACGAGGCCGCCGCGAAGCAGCCGGGCCAGGTCGCGCGTAACGACGGCGACGCCGAGAAGGTCCTGGCGGCAGGCGGGCGGGTCCACGAGGCGGTCTATCAGGTGCCGTTCCTCGAGCACGCGTGCATGGAGCCGATGAACGCGACGGCGCAGGTGATGCCCGACGCGTGCGTGGTCTGGGCGCCGACCCAGAACCCGGGCGGCACTCAGGCGACGGCGGCGCGGCTCACGGGGCTGCCGCCCGAGAAGGTCACGGTCCACACGACGCTCCTGGGCGGCGGCTTCGGCCGGCGCGGCGAGCAGGACTTCATCGTCGATGCGGTCGAGACGTCCAAGGCCGTCGGCGCGCCGGTGAAGGTCATGTGGACGCGCGAGGACGACATCACCCACGGCTTCTATCGTCCGGCGACGTACAACCTCTTCCGCGCCACTCTCGACGCCAGCGGCGTGCCTGCGGCGTGGTTCACGCGGATGGTCGGGCCGGGAATCCTCATCCAGAAGGGGCGCGCGCAGGCCGGCACCATCGACGCGGCCGCGGTGGAGGCCGTCCGGAACATGCCCTACGACGTCCCGAACCTCCGCATCGAATGGACCAACAAGGACCTCGGCATCCCGCTCGGGTTCTGGCGCTCGGTGGGCCCGTCGCAAAACGGGTTCATCATCGAGAGCTTCATCGACGAGCTCGCGCATCTCGCCGGCAAGGATCCGTACGAGTACCGGCGCGCGCTGCTGGGCAAGGCGCCACGCCACAAGGCGGTGCTCGAGCTGGCGGCCACCAGAGCCAACTGGGGGGCGCCGCTGCCAACCGGCCATACGCGCGGCATCGCCGTGGCGTTCTCCTACGGCAGCTATGTCGCCCACGTGGCCGAGGTGTCGGTGGCCCGGGACGGCGCCGTCCGCACCCACCGGCTCGTCGCCGCGATCGATGCCGGCTTAGCCGTCAACCCCGAGAACGTGAAGGCGCAGATGGAGGGCGGCGCCGTCTACGCCCTCACAGCCGCGCTCTACGGACGGATCACCATCGACCGCGGCCGGGTGCAGCAGTCGAACTTCCACGACTACCCGATGCTTCGCATCAACGAGATGCCGGTCGTCGAGGTCCACATCCTCGACTCCGGCGAGGCGCCGGGAGGCCTCGGGGAGCCGGGCGTGCCCACCGTCGCGCCCGCGGTGTGCAACGCGATCTACGCGGCGACGGGCAGGCGTATCCGCACCCTGCCGATCAATCGCGACGAGCTGAAGCGCGCGTGAGCCGACGGCGGGTGGCCGTCCGGTCACCCGCCTCCGTCCTCCGATGAACCCTCCGCGCGCGCGGGCCTTCGGTAGCCTACGGTCCCGGAACGTCCGTCTCTTCCTCGGCGGCCAGTCCGTGTCGCTCGTCGGCACGTGGATTCAACAGGTCGCCATGGGTTGGCTCGCCTACCGTCTCACGGGCTCGCCGCTCCTGCTCGGTGTCCTCGCCGCCGCGGGCCAGCTCCCGTCGCTGCTCCTGATGCCGATCGCCGGGGGCCTCAGCGACCGATGGAGCCGCCACCGCATTCTGATCGTCACGCAGAGCCTCGCCATGGGGCTCACGCTCGTGCTCGCGGCCCTGGCGCTGGCGGGCGTGGTCGCCGTCTGGCACCTGGTCACGATCGGCGCCCTTCTAGGGGTCGTCGGCGCTCTGGACGTCCCGGCCCGCCAGGCCTTCGTGGCCGACATGGTCGAGAGCCGTGAGGACGTCGGGAACGCGGTCGCGCTGCACGCGTCGGTCACGAACGCGGCGCGGCTGATCGGGCCTTCGATCGGGGGCGCCATCGTCGCCCGCGCGGGCGAGGGGGTGTGCTTCCTCGTGAACGGTGCGAGCTACGCGGCGGTCCTCGCGGCCCTCGTCGCGATGCGGACGGTCCCGGAGGCTCCGCCACGACCCGCCACGCCGATCCTCGCGGGGCTGAGGGCGACGGCGCGCTACGCGCGCTCGACCCCGCCGATCGCGAAGATCCTGGTGCTGGTCGCGCTCGTCACCCTGCTGGGCCGCCCGTACACGGTCCTGCTCCCCGTCTTCGCCGCCGAAGTCCTCCACGGCGGTCCGCAGACCCTCGGGTGGCTCATGGCCGCGTCCGGCTGCGGCGCGCTCGTCGGCACGCTCGCCCTGTCGGGGCGGCGCTCGCTCGATCGGTCGGCGACCACGATCGCGTTCGGCGCGGCCGTGGCCGGAGCCGCGCTGGTCCTGTTCGCTTTTTCCGACGCGCTCTGGCTGTCGCTCGCTCTGATGTTCGCCACCGGACTCGGCGTCATGCTCCAGCTCGCCTCGAGCAACGCGCTGATCCAGACCGTCGTGGCGGACGATCGGCGCGGGCAGGTGATGGGCCTCTACACGATGGCGTTCGTCGGCCTGGCACCGGTCGGCACGCTGCTGGCGGGGACGCTCGCCACAAGCTTCGGTGCCGCGCGCACGGTGCTGCTGGGCGGGTTCTGCTGCCTCGCGGGCTCGCTCGCGTTCGCCCGCCGCCTCCGCCACGGACACTAGCGTAGCGGCGCAGGGGTCGGAGGGCGGCGAGATCCGTTCCCGCCACGCCGAATGCGGACCCTACGGCGTCGCGATGGAGCCCAGCCGCGACGGGCTATGCGCGCGCGAGCCGCGTGGTCGAGCCGCCCTCCGACCCCTGACGCTGCTACGCTTTCTCCTGGAGCGCCTTCAGCACGCGCGCCGGGAGGAGCGGCACGCTGCGCACCCGCGCGCCGGTCGCCGCGAAGATCGCGTTGGAGAGCGCCGGCGCGATCGTGGTCGTGCCGGGCTCACCGAGGCCCGTCGGGTACTCTCGCGAGTCGACCACGTGCACCTCGACGTCGGGAACCTCGTCCATCCTGAGCACTTGATAGTCGTGGAAGTTCGACTGGACCAGGGCGCCGTTGGCCACGGTTCCGTACTCCTTCAGCGCGTTTGACACCCCGAAGAGCACCGAGCCCTCGATCTGCGCGCGCGCGCCGTCGGGGTTGACGACGATGCCGCAGTCCACCGCGCACGTCACCTTCCGGATGCGCACGCGGCCCGTGGCGGGATCGACCTGAGCTTCGACGACCGAGGCCGTCCATGTGGGCGATTTCTTCTCCTGCGCACTCACGCAGGCGACGCCGCGGCCGACGTTCGGCGGCAGCGGGGTGCCCCAGGCCGCCTTCTCGGCGGCGAGCTTCAGGACGCGGGCGAGCCGGGGGGCGCTGCGCAGCATCGACAGCCGGTACTCCACCGGGTCGACGCCGGCCAGGCGCGCCAGCTCGTCGACGAAGGTCTCGACCGCGAAGAAGGTGTAGTTCGGCGCCACCGCCCGGACGTAGCCGACCGGGATCCCCGTCGCCACGGGGATCGCGCGGACGAGCTGATTCGGAATGTCGTAGACGTGGTCGGCGCCGTTGAGCGCGAACTGGTCGAGCCCGCGCTTGTCCACGAAGTCGGGGCCCCAGCGCTGCCCGGGGTGGGAGGCAACCACCGTGTTCTCCCAGGCGATGACCTTGCCGTCCCCGTCGAGCCCCGCCCGGAGCATCTGGAGCGTCGCCGACCGGTAGAAGTCGCGGCGCAGGTCCTCCTCGCGCGAGCGGATGAGCTTCACCGGGCGCTTGACCTCGCGTGCGATCAGGGCGGTTTCTACCATGATGTCCGGCTCGAGCCGGCGCCCGAAGCCGCCGCCGAGGTACTGCTGGTGGATGCGGATCTTCGACGGGTCCACCCCGAGCGTGGCCGCCAGCGTACCGGCCGCAAACGTCTGGAACTGGCTGCCCGTGTAGATGTCGTAGGCGCCGTCGGCGAAACGGACGACGCAGTTCATCGGCTCCATCTGCATATGGGCCACGTAGTCCGTCGTGAACGTGGCCTCGTGGCGCTTGGGCGCCTGGGCCATGGCCGCCTTGACGTCGCCCTGCTCGAGCCAGGCCAGGGCGCTCGTGTCCTCCGCGGCCTTCTTCGCGAAGGCCGCGAAGATCGACTCCGAGCTGACGTTCGCGTTCGGTCCCTGATCCCAGGTGATGCGGAGCGCGTCGCGCGCCTTGACGGCGTTCTCGTAGGTGGTGGCGACGACGGCCACGAGCCCCGGGGTGACCACCGTCGCGACGTAGCCCTTCACCTTCTTCGCGGCGCTGTCGTCGACCGCCGTGTGCTTGCCGGCCTCGCGGGTGGGTGGATAGGCGACCTTGGCGTACACCATTCCGGGAAGGAACGTGTCGATCCCGAACCGGGCCCGCCCGTTCGTTTTCTCCGGGATGTCGAGGCGGGGGATCCACTTGCCGACGACCCGGTACTCGCTCGGCTCCTTGAGCCGGATCTTCTTGAGGTCATCCTCCGACAGCGTCTTGGTGATCGGGACCTTTGCGACGATGTCGCCGTACGCGATCGACCGCCCCGTGGGCAGGTGGCGGACGACGCCGCGCTCGGCCGTGCAGTCGTCGGGCGAGACCTTCCAGTACCGGGCGGCGGCGTCGACGAGCATGATCCGACCGGCCGCGCCCGCGCGCGACAGCGCGTCGAACGTCCAGTTCACGGACCAGCTCCCGCCGGTCAGCATGAGCCCGTACTTCGGATCGTTGATCGGATAGTCGATGCGGATGTCCTTCCAGTCCGCTTCGAGCTCCTCGGCCACGATCTGGGCGAGCGCCGTGCCGACGCCCTGGCCCATCTCCGCCTTGGTGATGTGGACGGTGACGGCGCCGTCCGGCGTGATGGTGAGCGCGGCGTTCGGCTCGAACGACGTGGCCGCCCCCGCCTCGTCGACTCCGCCCGGGATCGTGAAGCGTAGCGTGAGACCGACGCCCGCGGCGGCGGTAGACCTCAAGAATTCGCGACGGCTGAAGCGCGTCGTCATGGCTACACCCCCCGCGCGGCGCGCTTGATCGCGCGCTTGATGCGCACATACGTGGCGCAGCGGCAGATGTTGCCGGTCATGCCGGCCACGATCTCCTCGTCGGTCGGGTTGGGATTCTTCGCCAGGAGGGCCGCCGCCTGCATGATCTGTCCCGACTGGCAATAGCCGCACTGCGGGACCTGCTCGGCGATCCACGCCTTCTGGAGAGGATGCTCCCCTTTGGGGTGGAGCCCTTCGATCGTCGTGATCTTCTTGCCGGCGGCCTGGGCGACGGTCGTCTGGCACGACCGCGCCGCCGCTCCGTCGAGGTGGATGGTGCACGCGCCGCACTGGGCGATCCCGCAGCCGAACTTGGTGCCGGTCAGCTGTAGCCGCTCGCGGATGACCCACAGGAGCGGCGTCGAGGGATCGGCGTCGACCGTGTAGGTCCTGTCGTTGATCAGTAGTTGGGCCATAGGTACCTCCCCGCGTGGTCGCTTCCTGCCCGGTACGAGCGACCCTGCCACAACGCGGGGACGAGCACAAGGCCCGCCGCGGCGCGCGCGCAGACAAGCGTGTTGGACTAACCGCGCTTCGAGCGCCAGCTCCCGCCGGCGCCGCGCGCTGAAGTCACCGCCCTTCGGGCGCGGGCTTTGCCCGCGCAACCGAGGTAAGGCTAGGGGCGCGTCGGAGTAACCGCGGTTCGAGCGGCGGCTTTGCCGCCGCAACCGATCCTGGGGGAGGCTTCGGAGGGGGCCGTCGAGGCCCCCTCCGAGTGGAACTACGGCACGAGGGCCGCGCGCGTGATCGCGGTCGTCTCCCGGTTGTGCCACTCCGAGTCGGCGAACGCCTGGTCGATTTTCTCGAGCGGGTACTTGTGCGAGAGGAGCCGGTCGAACGGCCAGCGCGTCCGGTTGCGCACGAGGAAGTCGAGCGCGCGCGGGATGACCCACGGATCGTACTGGATGACCCCCACGATCGTCTTCGACCCCCAGACGAGCAGCGACGGCTCGAGCTCGACCTTGGCGCCGCGGCTGATCGTGCCGATCTCGAGGTACGTGCCCCCCGAGCGGAGCATCTCGATACCCTCTGGGATCACCTGGGGAAAGCCGACGAAGTCGCAGGCGACGTCCGCGCCGGTTCCGCCCGTCCACCTCCGCACGAGCGCGACGCGCTCCTTGCGGTCGGGGACCTCGTCGAGGTTGATCGTGTGGTCGGCGCCGAACGCCTGCGCCAGCTCGAGCCGCCCCGGGAGCCGATCGACGACGATCACCGTCGCCGCGCCCATGTCCCGGGCGACCGCCGCCGCCTGGATCCCGAGGCCGCCGGCGCCCTGGATCACGACGCTCCCGCCGAAGGCCAGGCGCGCCTTGTGGAGCCCGAAGATCACCTGTGAGAGGGCGCAGTTCACCGGCGCGACCATCTCGTCGGGCAGCGTGTCGGGGACGAGAAAGAGCGCGCCGCGCGCTCTCAAGTAATAGTACTCGGCGAACGCGCCGTGAAAATGGGGAAACTGCGACGGCCCGAGCGGCCGCTCGATCTTCGCGGGACAGGCCGCCGGCTCGTTGTTGAGACACGCGTGGCAACGGCCGCACGGGTAAAAGTAGGTATAGGCGACCCGGTCGCCCTCCTTGAGCGGGCGCCCCAGCGAGTCGGTCTTCACCCGGGCGCCGAGCCGGGCCACGCGGCCCGTCATCTCGTGGCCGTAGATCCAGCCGTCCTCGGGCAGGCGCAGCGGCGCGTCACCGCGCCAGAAGTGAAGGTCGGAGCCGCAGACGTTGGCGAGGGAGATGCGGATGAGGACGGCGTCGGGCTCCACGTCGGGCAGCGGGAGCTCCCGGATCTCGAACGGCTTGCCGGGACCGAGGAAGACGGCGGCCTTGCCCTTGCTCATCGGTTGGCTCCCTTGCCCACCTCGAAGGTGTCGTGCAGGGCGCGGACGGCGAGCTCCGCGTACTTGTCCTCGATGACGCACGAGATGGCGATCTCGGAGGTCGAGATCATCTGGATGTTGATGCCTTCCCCGGCCAGCGTGGCGAACATCCTCGAGGCGACGCCGGAGTGGCTGCGCATGCCGACGCCGACGATCGAGACCTTGGCGACGCGCTCGTCGTGGACGACGCCCTGAGCGCCGATGGACCTGGCGATCTCCTCGAGCGCGGCGACGGCGCGGGTGTGGTCGCCGCGGGGCAGGGTGAACGACATGTCCGTGTAGCCGTCGCGGCTGATGTTCTGGACGATCATGTCCACGACGATGTTCTTCGTGGCGATCGCGCCGAACACCTTGGCGGCGATGCCCGGCCGGTCGGGGACGCGCAGGATCGAGATCTTCGCCTGGCTCCGGTCGTGGGTGACGCCGGTGACCACCACTTCTTCCATGTCCTGCTCCTCTTTCGTCACGAGCGTGCCGGAGTCCGGCTTGAACGTCGAGCGCACGTGGACGGTCACCCCGTACTTCTTCGCGAACTCGACGGAGCGCGACTGCAGCACCTTCGCGCCGAGGCTCGCCATCTCGAGCATCTCGTCGTACGAGACACGCGCGAGCTTCTTCGCGTCGGGGACGATCGCGGGGTCGGCGGTGTAGACGCCCTCCACGTCCGTGTAAATCTCGCACACGTCGGCCTTGAGGGCGGCCGCGAGCGCCACGGCGGTGAGGTCCGAGCCCCCGCGGCCGAGGGTCGTGATCTCGTCCTCGTCGGAGAACCCCTGGAACCCCGCGACGACCGCGATCTCGCCCGCGTCGAGGGACTGACGGACGCGCTCGGCGGTGATCTGCGTGATCCGCGCCTTCGTGTGGGCGCGGTCGGTGCGGATCGCCGCCTGAAATCCCGTGAACGAGCGCGCCTCGAGGCCCAGGCCGTGCAGCGCCATGGACAGGAGCGCGATCGTGACCTGCTCGCCCGTGGCCAGCAGCATGTCCATCTCGCGCGGCTCGGGCGCTGATGAGACTTGGTGAGCGAGGGCCACGAGGTTGTCGGTCGTCTTGCCCATCGCCGGGCGACGTTCTTGATCTTCTCGTCGTCGGCGACCGACGAGCCGCCGTACTTCTGGACGATCAGCGCCATAGAGTTAGAAATCTATCACGATTACGCGGCCGGCCGGGCGTGCGTGGCCTCGCCAAGGCTCACCTGCTCGCGCAGGAGGTAGAGCCAGCCCAGCGCGACGGTCGGCAGGAACTGGCTCGCGTGGAAGACGAGCGCGTAGCCGACGGCCGCCGCCTGCGCGACGCCGAAGAGGCCGACGGCGAGCGCCGCGGCGGCGTGGAAGACGCCGATGTAGCCGGGCGCCGACGGGATCGAGACGCCCAGGGCGACGAAGGCGAGCACCGTCCAGCCGGCGATCCAGGGCAGGTTCAGGTTCATCGCCACGAGCATCATCCACGCCGCGGACGCCGGGAGGGCCCAGACGATCGCGCTCCAGACGAGGATCGGGAGCGCATGGGAGGGCGCTCGGATCCCGTCGAGCCCGCGGACGAACGTCTCGAAGGCGCCGAGGACGCGCTGCTGGAGCCGCGGCCAGCGCGCGGAGAGCCGCTCGATGAGCCGGGCGCAGCGCGCGGGCGCGGCGATCAACGCGACGAGGACCGCGATCCCGACGAGGTCGATCGCGAGCACGGCGAGCGCGGCCGCCTGGAGGAAGGCCGGCACCGGGACGACGAGGACCAACACCGCGAGCATCAGGACGACGGCGAGGCTGTCGAGCACGCGCTCGACGATGAGCGTCGCGAGCGCCGTCCAGAAGGTCCGGCCCGTGCCGCCGGCACCCGCCGCGCTCCAGCGTCGTGCGACGACGTACACGCGCACGACCTCGCCCGCGCGCAGCGGCAGCACGTTGTTCGCCATGTAGCCGATCATGACCGCGGGGACCAGCCCGGGCGGGTCCGAGCGCGGAGGGAACAGGTAGCGCCAGCGCCGGGCGCGCGCCCAGAGGCCGAGCGGCGTGAGGGCGGTCGCGCCCGCGGCCCAGCCCCAGCGGGTCGCCCCGAGCTGGCGCCGGAGCTCGGCCAGGTCCACGCTCCAGAGGAGGTAGACGAGGAGAACGACGCTGATCGCAGCGCCGACGAGGATCTTCGGCCGGCTCAGAGGCCCAGCTGCGCGAGAACAGCGTCGATCTGAGGCGGGACCGTCGTCGGGCGTGACGCCGACTCGAGCGCGGTGTCCGGATCCTTCAGGCCGTGCCCGGTGAGGGTGAGCACGACGGTCGCGCCCGGCTCGAAGCGTCCCGCCTTGACGCACTTGATCAGGCCGGCGAGGGTGGCTGCGGACGCCGGCTCCATGAAGATGCCTTCCTCCCGGGCGAGCATCCGGTAGGCGCGCAGGATCTCTTCGTCGCTGACGATGTCGATCCAGCCGTGCGAGTCCTTCATGGCCTCGAGCGCCGGTCCCCAATTCGCCGGGTTGCCGATCTTGATCGCCGTCGCCACGGTCCGCGGCTCCGCGATGACGCGGTTCTCGTAAATCGGCGCGGCGCCGGCGGCCTGGAAGCCGACCATGCGAGGCAGTTCCTTCATGCGCCCGGCACGGTGGTACTCGCGATAGCCGCGCCAATACGCGGTGATGTTCCCCGCGTTGCCGACGGGGATCAGGTGGTAGTCGGGTGCCATGCCGAGTTGGTCCACGACCTCGAAGGCGGCGGTCTTTTGCCCCTCGAGCCGGAACGGGTTCACCGAGTTCACGAGGGTCACCGGATGGCGCTCGGCGATCTGGCGGACGATCGTCAGCGCCTGGTCGAAGTTGCCGTCCACGGTGAGGACCCGGGCACCGTGGATCGCGGCCTGCGAGAGCTTGCCGAGGGCGACCGCGCCCTTCGGCACCATGACGAAGGCGCGGATGCCGGCACGCGCGGCGAACGCCGCCGCGGAGGCCGAGGTGTTGCCGGTGGAGGCGCAAATCACGGCCCGCGAGCCCGACTCGAGCGCCTTCGAGACTGCCATCGTCATCCCGCGATCCTTGAACGAGCCCGTCGGGTTGAACCCCTCGCACTTGAGGTAGATCGACAGACGCGCGTCGGTCGCCTCGGCGAGGCGCGGGGCGGCGATGAGCGGCGTGTTGCCCTCGCAGAGCGTGACGACCGGCGTCTTGTCCGTCACGGGGAGGAAGTCCCGGTATTGCTCGATGACGCCGCGCCAGGCCTTCACGCGGGCCCGCCCTCCACGCGGAGCATCGTCGTCGCCGCGGGAATGTCGGGCAGGCGGTCGATCGCGGCGAGCGCCCGGCGCATGTCGCGCTCGCGCGCCTCGTGCGTCAGCAGGACGACCGGCACGGCCTCGCGCGTCCCGCGCCCCTTCTGGATGACGTTCGCGATCGAGATGTCGTTGTCCCCGAGGATGCCCGCGACCTTCGAGAGCACGCCGGGGCGGTCCTGAGCCATCACGCGCAGGTAGTAGCAGCACCGGATCTCGGCCATCGGGGAGAGCGGCAGCGCGGCGGGACCCGCGGAGGGCAGCTCGAGCGCGAGCGCGGGGATACCGTGGGCGATGCGACGCGCGATGTCGAGCGTGTCGGCCCAGACGGCGGACGCCGTGGGCAGCTGGCCCGCGCCACGGCCGTAGAACATGAGGTCGCCCACGGCATCGCCGGTGATGAAGATCGCGTTGAAGACGCCGGAGACCGCCGCGAGCGGGGAGTGCGCGGGGATCATGGTCGGGTGCACGCGGACCTCGACACCCCCGTCGGCCGCTTTCGCGATCGCCAGGAGCTTGATGCGGTAGCCGAGCTCGCGCGCATACGCGATATCCTGAGATCCCACCCGCGTGATGCCCTCGGTATGGATGTCCTTGAGGTCGATGAAGGTGCGGAACGCCAGCGTCACGAGGATCTGGAGCTTGTGGGCGGAGTCCATGCCCTCGATGTCGAGGGTCGGGTCGGCCTCCGCGTAGCCCGCCGCCTGCGCTTCCTTGAGGACCATCGCGAAATCGAGCCCCTCGTCGGTCATCTTCGACAGGATGTAGTTCGAGGTCCCGTTGACGATGCCGAAAACCGAGAGGATGCGGTTGGCGACGAGCCCCTCCTTGACGGCCTGGATCAGCGGGATGCCTCCGGCCACGGCCGCCTCGAACGCGAGCGTGACGCCACGGCGGCGCGCCTCGTCGTAGAGCTCGGCGCCGTGGTGGGCGAGGAGCGCCTTGTTGGCGGTGACCACGTGCTTGCCGGCACCGAGCGCCTTCAAGATGAACGAGCGCGCGGGCTCGAGGCCGCCGACCAGCTCGATGATGACCTGGACGGAGGGATCCGCGAGCACGCGCGCCGCGTCGGGGGTCATCGGGAGCTTCCTGATGTCGAGGCCCTCGCGCGGGCGGGTGAGGTCGACGTCGGCGACGGCGGCGAGGGTGAGCCGGCACCCGGCACGCTCCTCGAGCATCGCCCGGCGCGACTCGAGAATCTTGGCGACGCCCGCGCCGACGGTGCCGAGGCCGAGCAATCCGATCCTGACTTCCGTCATGTCAGTGGGCCCGCCCGGTAGGAATGGACGGTCAGCTGGCGAGCTGCTTGAGCCCGCGGAGCGCCTGTTTGATCCGCTGCTCGTTCTCGACGAGCGCGAACCGCACGTAGCCCTCGCCGTACTCGCCGAACCCGATGCCCGGCGAGACGGCCACCCGCGCTTCCTCGATGAGCATCTTGGCGAACTCGAGCGAGCCGAGCGCGCGGAACGGCTCGGGGATCGGCGCCCAGACGAACATCGTGCCCTTGGGCTTCGGCACGGACCAGCCGAGCTTGTTGAGCCCGTCGACGAGGACGTCGCGGCGCTTCCGGTGGACCTCGACGATCTCGGCCACGCACTTCTGATCGCCCTCCAGCGCGATGATGCCGGCGATCTGGATGGGCTGGAAGGCGCCGTAATCCAGGTAGGACTTGATGCGGGCCAGCGCATGGATCATCTGCGCGTTGCCGCACACGAAGCCCAGCCGCCAGCCGGGCATATTGTACGACTTCGACGTCGAGAAGAGCTCGACCCCGACCTCCTTGGCCCCGGGCACCTCGAGGAATGACGGCGGCCGGTAGCCGTCGAACGCGAAGTCCGCGTAGGCGAAGTCGTGGACCACCATGAGCCGGTGCTCGCGGGCGAACGCCACGACCTTCTCGAAGAACCCGCGATCCACGCACAGGGTGGTCGGGTTGTGCGGAAACGAGAGGATCAGGAGCTTGGCCTTGGGCCACGCGAGCTTCGCCGTTTCCTCGAGACGCGCGAAGAAGTCGCCGTCCGGCGTGAGCGGGACCGAGCGCAGGTCGCCGTCGGCGATGACCACCGAGTAGGAGTGGATCGGGTAAGTCGGGTTCGGCACCAGCGCGCCGTCGCCCGGTTGGAGGACCGCGAGGGCCAAGTGGGCCAGCCCCTCCTTGGCGCCGATCGTCACGATCGCTTCGGCCTGGGGGTCGAGGTCGACGCCGTATCGGTCGCGGTACCACTTGACGATCGCGACGCGCAGCCGCGTGATGCCGCGGGAGGCCGAGTAGCGGTGGTTCTTCGGATTCTGGGCGGCCTCGATCAGCTTCGCGACGATGTGCTTGGGCGTCCCGAGGTCGGGATTGCCCATCCCGAGGTCGATGACGTCCTCGCCGCGGGCGCGCGCCTTCGTCTTGAGGTCGTTGACGATCGCGAAGACGTAGGGCGGAAGCCGCTTGATCCGATAGAACTCGTCCATCGAATTCCTCGTCGCGTGCCCGCCATGATACTGCGCGGTGACGTGAAGTGTCAATAAATGACGATCTCACGCGGAGTTACGGCCCGGCATCGTGCCATGATGATAACGTGAAGTGCCGGCCTGGTTGCCGGAATGGCAGGCCAGTGCGCGCCAACTGATTGATTGTGCGTGCGCTCGCGCCCGGCACGGCGTTTGCGGGGCTCCATCCTGGCATGCGGACGGAGCCATCCCCCGTTGACGGCGTCGTCGACTCGGTGCTCGTACCCGCTCAACCCTCTAGACCGAACCCCGGACGGGCCGGCGCGCGCGTGAGGAGCCGGGACCACTTCAGTCTGCTCGTCGTGCGGGGCGACGGAGCCAGGGTCGTCCGGTTCAACTTCACGCGGCCTGTCGCCGTAGGCACCTTCGTCGGGCTGGCCTTCGCCATCTCCGTGGTCGGCGCGCTCGCCAGGGACTGGACCCAGCTGCGCGAGCTCACCCGCGAGGCGAGGACCTTCGCCAGGCAGATCGCCGACCAGCGCGAGACCATCGACTCGTTCAACCGCCGCGCCGCCGAGCTCCGCCAGGAGATGATGGGCTGGCGCGAACTCCACGCGCGCATCTGGGAGCCGTTCGGTCCCGAGCTCGTGCCGGGCGCGCGCGACAAGGGCATCGGCGGCGGCGCGACCAAGCTCCCCGACCGGCTCTCGCCGAAGGACGAGGTGGAGCGCCTCGCAGAGAGCGTGACGGAGCAGGGCGAGCACCTCCGCGCCCTGGACCGCTTGATGGCCCGCGCCGGCAAGGCGGTGGCAGCGCTTCCGTCACGCTGGCCCGTGCGCGGCTCCGTCAACTCCGAGTTCGGCAACCGCCTCTCGCCGTGGACGCGGGTCACCGAGTTCCACGGCGGCATCGATATCAACGCGCAGCCCCGCACGTCTGTCCGCGCCCCCGCGGAAGGGACGGTCACCTTCGCCGGCACGCAGCCGGAGTACGGCATCACGATCGTTCTCGACCACGGCCAGGACGTCCGCTCGCTCTACGGCCACCTCGCGCAGACCGCCGTGAAGCAGGGCGAGCGGGTCGAGCGGGGCCAAGTGATCGGTTACTCCGGCAATACCGGGCGCTCCTCGGGCCCGCACCTTCACTACGAGATCATGGTGAAGGGGCAGTCCGTCAACCCCCGCGCCTACCTCTGGAACTAAGTCGGAGGGGGCCTCGACGGCCCCGTACCAACACCCCCATTGGGGGGCGCCGGCGCAGCCGG
>Ga0209802_1000341_pt1 | contig 36194 bp, 44 predicted proteins | sample GraSoiAngelo_129_FD_185886 | JGI IMG/M metagenome (GOLD analysis project Ga0209802, IMG submission 185886) | Grasslands soil microbial communities from the Angelo Coastal Reserve, California, USA - 14_0927_12_40cm (SPAdes) (version 2) | ecosystem: Environmental > Terrestrial > Soil > Grasslands ... | reverse complement strand
TGGGCGAAATTTTAGCCATGTCTCAGAATCGAGATCTCGGCTGATAATGGGCGAGTTTGAAAGGACAGGTGCGGGTTTTCTCTTACGAGGTCAGCCGATGGAGGAGGACCCGTGGAAAGAATCCTAAATGACAGGCTTCTGATAGGCGGTCCTCGAATTACCATTTCCTACTCTAATTAGTAAGTATATCCGCTAAGTATGCCTCTCTGTCTCTCGCTAAGCTTGAATGGGACCCCGACTCATGGAATCCTCTAGCTCGGCATGTTCTTCGTGCAGGCCATGTATGTACCAAACCTGTAGCTGATGTCCATCGGTATCAGTTGTTTTCGTCGAGAGCACCTTTGCCCCAGGTCGCATTACCCAATGGGACAACGCCTCTTCAAGCTCCTCTCGGAGAACCTCCGGAAAGGCCGTCTGGAAGTCCGTGAAACTCAACTCAGCCTCGGGATTGAGGTATGGATCATGGAATCGCCGGCGGAAGAATTCGATAACTTTGCCTAGTGGCAGGATCTTCTCGATCCTCGTGGGCTTGTTCTTTCTCGCTTTGCTCGTCATGACCTCTCACATGTATGCGCTGTGATCTGGAAAATGGCAACGGAAAATATGGCTGTTACAGTACCCGGACCCGACCGTCGAAGGTAGCCATTTTCCCTATCCTCTGGCAGAGTAGGATAGCAGGGTCCTAGTTAATGCTGACCTTTGCCGGAAGGACTTGTTCCACCACTTTGATCGATGCGGTAAGATCGTTCCTTTCCGCGATGAGGGGCCGTAGACTGGGTTCGATAGATCCCTGGGCTAGTTTCAGAGAGGCTTCGTCGAGCTCTCCGCTCTTGTGATCCAACTTCGCATTAACGAGATATTTTGTTAGGCTGGTGATTTGTCCAGTGATCTCGGCCAGCCTCGACCTCATCGAGTTGACGAGTGCACTTGCGGACTTCACCTTGTCCATGTAGCCAGCCTTCTGGGACTCCAGGAGCTCCGAGTAGATCTCGCTATCAATCTCCCTTGAATCTTTCAATGATTCCAGGGCACCAACTCTCTTCCTCAACAATGTGAGTTCAGAGATAATGTCCTCGGATTCCAGCTTCCACTCCGGCGATATCGTGATAGTCTTCGGTGTTAGAGCCATCTGCCGGGCTTTAGCTGTGAGGATAATTCCGCCTGTGGCTTCTAGTTGCACGCCTTCCATCTCGCCGAATGGGTTGCGCTCGATACCGATAACTCGTCCCAGTAGTCTGCCGTAAATGTCGGTCACGCCTCGTCCGAGGAGAGCTTTCGTCTCCAACTCGGGAGAGAGCAACAATACTCTACCTCACTCGATGGGCCGGATTTACAATCTGGGGAATCTCAGGGAATTTCTCTCTCATCTTCTGCTCAGCCATGAGATCCGCCTCTTTCAAGATATGAGCAGACTCATCATTGACCGGGATAGACATTCCGTCCGCGTCTACAGCTTCCCCAATTTCCATCGTGAGATTTTCTAGCGAGTCCTCAACATCACCTATGCCCGTTGAAATCTCTGGAAGTTTGCCCTCCAGCTCGCCTCTCACGGTGCCGAGGAGTCCTCTGACTGAGCCCATGCTGTGGACAAGGTCGCCGAACTGTTCCACCGTTTCAAGACGAAGTAGAGCTTGCTCAAGGCAGATCTGACTTCGGAGGGATGTTTTGATAAGTTTCCGAATCTGTACGCATTCGTTTGCGAAAACGGTCGCGGTCTGAGTGTCCCGTGCTTCCAGCGCCTTGGTGCACTTGTCCCGAAGCGTTTGGTCCCGCGATTCCATTTGGGTGATGCTTCTCTCCAGCCTTGTCGTTTGGAGACGGAGCTTGTGGGAGGCGAACTGGATCCGTTGTTTCATCGGTGTCGGCTTGATAGCTTCCCGAATTCTATCGGTCAGTGACGGATTGTCGCGGAACATGGTCAGTCTCCTATCATCCTGTTTTCTGGCGCTAGAACCATAGGCGGTCTGAGGTGTACCTGGTGCTTGGCTTGCGACGCTTGGCGAGGCAGGGCTGTTGTCATGAAGATCGTCGTTCCCTGATTCCGGTTCAGTCCTCTGAGGAGAGGGATTAGCAAGTTTGTCGCTGAGCCATCCAAGTCGCCTGTTGGCTCGTCGATTACTAGTAGCTCGGGTTTGACTGCCAAGGCCCTTGCGAGATCGATTCGTCTTCGTTGGCCGGCACTTAGCCCGTCAGGGTACGAGCGTTCGATCTTGTCTAATCCGAAGAAGGTGAGAGCTTCTTTGATCCTCTCATCGCGTTCCTTTCTCGAGACCCCTGCGAGCGATAGTGCTAGATGCAGGTTTTGCGAAACCGTCATCTGCGGTAGCGCAGTGGGCCTCTGAAACACGGCCGCCGTCTTAACCAAGCTGCATCGTTTTACAAAGGATTCACGTGTGACATCGTGGTCCCGAAAGCTAATGGATCCATGAATGGGCTTCTCCAATCCCAAGACTACGTTGACGAGTGTCGATTTTCCCCAGCCGGACCCGCCGAGAACGGCGAGGAAGTCTCCTTGATCCAATTTCAGGGAAACGCCTTGACCGTAGAGCCGTAGGACTCCTCTGATTGAAGGGTATTCGACTACCACTGACCTGGTTTCGATCACGGATGGCATGTTTTGCTAGCTCTTGTAGTTCTCAACGAACGAAGAGGATCGTATTCTGCGAAGGCTCGGCAGTGAGTAGAACAGGCCTCCCACGACTAAGAGAGCGAGCACCTGAAGGAATAATTCGGGAATCGAACTCGTAGTGAGGAAACCTTGTAGCAGGATTGGGGAGAATGCTATGAGGGCGCAGATTGCGCCTCTGAAGAAGTAGCGTAGGAGAATCTGCCAGCTGGAGCCTCCGTAGGCGAAGAGCGCTAATTCCTCCTTTGTCCGTCGCGTCGTGGTGGAAACAGAAGATAGGGCGACGGTCGGGGGAACTACTAGAAGAGAGAGCCAGAGCCTTGAACCGAAGACGGGTGGACCTATTGTTGCAAGAGAGGCTTCTACGGCTACTATTCCCATTACCAGGATTGCGAGCAGGTCCGTGGCCTCTCGTGGGATGACGCCGGATAGCACAATCGGGGTCCAGGATGGCTTTTCCAATTAGGGTCGACCTTCTACTCTGGGCCTGCCATCGATCGAAGGAACATTCCTAACCGTCCCTCGTCATAGGTTCTGATGACGGAGGAGGCGAAGTCGATGTCAAGATTCATTGAACGGAGCTTCGATAGAACGGCGTTCACGTCCTCCTTGTTCCGCGCTACTATGAAGACAAGCCCCTCCGGAGTTCCAAGGGAACTGATAACATTGAGAGTCTCCGGAATCTCGCATATCTGTTTCAGGATGTCTTCTCTAGATGGAGTGCTCGGGAAGTTGGCCGCTACGATGACCTGCTCCGAGAGGCCGAGCTTTGAAAAGTCGATGAGCGTTGTGTACTCACGGATGATATGCGCGTCTTCCAAGCGGTTAACCCTGTAAGCGATAACGTTGGGATGGAGAGCGAGTTTGCGACCTATCTCAACATAGGACTGTTTGGAGTTCTCCACGAGCTCCGCGAGGATGCGCAGGTCAGTTCCGTCAAGGTTCACGTCTTTCAACTCCTATGATGCCTTGAACGATTCGTCCCAGTCATAGTAACGCTTGATGATGTTCTGCGAAACGCTAGGCCTTCGGCCCGTGATTATGGTCTCGAAGTCTTCCATGGTAATCGGGTCTGGAATCGCGTTGAGATCGTTAGCAGCACCACGCTGGAAGAAGTCGCGGACCACCTTGATCTGGGTGGACTGGAACAGATCACGAATATCTCCGCCCGAGTAGCCTTCTGTCCTGCGTGCCAGCTCGGCGAAGTCGACATTGTTCTGGAACTTCAGGTTCTGAGAGTAGATCTGGAACATGTCCATGCGTGCTTTGACGTCAGGGAGTGGCACGTAGATTCTCTTCTGGAACCGTCGGATGAACGGTTCGTCCAAGACCCATGGTTTGTTTGTTGCGCCGATGAGGTAGACGTGGAATTTTCTGTTCTTGTCGAGTATGCCGTCCATCTCTTTGAGGAACTGGTTTCGGACCCGGACCTCTCCGCCGACCTCTTCTCCTCGAACGCCCATGAGCGAGTCGATTTCGTCGATGAAGACTATCGCTGGCTGTCCGTTCTCAGAGACTTCCCTTGCCTTTGTGAATAGCTGGGAGACGTTTCGTTCGGATTCTCCGAGCCACTTTGACATTAGGGACGCGGCATCGGCGCAGAAGAACATCCCTTTGATTTCGCTCGCGATGGCGGCAGCGAGTAGCGTCTTTCCGCAGCCTGGTGGTCCGAAGAAGAGTATTCCTCGTGGCCAACCGAGTGGGAAGAGATCTGGTCGTCGTACTGGGAAGATTATTGATTCTTCAATCGCTCTTTTCGGCTTCTCAAGGTCTGCGATGTCGCCCCAGCTGATGTCCGGTTTCTCGGTCAGGACCCATTGGTCGAGCTTGATTGTCTTGGAGTCTCGGGTCTCAGTGGAATCGATAGAATGGGCGATTGGCTCGTCGGACTGGAGGTCTTGGATCCGCTTCTTGTATGCCTCTACATGTTCGGTGTAGACTTTGTTTTGTGGGGCGGCTGGGTAGAGGGAGCATAGTTTGAGGAGGACCTCAATGGCTCGTTGGTATTTTGTGGCGGCCAGTCTTTTGGAGCCTTTTCTCTCAAGCTCGATAGCTTCTTTCGCGTATTTTACTGCGAGCGATTCCAGTTCTTCTGATGCTGAGATTTCTTGTCCCTCCTTGTGACACTGAAGCGCTTGGACGGGAGCATCTGGCTCCCGTCTAGTCCATGACTATCTTTCCGTCATCCTTGAGCCGTTGTAGAGAACGTCTGATGTCGTCGCTCGGCACGAGTAGTTCTGCGGAGCAGTTGTTGAGACTCAGCTCGCCATTGTGGGATTTGATATAGTTTAGGAGCCTGTCCTCAAGCGGAGCTTCTTCGGATCCTGAGGTGGTAACGGCGATAGGGATTCTTTGTTCTGGGGCCCGCGTGGCGGCTTCTGGGACGGGTTGGCGGGCTTCTGGCAGTGGTAGCTCTGGGAACCGCTCTTTCATCTGTTGAGATGCGATGGCGCTGGATTCTTCGAGTACTTTGCGTGCTTCGGTGCTTGAGGCACTCATGTCGAAACCCTGGTCTTCGCCGACCTGGCCTGTTTCCATGCTCATGTCGCTGAGCATGTTGTTAACCTCGCCGAGCTCGTTAGCTACTTCGGGAATGACGCCCGCGATCCTACCGCGGGTCTCGCGTACGACTCCTATGACTGGCGCGATCTGTGCCATGATGTCTCCGAACTCTTCAACCGTCTGCATTCGCAGGATGACTCGTTCAAGGGCTAGTTCACTGCTGAGGGTGAGATGAGCCATTTTCCGGATCTCAGCGCATTCATTGGCGTAGAGGGCTGCGTGAGCTGTGTCCTTGGAGAGTTGGGCTCCGATACAGCGTTGGAACATTTCCTTGTCGCGTTGCTGGAGCCTGGCTGACATATGCTCCAGTTTTTCTTTCTGGGATCCGAGTCTGAACAGAGCTTGCGCTATGCGCTCTTTCAATGGGATAGGATGGACTCTCTCTTCGAATTTTCGGAACAGCCCTTGAATCCTCCTAAGTCTCCCTCACGTGAAGTACTAGAACTGGGTCTCTCGAGGAGGAGGTTGTCGTTGTGGTCGAAGGGACTTGAGGTATGGGTTGAGGCTGCTGAGCAGCAGGTGGCGCTTGGGTCGCGTCGAGCTTCTGCAAGTAAGTGTAGATTGTCTCAACATCCTTCTTCTCAGCCATCGCGCGGACAAGGCCGCTGTCAATGGCGTCGCTAGCCGCTTTGTAGTTCATGTCGTCGAACTCACCAGACGCATGAAGCATCTTGTTGCCTGCGAGGTGGGTCTGTAGTTGTCGTAGCTGGGTGTTGAGGGTGCTGGTTCGTTGGCTGAGGGTGTCGATTATTTCCTTTCTCTTGCCCTTCAGCTCGTTAATCGCGTCCTCGTGCTGTTTTCTTAGATCCTCGTAGACGTCCTTCTGGATATCCCCGACGCTGAACAGCTCGTCAAGGGCTCGGAGGCGTCTCGTTACAATGTCGAATTCTTTGCGGAACTCCTCTGCTTCGACCTTCCAAGCCGGTGCTAGGACGAGGGTGTCGCCTGTTATGGTGACCCGGTCGCCGGGGCATTGGAGGAATTCTCCGTTGCCCTCCTCAATTCCAACTCCGGTTACCTCGTCTCTAAGGTTGGCGGAGATGCCTACGACTTTGCCGAAGGCTCTGCCGTAGGGGTCCTGGAGGGTTCTTCCCAGGAATCTTCGGACTTGTTCAAGTGTTATCGGCATGATCTTGCACCAAAAAATGTTGTCGGAGTTACTCCTACCTTGGAATCACTGTCTCGTGTTCTGCGATGGCGGTTGGAGAGGGTAACTCCGGGAACTTCTCACGCATCCGTGTCTCAGCTATGGTGTTGGCTTCAGAGATGATCTTCGACGCTTCTGGACCCGATGCTTCCAGGTCGTAGCCTTGGCCCGTTGCTTCGCCGACTTCCATGACTACGCTGTTTAGTGTGTCAGAGATCTCGCCGAGCTCGTAGCCAACTTGTGGAATGACTCCGGCGATCTGATTCTTGATGGCGTGTACTACTCCCGCTACTGGGCCCATCATGGCTGCGACATCGCCGAATTCCTGGATTGTTTCGAGTCGTAGTACGACTTGTTCGAGGGCGAGTTCGCTTCTGAGTGTGACTTTGGCGATTTTCCGGATCTCAGCGATCTCGTTGGCGTACATTGCGCTTCTCATAGTGTCTTTGGACATCTGGGCTTGGACGCACTTGTCGAACAGTGACTTGTCGTGTTGCTGTGTCTTGAGGTTGGCTCCTTCGAGCCTGTTCTGTTGAACTTTGAGTTTGTAGACGACCTGTGAGATCTTTTCTTTGAGTGGCTCTTGGTGGTGGATGCGGTCGGTGACCTTCGAGAGCAAGGGTTCCCTTTGCTCTCGGTCCCAATTCTTCATGGACTTGTATGACATTTCTATCTTGAAAGCTGGTTTACCGGGGACGGGTTCCAAGTGGGTTCTTGACACGTAAGGGTCTGATTCGCTACTCCGCGAGCTAGAGATATTCTAGCTCAGGCAATAGGTTGCATGTTGTCAACAGATAATCCGCGGGTATGTTGTGTGGGCCACAAGACGGTTTTGGTTTATATGCGGTGTCAGAAAATTGGTAGGAAGTTGTGTTTTCCCCAATCCCAGTTTAGCATTGCTAGTTAAAAACCGGGTAAATCAGCACGCATCATTGACAGTGTTGTTTCTACCAAATTGCTGATTCTGGGTTTACAACCGCTGTTTTCGAGGGTTTTTGCGGTCGAACGCTTTTACCATTTTACCTCATAGAAGTCGTTTCCCTAGGATGAAAAAAATGGTACTAAACGATCTAACTCTAGAGAAGTTAGTCAGCGAGATCAACGGCTACAAAGAAAAAATGCGCAACATCTACGAGGAATACGGACGAGCCTCACAAGACCTCCAAGACCGGATCAACGTGTTAGGATACACGTTGAACGAGCACCTCAAAGAAACGAAGGATCAGATCGGCAGCACCCCACAAAGGCTGCTGAACCTTGAAACAAAATACGTGACCGGCGAAGTCAGCGAACAGGAATACCGTGGACAGCGCGAAGAATTCAAGGGCCTCCTACAACGAAACCTTCACAGCATCGAAGAGATCAAAGACATGATCGAAGTTCTAACCCACATCGAGACCAGGCCACTGGCATCAGCAGACTTCAAACAAGCGAACCCACCGGCTCCGCGAACCCTGATCGAAGAATGGGCGAGAAACGCTGTTCCACAACAAATAGCCAATTCACAGCAAGCACCAAACCCGACACCCACTTCGCCAAGCGTCAAGTTCGCTGCGAACTCAATTGTCTCAGAGAGAGCCTGGGCTCCGGCGACAAAACCTGCGGCGCCTCTGCCATCGAGTAGCGGTACAGACTGGACCAATCCGCAGACGAACAACCAACCATTCAGCGCCCCGGTGTCAGCTCCGACCTCGGTGATTACTCCACTAGTCCAAGAACAGGCTCAACCAGTATCAGCAGTTTCTGCTGATCCCATTGCAGCCGCTCCTATCACGCCATTGACCCAAGCAAATACCCCCAACGTTGACGATTCCTTCACGACTGCCCCGGCGCAAGAGTACGTGGAAGATATCGCAGACGCACTCGTCGTCAAGGTCGTCGATGACATGCCCGTTGTGGATGCTTCCTCAGCAATCGCTACAACAGAGACCGAGATTCAGCCATCGATTCCAGGGACAGAAACCATTCAAGGCATACCCTCCGGACCAGACGTCTCTCAGCCAAGCCTCCAGCTGCCAAGCCAGTTCTACAAGGTGGTCTGTCCAAAATGCGGTGCTGACGTTCCCAAGGCGGCAAAAGTCTGGGAGCTCAAGGGCGGCAAGTCCAAGAAGAACGTCCTGATCGGCCTCTTCCAGTGCCAAGACTGCAGGGTCAAGTTCAGAGAAGCCCTCACTCGGGACATCATCTAGAATCTCGCAAACTCGGCCCCCTCCAATTTCCCCTTCACGTTTTTTTCCCGTTTCTTTTCCCTAAGGGTAGCCAAAGGCTTAAGACGCTAGAAGCTTCCCCGCTCGTCACCGTAAGGATTCAAAGAGGCTAGTGTTTGCAAGTGGAAAAAGCAGAACCGAAACGTCCCGCACATGTAGAACGAACCCCGGAGAGGTCTCCTGAAACCCGTCCTATGAGCCGGGCTCCTCCCGATGTTGTTTTCATCGGAAAGAAACCTTTGATGGCTTATGCGACGGCTGTTATGATGCACTTCAATAGCGGATCCAAACAATTGACGGTCAAGGCGAGGGGTCAGTCTATCAGTCACGCCGTGGATGTTGTCGAGGTTGTCAGGAACCGGTTCTTCCAGGGCAAGTTGGTTATCAAAGAGGTCAGGATCGGAACTGAGTTGCTAGGCGAGGGAGACGATCAGCGAAACGTGTCAACGATAGAGATCGTGCTGACGCGAACTGAGTAAGATCCCTACTTCATCATTCTAAGAGTGCTTAGACCCCAAGTCCTCTCTACGCTGTACAATTTCACTTCCGAGATCACCAACGGCTTTTTGATAGCAGACATATTCTGGGGGGTCCATTCCATGAAGAGGGGTCTTTCAGGACTATTCGTGTAAAGTGCCCGGTCAACCAGGAAGAGCTTGTTCATGTCGTTAAGCGAGTTGTAGATTATCGCCTTTATCCGGAGATATTCTTCGCTGACGCAGTCGAGCAGGACTTGGTCTGTGTATCCCGAGTCTAGGACCGTTAGCTCTCCAGAAGGGCCTTGGTCAAGCTTCATTTGCTAAGCCAACAAACAAGCTCGTTGCTGTTCTGTACGCTAACTAGTCGTTGGTTGTGCGGCTTATAATTGGTATCGCTACCCACGCGTCGATAGTATGGAGAATGATATCGGCCTCACCTACTAGTCTACAAGAATAGATCCTTCTGGATGCTTCCATGGAGGGCGGGCGCGGAGACTGCTCATGCGACGCGGGACTCAGTCGCTAAGACCCCCTATTTTTCTCGGAACATTTCCTATCTAGCTGAAATAATGGGCAAGACAGGCTGATCAGGGCGCGGTCCAGGCTTGGTTCAGTCGGGAATCATTTGCGTTTGCAGCGTGGATTATCCCCGGTTCTAGATGTACCTGTTCAGATTCTGAATTAGGGTTGAAAATAAGCTATTCTGCACACGAGTTCATGTTTTACGAAGGACGGGTCTCGGGAAAAAAGACCACCCCGGGGGGGGTCGAGAAAAGGATGCTTATTTTTTGAAGAGTTTGAAAACCGTTGTCAGACTCATTTTGGAGGGACAGTTTGTCAGCTTAGATAGTTGTAAGCTATCAGCGTCATGAACTCGGAAAAACTATCGCTTGTCACAAGTGTGTCAAGCAAATCTTCCGCTATCTTGCTGTTGGACCCTTTACCAGCTTGCGGCCCAACTCCTTCTGTTATTTTCGCCATTTCTTCTTTCAGAATGGTTCGGAATAACTCACGTGTGATCGTCGGGCCATCACGAAGCTTGGCGGAGTGATGAATCCACTGCCAGATCTGCGCTCTACAAATTTCCACTGTAGCCGTGTCTTCCATCAGGTTGTTGATGGCCACGCAGCCTACACCTCCCAGCCAAGACTCTAGATACCTTAGGCTGACAGCGACATTTGCCTTCAGAGCTTGCTCACTGATATTCGGCACGGGTACTCTGAGGAGATCATCGCGGCTTACCTCCACAATCACGTCAGTGTTCCTTGATTCAGTGGGACGGTCGTTGAAGACACTCTTGACGATTGTGACCAGACCCGGGTGGGCAACCCAGGCTCCCTGGTATCCCTCGGCGGCTTCTCGCTTTTTATCGGCAACAACCTTGTCGATGGCTTCCTGGGAACGCGGATCGCCTTTGATAGGAACTTGAGCGGCCATTCCCCCCATCGCATAAGCTCCTCGCCTGTGGCAGGATTGAGCCAGTAGAACGGAACATGACTTGAGGAACGGTGTAGTCATAGGGAGAAGCGGTCTCTCAGGAACTAGGAATCTCAGATCATGGCCCAGAAATTTGATCAGGCTGAAGATGTAGTCCCAACGACCAAAGTTGAGCGCGGTTATCCTCTCACGCAACTCGTAGAGGATTTCGTCCATCTGGAATCCCGCTAGAATCGTTTCGATAAGGACGCTGCACCTTACGCTAGCGTGTGAAAGTTTGAGGGTGTTCTCCGAGTAGTCGAAGATGTCGTTCCAGAAACGGGCTTCCAAGTAACTCTCCAACTTCGGGATGTAGAAATAAGGCCCTGTCCCTCGACTAATTAGTCTCTTGGCGTTGTGGTAAAGGAAGAGACCGTAGTCGAAGAGGGAAGCCGGAACCGGCCGAGATCCGATTAGAACATGCTTCTCGATGAGATGCAAACCACGGGGCCGCATCATTAGAGTTGCAAGCTTGTCTCCTAGCTTGTACTCCCGTCCATCAGGACTAGCGTATCTGATTGTCCGGTCGACCGCATCTCGAAGGTTAACCTGACCTTGAATCGTCCCGTCCCAGGTTGGTGAGTGGGAGTCTTCGAAATCAGCCATGTAAACGTCCGCGCCCGAGTTTAGTGCGTTTATCACCATCTTCCTGTCGACTGGGCCCGTGATCTCTACCCGTCTTTGGCGAAGATCAGCCGGGATAGATTCGACCTTCCAATCAGATCTTCTAATTTCACGGGTCTCATCCAGAAAGTCGGGAAGTGCTCCGTTTCGTAGGCTTTGATGAACGAGCATTCTTTTCTGCTGTAGCGCGTCGAGTCGTGGAGAAAATTCTCGGACAAGTTCTCCGACAAAAGCCAGCGCGTCAGATGTGAGTATCTCTTCGAAGCCCTGGATGTTGGGATCTCCGGCTCTGAGCACCGGTGGTTCCGGTACTATCTCGGTTCGACCGTCGACTTTGTCGGATAAGTGCAAACCTACTGGTTCCGGTCTCGCTCAGGTTTTGCCCTTGGGACTGGAGTCGTCGCTAGAGCCACCTGTTCTTTGAACTGGGCCGTTTCAGTGGATTCACCCATCGCCGTGGTTGAAGACGTGCCACTTGAGATTACGGTTGAGACCTCGTCGAAGTATTCCGTTCCTACGAACGCCTGGTGTTTTACAGCTGTATAGCCTGCGGGTTCGGCCTCGAACTCTTTCTTCTGGACGCGAACATATGCGGCCATTCCTTCAACGGCGTATTGTTTGGCGAGTTCGAACATGGATACTGAGAGACTGTGGAAACCGGCCAGAGTTACGAATTGGAACTTGTAACCCATCGCTGCCAGTTCTCTCTGGAAACCCCTTATGATCTCAGGATCTAGGTGTTTCTCCCAGTTGAATGATGGCGAGCAGTTGTACGCCAGCAGTTTCGCGGGATATACTCTGTGGACGGCTTCTGCAAATCTTCTGGCCTCATCAAGGTCCGGCGTAGGAGTTTCGCACCATAAGATGTCGGCGTAGGACGCGTAGCTGATGCCGCGGGCAATAGCCGCTTCCAGCCCGGGTTTGATTCTGTAGAAACCCTCCGGGGTTCTCTCTCCGGTAATGTAGGGTAAGTCCCTGGGGTCCGCGTCGTTCGACAAGAGTCTGGCTCCCATGGCATCTGTCCGGGCGATGAGATACGTTGGAACCCCCATTACGTCGGATGCAAGCCGCGCGGCGATTAGAGTCTTGATGAATTGATGAGTGGGGACTAGGACCTTTCCACCTAGATGGCCGCATTTTTTCTCGGAAGCAAGTTGGTCTTCAAAGTGTACTCCTGCCGCTCCAGCTTCTATCATTGACTTCATCAATTCAAACGCGTTGAGTGGGCCTCCGAATCCTGCTTCTGCGTCAGCTATTATCGGCGCGAACCAGTCGATTTTCCCTTGGCCGTTCATGAATTGTATCTGGTCTGCTCTCTGGAAGGCCTGGTTGATTCTCTTTACCAGATTTGGGACGCTGTTTGCTGGGTATAGGCTCTGGTCTGGGTAAGTCTGGCCTGAGAGGTTAGCGTCCGCGGCTACTTGCCAGCCGCTCATGTAAATTGCCTTGAGCCCGGCCTGGATCATCTGAAGGGCCTGTGCTCCAGTGAGTGCGCCGAGAGTTGGAATGTACGGTTCGTCCCTCAAGAGGCGCTCAAACTTTTCCGCGCCCAGTCTTGCCAGCGTGAATTCTGGATGGACACTCCCACGGAGCCTACAGACATCCTCCGCCGAGTAAGGCCGACGGATTCCACTCCAGCGGTCTGATCGCCAGGCCTGGGCTAGTTGTTCAGCTTCTCTGCTGAGGCGCGTTATTGGATTGGTCACAGAGCGTCTTGTTTTTGATATCTATCGGCAAATAATAAGCGTTGATGAATTGTCCTTCCGATTTCTATCTTTTGATATATATTTGCATTGATAGGCAGTCCTTAGTTAGCCGGGTCCTTCTTGAGCCGAAACGAATACTCTAGCGGAGAGGGATACTGCGAAGGTCTTGAAGACTGTTTGTCTCCTTTTGACATACTGCATTGCGAAGAGAAAACTTTGGAGTGTCCGGCTTTCTGTTCAACTGTATGGCTGTATTGCTTCACCTGGAGGAGTGAGGCTGATGATAGGAGAGATCAAACGTTCCTCATTTGTTCGGGAGGTTTTTCCAGAAAAAGGGGTAAGGATCGGGCCTTTTAGAGGCCGATCCCTGCGTCTAGTGTGTAGATTGCGGAGACGGTCTGGGTCTCGGTTGTGCCGTCACTCAAGTTGGCGGTTATGGTGATGGTGTAGATGTTGCCGACCGCAAGCAGTAGAGTTGTGGGAAGTGCGGCGGTGGTCGCGGTCGTTGTCTGACCCGGTTGCAGAGCGAGAGCCGGCGTCCAGGGCAGGTTGAGAGGTAGGCCGGAGATCTGAGCGGTTAGCGCGTTGATCGCCTCGCTTCCAGTATTGGTGACCTGAACTGTTAGACTAGGGTTGTTGCGGATCTGCGCAAAGTCCGTCTTTGTGATTTGGAAGTGTTGTCCCGTTGATAGGAGGCTTGTACCGCCGGTCTGAACGGCGATGTCGGTGTGACTGCACTCGAAAGAGTTTGTCGAAGAGTGTGTGCAACCTCCTCCTGAGCCGAATGGCTGTGCTGGTTCGTTTGCGCTGTTAACGTACTGATCACTGGTGTAAATGATCGTGGCAAAACCCGTCGTGGGGCTCGCCGCTACGCCGAAATCATCTAGCAGGTCACGGTTGCCGGTGCATGTTACCCCTGACTCGCAGACTCCGCCATAGTGGATTATTCCCGAGGCGGTCGTCTGTGACCATTTGCTGTTGGGCGTCGTGGCTGCGAGATTCTGTGCGAAGTAGACCTGCCAGCTGGCGGTCATGGGGTAGCTGTCTGGCGGGTTAACGCCATCGTAGTATGAAGAACCATACCAGACAACGTCTAGCGTTCCCGCGTGGCCCGCGCTGCTCCATGGAAGGATGGCAGTGCTGGAGGGGGATGAGTTGATCCGGAAGGGTCCGTTCGATGACTGGCCGAACGTAGTGCTGTAGCTGTACCACAGGTTGTGATTGTCGCTGTAGACCAAGTAGACGTTGCCGGCTTGGTCGACGCTGACGTTGACGAACTGGTGTCCATAGCCTACCGTGACGTCAGGTTTGACGTAGACTTGATAGTCCGTGAAAGATTGGCCCCCGTCGATGCTGACTGCGATCCAGACGACGTGGGTGCTACAACTGAGGCATGTCTCTTCCCCTGCGTTGGCGATGCTGCTGAAAGACTGGTAGATCAAGTGATTGTTCGGGTCAATTGCGAGGTTGCCGATCTCGTTGTTGTAGAGTGCGTTGAAGGCGTGGCTGGGGTCGAAGGCATTAGCGACTTGGGTGAAGGTTGTTCCTCCATCGTAGCTGCAGGTGACGAAGATGTTGTTGGTTGTGGCGTAGGCATGGTAGGACACGCAGACCTTGTTGGCTCCGTCAGCAGCGATCCATTCCCTGTCGTCTACCGGGATTGTTGCTCCAGTGGGGTTTAGGACCCATGAGGCTCCGCCGTCATGGCTTGTGCTGACGTAGACATTGGCCAGGGGAGGAGCGGTGGCTAAGCTGGCCACGTAGATGTTGTAAAAGCCGTTATTGTTCCGCACAGGTGCCACAGCTATATCCGTGTCACCGCCGGCTGGCGAGAACCCGTTGCTACCGGTTGAGACGCTGTTCGGTAGTGGGAGGGTCGTGAAGTGGTTCCCGTTATCAGTTGATCTCCAAGCGAAGGTCCCTCCGCATTGACGATCGACGACACAGAAGACGTTCTCGCTTGAGCCGTAGAAGTTGCCGCTAGGGTCGGCCCGGATAGCCGGTTCCCCTTCAGTGTTGGTGCATGTTCTGAGGGTGTTGGGGCAGACCGTGCCTACGCTGTTCCCTACTACGAACGGGTTACCCCCCAATTCGTAGGTGGTGAATGTGGCTGTGCCACTGGTTTTGGCCGCAGATGCCGAGGTTGGGAGTCCCGACGTAAGGACTAGCCCGCTGGTGAGAGTGAGCAGAAGTATGACAATTGTCCGAGTGTGATTGGAGAATCGACTTGGGATTTCCATGGATAGGTCGCTGTGCCTGAGAGGTTATAATCAATGTTCCGCGTCGCAAACATTTTGAAAATCGAGAATATCGAAACACGATACATGTCGACATGAACACGTTGTGATATATCGAGATGGGCAAGAGTTCCCCCCGGATCCAAGGTCGCAGAACGTTGTCCGCTGCTGACTTCTCCTCCCGGAATAGGGTACAGGCGTTCTAATGTCGGACCGTCTTTTAGAGTTCGCAACAGGCTTTCTTTTGAGCCGGACAATAGTCCTGATCTAGGTGCTTACTTTTCCAAGGCGGGCCGCTGGATTGGAAGCTAGAACAGTTATCCTGGCGACCTTGCCATCGACTATGACCGCTTTCACCTCTTCCCCGACAGCATCAAGGTCGACTGTTACGTCGTCGGCCAATCTGACAGTGGCGATAGCAGGTTCGCCTGTCTCCTCGTCGTCCACCCGTATCTCCATCTTCTTCTTGGCAATGCGGATTAGCTTCCCCTGAATGAACGAAGCTTCTTTGAAATCCACTAGCTCTATGTCACGTCTCCTAAAGGGCTCGATTAGGCTTAGTAGAGTTTGATCCGCAACGATAATAGTCGAGTTCAACCAGGCTGCGCTCGCCGCGGTGACATCCAAAGGACCTCCTTGTTGAAAAGGTCGCTGTGCAATCAGCTCTATGCACAGAATGCCATCCATTCGAGCCTAATCTTTCCGGTTCCGTGCTCCATCAAGACGGAGGCTGCAGCTAGCTTTTCGATACGCTAGAAGGTACCGCAAGAAGCTCTTGACCCGGTTCAGAATCTTCTATGGTGGTTGCTCGAATTCTTGGCGCCGCCGACAGGGTTCGAACCTGTGACCAACGGGTTGCTACAGTGGACCTTCCACTTTAACAGCTTCAGCCTCAGCTGCGAGCCGAGTCCGCTGCTCTACCACTGAGCTCGCGCCCCCAAACCCCTGAGGGAACGGCGGCCCGCGTCTATAGCCGGCGGCAACCGACAACCGACAAGAACCCGTTTATTAAAAGATAAGCAGGAACACAATCTGAGGATAACTCCATCCAACATGATTAGGACTCCCACGGAAATGAGCCAGAACCACACCACCGCAGAGCTATAACGAGAGTTACTTCGAGTCGGACCCAAGCCCATGGAACGCGCAACGAGCCCAAACGAAATTAGGAAAACGCCGAAGAGTGTCCAAATCAAGTTCATGATCTTAGCCAGAAAACACTGTCATTGCATCTAAGCCCAAGTCCGCATTCATGAATCCACTGGACTTCTAAAAGATTAAGAATTCGGAGTGTGCGAGCAGCTTTCTTGGAGGGCCCGTAGCTCAGCTAGGTTTTCTTCAGGTTGAAGAACTGAAAGAGCGGCAGGCTCATAGCCCCGAGTACGGGAGACCTGACGGTCCCCGGTTCGAATCCGGGCGGGCCCACCAGTTTAGCCTAGCGGATCTGCCAGCCCCTTTCAAAAAGATAGGTGCCGAGAAGTGAGGCTACAGGGATGATTGCGATGAGCGTCGATAGTGCCCGTGGGGGGCCCGGAATCGATCCGGTAAGAGACCTCTTGCAAGAAGGGATGCTGTAGCTCAGCCTGCTGTTTCGAGTCGCTTTCGCACTACTAGATACCAGTCAGCGTCGCGATGTGTCGTGAAACCATTCTTGCTGAAGGGACTAGTAGCAGGGTGGACAGATTCTGTTTTCTAGCCGTGACTGCATTGGGAGTCCGAGTCCTACAGAGAAGTAGAGGTATCCGTCCACGAAGTTGGCGTGTGATGAGACGAAGATGAAGTAAATGTAGTTCCATGGTAGTGGGAACGATGAAGAGGGCGGGGTCCAGCCCATCGTAATCTGGGCCATGTCTCCAACCGGAATTATGATCGGAAGCTGCGAGCAAGTCAAGGATAGTGTAGCCCCACATTGGACCTGGTGTCCAGAGGCAAGTTGCCATGAAGGATTGCCGGCCAACGGGATGTTGGTCATGTAGGCTGAGACAAACTTCACTGGTATCGATCCTGTGTTCATGACGTCAACCTCAACATTGCCAACGCAGATGCCCTGGGTCCCGCCCAAGATTATGTTGTATCCGGTGCCGCACCAGCCATTGCTGCCGTATTTTGCAATGCCGTTCACGGTATTCGAGGCAATTACGACAACGCCGTTTTGGTCAAGGTCAAGACTCCCTACTGTATTGCCGATTATCGAGCCCTGATCGGCGCTTTCAACCTCCAACCTCCCGGAGACATGATTCCCTACGAAAAAGGTCTGATGACCAACTTCGTTTTCGATCTGTCCAGTTACGGTTGAGTTAGTCATGGTAAACGAGCCCCGACCTCCACCGTACATTGCCGAACAGCAACCGTCATGGGATATTGATAGGTTGCCGGAGGTGTTGAGTGAGCTCCCTGAAATGTTGGTGGCTTGCACGTTGTACAAGCCGGTCCATCCGTAGACGTTAGCGTTTCTCAGAGTGATGCTTTGTGAGTAGTTGCCGATTAGATCCCCGTTAATGGTTGCGCCTACCACTGTCAAGTTGGCGCCAGTCATCACAAACACGTTGTGAACTGATGCGGGGGCGGTAATCGTGCAGGCGCCGTTGATCGGGACGATGACGTCCCCGGAGTATGGTGACGTTATGGATCCGGTGCATGTCACGAATGGACTCGAAGGGGAACATCCTATGGGCGACGCCGTGCACGGATCCACTGTCTCGGGTATGGATTGGACAAATGTCGCGAATTGGCCTCTTACAGTCGTGAACTTTTCTGAGTATGCGGCCCCAGCATTGTCTTGGCCGGTCTGGGATGTGAAGGTAGGCACCACCCAGACAAAGATGATGGTGGACATGATTATTACAATAACAACCATCATTACCTCTGCCATGATCGTGGCCATTCCCTTTCGCGAGCGGCGTAAAGAGGGGTGCATAGCCACTCGCTAGCTATTACATCTCTGCGGGGCAAAAGGAAACTGTTACAATTGCTAGTGTCCGATTCGGACAGCCTTTAGCGTTCAGTCACGGGCTAAGTCTTGTAATCCTCGATGTTTCGACCGTTTGATCTTGGATCTCGGGCTTCGGGAGACAGATATATTGGCCACACGATCAATCAGCCTAAGGTCATCGACTCGTTCACAGATTGCTGGAAAGGCAGTTCGGGACCCATTCCAGAATACCTCGTCTGACGAGGATATGTGGGGTTCTTTTGTTCGGAGAGTCGCGAGGTTGCGGAATAGAAGTGCGAGTTTGAAATTGTCTTGCAGAACGGTTGCGAGGCGAGCGGCGGACCGTGGCTGCACCTTCCAGGTCTCTTCCCTATGTGGAATGTCTTCTAGATGGCTGTAGATGCTGAGAACGGCAGCTGTCGATTTCTCTCCCCAACCGTCCAGACCAGGGTATCCATCTGCATCGTCGCCTACTAGGGCGAGATAATCAGGGATCGAACTTGGAGGGACGCCAAACCTCTCTATGACACCTGCCTCGTTCCGAACACTTCGAGTGCGGCGATCCAGCTGAACGACGCTGTCGTCCCGGACACACTGTGCCAAGTCCTTGTCGGGCGAGCAGATATAGATCCGGCTGACCTTCCCAAGCTTTCTCAGAGACGCGGCCGCCCCAGCCAGAGCATCGTCGGCTTCTAGCTCGACCATTGGCCAGACCATTACTCCCATCGCCTGCAATGCTTCTTCGAGCATCGGGAATTGTGACATGAGTCGTGGATCAACCCCTTCGCTGGTCTTGTATCCGGGCCAGAGGTTGTTGCGGAAGGATTCTATGACATGGTCTGTTGCTACCCCGATGTGGGTGATTCCTGACTCGAGCATGCCAGCGATGCTGTTGAGTACGCCGCGAGTCGCTGCGACCTCCTCGCCTCTATCGTTGGCGTGGGTTGGGAGGGCGTAGAAGTGACGGAACAGTTCGTAGGTGCCGTCCACGAGGTAGATATCCACGGTAAAACAATTCACCTCACCGGTAGAAATAGATGAGTCCCGAAGTCGACAGATTTGTCTTCGGTTCCAATCAGGCTGTAGGAAATTCTGTTACTTGTTTTCGTCTTGGATTTCTTTCATGCGAAACGTGACAATTTTCTTCACTAGATCGTAGGGTATTGGCTTTTCCAGCGGGAATCGGAGCGAGCCTTTCTCTCCCTCATAAGGCGATAATTCCTTTCTGAAAGTTTCATTGCCCTTGGGTATGGAGTAGAATCCGATATGATTTTTCCACGCGCTGAAATACACCAACCTCTTCCCGTTCAGTTTGAATGTGGGCATGTCATAGCTAATAGATTGCACCGCTTCAGGCGCTGCCTCCTGTACTGTAGCCCTCAGCTTTTCCAAAACACTCTGAACGTTCTTGGGGAAAGATTCGATGTATTCGTCTATTGTTTTGGGTTTCTTAGCGGGCATCATTTCTCGTTCACCCGGTGGACTCTTCGATCTGTCCATATATTCCTTGAATGTTGGTCTAGCAATGGCGACTATGGCTTGAGGGGAATACCACACACAATAAAAGTTGAGAGGAAAGGGAATGAGCTGATAGTTCATATTGCCTTGACTGAAAGACCGAGTTGGGACAGAACTGGTGTTATTCTAGCATCAGAGGGTTGGCAAGACATAGGATATGGGTTGAAGATGCAGCTGACAATTGCTTCAACTAATGTCATACTACAAAAGGAAAGAATCAAGTTGATACAGAAACCTGGAATCCTCAATCGTCTACGTGGAAAGAAGATACCAATGTTGGAGGATAAGTCTTGAGATGGATAATCTCTAGGAAAAATCGTATTTCCTGATAGAGCCCCAAGATCGTCGTATCGAACTTTAGGGCGTTTCCCTGGTGGTCTACAAGGACCCTCGTTAGCTGGATTTTCGCTGCTAGAACGAGCCTTTCCGTAAATTGATGCCGTGCTCGAGGTAGGCTTTCAGACAGAGGCCCATATGAGTCCAGCCCTGACAGTTCCCATACGAGCCTTGCAGACCGCCCTCAGTAGAACGCCATTTGCCCTCGACTATTTTCACGAGCGTTTCGTTCGCGCTCAAAGGTTCGAAACTCATCTCGACAACAGTATCGTATCCACCGGATTCGGGTATTGATCCGGTTTTCAGGTCAAAGAGCCCCTCGCTCGCCTCCCAAGAGAACCGAATCAGTTTGTTTCGCACAACCTTCTGTACCTTCACGGGAGCGGTTACAATCTTGTCCCCAACGTCGTTGAATTTCCACAACACCGTCTTTCCTTCATCAAGCGGTCCGTCAGATCCACCGGACGTGAAGTAGCCGCTAAGCTTCTTCGGGTTGTGAACGGCGTCAAAGACCTCGTTTATGGGTATCTGGATTTTCGTCTGAACACTGAAACTCAGATCCATTTTTTGCATCTTCCGACCCTTCCGGCTATATGTTATACATTTATAACACTTTGTTCACTACTCAACCGTCACCAATGACCACTCAATCGAACATCTCACACCGGAGAGGGTAGAATGCCGAAGGAGGACAAGTACGATCTCGTCTTCAAAGCACTGGGAGATACTCGCAGGCGCGAGATCCTCGACCTGCTCAAAGAGAGAGCAAGAACAACTGGAGAATTAACTGAGCGCTTCAGGCAGTTGGACCGATGCACTGTTATGCAGCACTTGAGCGTTCTCGAAAGAGCGGATCTAGTCATCATGAAACGCGAAGGGCGTCTTCGATGGAATTACATCAATCCGCTCCCTATCAAAGAACTGCACGATCGGTGGATCGGTGGCTACGCAGACGCTGCAGTCGATCTGCTGGCCCGAATGAAACGCGAACTCGAAGGATATTAGTCCCACCTTGAGCTGAGCGATCAAGAAGAAAGAGCCAATTAGGATCTTAACAGAGATGATCGTGGGCTACTCGTGACGATTACGTTTCCAGGCCTGATACGCATTTTGAAGAGCACCAAAGATTTTCGGAGATCCTTTGATATTCCAAATTACCCCGTCGTCAGTAAGCATCTCCATCCTTACATTTCTTGAGAGACTCCCTTTCTTCATAGTGCCTCCGATTCTCGTGATTCTCAAGAATGGAATGAACTCCATCATACCAACGCCCGGAAAAGTGGGTGGAAGAGGTCTCACCAGAGTCGACAAAGCGACCCTTTGAGAGATTTTCACGACAATACGATCGTCATACACTTCAAAGTCGCCCTTCATAAGTGCATCCTCATTGGTCTTCGTGAAGGAAACGGATTCTTTCAGCAAGGCTAGTTTGTTTTCCGCCATACGAGAGCTTCGGCCTCTTGAATGATGGCGCAGTTTATACTCAGGGTTAAAGAATCCTGCCCTCAAGAAGACTGTTGACTCAGCTAGAGAAGCCAACTAGCCCATTATTCGCCAATTTAGATGACTTGGAAGAACAAGCGAGACAGCACCTTGATCTGGCCAGCTACGATTTTGTTGCAGGAGGCGCAGGGGCAGAACAGACTCTACGGGCGAACCGAGAAGCTTTCAAGAAAATAACGATCATGCCTCGGGTCCTAACTGGAATCAAAGAAGCTGATACTTCGATGAATCTTCTGGGGCAGCGATTATCGATGCCGCTCTATGTTACTCCTATGGCAAACCATGGTGTTGTCCATTCATTGGCGGAGGTGGGAAGTGCGCGGGGCGCGAAAAAGGCAGGCGCGCTTTTCGTCGCTCCGACGGGCTCCAACAAGACAATGGAGGAAATAGCGGCAGCGATCAAGGACAGCCCTCGATGGTTCCAGCTCTACTTGAACAAGGACCCTGAGGTCAACAAGCAACTGCTTCAGCGCGCCAAGAAGGCTGGTTACTCCGCAATCGTCTTGACAGTTGACTTGCCAGTGTTAGGCATCCGGGATCGCAATGTCAGAAACAGCTTCATGTTATCGAAAGATCTCCATCGATCAAGTGTTTCATCCGAGCGATACATTGCCGCAACGCGAAGCCTTCAGTCTCTCACGACTGGGATCAAGGACGACCTCAGTTGGGATGACTACGAATGGACCCGAAAGCACACTACTCTACCCGTCTTAGTCAAGGGAATCCTCTCTCCCGAAGACGCTGAGGAGGCTGCAAAGCGCAAGGTCCCTGCGATAGTCGTCTCAAACCACGGAGGGAGGCAGCTCGACACAGGTTTTGGAGCCATCGAGGCTCTTCGACCAATAGTCGAGAGAGTCAAAGGAAATACGAGAATACTATTCGATAGTGGAATCAGGAGAGGAACGGATGTGTTCAAAGCCCTAGCGCTAGGCGCAGAAGCAGTCGGCGTGGGACGACCGGTGTTATGGGGTCTCGCGCTCTACGGAGCGGAGGGAGTCGCGGCGGTGCTCGAACACTTACGAGCTGAACTGGTGAATGTGATGAGGCTTGCGGGCGTGGCTAGAATCGCTGACACTACTTCAGACTGTATTAGGTTACCCCATTAAATGGTAGACTTTCTAAAATCCGCGAGCTCTAATTAAAATCGAGGTAGATAAACCTAAATAGTTTCCACAAGAAGGTATTCTTTGCGTAAATGACGCGGAGGGTCCGCCCCTCTAGGAGTGTCGAACCGCTCTTGCAGACCGGAGAGCCTTATGGTCCATCCAGCAATTCCTATTTGAAAAGCGTTAGTCGTCGGATGATGGTTCTCGCCATAATTGTCGTGGCAATCTCCGCCATTCCTGTTCTCGTTTTCGTGTTCGGCGGAAACGCATGGGTCCACAGCTATGGGACTGGCAATAACGGCGGCCAACCGACTGATAAGCGATTGTTCGACTATCCATCTATTTCTGCGTTGAAGGGAAATTCGACCCTCGTTATCGAGGCCACCGTCACAGCTCTCTCCTCATCCTATTGTAACAACCCGCACCCCGGCTGTTTGGCTGACAATTTCGATTTTCAGGTAAATGCTATTTCATACCTCAAAGGCTCCGGACCCGAGACAGTTTACGTAGTAGACGACGACGGACCACTTCTGGCCGTTGGAAGCAAGTATGTGCTATTCCTCAAGAATGGCTGGACTTGTCTTCCCTCCCCGCCCGCAGCTCCATGCATCTTACCCCCGACTCCTCTAGACAAGACTTTCGGCACTACTGGTGGTGCCGAAGGGAAGTTTCTAGTCCAGAACGACTTAGTCTACGGGTACAAGGCACTGTATCCTCTGGAATTTGACTGGATGAGGCTCGACGTGAACGGCGTGCCCCTAGCTCAGTTTGAAGCGGCTTTGACCCTGTAGTTGCGAAGTACTTGTTGTCCACGGTGACACGCATTACCGTGGTCCATACGACAAACATGCTCATCATCTACACGGAAGAAAAGATGCCCCTCAGAGTAGACAATAGTACCACTGAGAATCTGTGGACACTGATGCCCGACGGCACAGTCCTCTGGCTTCCAGTGACCCAGCTCCATGCTGGCGACTCCCTCCTAACCCAGCATGGATGGAAAACAGTGACACGAACTGAGATAGTTACAGGAGGCGATTATTCAATGTATGATATTAGTGCCACAGGCCCCTACTTTGCCAATGGATACCTCGACCCTCCGATACCCTCCTAGGAGCAGACCTTGAAAATCCAGCTCGCTCATGCACTGGTTTTCAGGCCCTGCCCTGGTAGCTAGAACCCCTTGGGTTTACCCTCGGCGAGAAGCAAATTGTAGGCTTTGTAGCAATTGGACCTAAACAACTGCCTCGCACGCACGTTTTTGAGGCCATCCCACGAAGACAGGGCCCGAAAGATCAACCACAACCCCATTGATTGGAAAATAGTAGCAAAAATGGAAGAGTTGTATGGTCGAGTTGACTAGTTCTGTCTCGACCTTGCGCTAGTCCGTGTCCGCAGCGTTCTCGTTGGCGTCGTCGAGGTCGGCATGAGTCACTGAGTTATCGTCTGAGGTCTCAGTATCATCATGATCCTGATGGTTCTGGTCTTGATCGTGATGGTCATCATCGTGACCTGTAGTGGTATTGCTTGGGGAGGTATCCACTGCGTGCAGAACGGCCACTGTTGGGATCAGGATTGCGGCCGCGACTAGCAGGATTAAGCCTATCTTCTTCGAAGCTCTTCACCTCCAAGGCGACGCTTCATCCGTCAGATGCTCGACAGATAAGCCAACAATTTTGAACACAACCTCGAGCTAGCGTTACTAATCGAGAAAGTCCAATACCTAATGCTCTTGGGAGTCACTTGTACTGTTCCGAAAGCTCGATCTCGAGGACTATCATGAGCTCCTGGATCTTCATTGGCACGCCATCCTTGCCATTCCAGGCATCGTAGATCTCGAGAACCTCCTTCACGAAATGGGGAGCTAATTGGATGTATTCCAGACTCAAAACTATCAGTCCGTTAGATGAATTGGGGAGAAGAACTTAGGGGAGTCAGCTTCCTGAAACTATTCTACGGGAACCGTATAGATTAGTGCCTGTTTCTCACCAATTCAATGATACCCCGGGCATTAGACGCGCACGCTAATTGAGTGCCATTCGCCACGAATCACGTATGTCCGGAAGTGCGGATCTCCTACAATACTTGTCAAGTAGGATTCGATCGCTGGCTTTCCCGGCAACCTCCCACCCCAGCCGCCAAAGAGTGGGTTGAGGTTCGCGGTTACGACAATGCTGCCGGGACGCGTGAGACGGCGGAGATGTGGAATGTACCTCGGGTATTCGCGCCAGTCACCGTCCAGAAACACGATGTCATAGCGGCCCTTCAGCGTGGGAAGGACGTTTTGTCCCCGGCCGCGGAGGACGCGGATGCGTCTGGAGAGGCCTCGTTCCAGGAAAGCCTGTTCGGCAAGGTCTGCATGATGCGGCTCTCCTTCAATAGTGTCCACGTGACAATCAGGTCCTCCTGCGGAAGCCATCACAGCAGCCGTGTACCCGTGACCACAACCAACCTCCAACATTCGTCGCGCATGCGTTAGTGAAGCAAGCACCGTCCACAGAGGCGCCTGCAAAGGGTCGCTGGGGAACATGTCGCAACCCCGCCCGTGCTTACGGCGATGCTGGTTCGACAGTTGGTAAAGGCTTAGATGAACCTCAGCCCGGCCATCATAGATTTCCGTGAGCAGCTGTTTGACGCTTTTCCTCAAGATCTAATCGAGCCTCTGATCAATCTCGGACTATTAGTGCAAAAATATTATGGCCTAATTTCGACGCGAAGTTTCGTCCTAGTTTTTCAACTAGGTCTCGCTTAGGTTTCATCTAACTCCTGTATGCAACTACCCGGATCACACGTCCGCGCCGCAATTGGGACACTTGGTAGCGCCACCGGGGATTCGCGAACCACAATAATTGCAGAAAACCATGCCTGTAGCGCCCGCAGGAATCCCTCTGAGGCTCATCGAGCTGTGAACGATCAGGTTGGGCTCCTTCACGTGTTTGAAAGCGATCCATCTGCCGTCCCTCGAATCGAAATACACATTCCCAACACCACGGAACCTTCCTAGTCTCGATTGTTCCATGCGGACATTTGACAAATCTGGAACCAACAGAGTGGAGTTGTGCGCAATTATTCGACGATCGGTCAGATAGTATTTCCTTCCCTTGTCAACAATGAGGCTCACAAGACTCGCGACGAGAAATCCGAAGAAGAGGATAGTTGAAGCTGCGTCTACCGCGTCTCCTAGCGATGCCCCGTTGATGTTCAAGATCCCGAAGAGGGACATGAAAGCTAAGAATGGGTATCGAAAATGGTAGGCCGGTCTCCCTTTCCAGATGAGTTCCTCACCTGACTCTAGTTCCATCCGAATCACCTGTTCTCGTTGGAGACCGAATGCGGAGGGTAGAAATCGGTTGGAATGAATTTATACTGTTACCCGAATCTTGTCGCCTGACTTCGTTTTGCTGCGACTCTTGAGACTACTTTTTTGCGTAAACTTAGTAGTCCAGCAAATCTGAACCCGACTTGAAAATGCATGGATCGAAAAGGCATGGAATTGACTCGAACGGATCAAACCTCATTCGACAATCGAAGAGAAGCCGGGCCAGAAGTTTTTGACACGTGCGAGGAAGAATCGGCGGTCAAGGCGAAGATGTTAACTATGTAAATTGGTCATATTGGCAATTTCCGGCAAGACTATTTCTTGAAATCTGGTATGCCCACCATGTTCGAGGAAGAACCTAAGGCGCGATGCCCAGATTGCAGTCAGTCGCTCACATTCATCCGGACAAAGTCCCATCAGAAAAGATGGTATTGTTATGCTTGCGAGAAATATGTTGACCGTATAGCCGAGCCCACGATGGTGAAGGACGCGCATGCCAGAATAGAAGCGATTACCGGTCTCCAAGTGATTGATTCCCATGGAATGATCGTCGGCCGGGTCCGCAAAGCCATCTCCAACGACACCGGCGATGTTAGATCTTTAGTTCTATCGGTTGACAAGGAACAGTTCAAGTCCCTCCTAGACGAGAGGGATTTGCCGCGCGAGTTCGAGCTGGGACACGAGAAAATCGCCACAGTCGGAGACGTCGTAATCCTATCCGACGTATTCTCTCCAAGCGCGCTTGCACCCCTCAAGCCACCTTCAGAAGATTCCCCGAATATCGGCAAGTGCTCAAGATGCAGCGCCCCACTCATCGCGGGAGCAAAACATTGCATCAAGTGCGGGGCATTGTTGACCTCTGCCTCCTGCGTATCATGCGGAACCCTGAACCCGACCGAAGCCAGGTACTGCAAGAACTGCGGCAACAAACTGACCTAATTTTGAATCGAACTTATCTCTAACAAGTCTGATTGCGACGGGTCAAGTTTGTTGAGAGCCTAAATAGTCGACGTCTGGTTCGAGCAGTTTCCGGCAGGGACCAGAGTCTATGTCAGACATTAACGAAGATCTATGGTTGGACCTTGACCTTGCGGCGTCAAATGTGAATCGGGCGGGAACAGTTCTCGGGTCAACCATAGCTGTCTTTACCTTCCTTCTTTTCTTCCTCTATCCTCGCTATTCCTCTGGGCAGATCGACCCTATTCTCTTCCAGATTACTCTGACAACTGTAGTGCTGACCATTCTTTCGTTCAGCCTGTGCATACTGTTCTGCTACCGGATCGGCGTACTGAAAATGAGCAGCGTCGAGAAGCGTGCAAGTATGCGGACAGGGACCTTATTCTGGGTTGTTGGCACACTTTTCTTGGTATTAGAGCCAGCTTTGATATTGTTCACGATCGGACTTCAGGTTGTTGGCGTTGTAGCGCTGGTAGCGTGGCTCTCGTACACTTTCTTCACCTTGCGCGATGCTAGGAGGTATCAGGCGTATCATAAACGGCTGAAGGCCTGAGATTTATGCAGCGTCAAACATGGAGGAGAAGATGGAATAACACGCTTGCGTTTAGACTCACCCTTTCGCCCTTCGGCACCTAGACGCCTCAGAAGTGGTTTCCCTCGCGTGAACTCTTCTTGAGAAGAGAATGTCTAACGTGATTCAAGAGAAGAGATTGGCTCTAATTCATAGGGTCATCGTTCCGGACGAGGAATATCCGAAAGAGTACGCGGTATTGGTCACTGAGAGCCAGTCGATCTTCATTCGTCAGAAAAAGACGAGAGGCAACTTCTGGCTTCGTCGCGAGATGAGTTATGGAACCGCTCTAATCACCGACGTGGTACCGAAGACTCTCGAAGTCTACCAACAGACCAGCTTGGAGTCACTCACAGCTGATGGTGCTAACATCACCGTCCCCCATGAAGCGGTTATCTCGCTAGCGCTGAAGAAGGAAGAACAGAAACCTCGTGCTTACGACTTTTTCGTGCGGCTGACGATGAGAATGCAAAGGGAGGAATTCCAAGTGTACGACTTCGAGATGAATTACCGTCAGGGCCCGATCGTTGAGACCGAGATCAAGCTCTACATGGTGCCCCTAGGCGCGTATTTCAAGCCCAGAAGACAAACTAAGAGCAGGGAAACGATCCTCCGGGAATATGCCATGGGAGCACTGGAGATTTTCCAGAAGGTCCTTCCGGCGGGGATAATATCCTCGTAGCTTGGATATGGTGCTATGATCCAAATCTTCTCGGCCGTGATTTCCATCATAAACCGCCCAGATCGTCCAGATCGTCCTCAGCAGTTTCGCCAACTCGATCAGCCAGTCTTGTCCGGTCCTGTCTGTAGTTAACCGTCAACCAGGCGATACTCAACCCGAGTCCGGCAGTACCGATAGCTAGGAGCGCCACTGGAGAGAAGTAGAAGGAGAGCGTCTCGTGAAAGTCAGTTCTGAAATTGGGATCATTTTCATACAAATGGACCACGCAGAAGAGGAGGAAGATGATGAAGAGGGTTTGCAAATAGGCGAGTCTCATAGGACGCTCCGCGATGTCCCGTCTCCCGGCGGCCGGCCCGGCCGGCGTGCGCGAATTTCTCGGTTCGACGATAGGGCTGAAGATTGCATCAAGGCCCCTCTGTCTGCGACGCTTTCTAGCCCTAGCTTTCGCCATAGTACAAACCTCCTGATACTGGAGTCAGTTACCTCTCCTCGAGGTCAATGCAAATACCCCAAATCGCGTACGGTCCGAATGATCGATTCCGGCCCAGTGAGTAAAGCCGGCCTGGGAGGCGAATTCTAGACCCAGCTGACGAAGACATCCGAACCCTGCGGCTGACTAAAGACCCCATCAACACAATAGTCATACGAGGACCCCGACGGAGGTGTCCCAGATATCAAAACCGGCTGACCTGTTGACGAAGGTGGGCTCGCGGAGAGAAATAACACGTATCCTCCCGTGATCGAGGCACAGTCTACACTTATGGTCGATCCATGGCTGACAAGGGTGAGATTGTAGGCAGAGTACCCGGTGGGGGGACCTGCGAGTTCAGAACCTCCTTGCAGCTCGGAAACGACCGTGCTGGTAGAGCATGTTCCAGTCGCCTGCCCAGCAGGCGTTGTACACGTTACCGCAGGCCCTCCCCCCGAACATTGGAAGATAGCGGAGAAAGCTGTGGTTGAGAAGCTGCTCGGATTTGGAGAGATTGGAGCATTCGAACAGTTTGATGAGAGAGTTCCCGCGAACGGTGCCGTGGTGTTCGGGGCGCTCAACTTGTGGTGGAATAGCTCGGATGCAGCATAGACCGTCACCGCTGAAAACAGCACGGCGAGCATGATCGGTGCGGCGTATCTCTTACCTATTTTCAATACGCCACTTCCCCTGCCCTTGTTCTATTAGAAAAGCCCCCTGTCCAGCTTCAACCACTACCGAACACAGTTGACTGCATCTGGGAAAATCATTCTCACAGGGAAACTACTAGACGCGAATCATGCCCCTTTGGGAGAGGAAGTTTTCTAGGAAGAACTATTTCTGGGGCTCTTTGAACGAATCTTCCTTGGCAAGAGCTGGAATATCAGGACTCCCAATAACCCGGTTAAGACTAGCACCGCGTTGTAGCTTAGAAGATAGCCTCCTAGAGCGAAGTTGGTCTGGACCCAGTTCTGCATATTGACATTTGACACGTACTCTCGTACAAGTCCTCCATAGATCAAAATCAGTATCACCGCTTCGACAAGCGCAATCGAAAGCGCTTTTGACACGAGGCCGAATCGCGATTTTCCGGTCACCTTTACGCCTGCAACAGTTCCTGGGTCTGGCGGTGATCCCGGCGCTCCGTTCTTTTGACCAACAAGCGCCTCCAGCTCGTACAAGGCCGATTCGATCCTGCTGCTTGCTCGCCAGGTTCTTCTCATGGCGAGATAGTATGTGCAGAGGCCTACACCTCCGATCAACAGGGGTATGGAGATGGGGAGGAGCATAGCGGAAGCTGATGCGTCATAGGGGATTAGATTGCCGAGTCCAAATCCGCCGAGGCCCCGAGTGGTGTATGTCCATGCCGCCGTGCCGGCCCCGATCGCAGCCAGCCCGAGGCTAGCCTGAGCCCTTCCTTTCCAGTTGGTGCTCGGTGTGAAAACTGCTTGTACTCCCTTCTGCGCGGGTCTTCGCTTCCTCTTGACACCGTTAACGCTGTTGGCCAAGGATGAATCAGTCCGCGGCGGATCCAAGCTTTGTCAGGACGGTGTCCGCAAGGGACCCTTCGAGCAACTCCTTTGTGAGGCGCCTGTACTCTTCCGAGGCAGCGTTTCTGGGGCTGTAGATTATTCCGGGTATTCCCTTGCTAGGAGCCTCTGCCATGCGGATAGATCGCGGGATGACGATCTTGAGTATATGATCGCCAAATGAAGTTCTCAATTGTTGAACAACCTTTTTCGACAGTCCTGTTCTCTTGTCGAATAGCGTGAGTAGTATTCGATAGTCGAATTCTGTTTTCGCCCGCGATTTTACAATTCGCATGAACTTCAGCAACGTCGGAAGCCCGTCCATCGACAAGAATTCAGACTGTACCGGTACGACCATGAGATCGCATGCGACGATCGCGTTTACAGTCAAAATTCCAATGTTGGGTGGGCAATCGATCAGGATCGCGTCGTACTTGCGTTTGGCGACGGCGAGGGCCTCTCTCAGGACGAATTCGCGGCCAGGGATAGAGGATAGTTCTACCTCTGCCCCCGCAAGGTCCAGGTTACTAGGAACAAGTGTGAGATTCTCGACCTTGGTCCCAAGCACTACCTCTTCGATTTTTCTCGACTGAGCGAGTGCATCGTATACGGTATAGAGAAGTTTGGACTTTTGGAAGCCTAGGCTGACTGTGGCGCTTCCTTGTGGATCGAGATCCACGAGCAGGACTCGTCTTCCAAGTTGTGCTAGCGCGGTGGCGAGGTTGACCGCGGTTGTGGTCTTGCCGGTTCCTCCTTTGTTGTTTGCGAAGCTTAGGATCATGGTCGAGAAATGCCCGTAGGCTGAGGGTTTGGTAAGAAATTCATTCGCAGATCAAGGTGAACCGAGCCTCATCCTCGAGCTGTGATTAGGCAGGAAAATGATCGGTGCTTCCAGGCTTTCCGAGAGTTGCCAGCGACACTATATTATCAGTAATGTAAGGCGAGTTCCGATGTTGTTAGATAGTAGTGGAGTGAGACTCGTGATCTCTGGCCCAGTTTCCACTTCTCGATGCAAGAAGGGGAAGATGATGAGTGCAAGATTCACACTTCCATGTAAATCGCGAATTGTCCCTGAAAACTTGAACCGGCTAGCATTTTCGATACTATCCCACCGAAACCCTAGCTGAGTCCTAGTAGAGTTTCTAGATGTAAACGAAGTCTTAATCAGCAGACAGCCCGTTTTCCGATTTTATGAACCGCGAAAACATTCCGCCACAGTTATCGTCTGCAAAGAAAGAAGCTGCTACGCGCTTCTTGACCGACAGCGCCAGGGCCGCCTACTCGACCAGAGCCGTTTCGTATCAGCTCGACCTTAACATTGTCGGAGTGGGAATCGGCAAGAAGATCAAAGGGGGACAGCCAACAGGCACGGACGCGGTTCGGGTATATGTTAACAGAAAATTTCCAAAAGCCCAGATTCCCCAACCACAACTAGTACCCGCGGCGATACGAGGTGTCCCAACAGATGTTGTTGAGACCGGCCGGTTCAAAGCCTTCAGCATGGCACCGGCACCGACCCCTCGAGATCGCTTCCGGCCGATCAGACCGGGAAGTTCGATTGGTCCTCCCCCCATGGGTAACATGGTTGAGGCGGGAACCCTCGGCGCGATAGTAAAGAGCGGAGGCGCGCAGTACATTCTGAGCAACAACCACGTTCTAGCCAACGAGGACAAGCTTCCAGTTGGAACCGCTATCTTCCAACCCGCTCTTCTAGACAAGGGAAACCAGACCACGGACAAGATCGCAACCCTTTCCAAAACTGTCCCTCTTTCACCCCGAGGCGGCAACAATGTCGACTGTGCCATAGCAGCGATCGACAAAACTGTCCCCGCGGACCCTACGTTCCTGCCGAAGGTGGGCAAGCTCGCAACCACCTTCCCCATCGACGCTACCGATGGGATGAAGGTCCACAAGGTCGGCCGGACGACGGGCTACACGACCGGGTCCGTGCTTGACATCAGCGCAGACGTCAACATCCAATACGATATCGGGACTCTGACCTTTCAGGGACAGATACTGATCGCCCCAGACCAAGGACAGATGTTCTCAGATGCAGGCGACTCCGGCTCGCTCATCGTTGACAGAGGCTTGGGCAGAGCGACAGGCCTACTCTTCGGCGGCTCACCCAAATCAACAATCGCCAACCATATCTCGGACGTTCTAACAGCGCTCCAAATCCAGCTTGCAGGATAGGTTCAAGTCAAAGACTGCCGAATCCCTACCCAGATTTGGCTCCGCCCAAGACTCCCTATGATCCCAGGGCCCTGAAACGAAAAGTATCATCCCAGATACTAGAACTGCCCGGAGTCAGCGGAATAGGGGTTCCAAAGGGCCGACTTACAGTCTACCTAGAGGTGGACTCCGAGGACATCCGTGACAGAGTTCGAGAAGTTCTGAAAGCGGTCTCACCTGAAGCAGACGTGGTTTTCATGGTTACTGGGAAGTTCTCTAAGCAGGACCCCGAATAGCACATGACTTCGGGCTCTGTTCAAACGAAAGGAATTGCCGAGACGTTTGATGATCTAGCCCATGACCGTTGTTGCAAATACAAGTCCAACGGCCTCACCGCGAGCAGCCAGGTTCTACTCGATTTCATCTCCAACAAGGGCTTGGTCGGTAAGACTGTTCTGGAGATCGGGTGTGGAACAGGCTTCTTCTCCTTGGAGACCCTCCGGCATGGGGCATCTTCTTGCCTGGGCGTGGATCTTTCGTCGGCGGCGATTCACGAAGCAAACGAGTTCGCCAAAGAGTCTGGCCTGCAGAATCGCGCAAGGTTCGATGTCGCGGACGCGGCCTCAACTCGCCAACCTGCCTCTGACGTCGTCGTGATGGATAAGGTCCTTTGCTGTTATCCTGACGCGGAAGCTCTTCTGAAGACGGCTTCCGATTCCTCCAGGGAGCTGTTGGGTTTTGTTGTCCCGCGAGACGAAGGACTGATGAAGCCGGCGATGAGGATCGGAACAGCGTTGATCAATCTGGTTGAGAAGTTGAGGAAAACCGGTTTCCGGTTGTATCTTCATCCCCTGATCTCGATCGATGAGCTTCTCGCCGGGAGCGGTTTCCAGCAGGAAAAGAAAGCGAAATCTCGGTTCTGGCTGGTGTTCTTGTACAAGAGAAACAGACCCGACGCGTCTAGGGGATAGTAGGGCGAGACCTTGGACGTCGAACAAGCAGTCGATCGGCTGAGGTCGATGGGCGATCCGAAAGCTGTCGAAGGAATGGCCCGGTTCGGGATCCAATCAAGCAGCTCATTCGGGATTTCTGTACCCAAGCTCCGATCTCTTGCCCGAGAAGTTGGACGTGATCATCAACTGGCGTTGAAGCTTTGGGAGACGGGATTGCACGATGCGCGACTCCTAGCTTCGATGGTGGATGATCCTGAGCAGGTGACAGTCGATCAAATGGACAAGTGGGTTCGCGACTTTGACTCATGGGATGTTGTCGATGGATCCTGCGGAACCCTGTTCGACAAGACACCGTTTGCCGTTGCAAAAGCGAGGGAGTGGTGCAAGCGTGAGGAGGAGTTCGTGAAGAGAGCCGGGTTCGTCTTGATGGCCGAGCTTGCCGTCCACGACAAACAAGCGAAGGACAAGCTGTTCCTAGATTTCCTACCACTCATAATCGCGGGAGCATCTGACAAGAGAAACTTCGTCAAGAAAGCAGTCAATTGGGCTCTGAGACAGATCGGCAAGCGCAATCTCAAGCTCAATAGAGCCGCCGTGTCTGCTGCTCTAAAGATCCAGAAGAATCAATCGGGAGCTGCAAGGTGGGTTGCCTCAGACGCCTTGCGAGAGCTGAAAAGCCCCCAAGTCCAGAAAAGACTTCGGGAAAACAACTAGCCCGACCTCCCCAGCAACCTTGGTGATGATCGCATCGTCCATACTGTCCTAGAGAGGTCAACCTCGGTCTGGACGTGGCATGAAGAAGGGAGGTATGAGGAGTATACGAAACGCCTATGCCTCACGTTGCCCTCATTCTTCATGTGGGAGGGAATCCTTTCTCACAATGACGACTCGCAAATTCAAGACCCAGCTTCAATTTCTGCTGAAAAAGCTGCTCCCGGCGAATACTCGGCCCAGGAAAATGGCGTCCCAACTACAACGACGGATAAAGGGCCCGCGTGTTGACCATCGTTCTTACGAAGAGGCATACCATCTCTACGGAGAGGCATATCCTCCCGAGACGCCAAGAACGCGGAAGGACAAGCTGAAGATCGTATTCTGGATTGCTCTACTCCTCCTTACTTTCGCTTTCATGTTCTATTTCTTTTCGCAAACGTCTATCTCGTGTACCGAGTTTGGGTGCGCCTAAGCATCCTTACGACTACTCGGGATCTGATTCCCTTCACCTTAGCCCGGTATTCTGGGAATGATCACCCTGAATCATTATTACTGCGCCCATTTGTGCGGTTCACGAATTGCCGGCAATACACCATCGCCACCCTACCTTTTCCAACGTTCTTTTTTCCGTAACTATTCTTTTCCACTAAACTATTTTTTTTACTAACTATTTCTCGACCCCCCGAGGTGGTCTTTTTTCCCGCGCGCCGCCCTTCGTGAAAACGCTAGGAATCCACGTTCACCGGTCACAGCCCGGAGGTTCTTTCTTCTTGGAATAAACCCCGAAACCCGTTCATCAGACCGAACCGGTCCCACATCCCAACGTTCATGGAACGGGTCCGCCAGATTGGCGCTAAGATCGACATTCCCTGTTACCCTCTTGGCCAGGGGTAGGTTACGATAGGAGCATTTGACGATCCACACGCTCAACCACTATTGCCGACCCATCCCCTTGGAGCAGCGCTGAGCACATGTTTCGGAAGCTAGTTAGAGACAAGAAGGCAATCGACACCATAATGGCCACGCTGCTAATGGTCGTTATAGTGGTAGCGGCTTCTGCCATGGTCTTCGTGTATGCCACTGGGCTGTTCGGAGCCCTGATGCGGGCACCGAATTTTCAGAAGGAAGCTCTCAGCCTCGAGTTCTCCAACTTTGGACCGGTCAACCCCACCTACAACGTCACTCTATACCTGAGAAACACCGGAACCGTACCGATCAGTCTCACAAGCTACTACGTGAAAGATGCGAGCGGTAACCAGTACGCTAAGAACCCCTGGACCGGCCTTTCAATTACGCCAACCGCACTGGGACAGCCGCAGATTTTGATCTCGGGTTGCGGCTGCAACAATACCGGAACCCCGTTCACGTACCAGACAGGATATTCCTACACGATAACCATGCTTTCCTCCCGGGGAAGCCAGTTCCAATACTCTGTCGTAAGGTACAGCTGATCAGAGTCCGCTGATCTTCTCGTAGAACTCGACCAGGCTTCGAGCCGCAGGCTCTTCCTGGTTGAACGCGAAAATCTTCATCCCCTTCTCATACCTCTCAAACAACAGGATCTTCGACTTGACCAACGGCTCGGCTATCCTAGCCACAGTTGACGGTGACACGTCAAGCACCCGGGCGAGCCCGGCCTGGTTGAAAACCTTGTGGCGATTCTGCAGTAGATGCTCGACCAAACGGACTTGAGCCTTCGACTGGAAAAGATCAACCAATCTCAACAGTTCCACCATCCTAGGAGTAGAGGACCCTTGTTCCGATGTCCTTGCCTTGAAGGGCATCGAGGATGTTGCCTGAGTCCCTGAGGGATACGAACCTGGTGGCAATCCTGGCCCTCTGCATTATCTTGATAGCTAGAGGATCAAGCAACTCGTACCGGCCGGCGAAAACCTCTCCGCTCATCGCCCAGTTCAACAGCTTGTCAACATGTACTGACCTGATTAGCTTCGCTTTCGGGTTCTTCTTCGGGTCCTCAGTATAGACGCCCTCCACATCTGTACCATTCACAAGAATCTCGGCTCGAGTGATCTCGGCCGCAAGGGCAGCAACCGCACTAGTCGACTGGCCCGGCTGCAATCCCCCCATAACCACAGCCTTTCCCGATCCAACACAGTGAGGCAGATCGGACAAGGCCGTCGGAATCTTCGAGGACGCGATCGAGCCTAGCGCTAGACGCAATAGCTCCGCGTTCGCTCTTGTAATTTGGATTCCGAGAAGATCGCAAGTTGACTCTTCTGCGCCAAGCTTTCGAGCCGCCGAGATGTAAGTTCTAGCATTCTCCCCTCCCCCTGCAACCAGCACAAGCTGGTTTCCCTCCGCGACAAATCCCTCCAAGACCTTCCCCATCTCCTTGAGAGCTGTCACGT